>Ga0308391_1000676_pt1 | contig 14853 bp, 11 predicted proteins | sample Hotspr20Samplet1_FD_202363 | JGI IMG/M metagenome (GOLD analysis project Ga0308391, IMG submission 202363) | Hot spring phototrophic mat microbial communities from Octopus Spring, Yellowstone National Park, Wyoming, United States - 20050623_t1 ... | reverse complement strand
AGGCATCTACGATAGTATCGAGTCGATATCTTTGATCGGAGGTGCAAGATGCGAATTCCCGTGACCATTCTCGCCTTGGCGCTCGTCGCCCTGGCCGCGGAGGTGCCCTATCCGGAGGGCTACCGCAACTGGCGGCACGTCAAAAGCATGGTGATCGAAAAAGGCCACCCGCTCTATGAGTCCTTTGGCGGCATCCACCACATCTATGCCAACGAAAAGGCGGTCACCGGCTATCGGAGCGGCAACTGGCCCGACGGGGCGGTCATTGTCTTTGATCTGCTCGAGGCCATTCACGACGGCAACGCGGTCGTGGAAGGGCCGCGCAAGGTCGTCGGGGTGATGCACCGCGATGCGAAGCGTTACAAGGAGACCGGCGGCTGGGGCTTCGAGGGGTTTAAAGGCGATTCCAAGACCGAGCGGGCCGTCGGAGCGCAGGCGGTGACGGCCTGCTTTAACTGTCATGCCGGGCAGAAGGAGAAAGGCTACGTCTTCAGCGCCATGCGGGATTGAAGCAGGCGCTCGGGCGTGCCGCCACTGGGACTAAGATGAAGGCATGTCCGGGCTCGACCGCAGGCGTTTCCTTGCTGCCGCCGGCGCTGCGCCATGGCTGGCCGCGGCCGCCGGCGACCGGCTGAGCGGAACCTACACGCTCGAGAAGCTGGCCGCGGTGCTCGTGCCGCGCCAGCACTGGCGGCCCTACCCTCGCGCGTCCGACCGGGAAGGCTGGGAGCGGCTGCCGGCCGATGTCCGCGAGGCGCTCATCGCCGAGGGGGAGGGCGAGCTCGGCTCGGACTGGCCGGCGCTGCCGGCGAGCTGGTTCCTGGACTTCATCCGCAAGGGGGAGCGCGCCAGGGCCGACAGCGCGCGCGCCCGCCGCCGGACGAAGCTCCGCGCCCTGGTGCTGGCCGAATGCGCCGAGCACAAAGGCCGATTCCTCGACGCCGTCGCCGACGGCATCTGGCTGACCGCCGAAGAGAGCTACTGGGGCTCGCCGGCGCATCTGAACATGCAGCGAGCCGGCGCCGGGCTGCCGGACGTCGCCGAGCCGACCGTCGATCTGTTCGCCGCGGAGACGGCCGCGCTGCTGGCTTGGACCGACTATCTGCTCGGGGCCGAACTCGAAAGCCTCTCGCCGCTGCTTCGCCGGCGCATTCTCCAGGAGGTGGACCGGCGTGTGCTCACCCCGTGCGAGCAGCGCGAGGACTTTTGGTGGATGGGCCTCGGCCCCGGCGGGCCGCGCCGTTCGCTGAACAACTGGACGCCGTGGATCAACTCGAACTGGCTGGCGGCGAACCTGCTGCTAGAGCCGAAGGAGGAGCGCCGCCGGCGCATGGTGCACAAGAGCCTCCAGAGCATCGACCGGTTTCTGGACAACCATGCCGAAGACGGCGGATGCGACGAAGGGCCGGGTTACTGGGGCCGCGCCGGCGCCTCGCTGTTCGACTGCCTGGAGCTGGTGCGCTCGGCGAGCGCCGGCGCGATCGATCTGTACGAGGACCCGCTGGTGCGGGAGATGGGCCGCTACATCGTGCGCGCGCACATCCACGAGGACTGGTTCATCAACTTCGCCGACGCCTCCGCGAAGATGCGTCCGGACGGCGACCTCATCTTCCGCTACGGGCGGCGCATCGGCGACCGCGACATGCAGTTGCTCGGCGCCTGGTTTGCGGGCGCACCCCGGAAGGGCTACACGGCGCGGGGCGATATCGGGCGCCAGCTTCCGGCGCTGTTCAACGTCGAGGCGCTGCGGGCGGCGCCTGCCGGCCAGCCGCTCGTGGGCGACGTCTGGCTGCCCGCCATCCAGGTGATGGCGGCGCGCCGGAGGGCGGGCTCGGCCGAGGGTCTGTACCTGGCGGCCAAGGGCGGGCACAACGCCGAAAGCCACAATCACAACGACGTCGGCAACTTTATACTTTACGCGGGCGGCGAGCCGGTGATCATCGACATCGGGGTGGAGACCTACACGGCCAAGACGTTCAGCCCGCAGCGTTACGAGATCTGGACGATGCAATCGGCCTGGCACAAGCTGCCCACGATCGACGGCGTGATGCAGGCGCCCGGGCGGAAGTTCGCCGCGCGCCAGGTGAGCTACCGGGCGACGCAAGGGGCGGCAGAGTTCAGCCTGGACATTGCGGGCGCCTACCCGCCGGAGGCGGCGCTTGAGAGCTGGAGGCGGACGCTCGTCTTTGACCGGCGCGCCAACGAGGTGCGGCTCGAGGAACGATACCGGCTGAGGCGGGCGCCGCGCAAGCTGACGCTTACGCTGGTGACGCCGCGCGCGGTGAGCACGGACAGCCCCGGCCTGCTCCGGCTCGAGACGGTGGCGGCGCGCTACGATCCGGCCGTGCTCGAGCCGTCCGTCGAGGCGGTAAAGGTCGAGGACGCACGGCTTCGCGCGATCTGGGGTGAGCGGCTCTACCGCGTCCTTTTCGCGGCCGCTGCTCCGGCGCGGGAAGGGGAGTGGCGGGTGACCTTCTCGGAGGCACGCGGCTGAGAAGCCCCCGGGCTCGCCGCGCCGCGCCAGGCGAGTGCGAGGGCCTTGCGGGCCGTCGTGGCCAGGGGCAGCGTGCCGAGCCGGGCCTTCGAGATCCATTGGCAGCCGGCGGGGGCGCGCCGGAGGCTGGCCTCGACGACCGTCAGACGGAAGTCGTGATTGGTAATGGCATGGCGGAATCTGCCGCGTTCGCCGATTGCGAGGGCCTCGGGAGCCTCGTCGGCCTCCGGCAGTTCCCAGAAACCGGCCAGGCGTCCCGAGTCGCGCCGGCGAAGCAGGATCTTGTCTTCATGCTCGACGAGCAGCAAAGTCTTTGAGATCCGGAGCGGAGGCCCGGCGCGGCGCTTTCGGGGAAGCTCGGTTTCGAGCCGCCGGCGCCGGGCCTCGCAGTCGCTCTCCAGCGGGCAGGCATCGCAAGCGGGCCGTTTCGGCAGGCAGACGGTGGCGCCGAGCTCCATCAAGGCTTGATTGAATTCGCCCGGCCGCCGGGGGTCGAGAAGGTGCTGGGCGACCGTCTCCAGGCGCCTGCGGGTGGCGGCGCTGCCGATCTGGCTCTGCTCGGCGGTGAGCCGCGCGAGCACGCGCAGGACGTTGCCGTCGACGACGGCGTGGGGCAGCCCGAAAGCGATGCTAGCGATGGCGGCCGCCGTGTAGCGGCCCACGCCGGGCAGGGCGCGGATCGAAGCGTAGTCGCGCGGAAAGACGCCGGTCGCCAGGATCTGGCGGGCCGCCCGGTGGAGGTTGCGCGCGCGGGCGTAGTAGCCGAGGCCGGCCCAGGCGGCCAGCACCTCGTCCTCGCCGGCCGCCGCCAGCGCCGCCACGTCGGGAAAGCGCGCCAGGAAACGCTCGTAGTAGGGCAGCACCGCGGCGACGCGCGTTTGCTGGAGCATGATCTCGGCAACCCAGATGCGGTAGGGGTCGGCGGTGTCGCGCCAGGGTAGCGCTCGCCGCACGCGCCGGTACCAGCCGATGAGGCGGCGGCGGACGGAGCGCCTGCGGGCGGGCGCTATACTAATTTCGGAACTCCCCTTCCAGACCACCGGTAGCGATCGTGCAAGATTTCATTGTCATCCGCGGCGCGCGGGTGCACAACCTCAAGAACGTCTCGCTTTCGATCCCGCACAACAAGCTGACGGTGGTGACGGGCGTTTCCGGCTCAGGCAAGTCCTCGCTGGTCTTCGACACCGTCTATGCCGAGGGCCAGCGGCGCTATGTCGAATCGCTTTCGGCCTATGCGCGCCAGTTCCTGGAGCGGGTCGGCAAGCCGGACGTGGATGAGATCGACGGCATCGCGCCCCCGGTGGCGATCCGGCAGAAGAACACGACGCGCAACCCGCGCTCGACGGTGGCCACCTCGACCGAGCTGTACGATTTCCTCCGACTGCTGTGGGCCCGCGCCGGGCGAACCGTCTGTCCCGACTGCGGCCTGCGGGTGCGGCGCGACACGGTGGATCAGGTGGCCCGGGCGATGCTCGAAGAGCCCGCGGGCTCGCGCTGGTATGCGCTGTTTCCCATCGCGCTCGGCGGCGACACGCAGGCGCTGCGCGACCGGCTGTTCGAGCTGCGGCGCAAGGGCTTCAATCGGCTGTATCAAGGCGGGCGGATGTTCGAATTCTCGACGCCGGAGTCGTTGCTCGAGGTCGACTTCTCGCAGCCGCTCTATTCGCTGGTGGACCGGCTGGTGATCGCCGAGGGCCTCAACCAGCGGCTGGTGGACACCACCGAGATCTGCTACCGCGAGGCGGGCGAGGTGATTTTCGAAGAGGCTGCTACCGGCAGGCGCCTGCGCTTCAGCGAGCAGTTCGCCTGCAAGCGCTGCGGCCGCACCTTCACCGAGCCCGAGCCGCGCCTGTTCAGCTTCAACAGCCCGTTCGGCGCCTGCCCGCGCTGCCAGGGATTCGGCAACACGGTGGATTATGACATGAACCGGGTGGTGCCGGACCCGTTCCTCTCGCTCGAGCGGGGCGCCATCGATCCCTGGAGGAAGCCCAACTACCGCCACTTCCTGAGCGAATTCCGGCGCCAGGCGCGCGGCCAGGTTCGCTTCGACGTGCCGTACGCCGAGCTCGACGCTCGCGAGAAGGCGCTAATCGAAGAGGCGGTGCGTCGCGCCTTTGCCACGATCGAGCAGAAGAAATACAAGGTCCACGTGCGGGTGTTCCTGAGCCGGTATCGCGGCTATGCCGAGTGTCCGGACTGCCGCGGAGCCCGGCTGAGGAAGGAGGCGCTCTACGTACAGGTGGGAGGCAAGACGCTGGCCGAGGTGGTGCGGATGAACATCGGCGAGGCGCAGCGGTTCTTCGACGGGCTCGAGCTCGAGCCCGAGGAGAGCGCCATCGCGGAGAAGCTCCTGGTCGAGATCCGCCAGCGGCTCAAATTCCTGAACGACGTCGGCCTGGATTATCTGACGCTGGACCGGCTGTCGGCGACGCTGTCGGGCGGCGAGGCGCAGCGGATCCAGCTCGCCACCAGTCTCGGCTCGCGCCTGGTCGGGACCTGCTACGTGCTCGACGAACCCTCGATCGGGCTGCACAGCCGGGACACGCGCCGGCTGATCCGCATCCTCGAGGAGCTGCGCGATCTGGGCAACACGATCCTCGTCGTCGAACACGACGCCGAAATCATTCGCGCCGCCGATCACATCATTGATCTGGGGCCGGGCGCGGGCGAAAACGGCGGGCGCGTAGTCTTCGAGGGACCGTACGCGAGGCTCGTCGCCGACGGCGCCGACTCGCTCACGGGCCGCTATCTGCGCGGGGAGCTGCGCACGGCCCCGCCCAGACGCGCGCGGCCGGCGAATCCGAAGCACATGCTGCGCATTCGCGGGGCGCGGGCGCACAATTTGAAGAACATCGATGTCGACATCCCGCTCGGCCTGATGGTGGCGGTCACGGGTGTCTCCGGAAGCGGCAAGTCCTCGCTCGTGCACGACGTCCTCTATCGGGCTCTAAGCGAGCGCTTCCGGAAGAACGGCGCCTCGGAGGAGGCGGACTGGGGGGAGGCCTCCGAGGCGCGCACCTGGCGGAGCCTCGAAGGGGCGGAGCGCCTCAAAGACGTGGTGCTGGTCGACCAGTCGCCGATCGGCCGCACGCCGCGGTCGAATCCGATCACTTATATCAAAGGTTTCGACATCATCCGCGAGCTGTTCGCCTCGACCGTGGAGGCGGACCGGCGCGGCTTCACCGCGGGCCATTTCTCCTTCAACATCCCCGGCGGTCGCTGCGAAACCTGCCAGGGCGACGGCACCATCACGGTCGAGATGCAGTTTCTGGCCGACGTCGAGCTCGTGTGTGAAGAGTGCAAAGGCACGCGGTACAAGAGCTCGGTTCTCGAGGTGCGCTACCGAGGGCTCAACATTCACGAGGTGTTGCAGCTCACCGTGCACGAGGCGCGGATCTTTTTCAGCGACACGCCGCGGCTGACGGCGCGCCTGAAGGTGCTCGAGGACGTCGGGCTCGGCTACTTGCGGCTCGGCCAGTCGGCCACGACGCTGTCGGGCGGCGAGGCCCAGCGGGTGAAGCTGGCGGCGCATCTTGTGCAGGCATCCTGCGACGGCACGCTCTTTCTGTTCGATGAACCGACCACCGGGCTGCACTTTGACGACATCGCCAAGCTGCTCGGCGCCTTCGACCGGCTCATCGCCGGCGGCGGCTCGGTGCTTGTCATCGAGCACAATCTCGAGGTGATCCGCAGGGCCGACTGGATCATCGACCTGGGGCCGGAGGGTGGCGAGGCGGGCGGCCGGATCGTGGCGCAGGGTACGCCGGAGCAGGTGGCTCGGGTCGACGCCAGTCACACCGGGCGCTTCTTGCGCGCGGCGCTGGTTTAGCCTATATTAGGGGAAGAAAAAGCGAAGCGTGAGCGATATCCAAGAACTCCTCGCCCTCCTGCGCCGACGCATCGCCCTCATCGAGCGCAAGTATCGGGACGGCGCGGCTCCGACCGTGCGCCCGCAAGGTCCCAAGGAGCCTGAACACTACTTTGTCGAGGAGTATCTGGACGGCGCCGAGATCGAGACGCCGCACGGCACGCATTTCGAGAGCGAACGCCTCTTTGAACGGCACCGCCGCCACGGCAGCCTCGATCTGGCGGCGCTCGAGGAGATGCCGGAGGATCTGCTCGGCGCCCTCGCGGCCGGCGAGATTCCGCCGTCGCCGCCGGGCCGCTGGGCCTTCCTGGATACGGAGACCACCGGCCTGGCCGGCGGCTCGGGAACCTATGCCTTTCTGGTAGGCGTGGGCCGCATCACGCCCGAAGGTTTCCGCGTGCGGCAGTTCTTCATGCGCGAGCATGGCGAGGAGCCGAGCCTCCTTTATGCTCTGGCCGAGCATCTGGCGGCCTTCGACGTTCTGGTCACCTATAATGGCAAGACCTACGACCTGCCGCTGCTTGAAACGCGCTTCCGCATGGTGCGCGCGCGGCCGCCGTTCGAGCGGCTGGCGCATGTCGATCTGCTGTTCGGGGCGCGGCGTCTCTGGAAGCTGCGGTTTGAAAGCTGCCGCCTGATCGAACTCGAAAGCCGGGTGCTCGGCTTCGAGCGACAGGGCGATCTGCCGGGGGAGATGATCCCCTACGTCTATTTCGAGTACCTGCGCACGCGCGAGGCCTTCCGCGTCGTACCCATCTTCCGGCACAACGCCATGGACATTCTCACGCTGGCCTGCCTGACGTCGATTGTGCCTTTGGCGTTTCGCTCGCCCGAGGAGGCGCCGCTCGGCCACGGCGCCGAACTGCTGGGCCTGGCCCGCTGGTTACGCGCGGCGGACAGGCGCGAGGAGGCGCTGGCGGTGTTTCGCCGCGCCGTGGCGAGCGGGCTCGGCGATGATCTCATGTTTGCCGCGCTCTGGGAGATCGCTCAGCTTGAGAAGCGGCTGGGACGGCAAGAGGCGGCTCTCGAGGTTCTCGGAGATCTCGGCGCCTGGCCCAATCCCCACCGCGTGGCGGCGCTCATCGAGCTGGCCAAGCATTACGAGCACCGCCGGCGCGACTACGCCCGTGCTCTCGAGCTGACCCGGGCCGCGATCGCCGTCGAGGACTCGGCTGAACTCCGCCGCCGCGAAGCCCGGCTCCTGCGGCGGTGCGCCGCGCCGGCAAACGGAACCTTGCTGTAGGCCGCTGGGAAGTTTTCAGCCGAGCTCAAGCGAGTCGGAGGCCGCGCACCCGGCTCTTGCGCAGCATTTTGAACTGATTCCGGAGCCGCTCGGCCTCGGCGGCCGAGAGGACGCCGCGCAGCCGAAGCGCCGACTGACGGGCGCGCTCCTTCGCCGTCGGATCGACCCTGCGCGGCCCGAGCTCGCTCGGGCACGAGCAAAGCCCGATTCCTCAACGGCCGGTTGCGGAACCAAACTGTGCGGCGCTCGGCGTCACTGGGTTCTGAGGAGCCGGCGTGCCCGGCTCGCCCGGAAGGAGTTGGAAATCTCCCGGAATTTCGAACCATTCCGGCGGAGGCTCCGTGTCAAGCTTCAGATCCTCCAGTTCCGAGACGATGTGCAGCCTCTCGCCCCCGAGCTCCACCCGGAGATCCTTGTGCACCAGCAAGTGGCCGAGCTCAGCCGAGACACACGTCGTTCCAATCACCGGGCTAGCGCCGTTCGGCCCGGTCTGCCGTACGGGGCCCTCGAAGCACCGGACCCCGCGGATCTCAACTGCCTGGCTTTCGAAGTCCAAAGGGTGGGGTATGGATACTGTCGGTCCTAAACTGGTGAAATAAGCCAGTTTTCGATGGCGATTCACGAAATACGATCTTCCCGCGACGACGTCGCGGATCCAGTCGTAGCGCGATTGCGGCGGAACATTCGATCCCGCCGACGAAAATCTGCGTCCCTGGCTGTCGCGCGCCTCAATGTTTCGGATTACGTCCTTGATGACCTCCACGTTACCGGGCTGTTCCACATAAATGGTGGTCTTTGAAATGGCGACGTAAGGGCGTTGGCGCGAGAGCACAGACTGCGAAGGGAGTGCGGCCGGCCCAAGGAAGGCGCACGAGCAGAGAGCTGTCAGCCGGAGAGAACGATACTTCATGGCGTTTGCTCCTTTTCACTCCTGGAGTGCTGCGCTAAGCGTAGCAGAAGCACCCATAGCACCAACGGTAGCCGAACGGATAGGTGTTGCAATAATACACTCGCTCTTCGAACCAGCACTGGTATCCGCAAGTTGTAATCCGGTTCGTTTGTATCAGCGTCCAGCAGTAGCAGGGAAGGTTGCAAGGGTTATACCCACAGTCCGCGAACACCGGAGGCGTCGCAAACTGCAAAAAAATCACCAAGGCCGCCAACAGGCCATAGCACCGCCTCCAGCGGCCCGTCGTTTCCTTGAGATTTGGATCCATCGTCGCCCTCTCAACGCTCCAGGAAGTGTGGTATCCGGGATTTCAATTTTCGACTCCCGGACACATTCAAGATACCCCCCGGGGGGCGGACCTGTCAAGGCTCGGACCATTCTCTAGTCTCTAGGCGCCTCCACCTTCGGCGTAGGGCTGGACGGGGTGCTAGTGCCTCCTCTCGACAGCTCGACTGTCCCAAATTACGCTCCAAACGGGACTTCTGGCGACACGTTCACCCTCTGCCGCACCCTTCCATTGCGGTTGCTCCGCTTGGGCTCGGCGACTCTCCGGCCGACACCGGTAAGGCCGGGCCACCCCCGTGGCCTGCCCGGACCATGGCCCCGAAAAGGCGGGGCTAGGGGCCTTCGGGTCCTACCCACAGATTCTGGCACAGAGCCGGAAATCGAACTTTAAAGCAGCGTTGAAGGAAAGCTGAGCCGCCTCATTCTGCCTCTCGCCCATGGGTCTAGCCCTCCAGAAGGGGCTGGTCACGCTGGAACCCGCAGAAATTTAAGTCGTCGAAGGATATTACAAAGGGTCACTAAAACGTTTAAACGGGAAATTCGAACAATATACCCCCTTTCTGCAGCCTGTCAACCCGCCTCACGTTTCGCGCGTCTACAAGCTCGACCGCGAAGTCAATCGGAGGGGGAGGCCATGCGCCTCCCCATAGGCTCGATCAGCCCCCGCTCACGCTCACCACTGCAACATCAGGGTGATGTTCATCAGCGGCTGGCCGCCGAAGGAGGCCGTGCGCGGATCCGAGCTCACCTTGCCGAAGGTCCGCGGGTTCTGGAAGTCGACCGCAGTGGTGGGCGGGTTAAAGTTATAGGTCTTCAGCGCGTTCTGCATGTCCCAGCGGATCTGGAACAGGTAGCGCTCGGCAAAGTAGAAGTTCTTCTGAGCCGAGGCCTGGCTCCAGATGAGCGGCGTGCCGGTGACGATGTTGCGCCCGGAGTTACCAATCAGGAATGAACAGCGGTCGCGGTCGGCGGGCGTGGGGTTCGAGGGCGGGCAGCCGAGGGCCGCGCCGGGATAGGCGAAGTGGTTGATGTCGATGATCGGGTTGATGTTGAGCAGGTTGAACCGGTCGCCTCCGAAGTCGCGCCAGTTATCGCGCAGCTTGGGCTTGCTGACGACGTCCGGCCGGCGCGTGCCGGCAAAGGTCGGGTAATAGTTGTAAGGGCTGGCGGCGAAGCTGAACGTCAGCGGATTGCCGCTTTCCAGGGTCTGGATCCAGGAGATCTCATAGCCGCCGAACACCCAGCGCTTCCAGCCGCTCGAAAACCAGCGCTTGCCGCGGCCCATCGGCAGCTCCCAGTTGACGACGCCGACGTAGCGGTGGTTGCGGTCGTAGCCGGCCCGCGCCTTCTCGAGCGCGCGGTTCTGGATGGGCGCCACGCCGCTGCCCGAGTTGTCCGTGTCCTGGCTGTTGATGGCCTTTGAGAAGGTGTAGAAGGTGTTGAAGAACAGCCCGCGCGACATGCGCTTTTCGAGCTTGACCGTTCCGGAGTGGAAGGTGGAATGGCCGAAGTTGGAGCGCATGAGCACGCTGCCCATGTGCGGGTAGGGCCGGTAGTTTTGCGCGGCGGCGAGAACCTGGCTTCGGAGCGCCAGGTCGCGCACGGCGTAGTCGATCGGGAAGGTGTTGGCCTCCCAGCGCTCGACGAGACCGACGCCGGCCGAAGCCTGATAGCTCAGCTCGAGCAGGTAGTCCGTGGCCACCTCGTACTGGATGTTGGCGTTCCAGTTCATCACATAGGGGTTACGCAGCGCCGGGTCCCGCCAGGCGGCGCTCCGGGCGCCGAAGTTCTGGCCGACAAAGGGCGCGGTGAGATTCGGCCGGATGTTGAAGGCCGGGGGACGTGTACCCTGGCTGATGGCGTAGATCGGCCGAGGATCGCCGGGAGGCGACTCTTGGTTGGCGATGGCGACATACTCGTCGAACTGTTCGCGCAGGAGGGGAAACTTCACATCCACCGTGTAAAGGCCGAAGCCCGCCCGGAACACCCATTTGCGCAACGGGTGCCAAGCTAGCCCGACGCGCGGCTGGAAGTTGTTGTTGTCGCGCGCGTGGAGCGGCCTGCGCGGGTGGATGAAGGCGCCCCGCCGCCCAGTGACGTCATCGATGGCGTTGGGGTCGAAGTTGCTCATCATCCCGTACTTGGTGTTGTAAGGGCTCTCGTTGGTGTAGCGCACGCCGATGTTGAGCGTAAGGTTCCGCGTGAGCTTCCAGTCGTCCTGGATATAGAAGCTGTGGATGTAGGAACGGGGCAGCCAGCTCGTCAGTTCGCTCTGAAAGAGCGCCGAGGCGACATAGCCGGTGAGGAAACCGGCGAACGTGTTGCCGGTTCGCGGCACGGGCACGCCGTTCGGCTGAAGGCCGGCGGTGACGTTGGCGAAGGAGAACTGCACCGGCCGGGCAAAGATCGCCGAGTTGAGCCGGAACCGGAAGACCTCGTAGCCGAACTTGAGGGCGTGGGTGCCCCGGATCCAGGAGGTGTCGTTGCGGAACGAGAGCGTCTCGTGCGCCTGCCGGCTGGGCGTGGCGCCGGTGATGCCATAGATGGAGTCGGCGCTGTCGCGGCTGCCGGAGCCGAAGGCCGGCATCAGTTCGGGACCCACATTCGGGATGCCCAGCTTCTGCGCCCAGTTCTGGTTGAAGGAGGGCACCTCGGTTTTGGCAAAGCGTTGCTGATAGCCCATCCGGGCGTCATTCACCAAGGTGGGACTCAACACCCAAGTGCCTCCGGCCGAGATGTTGCGGTTATGGGAAGGCGACCAGTTGCCCTGCTGATGGTCGAACTCGGGCCGGTCCTGGCGGATGTTGATCGGCCGGCCGAAGCCGCTGAAGCGGTTCTCGGTGTAGCTCGTGTAGAAGCGCAGGTTCGGGCCGACCTGGTGGTCCAACCGGTTGCTGAAGTCGTCGAAGAAGACTTTGGCGAACTCGTCAGCCAGAAGATTGCCCACCGGGCCGGTGGTGGCGAACGTTCCCGGCCGGTTGGGCGGCATCCACGGGTCGTACTCGAGCACTTTGCGCGCCACGGGATCGAAGCGGCTCAAGGGGATCTGGTTGTTCGGAAACGGATCGCGCACCCAGGCGCCGCCCACTTGACGCGTCGTGGCGGGGTCGAAGATCGGGTTGGCGACGACGCCCGGGAAGTTGAAGTTGCCGGCCTTCATCTCCGACGTCGGGACGACCGATTCGACTTGGGCCACTTTCTTTTCGTGCAGCCGCTGGTAGGCGAAGAAGAAAAAGGTCTTGTTGCGGCCGTCGTAAAGCTTGGGCAGATAGACCGGGCCGCTTAAGTTGGCGTCCGGCATCATGAAGAAGGTCGGCCAGCCGTCGGGTCGTCCCGGGGTGGGCTCGGTCGAGCGCATCTTGTCGAAAAACAGCCGGTGCTGCATGATGCGGGTGCGGCCGTAGAAGGAGGCCATGCCATGGAACTCGTTGGTCCCGCTCTTTTTCACTACGCTGATGACGCCGCCGGCCGAATGGCCGTACTCGGCGGGCACGGCTGTGGTGAGCACCTTGACCTCGGCGACGGCGTTCTGGAGCGGTTTGATGACGCCGGTGCCGCTCAACTGATCGTTGGCCGGCACGCCGTCCTCGAACAGGCCGATGGCGCCGGAACGCTGGCCCGCGATGCTGTAGCCGCCAAGACCGCCCCCATAGGCGTAGCCGCCGGTGACCACGCCGGGCACCAGGTGGAGCGTCGAGTTGATATAGCGCTGATACAGCGGCATCTCATAAAGCACGCTGCCGCTGACCACCGTGCCGGTGGCCGAGGTCTCGGTTTCGAGCAGTTGGGTTCTGCCGGTGACCTCGATCGATTCGGCCACCGTGCCGATCTCCAGCGTCATGTCCACGGCGAGCGTGTCGCCGGTTCGGAGCTGGACGTTCTCACGGACCGCCCGTTTGAAGCCGGCAGCCTCGAAAGAGACGCGGTACTCACCGGGCTGGAGGGAGGGTATGCGATAGATGCCCTCCTCGTTGGTGACGGCCGTGAAGGTGAAGTTGGTTGCCAGTTGCACCGCCGTGACCGACACGTTGGGCACAACGGCCCCCGTGGGATCGGTGACGCGGCCGGTGATGGTGGACGTGCCGATCTGCGCCCAGGCGGGCACAGCCAGCAACAGGAGAATGCAAACGAGAAATCGCCTCGATGTCATTGAACTAACCCCTTCCCAGACGTTCAATTCCCCGCCGTCTGTTCGCGCCGTATTATACGGAAACCTTAGCTTGGCGTCAAGGCTCCGCGCATCCGCCCCGGGCGTCTAGAATAGGATTTCACCTGCCGGGCGACGATGGCCGACTACGTTGAGCTGCTCGCCGAACGCGCTTTCCGGATCGTACCGGGCGCGGCCTACAACCGCGTGCTCGAGGAGCTGACCGAGGGCCGGAATGGGGCAAGGCAGATCTTCTATGAGGTTCCGCTCGGCGAGGGCAAGCCGTGGGAGTGGCTGCGCGATCGCGTCTATCCGGCCCTCACCGGATATCTCAAGAATAAATCCATCGACCCGGAGAATCCGGAAGGAGTGGTGGTTTCGGTATTCCATCGCGACCGCTGCTACTTGCTGAGCGGGCGCGATTTCATCCGGGTCTTTCAAGAGATGGAGGGGATCAACGCCGCCGCCTACCACTTTCGCGTCCTCCAATGGCTGACCCACTGAGCCTGGGGGTCAGAGTTCCCGGCGATTTTCGAGCGACTTTGAAACCGTAACCTCGTCGGCGAACTCGAGATCCGAGCCTACCGGAACTCCCATGGCGATCCGCGTGACCTTTACGCCGAGAGGCTTGAGCAGCCGCGCCAGATAGGAGGCCGTCGCCTCGCCCTCGACGGTGGGATTGGTGGCGACGATGATCTCTTTCACCTCGCCGGAGGCCAGCCGTTCAAGCAGGCTCTTGATGTTAAGCTGCTCGGGCCCGACGCCCCGCAGCGGCGAGATGGCGCCGCCCAGCACGTGGTAGAGGCCGTGGTAGGTGCGCGTGGTCTCGATGGGCAGGATGTTGTGTGCCTCCTCGACGACGCAGATGACGCTCCGGTCGCGGTGCGGGTCGGCGCAGTAGGGGCAATGGGCCGCGTCGCTTACGTTGTGGCAGATTTCGCAGAGGCCGAGCTTGTCCTTGACGTCGAGGATGGCTTGCGCCAGGCGCTCGGCGGCCTGGCGGTCAGCGCGCAGCAGGTGAAAGGCGATCCGCTGGGCCGACTTCTGCCCGATGCCGGGCAGGCGCTTGAACTCCTGGATGACGGCTTCAAGCGGGGCGGCGAAATCGGGCATCTCGAAACGAGCTAAAACAGCCCGGGCGGCAAACCCAGACCCCCGAGCAGGCCCCCGACCTTCTGCTGGGCCTCCTCGTCGACGCGGCGCGCGGCCTCGTTGAAGGCCGCCATGACCAGGTCCTCAAGCATTTCGACGTCGGAGACGACCTCAGGGTCGATCGAGACGCCGAGGACGCGCTTCTGACCGTCCATTCTCACCGTGACCATGCCGCCTCCGGCCGAAGCCTCGACGCGAATCTTGGCGATCTCTTCCTGAAGGCGCTCCTGGACCTGCTGCGCCTGCTTCATCATCTGCTGCATGTTGCCGGGTAGTTTCATCAGCTCTCCTCGCGCTCGCGCGCCGCGCCTACTCTTTGAGATTTCGAACGGCGCGCACTTGACTGTCGGGGAACAACTGGCGGAAGCGTTCGACCTCCGGATGTGAGAGAGCGCGCCGGACCGTCTCGTCTTCATTATCCTTCGGATCGGCCGCGGCGGGCGTGGCCGCGGGCTCGACGATCCGAACGGAGATCTTGAGCGGCCGCCCGGCCAGCTCCTTGACGATCCCGGCCAGCCTCTTGTCCTTGTCCTTGAGGGTGAGGGAGAACTCGCGCAACGTTTCCAATATGAGCTCGGATTCGGTTACGGTGACCCGAGAGTGCTCGACCGCGTCGGCCAGGAAGGTGTGCCCGGCGGCCCGGAGCGCGGCATGGAGCCGGTCGCGCCAGTCACTCTCGGAGGGCGGCGCCGCTTCCGGCGCAACGGAGGGGGCG
>Ga0308391_1000675_pt1 | contig 14854 bp, 10 predicted proteins | sample Hotspr20Samplet1_FD_202363 | JGI IMG/M metagenome (GOLD analysis project Ga0308391, IMG submission 202363) | Hot spring phototrophic mat microbial communities from Octopus Spring, Yellowstone National Park, Wyoming, United States - 20050623_t1 ... | reverse complement strand
TCCGGGTCGACCCGGACGACCGCGTGCAGCGCGACCTCGTCGAACGCTGGGAGCGGGACCTGCCGGATCGGCTGCGCCCGCACGCTCGCGACCTCGCTGCCTGGCTGATCGGCCAAATCCGCGAGCGCCGTGCGATCTCCGACCTCGAAGGCGTTTCGCATCAGGACGAGGCGCTTTGGGGGCGCCACGCTTCGGGCCAAAGGCGGGTCGAAAAGGTGGCCGCGCGGGAAGGCGAGGCGGGATTTTTCTTCCTGCCTTCGCCACGGGCGCGTGAGGGCAACAAGCGGACGCGGCTACTCGAGTCGGTGTTCGGCCTGTCGAGTGCCGAGGCCCGGGCGATCCTCGACACGTTCTTCGACGCGGCCACCCATCCGCGGATCGGCCTTCTCGTTCCGGCCGGCGTGTTCGGCGGCAAACGGGGCTACGTGCTCGACCTCGAGAAACTGCGTTTCCGCAGCGCCGAGATCACCCCGCTTTTCCGGTGCCGCCGGTGTGGACTCCGTCAGCTCGTGCCGGTGGCCGGGCGGTGCACCGCCGACCGCTGTTTCGGCGAAGTCGAGGAAATCTCGTCGGAGGAACGCCGGCGCTTCGCCGAAGAAAACCACTACGTCCATCTCTACCGCCGCGGCGCGGCGCTGATGGGTCTCGCCCGCGAGCACACGGCAGCCATCGCCGGGCCGTTGCGCGAACGGCTCGAAGAACGGTTCCGCAGCGGCAAGATCAACCTCTTGAGCTGCACCACGACGATGGAGCTGGGCGTCGATCTCGGCGAGCTCGAGGCCGTCATGAACGCCAACGTCCCGCCCGGGATCGCCAACTATCAACAGCGAACGGGCAGGGCCGGCCGGCGTGCACAAGCCGCGCCGCTCGTCGTCACCCTCGCCCGTGGAGGTAATTACGACCAAGCCTGCTTCCGCGCGTTCGACCGCTATCTCGCGCAGGAGGCGCGGCCGCCCGTCGTCCAGCTCGACAACGAGCCGTTTTTCCTGCGCCATCAGTTCTCGATCCTGCTCGCGGGCTTCCTGCGTGAAGCGCTCGGGCCGACACCGCGCAACGCCCCCACGTTGCGCGATCTCTGGGGTGATGCTGCGGCCTCCGACGCGGCGCAGCAGCTGCGCGACCGCCTGGAGCGGTGGCTCGCGGATCGTTCCGCGCGGGAGGCGCTCGCGCTCGCGAGCGGCCTGCGCGAACGTCTGCCGGAAGCGGTGCGCTCGCTGGGGTTGGTCGAAACGGAACTCGAGCGGGCGTTCCGCAGCCGCTTCGCGGGCTTCGTCGACGAGCATCACGAGCGGCTCGCGGACTTCGAGAGACGGCGCGAGGCGAAGCGGAACGACAAGAAAGACCAGGTGGCTGCAGCGCTGAGCAACAGAATTCGTGAATATCTCGACCACCAGCGCCTGGTCGATCTGTTCGTGCGGAGCGGGCTCGTCCCGAGCTACAGCTTTCCGGTCGACGTCGTGCGCTTGGAGATCGTGCGACGGCCGGGCCAGAAAGCCGAAGCCGCCCATCGCGCGGCGGGCGAGGAGGTGGATCTCTCCCGGGAGGCGCAGCTCGCCATTTCCGAGTATGCGCCGGGTGCCGAGGTCGTGGCGGCCGGCAGGGTCTGGACCAGCGCCGGGATCGCGAGCTACGCTCAAGAATACGAGACGGAACGTTATTACCGGCTCTGCCCCGTCTGCAACCATCCCGAGCTGCACGATTTCGCGGACGCTGTCCCCGGCACCTGCTCGAACTGCGGCAGCAAGCTCGCGCAGGTCGTCCGCCGCGTGCTCACCCCCAAGGGCTTTCTCACCTCGGCCGAACGGCCCGAGGGCGAGGATCCCGGGGCACGCCGGCTGCGCGCACCCGTAGCGGAAGAAGCGCGGCTCGTGACCCGTGCGCCCGAGGGTGCCTTCGAGGCGAGCGACGTCCCCGGCGTCGTGCTCGCCCATCTGCCGGCGCGACCCCAGGATCCGCGACTGCGCGGCGAGCTCTTCGCCGTCAACCGCGGTCGGCGTGGTGCCGGCTATCTGCGCTGCTTGCGCTGCGAATACGCCGTTCCCGCGCCGGGCAAGGAGCCGTTCCTCTCCGGCGAAAAGGCGAAGCACACCGACCCGCGCACCGGCGAGCCGTGTTCCTCCACCCGGCTCGGGAGAGCCGTCGATCTGGGTCACGTCACCGTGACCGACGTCTGCCAGATCCGCTTCGACATGCGCCTTCCTTCGTTGGTGGGTGAGGATGGCGAGGCCCGAAGGCGGGCGTTCCTCGTGAGCCTGGTCGAAGCCCTGCGCATCACGGTCGCCCGCGAGCTCGACATCGATCTACGCGAGATTCGCGGGACCTGGCGCCTCCGTGGGGAAAGGCCCGACGTCGTTCTCTACGACGCGCTCGTGGGCGGCGCGGGCCACGTCCGCCGAATCGGCCGCGTTTTGGTCGTGGGCGCTCTCCTGCAGAGCGCCCGGCAACTGCTCGACTGTCCCGACTGTGAGCGGGCCTGCCGTCGTTGCCTGTTCGACTACACCAATCAGCGCCACTGGGACCTGCTCGACCGGCGGCCGGTCCTCGCTTGGCTGAACCAGCTCGTGTTGCGCGCGAGCGAGGAGCGCGACCTCTTCGCCCAGATCGGAGCCCGACCTCGCAGGGAGCCGAGCTTCGCGGCCCTACGTGAGCGCCTTGCGGGCGCCGATCGGGTCTGGCTCTTCGCGGGACGGCTGGCGTCGGCAGCCGACGAGCAGCAGCCGGCCGTTCTCGAGGCGGCGGTGGCGTTCTTGCGCGACCTCGCCGCCGGCGAGCGCCGCGTGGTCGTGGGCTTGGTCGAGCCGCCGCCTGTCTTCGGCCGACAAGACCCGCTCATCCGCGAGCTGCTCGAAGCCGTGAGCCGCGAGCTCCGCACGGGCCGGGTCGAGCTCGCGGCCGCCGAACCGCCCGAGCTCTTGGGAGAGGCGTGGTATCCCCGCCTCGTGGCTCCGGCGCGCGGGGCCTGGCTCGGCCGCGAGCCGGTGCCGGCCCTCCTCGGCGACTGGCTCGCGGACATTTCGGCCGAGCTCCCGCTGGCCGGCGCCGACCTGCCGCCCCAGCTCGCGAGCTGGCTCGCAAGCTGGCGGCGGCTCGCCGTCGAGTCGCTCTTGCCGTGCGGGGAGGCCCGGCAATTCCGCTTCGTGCCGGGGCAGCCCCGTGATCTCCGCTCGATTTTTTCCGTCCTCGGCCAACGCTCGGCGGAGCGCTGGATCCTCCGGGATCCCTGGCTCGCCGAGGGTGAGCGCAATCGTGAGACCACGGCGCGCTTCTTGGCCGCGGTCGCCGCGGCGAGTGCCTGGCCGGCCGCGATCGAGCTGCGCTATCGCGATCCGGAGAGCGTGCGCGACGGTGAATCGATCAGCCGGCGAGAACAGGCGGTGAAGCTTCGCCGGAGGATCTCGGAGGCCGGCGCCCCAGGAGGTACCGATCTGCGCCTCGTGCCCCTCTCGGCGAAACGGCAGCGCGCGCGGGGCTTCGATTTTCACGACCGCGAGTTCACGGTCGAGCTCGCCGATGCCGGGGGGTGGCACGTGCACCGCTTTGTGCTGACCGGTGGTGTGGACCGCCTTTTGGATCCGACGCGCGAGTGCGTGGTCGTCCACAGCCGGGGGCCGGCCGACCTCCTCGCCTGAGCGCCCGCCCGGCTGGCGAGCTACTCTCCGCGCCCGTGGCTTGCTCCGGGCCGGCGGCTGGGCCAGAGGGGAGGCGGCCCCGCACCGGCGCGAAAGGATCGCCCATGGACTACCGCAAGCTCGGCCGCTCGGGCCTCATGGTCTCGCCCTTGTGCCTCGGCACGATGATGTTCGGCGGCCCCACCGACGAGGCCACCGCGCGACGCATCGTCGCGCGCGCCCGCGAGGCCGGGCTCAACTTCGTCGACACGGCCGACGTTTACACCGAGGGCCGTTCGGAAGAGATCACCGGCCGGGCGATCCGCGGCGAACGGTCCTGGTGGATCCTCGCGACCAAGGTCGCCAACCCCACCGGCCCGGGCCCCAACGAGCGCGGCCTCTCCCGCCGGCGGGTGATCGAGGCCTGCGAGGCCTCGCTGCGGCGGCTCGGCACCGAGTGGATCGACATCTACTATCTGCACCGGGAGGACCACGCGACGCCGCTCGAGGAGACGGTGCGGGCGGTGGCCGATCTCGTGCGCGCCGGCAAGGTCCGCTACTTGGGCCTCTCCAACTACCGCGCCTGGCGGATCGCCGAGATCTGCCACTTGTGCGACCAGGCGGGCATCGACCGGCCGGTGGTCTGCCAGCCCTACTACAACATCATGAACCGCCAGCCCGAGGTCGAGGTGTTGCCGGCCTGCGGCTTCTACGGCCTCGGTGTCGCCCCCTACAGCCCGCTCGCCCGCGGGGTCTTGACCGGCAAGTACCGGCCGGGCGAGCCGCCGCCCGAGGGGACCCGCGCCGGCCGCCGCGACAAGCGGATGATGGAGACCGAGTGGCGGCCCGAGAGCCTCGCGATCGCCCAGCGGCTCGTCGAGCACGCCCGCGCCCGCGGCATGACACCCGTGCAATTCGCGCTGCGCTGGCTCTTGGCCAACGCGCTCGTGACGGCGCCGATCGTGGGCCCGCGCACGGAGGAACAGCTCGCGGACTATCTGGCGGCGCTGCCACCCACCTTCGCGCCCGAGGACGAGGCGCTTGTCGATTCGCTCGTGCCGACGGGCCATCCGAGCACGCCCGGCTACAACGACCCGGCCTACCCGATCGAGGGGCGGCGGCCCGTGTTCCGCTGAGCCGGTCGCAGCCGACACCGCCGTCGATCGCGGCGAAATTTATTTCGCGCCCGCGTTCTTTCCTCAAATAAGCGAGAAATTTTCGCTTGCCTGTCCGCCGACCGTGGTTAACGAAGGCGAAGCAGAGATTGGGCTGGCGACCGGCTGCCAGAGGCGGGGCTCGAGCGGGTAGAGATTGGCCGGGGGCGAGCGCGTGGCAGTTTCACGACTCGATATTGCGGCCGGCCTCACCGGCGTCGTCGGGAAGCATCGTGCCCTGCTGGTCCGCGGCTACGATCTGGCCGCCGCGATCGCGGCTTGGCCGCTGGCCCTGGCGATCCGCCGCGACCTAGACCTCGAGCTCGCCGACCTCCTGCTGCGCGACCTGGTGCCGGTAGGACGGCTGGCGCTCGTGCTGTTCGAGCTCGGCGGCGTGCACCGTGCCTTCTGGCGCTTCGCCACCGCCGCCGCCCTCGCCACGGTGGCGTTCGGCGCCGCGGCCGTGCCGCCGACCGCCTTCCGCCCGGTGCTCCGGGTCGGCGTCGGCGCGGGTGCCGCGCTCGCGATCCAAGTGCGGGGCCATGCCGCCGGGCCAGCCTACCGGCCGGTCGCGATTCCTCGACGAGGAGGCGAGCCTCGGCCGCCACGTCATGGGCGTGCCGGTGGTGGGTCGGCTCGACGAGCTGGGCCCGGCGCTCGGCCGCCTCCAAGTCCGCGGCCTGGGGTCGACCCGCTTACTCGTCACCGGTTCGCCCGCCGCATTCCCGGCCGCCGCCTTGCGCCGGCTGCGCGAGCGGGCCCATGCCGAGCGGCTGCCGGTCGACTTCCTGCTCGAGCTCGTCCGGCTGTGCTGGGCCGACGAGGGGGCGGCGAGGCGCCCGCACCCACCCCGGTCGAGGGCCAACCGCCCGCGGTTTTGGCATACGCGCTCGTCAAACGGGCGATCGACGCCACGACGGCCGCTACGCTCCTGCTGCTCGGCGCTCCTTTCCTTCTGGCTGTCGGCCTCGGGGTGTGGCTCACGATCGACCGCGCCGTGCTGTTCCGGCAGATGCGCCGCGGCCGCGGGCTCGTGGCGTTCACGCTCCTCAAATTCCAGACCCTGCGCGACCCGATCGGGCCGGACGGCCGTTGGCTCGCCGACGAGGAATGCCAGACCCGGTTCGGCCGGCTCTTGCGCCGCACCCGGCTCGACGAGCTGCCGCAGCTCTGGAACGTGCTCGTGGGCGACATGGCGCTCGTGGGCCCGCGCCCGCTCGTCGACCGCGATCTTTTGGCCCTGCCCGATCGCGGCCGGGCGCGCGCGGCGATGCGGCCCGGGCTCACCGGCTGGGCTCAGGTCAATGGCGGCCAGATCCTCGGTCCCGCCGAGAAGCACGCCCTCGATCTCTGGTACCTGCGGCATGCGAGCCTCGCGCTCGACCTGCGGATCCTCTGGCTCACGCTCCTCATGGTGGTGCGCGGCGAGCGGGTGAACCCGGTCGAGGTGCAGCGCGCCCTGGCCGCCCTCGAGCCCGTGGGGGCGCCGGCGTGAGCGAGGCGGGGGTGGACACCGCGGCCGGCGAGTCGGCGGGCCTCGCGCGGGTCGGCCCGCGCCCGCCGACACTCGCCCCGGGCGAGCGCTGGTACTGCGTCCACACCCAGCCGCGGCGCGAGGCCTTCGCCCGCGAGAACCTCGAGCGCCAGGGCTTCCGCTGCTTCCTGCCGCTCCTGCGGCGCGCGGTGCGGCACGCGCGGCGGGTCGAGACGCGGCTTTCGGCGCTGTTCCCGCGCTACGCCTTCCTCGTGCTCGACCTCGGCCGCGACCGCTGGCGCAGCGTCAACGGCACGCTGGGCGTGGTCCGGCCGCTCATGGGAGGGCGAGCGGCCGCGCGCCGCACCGGAAGGTGTGGTGGAGACGCTGGCCGCCTCCGCCGACGCCGCGGGTGCGGTGCGCTTCGGCCAGGAGCTGCGGCCCGGCGACCGGGTGCGGATCCTGACCGGGCCCCTGGCCGAGCGAATCGCCACGGTGACCCGGCTCGACGAGAAGCACCGGGTGGCACTCTTGCTCGAGATCCTGGGTGCGGAGCGCCCGGTCGTCTCGGCACGGGGGGACCTCCTCCCGCTGCCTTGAGCCGGCTCGCCGCGGCGCCGCCGTGGCCGCGGGTCGAGCACGACGAACGGCACGCCGGTGAGCCCGCTCACCCGGCGTGCGGTAGCTCGGGAACGTGCCGAGAGAAGCGCTGGCGATCGGTCGGTTCGTGCTCGGCCATCCGATCGGGCGACGGCGGCCGCTGCGTTGCCTCTTCGACGTGGCGCGCTGGCAGCTCACGGCCGGGGCCGAACCGCGGGTCGTTCCTTTCGCGGGTGACGCGCGCCTCCTCGCGCGGCGCGGGGAAACGGGCGTCACCGGGAACGTTTATCTCGGGCTGCACGAGTTCGCCGACATGGCCTTCGTGGTCCACGCCCTCAGGCCGGGCGATCTGTTCGGTGACATCGGCGCCAATGCCGGCTCTTACACGGTCCTGGCGGCACGCTTGGCGCAGGCCTCGGTGATAGCCGTCGAGCCGGTTCCGCAAACGGCCGAGCGGCTGCGGGCGAACATCGCGCTCAACGGGATCGCCGACCGCGTCGAGCTGCATCGGGTAGCCGTATCGGACCGCACCGGAACCGTCCGGTTCACGATCGACGCCGACACCGTCAACCGCATCGCCGGGCAAACCGACGCCCAACGTGCGATGTGCGATGTGCCGTGCACCACGCTCCACGCGTTGTTCGGAGAACGTGCTCCCACGCTACTGGAGATCGATGTCGAGGGGCACGAGGGGCGGGTGATCGAAGGGGCCCGGCGTCTGTTGAAAGATGCCGGACTGCTGGCCCTCGTCGTCGAAGAGGGCTCCGGCTTCGGCCTTACGCCCGATTCGCGGCCGGTGCGCCGGATGTTGCAGGAGCACGGTTTCGCACCAGCGATCTACGATCCCTGGGCCCGTCGGTTCGGTGCCGCCGAGGGACCGAGAGGAGAGCGTCGGGAGAACGTGCTTTGGCTGCGGGATCGCGTCGAGCTCGAACGCCGCGTCCGCGAGGCGCCGCCCATCCTCGTCAAGGGCCTGCGGGTGTGACCGGGGTCGTCTTCCTCAACCGCTTCTACGCCCCGGACGTGAGCGCCACCGCACAGCTCCTGACCGACCTCGCCGAGGAGCTCGTCGGGCGGGGCGAAGCCGTGACGGTGATCACGAGCCGCCTCCTCTACGACGATCCGGCCGCCCGTCTGCCCGCCCGCGAGTGGCGCAACGGGGTCCGCATCCGCCGGGTCTGGACCTCGCGCTTCGGCCGCGCCTGGCTTCCCGGCCGGGCGATCGACTACGCCACCTTCTACCTCTCCGCCACAGCGGACCTGCTCGCGGAAGCCCGGCGCGGCGACCTCGTCGTCGCCATGACCGACCCGCCGCTCCTCTCCGTACCGGCCGCGCTCGTGGCGCGGCTGCGCGGGGCCCGGCTCGTCCTCTGGTGCCAGGACCTCTTCCCCGAGATCGCCGCCGCCCACGGCCTGAGCTTCGCCCGCGGCCCGCTCGGCCGGCTCTTGCGCGCGCTGCGCGACTGGTCCCTGCGCCGGGCGGAGACGGTCGTGGCGATCCACCCGACCATGGCCCGCCGTCTCGTCGCGCTCGGCGTGCCCGAGGCGAAGATCCGAGTGATCGAAAACTGGGCGCCGGCCGGCATCCGCCCCGTGCCGCACGCCACGAACCCGCTGCGCCGCGAGTGGGGATTGGAGGGTCGGTTCGTCGTGGCCTATTCGGGCAATCTCGGCCGGGTCCACGACCCCGCGGGCGTGATCGACCTCGTCCGCCGCTCGGCCGGCCGCGGCGTCACCTGGCTCTTCATCGGCGGTGGGGCGGGCATGGCCGAGCTCGCCCGGGTGGTCGAGGCCGAAGCGCTGCCGGACGTGCTCTTCCGCCCCTACCAGCCGCGCGAGCGCTTGGCCGAGAGCCTGTCGGTGGCCGACCTCCACCTCGTGAGCCTCGATCCGGCCTTCGAAGGGCTCGTTTGGCCCTCCAAGATCTACGGCATCGAGGCCGCCGGCCGGCCCTGGATCCGCCTGCGCCCGGGCCTCGAGGTCGAGGATCTGCGAGAGGCGGCGCGGCGCACCCCGCGCCCGCGCTCCGACCGCCCCGGGCTCGAGGCCTGGGCGGGGCTGCTCGGCGCCACCCCGACACCCGCACGCTCGGCCGCAGCGGTGGAAGCCTGAGCCCGTGTGCGGTCTCGTCGCGCATCGCCGGCTTCCAGCGGTGGCAACCGCGTGTCCGCTCCGGGGCCTTCGATGACCGGCGCCGCACAACGACGCGCCTACTTGGCCTGGGCATCCCTTGCTCGCTGCGCGAAGTGGCGCCCGGCATGTCCCGAATGCGGCTCGCCGAACAGCGCACGGGTCGACCGCAAGTACGTGGTCACCGAACTTCGCCGTTGTCGGTCTTGCCGCTTGATGTATCGGATCCCGCTCGACAGTCCGACCTTCAATCGGTTGTTTTATAATTTATTTTATAGTCAAGGTTTCGCCACCGACGTGCCGGATCAGACCGCTCTCGATGCCATGCTGGTTTCCGGCTTCAAGGATACGCCGAAGGACTTCGACCGTTACATCGAGGTTCTGCGGATGCTCGGAGCACGGCCCGGGCAGCGGCTGTTCGACTTCGGGGCGTCCTGGGGTTATGGGAGCTGGCAGCTTCGGCGTGCCGGGTTCGAGGTCGTGGCGAGCGAGATCTCTCGATCGCGCCGGCATTTCGCCAGCGAGAAGCTCGGCGTGTCGACCGTCGAGGACCCTTTCGACCCGCAGTTCCGTGAGGAGTTCGCCGGTCGATTCGACATTTTCTTCTCGAGCCACGTTCTCGAGCACGTTCCACAACCGGGCAGGGTCTGGACGCTGGCGCGGGAGCTGCTTCGCTCGGGCGGGCTGTTCGTTGCGATCACGCCGAACGGTGCCGAGGAGGCGCGTCGGACCAATCCCGAGTGGCGGAAGCTCTGGGGCTTGGTCCACCCCAACTTGATCGACGACGAGTTCTACCTCGCGCGGTTCTCGGCACCGGCGCGGCTGGTGGCTTCGCTCCCGCTCGATCCGCACGCCCTTTCCGCTTGGGCCGCGGGCGGTGACACCCGGCTTTCTCTCTCGGGCGGCGAACTGCTGTTCGCCGCTCGCCTCTGAGCCACGCGGATCGAAGGGAAATCCGGGTTGAAGAACGCCTGGCTCGGGACGGTCGCGACCAACGCCGCCATCCTCGTTTCGGGCATGGCGACCGGCATCCTGGCGGCGCGTCTGTTGGGGCCGGCCGATCGCGGGCTCTTCGCCGCGGTCGTCTTCTGGCCGCAAACCATCGCCGCGCTCGCGAGCCTGAGCCTGGGTGAGGCGCTGATCGCGAGACTGCCACAGACGAAGGCCGGCTCGGCGTGCGCCGCGGCCTCGGCTGCCGCTGCGAGCCTCGCGGTGGCGACGATCGCGGGTGTGCTGGGGGTGGCTGTGTTGCCCTTCTTGCTCGGTGCCGAGCGAGAATCGGCGACCTCCTTGGCGATCGTCTACCTGGTGGCCTACCTGCCGCTCGGAGCGCTCGCTACCGTATTGCTCGCGCTCGACCAGGCCGAGCGCCGATTTCTCCGCCTCAATCTGCTGCGCCTCGGGCCTTCATGGATCTATCTGGGCGGCATCGGTACCCTGTGGCTCGCGGGCCTTGTCTCCGTGACGTCCCTCGTTTGGGCGATCTGGGCCGGGTCGGCCGTGACGGTTGCGGTGCGGCTCTGCTTTCTGCGAAGCCACGTCCTGGCGCGCCCGGACCTCGCCGAGTTCCGCGCCCTCCTCGCCCTCGGCACGCGATTCCACGCCGGTGCTGTGCTCGCCCTGCTCGCCGGCCAAGCCGACCGCATGCTGCTTCTGTTGACGTTCGACGACACCACCGTCGGCCACTACGTCGTCGCCTGGACCTTCGCGTCCTCGGGCCTCGCCACGGTGACGCACGCGGTTTCCTTCGTGCTCGTGCCGGTCCTCGCGGCCGAGTCGGACCGCGCGCGGGCCCGCGCCCTGCTCACGACCGGCCTGCGCCGGACCGCGCTGTTCCTCTACCTCGGTGTAGCGGCGAGCCTCGCGGTGACACCCCTTCTTCTGCCGCTCCTGTTCGGGGCGGCCTTCGCGGACGCCGTGCCGGCTGCCATGCTCTTGCTGCTCGCCACCGTGCCGCTGACCTTGCGCCAGACCGTGGTCCGCTGCCTGCGCGCCTTCGCCGAGGCGCGGATCGCCGCCACGAGCGAGCTCGCCGCCCTCCTCGCCTTCCTGCTCCTGGCCGGGCCGCTGGCCTGGGCCTTCGGTGCGAACGGCATCGCCGCGGCGACGATCGGCGGCAACCTCGCAGGCCTCGTCCTCTGCGCGCGTCACCTCGCCCGCGCCCACGGCATCGCGGCCTCGGCCTGGCTCGCGCCGGGGTCGACGATGCTGGGCGACGGCTGGACGCTCGGCCGGCGGCTCGTGCTCGGGATGGTGGGGGCGCGATGAGGGTCGCGGTCGCGCAGCTGGGCGCACGCATGCATTACGCGATCCCGCGGATCTTCGAGCGGGCCGGGATGCTCGAGCGGTTTTTCACGGATTCGTACAGTGGCGACCAGCCCTTCCTTCGAGGGTTCTTGGCGGCATGGGCGAGGAGCGTGCGACCACGCGCGGTCGAACGCTGGCTCGGGCATGCCGAGCCGGCTTTGCCGCCCGAAAAGGTCGTGAGCTTCGAGGCGTTCGGCTGGCGCTACGCATGGGCGCAGCGACGGGCGTGGGATGCACGGCGTTGCGCCGTGTCTTCGCCGGATACGCGGCGCGCTTCGATCGATCGGTGCTGCGCCACGGTCTGGGGGAGGCCGACACGGTCTACGGATTCAACGGCGCGGTCCTCGAGCTTTTCGAGGCGGCGAAGGCACGCGGCATGCGCTGTATCGTCGAGCAGACGATGGCTCCCCGCCGGTTCCACGATCGGATCCTGCGCGAGGAACTCGCGCGTTGGCCCGGCTGGCAGCCCGACCTCGGTCTTCCTCAACTCGGGGTGAGCCGGGCGCTTAGCGCGAGGAAGCGGGGTGGCGACAGGCCGACCTGATCGTTTGCGGCTCACCCTTCGTCGCCGAGGCGCTGCGCGCCTGCGGGGGGCCGGCGGAGCGCTGCGTGGTGGTGCCCTACAGGGTCGACCCTGACCGCTTCGTCGTGCCCGACCGTCCGCGCCGCCGGGCGGGCGATCGGCTACGCGTCCTGTTCGCGGGCGAAGTGGGTCTGCGCAGGGGCGCGCCCGACCTGCTCGAGGCCTGGCGTTCGGTACCGACGACGGCTACGGGTGGGATCAACAGGTCAGCGAAGCCGTCGACACACTGCTTCCAGGCCAGTCGATCGAACGGCCCGACGCAAGAACCAACGCACGGCGCTTCCGCGAGGTTCTCGGCAAGGCTCGGCCACAGGCGATGGCCGTTCCGGGCTGGGGCGATCCGGTGAGCCTGGCCTTGATCCGCGAAGCGCGGGTCCATCGCCTGCCGCTCGAGCTGATGGCCGAGTCCACGGCTCGGCACGAGCCGCGCGTGGCCTGGAAGGAGGCCTTGAAGCGGAGGATCGTGCGGCTGTCCGACGCCGCGCTCGTCGGAGGTCGACCCCAGGCGGATTACGTCGTGCAGCTCGGCATGCCGCGCGAGCGGATCTTCTTGGGCTACGACGTCGTCGACAACGATCATTTCTCCCGGCCCGCGCCGGCGCCGCCCGAAATCGGCCCTTGGAACGGCCGGCCCTTCTTCCTCGCTTCCGCCCGCTTCATCGCGAAGACGAACCTGCCGCGTCTGCTCCGGGCCTTCGCCCGCTACCGCGAGCTCGCGGGTTTCGAGGCGTGGAACCTCGTGCTCTTGGCCGGCGGGCCGTTGCGCGCCGAGCTCCAGGCTCTCCGCGCGCAGCTCGGCCTCGAGCCGCATCTCTTGATGCCCGGCTTCCGGCAGTATCCGGAGCTGCCCGGCTGGTACCAGGCCGCCTCCGGCTTCGTCCACGCGAGCACGAGCGAGCAATGGGGCCTCGTGGTCAACGAGGCGATGGCCGCGGGCCTGCCGGTTCTCGTCTCGAGCCGCTGCGGCTGCGCGGTGGACCTCGTGCAGGGCGGTGGACCTCGTGCAGGAAGGTGTGAACGGCTCCACGTTCGATCCACTCGACGTGGAGCAACTCGCCCGGCTCATGCACCGGGTCGCCCACGGCGCGATCGACCGGGCCGCCATGGCGGAAGCGGGCCGGCGGATCATCGCCGATTGGGGCCCCGAGCGCTTCGCCGCGGGCCTGAAGGCTGCGCTCGACTGTGCACTGGCGCAGCCGCGTCGGCCGATCTCCGTCCTGGACCGAACGCTGCTCTGGACGCTCGCCCGCCGATGAAGGCTGCATTGGTCATGGCGCATCTGTCGCGAGCCGCGGGAGGTCTCGCCCACTCGGTTCCGGGCTTGGCAAGAGCGCTCGCGGACCACGGTGTCCGAGCGAACATTCTCGGCGTGCGGGATCCTCTCGCGCCCGAAGAGGCGGCGAGTTGGGGCAGTGGCGTACACGCTTGCTCGAGCCGAGGACCACGTCTGATGGGTTGGTCACCCGAGCTCGCGCGAACCCTGGCTCGTCTCGACCCGGACGTGGCCGACACGCAACATTTGTGGATGTTTCCGTCCTTGGCCGTTGTGCGTTGGTCGAAGCAGCATCGTAAACCTTACATCGTGACGCAGCGCGGCATGCTCGACCCTCGGGCGGTACGGCGGTCCGCCTGGAAGAAACGCATCGTCCGCCTCTGGCTCGAGGACGCGCATCTGAAAAGCGCCGCCTGCCTCCGTGCGCTCAACGAGGCCGAGGCCCGCGCGATCCGCGCCTTCGGCCTCTCGAACCCGATCGCCGTCGTGCCCTACGGCGTCGACCTGCCCCCGCTCGATCCCGACCGTGCCGTCGGCGATCCGCCGACGCTGCTCTTTTTGGGCCGGATCGACACAAAGAAGGGCGTGCACGAGCTCGTCCGGGGCTGGGCGCGCCTCGGGCTCGCGCGGGGGGAGTGGCGCCTGCGCTTGGTCGGCTGGGGCCCTTCCGCCTATGTCGAGGCCACGCGCCGGCTGATCGACGAGCTCGGCCTCGGGGGCTCGGTAGAGCTCCCCGGGCCGCTGTTCGGCACGGAGAAGGACGAAGCGTTCCGCGCCGCTGACGCTTTCATCCTACCGTCGTACAGCGAAGGCTTGCCGGTGGTCGTGCTCGAGGCCTGGTCCTACGCCCTTCCGGTTCTCATGACCCCGGCCTGCAACGTTCCCGAAGGATTCGCGGCCGGTGCCGCGCTCGAGATCGATACCGAGCCCGAGTCGATCGCCGAGGGGGTCCGCGCGCTGGTCGAGATGTCGGAGGCCGAACGCCGGGCCATGGGCGCGCGCGGCCACTGCCTGGTCGAGGAACGCTTCACCTGGCCAGGCGTCGCGGCCGCGATGGCCGAGGTCTATCGCTGGGTCGCGGGCGGCGGCCCGCGGCCGGATTGCGTCGCGACGAGCTGACCGCAGCCGCTCCAACACCGGCCCGACGTTTTCGTCGAGTTCGGAGGTCGGACGCCCCGGCTCGTTTCCCCGGCTCTGACCGGTCGCCCGGCCGGTCTGGGATACGCTCGCCTTGCCGGAGGAGCGCGCGGGGGCGTGGCTCGCCCGCGGCGGGTGAGGGGCACCGGCCGGCCGCGTCTCGGTGTTCCCTCGGGCTCAGGGCTTTCCTGGCGGGCGCGGTCGGGGTCGGGCTGCCGGCGCGCGTGGGGTGCTCGGATCGGTGGGGCGGCCGAAGTCTTGGACGAGGCGGGCGGAGATGGGTCGGCCGCGGTGGACCGGGCCGATCATGAGCAGCGCCCGGCGGGTTTCGTCCGTGCGGTCGAGCCAGGGGCTGCCCGTGGGCAGCGGGGTCGAGCCCACGAAGAGGAGGTCGCCCGCGCGCAGGACGCCGTGCGCGGCGGTGAAGTAGCCGGGGGCGAGGAGCTCTTCGAGCGGGTCGTTGGTGGCGTAGGTCCAGACCCCGAAGCCGAGCTCGCCTTGGCCTTCGAAGGCGTAGCGCAGGCGGTGGTTGGCGAAGGGCATCGATCCGCTCCCTGGGCATCGTTCCTGTCGCCATTCCTAGGCACG
>Ga0308391_1000673_pt1 | contig 14879 bp, 12 predicted proteins | sample Hotspr20Samplet1_FD_202363 | JGI IMG/M metagenome (GOLD analysis project Ga0308391, IMG submission 202363) | Hot spring phototrophic mat microbial communities from Octopus Spring, Yellowstone National Park, Wyoming, United States - 20050623_t1 ... | reverse complement strand
GCCCCGCCGCCCATCCGCCCCGCCGGGAAGATGGGCGCGCCACCAGGCCCGGGCGGCCTCGCCGACGGCTCGGTGAAGGGATCCGCTCGACTCGCTCATGCTGCCCTCCTCCGTTTGGTCCTCGCCGTCTCGGACCGTCGATGGGTCTCGGCCGTTTCCGACCCGGGCCCCGACCGTGGCCGGAGCTGGCCCACGAGAAACCGCCGGGCCGCGATCCGACGTTGCATCGCGCGGTCCTCGCCGATCTCGTCGAACCGGACGAGCTCGTCGAAGACGGCGAGGGCGACGCGCCGGAGAGTCTGCTCGAAGTGACCTTGAGCGTTCTCGAGTGCGCTTCGTACGGCCTCGTCCTCGCCCGCCGCTTCGAGCTCCTCCACCAACTGCCCGAGCGTAGCGCGGAAAGACGGCTCGGTCCGGTCCCAGAAGCGCTCCTGGGCGAGGTACCGGTCGCCCGCGTCGGCGCCGGGCGCGTCCGTTCCCCAAAGAGCGGTGCGGACGGCGGATCCCAGGAGCCCCGCGACCTCGCGGGCCCGGGACACGAGCTCACGCGTCGCGGCTTCGAAGGCTTCGCGCCGCGCCTCGGCCACGAGCGGGATCGGCATCTCCGTCTCGACGAAGCCGCGGGCCTTCATGTTGTCCATGTCGTAGCCAGCGACCCGGAGCCGGGCCCAACGCGCGGACTTGCGGTCGAGGTCGCGGAGCCGACGTTGCGCGATCGCGACGACCTCCGCCGGCCGGCGGAGCGCCCCCTCCCCGGGTTGGTCGGCCACGACGAGCCCGAGCCAATCCCGATAGCCGAGCCGATAGGGCTGCGGGTGAACCGGCAGCCACTCCGCCGAGTCCGGCCTCTGGCGGTAATAGGGCGTGAGCGGATGACGCCAGCGGGCGTAGTTCGTGCCGCGCGGGCGCTGGCGGAAGCCGATCGCGAGCACCGCGTCGCGCTCGCCCGTGAGCCCGCACTCGCGACCCTCTTCGTTCGGCTCGAAGACCAGGCGGATCCGCCGCGGCATACCGAAGTAGGCTTGCGCCGGATGGACATTGTCGGGCGTCGTGATTTGCCCCGCTTCGGACGTTCGGGTCGGTGCGAGCCAGGGCAGGATCTTCGGCAACTGGTCCGCATCCGGTCCGGGCCAGCGAGGGTCCCACACGACGTTGAGCCAGAGCTGGTGCCAGAGGCTCGGTTCTTCCGTTTCGCCGGGCGGGAGGACGAGGCTCACGAGCGGCCCGCCCCCGCGCAGCGACGTCCGAATTCCCGCTCCTCCGGCCGGAGCGAAATCCTGGAGGGTGAAGAGCGCCATGGCCGCGGCGGCCCGGCCGAGCACCGCCACGCCGCCGCGCTTCACGAAGTGATCGATGTTCCGCTTGAGCGTCTGCTCGCCCGGAGCTTCGACGAGGAGCTTGCCGATCTCTTCGGGCTCGCTGTCGAGCTCGTCGACATCTTGCATGAAGCGCGGCCCGGGACCGTCGAGCACGAAGGCGTGGGCGAAACCCGCGAACCGGCGTTCGAGCTCGTCCGGTGACGGCGGGCGCTCCCACCATTCCAGCCAAGCTTCCTCGTCCGTCACGACGTCGTGGGCGGCAAGGGAGAGAAGACCGATCAGGAACTCGCGGCAGGCGAGGTCGAAATCCGGTCGCGGCCAGGCGAGGGCCACCACCGGGTCGCGCGCCTGGTCGGCCGGCAGGTCGGCCGGCCGGATCCGGTCGAGCGACCCGGAGCGTCGGCGAATCGGGATCCAGGGCCGATCGAGCAAAGAGAATTCGTTCATGCGCGTCTCCGGCTGGGGTCGGCGCGAAAAGGGGGGTCGGGAGCGGGCGGGGCCGCGAAAGCCGTGCGGAGGTTCGGCCTCCGCACGGCCCTCGGCCGTCGCGTTGTTGTGCGGCGCATGGCCGGGAGCTCCTCCTTTCTCCGGCGCTCAGGTCCCTTAGGCCGCTGGCTGCGCCGGGTGGGCCAGAGGCGGAGGAAAATATAGGGGCGATTTGGCGCCTTCCAAGCCTACAACTCGCACACATCGTTTCTACGGCGCCCCGCGCGAGCGGGGAACGTTCGATCACCTCAACCAGCCTCCGACTGGCACACGGTTCAGCCCCGCGCCGGCGGGGAACTCGCATCACGAAGCACCAGTCCGCGAAAGGACCAGCCCCGTGTCGAACGCATAACGCAACTCAATTGCGCCGTCATCCGGTCCCCGTCCCCGACCGAGCCACGCTCCGTCCGGCTGCGCGACCAGCGGCAGGAGCTGCAGGTCGGCGCGCGCGGAACCGCCGAACAGGTCCGGTGCTTCGAACTTGCCCCAGCCGCGTCGCACCCGGTCAACCATCTCCCGCGTGCAATCGGGCGGCAGCTCGACGGTCGCCAATCGGTTGGCCCGGACCTGGACCTCGGACAGCGCCCAGGCACGCCGCCGATCGGCGTCGCCACACCAGGGCTCGAGTCGACCTTCCGCGAACCGCGCGAGCCGCAGCGTGACCATCGGCTCGCCGAGCCGGGTCGGGGTGCGCGCATCGCTGTCCCACACCTGGTCGGCCACGTAGCCGCGGTCGGGATCGAGGATCGCTTGCTCCGCGAGCGCCCGCGCGGCGGCACACTCCCCCGTGGAGGCGAACCAATTGCATTCGAGGCGGCGGGGGACCCGAACATCGGGGCCGTAGACCGCCTCGACGAGTTCGCGAACGTCCTCCGGCACGCGCACGCGACCCCGCCCGAACAGCGCGCGTGCCGTGAGCCAAAGCCGACCGTGATCCCGGTAGACAGCAGCCGTGCCCGGAAGCGCTGCGCGGATCCAATCCTCGGGCGGGTCGTCGACCGGGTCGGGCGAGACCACGACGAGGCGTGGTCCCTCGATCGGTCGGGCTCGCCCGGGGTGACGCCAGAGCCGGCCGGCCCGCTGCAACAGCGCGTCGATCGGCGCGAGATCGCTCACCACGAGATCGAAATCGAGATCGAGCGATTGTTCGACGACTTGGGTCGCGACCAGGATTCCCCGTCGGGCGGCAGAGTCGGCGGACTTGCCGAAACGGGCCAGCACCCGGCGCTCGCGCTCGAGGCGATCGCCCATCGCGAAGCGCGCGTGGAAGAGTTCCGGGACGAGCCCGTGGCAGGCGAGCCGTCGCCAAGCTTCGATCGCGTCGTCGACCGTGTTGCGGATCCACACGACCGCGGCACCGGCCCCGGCAGCACGGCGGATCTCCTCGATCGCCTCGCCTTCGCTGGTCCGCCCTTCCACGCGAAGGGTTCGGGCCAAATCCGGCCGGTGAGCTGCCGGCAGCTCCTCGAACCGCCCGCGCGAGAAGACCGTGACCAGTGGATAGGCGCTTTCTCGGGGCTCCGCCGGTTCGTTGCCCGCGTCCCGAGCGAAGCCGTTCGCAAATCCTTTCACGAGCTCGCGGCGGGTGGCGAGTGGCAGCGTGGCGGACAAGACGATCGCCACGCCGCCGAGGGCGGCATGTAGACCGAGCAGGCCCGCGAGCAGTCGGGTGGTGTAGGCGTCGTAAGCGTGCGCCTCGTCGACGATCAGGACCCGCTCGGCGAGCCCGAGGGCTCGCAGCGCCTGGAACGAGGCGGGCAGTGCGGCGAGCAGAGCTTGGTCGATCGTGCCGACCCCGAGATCGGCGAGGAAGACTTTGCGCCGGTCGTCACCGAGCCAAGCCGCGGCCTCGCTTCCGCTCTCGTCGCCGCCTCGCTCGCCGAGCTCCTCGATCCTCCCTCCTTCGAGACCCAGGTGCCGGAACCGCTCCTGGAATTCCGCGCGAGCGTGGGCCAGGACCAACGAAGGCCGTGCCGAAACGTCGAACAATCTCGGACCGATCGAGACCAGCCGGTCGAACATGGCGTTCGCCGTCGCCATGGTCGGCAGTCCGAGATAAACGCCACGTGCCCGGCCCGCGGCCAGCAGCCGCTGCGCCAAGAGGAGCGCGGCCTCGGTCTTGCCCCCGCCTGTCAGGTCCTCGATCAGAACGAGAAGCGGACCCGGGGGAAGGTCGAGCTGCTCGAGCAGGCTTTGGACGGGGCTCGGCTCGACGCCGCCGCTCACGAGCGCACGAAAGCCCATGCAGCGCGACGGCGGCGCCGGGGCGAGGCCGGCCTCGGTGACGGCCCGGGCCGCTCGCGGTCGGGCGACCTGTTCGAGATAGGCGACGGGGCAGCGATCGGCCGAGACGTAGGGGAACCAACGTTGCGAGGAGCCGATCCAGTCGGCGAGAATCGCGAGGCCCGCGAAGATCCAGCTCACGCGGGCACGCGAGGCACGGCCGAGCGTGGGCAAAGGAGGGGGCTGGAACACGTGGACGAGCAGGCTGAGCAGGGTTTCCGCCGCTTCGAGGCCGCGAGCGCCCCAAGCCTCCTCCATGGCGACCGTCGGCACGGCGCGCGGCCGGCCGTGGTGGGCGAGCACGGAGGTCAACAGAGCCTCGCGCGCGGACGCTCGCCAGCCTTGGAGAACCTCGTCCAAGCTCGATGCGCACCGTTCGAGCAGCAGATCGAGCCCGAGCTCGGTGTGGTGCAGCTGCGGCCCGCGGGCCGGATCGGGCCTCGGGCCGCCGAGGAGCTTCTCCGGCCAGAGTTCCGGAACTTTCGCTTGAAAAAGCCTACTGACTTTCCCGACGTCGTGGAGAGCGAGAAGGAACCCGACCAACCGCTCGAGTGTGTTTCCATCGACCCCGGAAATCTTTTCCAGGCGTTCGCGGAGGAGGGGCGAGCAGCGGAGCACCGCCTCACCCACCGCCGCGACGTCCAGAAGATGCCAGATCAGCGGATGGTATCGCGGCCCGTCTTCCCGATCGGGGCGTGCCTTGCCCCACAACCGAAGGAGATCCCCGACCTCGACGTCCATCTCCGACCCTCTTCCTACCACCTCCGCCGCTCGCGGCGCGAGCCCGCCGGCTTGCCGGCGGTTCCGCTGTACCACTCGTCTAGGCTAGGCTCGCGCGCACCCGACGTCGACGGCTCGCCATGCCCCACCAGACCTTCTTCACCGTCGCCACCCAAGGCCGCGGGTTCCTCGACCTGACCGAGCGGGTCGCGCGGCTCGTGCGCGAGCTCGCACCCGAGCTCACCGGCGTGGCCCACCTCTTCGCCCGGCACACGAGCTGCGGCCTGTTGATCACCGAGAACGCCTCGCCCGAGGTCCGCACCGACCTCGAGACCCTGGCCCGCCGCTTCGCCCCGGACGGCGATCCGGCCTACGCCCACGACCTCGAGGGCCCGGACGACATGGCCGCCCACGGCCGCACACTCCTGGCCGGCCCGAGCCTGTTCGTGCCGGTGGCCCGCGGCCGGCTCCTGCTCGGCAGCTGGCAGGGGATCTTCCTCTGGGAGCACCGCACGCGGCCGCACCGCCGCGAGCTCGTCCTCACCCTTCTGCCCTGAGCGCGGCCGCCCCGTCGCATCGCCTTGACGCAAGGGGGCCCCGGGCGCATCTCCGGCCCATGAGCGCCGTCACCCTGTTCGACCGCAAAGCCGGCACCACCCCCGCCGGCCTGCCCAGGAAGCCCGCCTGGATCCGCGTCAAAGCACCCACTTCCGAAGCCTACCACGCGACCCGCCGGCTCGTGCGCGAAAAGAAGCTGCACACGGTCTGCGAAGAGGCCGCCTGCCCGAACATCGGCGAGTGCTGGCAGCAGCGCCACGCGACCGTGATGATCCTGGGCGAGGTGTGCACCCGGGCTTGCGCCTTCTGCAACGTGAAGACCGGTGTGCCCGGCCCGGTCGACGCGGGTGAGCCCGAGCGGCTCGCCGAGCTCGTCCTGGCCATGGGCCTCGAGCACGTGGTGATCACCTCGGTCGACCGCGACGACCTGCCGGACGGCGGGGCTTCCCAGTTCGTGCGCTGCATCGAGGCGATCCGGCGGGCCGCACCCTCGACCACGATCGAAGTCTTGACCCCCGACTTCTTGCGCAAGCCCGGGGCGGTCGAGGCGGTCGTGGCGGCCCGCCCCGACGTCTACAACCACAATCTCGAGACCGTGCCGCGGCTTTACCGGACGGTGCGGCCCGGCGCGCGCTATTTCCACTCGCTGCGGCTGTTGCAGAAGGTCAAGGAGCTCGATCCGACGATTTTCACGAAGTCCGGCATCATGGTCGGGCTCGGCGAGGAGAAGCGCGAGGTCCTCCAGGTCATGGACGATCTGCGCGCCGCCGAGGTCGATTTCCTGACGATCGGCCAATATCTGCAGCCAACCCCGCGCCACCATCCGGTCGTCCGCTTCGTCGAGCCGGCCGAGTTCGAAAGCTACGCGACGATCGGCCGGGCCAAGGGTTTCCTCCTGGTCGCATCCTCGCCCTTGATCCGCAGCTCCTACCATGCCGGGGCCGACTTCGCCCGGCTCAAAGCCGCCCGGCTTTCGGCATTGGCCGGAGCCGCCACCGCCGGCCAGGCCTGAGAGGTCGCCCGTGCCGACCCACGCCGAGAAGCGCCATTTGCCTTGGACGCCGGAGCAACTGCACCGGCTCGTGGCCGAGGTCGACAAATATCCCGAGTTCCTGCCCTGGTGCAAAGCCGCGCGGATCACCCGCCGCGAGGGCAACGTTTTCTACGCCGATCTCGTGATCGCTTTCAAGGTCTTCCGCGAGCGGTTCACGAGCCGGGTGACGCTGCTGCCCGATCTGGGGATCGACGTGGCCTACATCGAAGGCCCGTTCCACTATCTGAACAACCATTGGCGGTTCGAGCGCGCAGCGGATGGCGGCTGCATCGTCGACTTCTATGTCGACTTCGAGTTCCGCTCGAAGATCCTGCAGAATCTGGTCGGCATGTTGTTCAACGAGGCGGTGAGCCGGATGGTGGCGGCCTTCGAGGCCCGGGCACGGCAGCTCTACGGCCCGGGCGTGGGGGCGCCGGCCACCGCCGCCCCGGCACCGGCCGCCTGAGGCGCGCAAGCGAGTTCGGCCTCGAGCCGGTCGAACTCGTCCAACAACCGGCAAAGCCGCTCACCCGCGGGTGTCAGGGCGTATTCGACGCGCGGCGGCACCTCCGGAAAGGCGGTGCGTAGGACGAGTCCCAGCCGCTGGAGCTTGGCGAGCCGTTCGTTCAAGACCTTGGTCGAGATGCCGGGGATCGCCCGCTCGAGCGCCCCCGGCCGCCGGACGCCCGCGCGGATCTGCCGCAGGACTTCGACCGACCATTTGCACCCGACCACCTCGGCGAGCCGGCCGCGGCTCCCCTCCATCGCTCGATTTCCTCGCTCCTTCAACAAGAAGCACCGAAAGGTTCCCACCGCACCGGAAGGTGCCCGCTTGTCCACCCACCGACCTCGCGGCTGGATGGTGCGCAGAGCCTCGCGAAGGCTCCAACAGCACGACGGTTCGGAGGTCGCAAGCCATGCGCAAGATCGTCACGGCCGCGTTCGGGCTCACCCTCGCCCAGGGCGCGGCAGCCGGTGCGGCCGAGGTCGCCTGGCCCGAGGGCTGGCGAGTCTGGACGCACGTCAAGAGCATGGTGATCGAGCCGGGTCACCCGCTCTACGATTCGTTCGGTGGAATCCACCACATCTACGCCAACGCGAAGGCGCTCGAGGGCTATCGGACGGGCACGTTCCCGGACGGTGCGGTGATCGTCTTCGATCTCCTCGAAGCGGTCCGGCAGGACCACGCGGTGGTCGAGGGGGCCCGCAAGGTCGTGGGCGTCATGCAGAAGGACGCGAAAGCCTTCGCCGCGACCGGCGGCTGGGGCTTCGAGGGCTTCGCGGGCGGCGATCCCACGAAGCGGGTGGTCGGCGCCAAAGCGGCCGAAGCCTGCTTCGGCTGCCACGCCGGTCAGGCAGCGAGCGACTCCGTCTTCAGCCGGCTGCGGGACTGAGCGAACGGATCGCAGGGGCGGCGCCTTCGCGCTCGCCGGCGGGCCGCGCCACGCGGCCGGAGCGGGAGGCGGCCGGACCGACTCGGGCCGCGCCGGCGGCGGGGCCGGTTGCGCCCAGCGATCGGCGTGCTTCGGCCGATCGGCGCGGGCCACCGCTGGCCCGGTCGCGGCATCCGGAGCCGGCGGCCTTGCCGGCTCGACCGGGAGCGCGTCGAGGTCCGGCCAGAACCAGCCGGCCGAGGATCGATAGGACATGCGGAGCCCTCCGGGCGGGCGCTCCGGCCCGCGCAGCCGCGAGTCTTCCCCGGCAGGGTGAAGGCCGGGTTGTGGCAGCCGGCCGACCGCGCCGGAGGCATATCGGGGTAACGTCGGAGGCTCAGGCGAGGCCGGGATCGGGGGCCGGCGGCCCGCCCGTGAGCGCCGCCAGGCCGAGGGCGAGGACCGCCTCGACCGAAGCGAGCCGGACCGCGCGGCGGTCGCCCGGGAACAGGCAGCGGCGGTGGAGGAGCGGCCCGCCGCGCCGAGCCGCGGCCAGATGGACCAGGCCCACGGGCTTCTCGGCGGTGCCGCCGCCGGGCCCGGCGATCCCGGTCACAGCGAGGGCGAGATCGCAACCCGAGCGCTCGAGGGCGCCTTGGGCGAGCTCGCGGGCGCAGCGCTCGCTCACCGCGCCGAACCGGGCGAGGGTCTCCTCGCGCACGCCCAGGAGCTCCACCTTGGCGCGGTTGTCGTAGACGACCCAGCCGCGGTCGACGACCGCCGAACTCCCGGCGTGCTCGGTGAGGCAGGCTACGACGAGCCCGCCCGTGCAGCTCTCGGCGGTAGCCAGCCGCGCACCGCGTTCGCGACAGGCGTCGAGCAGGCGGCGGGCGGCCGCGAGGCAGGGCTCGGGGAACATCACCCCGGGCTCCGGAAGCGGCAGGTGACGAGGGCGAGCGCCGCGATGCCCTCGCCCCGGCCGACCGCGCCGAGCCCCTCGCAGGTGCCGGCCTTGAGGCCGATCGCCGCTTCCGGGAGTTCGAGCAAGCGGGCGAGGCTCGCCCGCATCGCCGCCCGGTGCGGGGCGAGCCGCGGCCGTTCGGCGAGGATCGTGACGTCGGCGTGCTCAAGCACCCCGCCGCGCGCGGCGAGAAGCGCGAGCGCGTGGCGGAGGAAGACCGTGGAGTCGGCGTCCTTCCAGCGCGGGTCGCTGTTCGGGAAGTGGGTCCCGATGTCGTCGGCGCCGATCACGCCCAAGATCGCATCGGTCAAGGCGTGGAGGACCACGTCGGCATCGGAATGGCCCTCGAGGCCCTCTTCGAAGGGGATCTCGACCCCGGCGAGCACGAGCCGGCGGCCGGGGACCAGGCGGTGAACGTCGATCCCCTGGCCGGTACGGCGTGGGGCGGCGGCGATCAGCCGGCGCTCGGCCGCCGTGAAATCTTCCGACAGCGTGAGCTTCACATTGTCCTCCTCGCCCGGCACGTGGACCACGGGCAGGCCGGCCCAGGCGGCCACCGCCCCGTCGTCGCCGAAGCCCGCGGGCGGGGCGTGGCGATGGGCGTCGAGGATCGCGCCGAAGGCGAATCCCTGGGGGGTCTGGACGCGCACGAGGCCCGCCCGGTCGACATCCTCGAGCACCCGCTCGCCGCGGGTGCGGCGCAGGCTGTCGACCACCGGCAGGGCCGGCAGGACGGCCGGGTGGCGGTCGAGGGCGGCGCACACCCGGTCGATCAGCGCGGCCGAGAGGAACGGCCGGGCGGCATCGTGGATCAACACGAAGTCGGGCGGGTCGCTGGCGAGGCTCTCGAGGCCGGCTTTGACCGAGGCTTGGCGGGTCGGTCCGCCCGTGACCGGGGGCAGGAGCGCGAGCCCGCGGGCCGCCTGCTCGTAGAGCGGGCCGTGCCCCTCGGCGATCACCGCGCGCACCGCCTCGATCGCCGGGTGACGGGCGAACAGCTCGAGCGAATGGCGGAGCACCGGCCGGCCGCCGAGCGGTCGGTACTGTTTCGGGATCTCGCCGCCCGCCCGGATCCCCTGCCCGGCCGCCACCACGAGTGCCACACACCGCACGAGGCTCACCCTCCCCCACTCGCGGCAGAGTAACGGCCGGGCCGCGGCGTTGCCAAGGACCGCCTCGGTCGCAGCGGGGCTTGAAGGCGGCGCCGCTCCCCGCTAGCTCTGCCCTTGCCGTGAGCACCGGCAGCTGTGTGCTCAGGATTTGTGCAGATGGACGGTCCCGTCGCGCGTCCCGACCCGCCCCCTGCCCCAGCCGCCTGCCCGGCCGATCTCCTGCTCGCCAACCTCCCGAGCCCGCTCGTCGCCCTCGACCAGGAGTTGTGCATCCTCGCGGTCAACCCGGCGGCCGAGCATCTCCTCTCGGCCAGCGCCCGGGTGTTGCTCGGCCGGCCGCTCGCCGACCTCTTGGCGCCGCACGCGCGTCTTTTGGACCTGGCACGGCACGTGCAAAGCGGGGCCGGATCGCTCTCCGATTACAGCATGGAACTGGCTCTGGCGCGCGGGGAGGTGGTGACGGTGGATTGCCATCTGGCGCCGATCGTGGAGCGGCCCGGTGCGCTCTTGCTGCTCCTCCACCCCTGCTCGGTCGCGCACCGGATCGACGCCCGCCGCGCCCAGCGCGGCTCGACCCGCTCGATCGCCGGGCTCGCCGCGACCCTCGCCCACGAGGTCAAGAACCCGCTCTCCGGCATCCGCGGCGCCGCCCAACTCCTCGAGCCCGTGGTGCCGGGCGAGGACCGGGCCCTGCTCGCCTTGATCTGCGAGGAGACCGACCGGATCGTGAAGCTCGTCGAGCGGATGGAGGCGTTCGGCGACGGCGCGCCGATCGAGCGCCGGCCGGTCAACATCCACCAGGTGCTGGAGCATGTCCGCCGGCTCGCCGAGAGCGGCTTCGCCCGCCACGTCCGGTTCGTCGAACTCTACGACCCCTCGCTACCGGAGGTCGAGGGCGACCGCGACCGGCTCATCCAGGCCTTCTTGAACCTGGTCAAGAACGCCGCCGAGGCGGTCCCCGCCGAGGGCGGGGTGATCACCCTTTCGACCCACTATCGGCACGGCGTGCGCCTCGCCCTGGGCCACGCCCGGACCGCCCAGGAGCTGCCGATCGTGGTCGAGGTCAAGGACAATGGCCCGGGCGTGCCGCCCGACCTCGAGGAGCATCTCTTCGAGCCGTTCGTCACGACGAAGCCCAAGGGCCGCGGGCTCGGCCTCGCTCTCGTGGCCAAGGTGGTGGCCGACCACGGCGGGGTGGTGAGCCTCGAGCGGGGCGATCCCGGGACGATCGCCCGCGTCCGCCTGCCGGCCGCGCCGCGGCCGCGCCGGCCGGGTGAGGCGGAGGCGGGCGCGTGAGCGGCGAGACCATCCTGGTCGCCGAGGACGACCAGGCGATTCGCACCGTGGTGAGCCGGGCGCTCTCGCGGCACGGCTGGCGGGTGCAGGCGACCAGTGTGGCGGCCACGCTTTGGCGCTGGGTGGCGGAGGGCCAGGGCGACGCCGTGGTGTGCGACGTCATGCTGCCCGACGAGAACAGCCTCGACCTCTTGCCGCGGATCCGCGCGCTCCGGCCCGATCTGCCGGTCATCGTCATGAGCGCGCAGAACACGCTGTTGACCGCGGTGCGGGCGACCGAGCGCGGCGCCTTCGAATACCTGCCCAAGCCCTTCGACATCGGCAATCTCGTGGCCGCGGTGCAGCGCTCGCTCGCCCGCCGCCGCGCCCGCCCGCCCGAGGAGCCGGTGCCCGAGCTCGACGAGCCCTTGCCGATCATCGGCCGCTCGCCGGCGATGCAGGAGATCTACCGGATCGTGGCACGACTCACCGGCACCGATCTCACCGTGCTGATCGCCGGCGAGTCGGGAACCGGCAAAGAGCTCGTGGCCCGCGCGCTCCACGATTTCGGCAAGCGCCGAGCCGGCCCCTTCGTCGCCGTCAACATGGCGGCGATCCCCAAGGACCTGATCGAGAGCGAGCTGTTCGGCCACGAGAAGGGCGCCTTCACCGGGGCGGTCGCGCGGCGCGCCGGCCGCTTCGAGCAGGCCGAGGGCGGCACCCTCTTCTTGGACGAGATCGGCGACATGCCCCTCGAGGCACAGACCCGGCTCCTGCGCGTCCTCCAGCAGGGCGAGTTCGTGCCGGTCGGCGGGACCCAGCCGATCCGCACCAACGTGCGGATCATCGCCGCGAGCCACCGCGACCTCGCGCAGATGGTGAGCCAGGGCCTCTTCCGCGAGGACCTGTTCTATCGCTTGAACGTCGTGCCGATCCGCCTGCCGGCCTTGCGCGAGCGGACCGAGGACATCCCCGCCCTCGCCCAGCACTTCCTCGCCAAGGCCCGAGCCGAGGGCCTGCCGGCCAAGATCCTCTCCCCCGGGGCGATCGCCCGGCTCAAGGCGCATTCCTGGCCGGGCAACGTGCGCGAGCTCGAGAACCTGATCCGCCGTCTCGCCGTGCTGTACAGCGAGGAGACGATCGAGGAGGCGATCATCGAGCGCGAGCTCGCGGGCGCCCGTGGCCGGCCGGCCGAGGAGTCCGCGGCCGAAGCCGGCGAGCCCGATCTGGCGCGCGCCGTCGAGCGCTTCCTCGACCGCTTCTTCCGCGCCTACGACGAGGGTTCGCCGCCGGCTGCGGTCTACGACCGGGTGCTGCGCGAGGTCGAACGGCCGCTGATCGCCCGCACCCTCCAGCTCACCCGCGGCAACCAGCTCAAGGCGGCCGACATCTTGGGCCTCAACCGCAACACGCTCAGGAAGAAGATCCGGGAGCTGGACATCCCGATCGTCCGCGGTCCATGACGCGGGCGTGATCGAGACCGACCGCCGGACCCGACGGGCGGCCGGCGGGTTCCTCGCCGGCCTGTGGGCGCGCTCGCGCGCGCTCCTCGACCGCGCCGAGGTCGAGCGCCGCCTGGCGCTGCTGCTCGTGGCCGGGGCGGTCCTCGCTTCGGTTGCGACCTACGCCGCGATCACCGGCCTCGGACCGATCGAGGCCAGCGTGCCGACGGTCATCCTCCTCCTCAATCTCGACCTCGTCCTCCTCCTCCTCTTGGGCGTGGTCGTCGCCCGCCGGCTCGTCGCCCTCTTCCTCGAACGCCGGCGCGGCGGGGCCGGCTCGCGGCTGCACACCCGGCTCGTCGGCCTGTTCTCGCTCGTGGCGGTGATCCCGGCCATCCTGGTCGCGATCTTCAGCGTCGTCTTCTTGAGCTCGGGGCTCGAATCCTGGTTCGCGACCCGGGTCCGCAGCGCCCTCGACAATTCGCTCGCGGTCGCCGAGGCCTATCTGGCCGAGCATCGCGAGGTGATCCGCGCCGACGCGCTCGCGATGGCCGCCGACCTCAACCGCGAGGGCCCGGCGCTGCTCGACCAGCCGGTCGCCTTCCGCCAGCTCGTGAGCGCCCAGGCGGCGGTGCGCGCGCTCTCCGAGGCGGTCGTGTTCGACGGCTCGGGCCGCGTCCTCGCCGCAGCCGGGCTCGGCCTCGCCCTCGGCTTCGAAGGCGTGCCCGAGGACGCGCTCGGTCGCGCCGCCCGCGGCGAGCTCGTGACCCTGACGAGCGACAGCGACGATCGGGTGCGCGCGCTCGTCCGGCTCGACGGCTTCGGCGACGCCTATCTGTTCGTCGGCCGGCTGGTCGACCCCAAGGTCTTGGCCTTCATGGAGCGGACCCAGAAGGTCGTGAGCGACTATCGCCTCATCGAGACCGAGCGCTCCGGTATCCAGATCACCTCGGCCTTGATCTTCATGACCGTGGCGCTGCTCTTGTTGATGGCCGCGGTCTGGCTCGGCATCGGCTTCGCCGACCGGCTCGCGGGGCCCCTCGGCCGGTTGATCGAGGCGGCCGAGCGGGTGCGCGCGGGCGACCTCGTCGTGCGGGTGCCCGAGGACGAGCCGGGCGACGACGAGATCGGCTCGCTCGCCCGCGCCTTCAACCGGATGACCAGCCAGCTCGACGCCCAGCGCCGGGCGCTGGTCCGCGCCAACCGCGAGCTCGACGAGCGGCGGCGGTTCATCGAGGCGGTCCTGGGCGGGGTCACGGCGGGTGTGATCGGGCTCGACGCCGATCGCCGGATCCGCCTCGCCAACCCCTCGGCCGCGGGGCTTTTGGGTGTGCCCGAGGAGGAGCTCGTGGGCCGGCCCCTCGCGAGCCTCCTGCCCGAGACCACCCCGCTCTTCGATCGGCTGCTGGTCGACGGGGAAGGGCCCGTGCAGGAGCCGGTGAGCGTGACCCGCCGCGGCCGCCAGCGCACGCTTCTGGTCCGCTTGGCCGCCCAGCGGGAGAAGGCGGCGATCGTGGGCTTCGTCTTGACCTTCGACGACGTCACCGAGCTGATCGCCGCCCAGCGGCAAGCGGCCTGGGCGGAGGTCGCGCGGCGCATCGCCCACGAGATCAAGAACCCCCTGACCCCGATCCGGCTCTCCGCCGAACGGCTCGGTCGGCGCTTCCGTGGCCAGATCGAGCCCGCCGAGCAGGAAAGCTTCGGCCGGGCGATCGACACGATCGTCCACCAGGTCGACACGATCGGCCGGCTGGTCTCCGAATTCTCGGCCTTCGCCCGCATGCCCGCCCCGGTCATGCGCACCGAGTCCTTGGCCGAGCTCGTCCGGCGTGCCGTCTTCCTGCAGGAGACCGCGCATCCGCGGATCCGCTTCGTGGTCGAGCTGCCGGCGGGCGATCCGCTGCAGCTCGACTGCGACGCCGAGAAGATCGGCCAAGTCTTGACCAATCTTTTGCAAAACGCGATCGACGCGCTCGGCGAGGCGGCCGAGGACCGCCGCCCGGCGGAGCCGCGGATCACCGTGCGTGGCCAGCGTCTGGCCAAGGAGATCCGGCTCGAGGTCGAGGACAACGGCCCGGGCTTTCCACCGGGCGACCGCCACCGCCTGCTCGAGCCCTACGCCACGACCCGCGCCAAGGGGACCGGCTTGGGGCTTGCCATCGTCCGGAAGATCATGGAGGAACACAACGGTCGGGTGGAGCTGGCCGACGGCAGGGAGGGGGGCGCGCTCGTTCGGCTCGCCTTCCCGCTTCGCAGCGCAGCATGAGATCGCAGCCGCCGATGCCAGGGTGAAAGGCCGCTCCACCGTGGGGAGCGG
>Ga0308391_1000670_pt1 | contig 14901 bp, 10 predicted proteins | sample Hotspr20Samplet1_FD_202363 | JGI IMG/M metagenome (GOLD analysis project Ga0308391, IMG submission 202363) | Hot spring phototrophic mat microbial communities from Octopus Spring, Yellowstone National Park, Wyoming, United States - 20050623_t1 ... | reverse complement strand
AGCTCGCGTCCGATGGCAAAGGCCGTCTGAACTCATCGTATCGCGCCTCATATATCTCCATTTCGCCAGCGCCACCTACATAGTTTAGCGGCTGAACGCCCTGCGCCCAAAGCAGAAAACTGCCAAGAAAAATGCGTAGCCTCATATGAAACAAAAAAAACAATTATTTCTCATCCATACGCAAGGTCCATCCCCGTAGGGCTTCTAAGCAGTGCTCATCCCGCACTTCTACAGGCACATTGCGCCGAGCTCGCTCTAACCACCTCTCAATCGCCCGCTGTCGCTCTATCTGCAGGGCAGCCTCCGCAAACCGATCATAATCCAGCTCAAGCGACGCCCGATGAGGCGGATACCGCCGCATCAGCCACACGATACGCACCGCTTTACGCCCCGTGGGCGTTGTCCATACTACCGGTTCAGAAATCTGCCCAGGCTTAAGCTTATCTACAATAAAGTACAACTCCGCATCCAGCGCATCCAGCGGAATACGGTATTTCCCCGTTTCCCTATCTACCAACCGTCCCCCCGTCTGCCGAGTCTCTACATCCTCCGAAAACTCAATGGCCGCCCGAGTAAAACTTATACTATCGCGCAAAATCTGTGAACGTAAAGTCTCCAAGGCGGCTTTGGTGCGCTCCACATCGGCCGCCGTAACAGAAGGTTGGATGAGGATATGCCGAGCCTCCGCCTTATTCCCCATACGTTTCTCCACAAGCACAATATGAAACCCAAAAGGCGTCTCAAAAACGGGGGACACTTCCCCTATCGGCACCGAAAAAACCATCCGCTCAAACTCTGGCACCATCTGGCCTCGGGTAAATTCTCCTAAGTAACCGCCTTGCCGAGCCGACCCTAAGTCCTGCGAAAAAGCCCGAGCCGCCGCCGAAAACTCCATCCGCCCCAACACAATCTCCTCCCGAATCGCCTCTAGCCGCTCCCGAGCCCGCGCCTTCTCCTCCGCCGAAGGCTTCACATAAAAAACTATCTGACTCAGCTCCACCTCCGCCGGTAAATACGGCAAACTATCCACCGGTATCTGCGCAAAAAAATCCCGCACCTGCTGAGGAGTCACCTGAACCTTCTCAGTAATCTTCTGGCGCATCTCCTCAGCTAAAAGCTGCTCTCGCACCTCCTCCCGCAGCTCGGCCTTGAGAAGAGGTATAGGCTTACCATAAATCTCCTGCAGCGCCTCCCTAGAACCTAACTGACTAATCATGAGATTCAGACGCCGCTCCAACTCCCGCTCCACCTGCTCATCAGTAACCTTCAAACTATCCAATTTAGCCCGAGCTACCAAGAGCTTTTGAATGATAAACTGCTCTAAAACCTCACAATAAAGTCCACCTTCATCCGAATAGCCATTCTGTTTGAGATAAGCATACTGCTGGGCCACTTGCGACGATAGGATGATCTCATCCCCCACCATAGCGGCAATGCCTTCTAAGGGGATTTGTGCCCAGGAAATGAGAGTCATTCCGCCTATGATCAGAAAGCTTTTCAGGCGCCTGAGCTTAGTGTAGAGAATTATGAAAGGCGCCAGATGCATCTGGTATTAGAATATGCGTACTTCGGGATGGGCTAAGGCTTTTTTATAGACGGCTTCTTGGAAGGAGTCCAGGCGGGCTTCACTGGCTTGCTGAATGAGGATGCGGCGCAAATGCTCCTTAGCCAGATCATAGGGTAAGACCTGCCCAGCGAGGATTTTCCCCGTCAGTTGAAAAACAAGCCAGTAAGGCTGGTCTTTTTCTATGCGCTGCACCTGAGCCGTACCCTGCACCGGAAGCTCCGATAGCCGCATAGGAAAGTACGGCTGAAGCGAGTCAAGCCGAGGAGTCCAACTCGTTTGAATCCCCCCCTTATACTTTTTTTCCTCTATCCACCGCATCCAAGCGGAGTCAGAAAGGGCTAGGTTTTGCCGCACTTCCCACTGCGCCGCCCAAGTAGCCGGCACTTGTACCCAACGCCACCGATAAAGAGGCTCTATAGCCCGAAATGCCTGCGCCTGCGCCTGATAAAGCGCCTGCGTGGCAGAGTCAGATACTTCCCCATAAGAACCCTCCTCCAATAAAAGCCGAGATAAGTACAAGATCAGCAGCTTATTGCGGTAATCTTGAACCTGAGCCTCAATCTGAGCCCGAAGAGCGGGCAAAAGCGCATAGGCCGTCTCAGCCAGCGCTTGCTGACGAACCCACCCCATCGCATAAGCCCGAATCAGCGCCATCGTATCCGCCCCCGACGGCACCACCATCCGCTGTAATACCTCCTCCCGCATAAGGTACTTGTCCTTGTACCGAGCGGCTAAAGGTTTCTCCACAGCCGAACGACACCCTAAAAGCCACACACTAACGGAAAAGCCGACTAAATACTTTATCATCCACCTTAGCGGGGTATCTTTTTTCCAGCTTATCCAGCCAATCCGCCTCAAGCTTTTGTTGATAACGCTGAATTAGCTCCACCTTAACTTCCTCAAAGGTTCTATAGCCAGCGGGGAGCTTCCGAAGGACAGCATAGAGCCGCCATTCCCGACCGCTGCCTACGGGCCCCACCCACTGCGGAAAAGCCCCATTCCCCTCTTGAAAGAGCGGTTGGAGGGGGGGCGGAGCTTGGGAGGACTCTACGTACTGCGGAAGGATACGCCAGTTATACCGACCAAACTTATTCGCAGAGTCAATAGCAGAGAGCGAAGGTTCGGCCACGCGCTGAGCTAGATCCGCCAGATTTAGCGAGTCAGACCCCTGCACTTCTATAACTTCCAGTCGCGGACCCGCTGGATATTCGGTTTTTCGCGCCTCATAAAAGGCCCGAAGGCCTGCCGTATCTTCTACGGATTTTCGCCAGACTTCTCGCTCACTAACCAGGAAAAAGAGCATTCCATAATAATATTCCCGCTCTAAAAGGCTGTATTCTGGATAGCGCTTCCGAAGGTTGGGTATCTCCAGATCCAACACCTTTTCCCGGGCATAACTGCGTAGGGCCTCTTGAAAACCTTCTTGGCTCAGCCGCCGCTCTAAAAGAAGCGCCCGATTTTGTGCCCAGTAGGATAAAAAGTCCTGCACTGCATATTTTTGTTTGCCCAGCGTGAAGAGGGTAGCTTTGAGGAGGGAAGTGGGAAGTTTGGAGAGGGCTCCATCTAAGTCCGGATAAAGGGTATCTAAGGCCTTGAAGAGCGTTTCACGGGTAGCCGGGTTTTCCTCGTAGTTGTACGCTTTGAGACGCTGATCAAAGTATTGTTTTTCGGCGGCTTTATAGCGCTCGTCGCGCTGGAGACGGGCTTTGATTTCGGCCCGCATTTCTTCAAAGGAACGGATGGGCTTGACTTCCAGGACTTTGAGGATGTGCCAGCCAAATCGGGTCTTGAAGGGCATACTCACCTCACCAGCCCCTAAACGGCGCTTGACAGCCTCCATGTCGGGATGCAGGCGCATCCACCCTAACTCACCCCCCCGCGCCGCCGAAAAAGGATCATCCGAGTAGTTCTTAGCCAGCTCCTCAAAAGATTCCCCTTTTTGAAGGCGCTCGTAGATTTCTTGGATACGTTTGTAGGCTTCGGTGCTGTCCTTAGCGGCATAGGTGGGTCCCCAGCGCACAAGGATATGAGCTGTTTTGCGGGCCCCTGGGTTAGGCCCCCGCTCCCGAACATACACTAAATGATACCCAAACCGAGTAAGCACCGGCATACTCACTTGACCGACCGGCGTCTGGTAAGCCGCATCCTCAAATGGCGCCACCATATCAAAAGCCGAAAAATAACCCAGGTCCCCCCCCGTTTCAGGCGCCGCAGGGTCGTCCGAATACAGCCGAGCTATCTCCGCAAAAGACCGCCCCCCCCTCACTACCGAATCCCGCAGCGCCAACGCCCGCGCATACGCAGCCGAATCCTGCCCCTTCACCAAAATATGAGAGGCCCGCACCTCTTCCCGCATGCGCTCGTACATCTTACGCATAAGCGTATCCAATACCTCCCGCTCCAATAAAAACGGCTTCGCTAACTGCCGAATATAAGCCTGATACTCCTCCCGAAAGCTGCGAGTCGTGTCTAACTTTTCCTCTTGAGCCTGAGCTACCTTGCGCCGAAAGTTGATGTACGCCTTAAGATAGTCGCGCCACTGCTCGGGAGTGTGGGTTTTGGCTACCTCCCAGCCGCCATTAGCCTTAGCATAAGCATATTCAAACTCTGCCTGAGTAATGCTAATATTTTTCCCAAGTTTGACCAAAGTTGCTTGTCGCTTGGACCAGTCCTGTGCCCATAGGAGGGATAAAACTGCAAGCCCACTTACTCCCACTATCCACCGCATGGGGCAAAGTTACGGGATAGCGTTCTTTGCGAGATGAGAAAGATGATTGACTAAGAGAGTGATGGCAGGCGAAAGGTCTCCATAGTGATTTTGAATGACGATGTGGGCATAACGGCGAAGGGGAGCCACATACTGCTCATAGGCGGGGAGGACCTGAGTAAGGTACTGTTCTATGATGTAGGTTCGTTCGTAGCCGCGTTCCTGTTCATCCCGCTCTAAGCGCTTGATGAAGCGATAGGGTTCGGGTGCCTCCATGAAGATGCACAGGTCAAAAAGTTCCCGGATAGGCGCCCAATAGAAGAGGAAGAGCCCTTCGGCTATGAGGAGGGGGGCTGGGCGAAATTCCAACATACGAGGCACGAGGAGGGGATTATTGAAGGTATATTCCCGCTGATAGACGGTATGGCCCTGGCGCAGAGCTAAAAGGTCCTGATAGAGTTTTTCGGCGTCTATGGCGGCGGGGGTGTCAAAGTTGATACGTCCGTCTGGGTCGGGCGGAATCCGGTCCCGATCCTTGTAGTAGTGGTCGGTGGAAAGGAAGGTAACGAGGTTTTCGGGGAGGGCCTTCTGGAGGGCTTGCAGCAGAAAGGTCTTCCCCGAGGCGCTACCCCCCGTGATGCCGACCCAGTAGGGCATGCAGCAAACTTCTGAAAAAACAGAAAATAAGGAGTGGGATTAGGGAGAGGAATGTGAAGAGAGCCAAGCGGCAAACTTCCGAAAGGCTTGACTGCGGTGGGAATGCTGGGCTTTGTAAGCAGGCCCCAACTGAGCTACGGTTTGCTGGGCTCCCTCTGGGATAAACACCGGATCATAGCCAAACCCTTCGGTGCCTGCGGTCTGGGACGCAATTTGCCCCCACCACACGCCCGTAAAGAAACGATAGGTGTGGGGCCCTTCGTAGGCAAGGACGACGGCAACAAAGTAGGCCTGACGTTGCGTAAGGCCCTTCATGTCCTCCAACAAACGCGAGGGGCCGCCATAATGCGCCGAATGCACCCCCGGCAGCCCCCCCAAAGCCGGCACAAACAAACCACTATCCTCCACAATAAGAGGCAAAAACCCCAGCCCCGCATAAAAACGCGCCTTAGCCAGAGCATTCTCATAGAGGGTGGCATGAGGCTCCGGCGCCGTAGGAAGGCCAGCAGGAAGCGGCTTCAGCGAAATAAAATTGGGCAGGAGGGCTTGGGCTTCGGTGAGCTTGTGGGGGTTCTGCGTGGCGAAGGTCCAGCTTTTAGCCACCGCTGCGCTTGACATAGTGGCCTTCCGCTTTGAGGAAGGCCATGGCCCGCTCTATGCAATCCCCCTGTAGAACGATGATACCCTCTTTGAGGGTGCCGCCGGTGGCGCAGGCGGCTTTGAGACGCCGGGCCAGAGCTTCCAAATCCGCCTCCCGCCCTACGAAACCTTGCACCTCTACTACCCATTTGCCTCCGCTCACCCGCCGCCGCTGAAGCGTAAGCACCTGCCGAGTAGGCGTAACCGGCTCCTCCGAAACCGACTTCACCGCCCGCGTCGTATAGACCAAACGCGGCGTATCCGCATCTTCATGGCGCTTCGCCATAGGCCAAAGATACAGCCAGAATCTCTTCCAGCTACGAAGCGACAAGTAGTCCGTCCGTAATACCATTTGCAATCAAAAACCTTCTGAATGAAGAGAGATGTTTTGGCGGCGGCCAGCCCTGCGGGCTGGCCGCCGCCTCACAAAATACCACCGACTCGCACTCAGAAACTCTTGGTATAAGAACGGGGAAAGGTACGAGACCCCGCAGCTTTTTACAGGCTAATACGCAGGCCGAAGTTCCAGGTTCGGCCAAAGCCGTAGAAGAATCGGGCGCTTCGCTCGTCGTGGGTAGGGCCGTCGAGGGCTGTTACAATATAGCGCGCATCAAGGAGGTTATGGATGTTGCCAAAGACTTGGAGACGTATGTCGGTAGAGATGGGCACTTCGTAGCCGGCAGCCAGGTCCACGAGGGTATAGGCAGGCAGGCGCCAGGGCTGCGAGCGATCGTTGGGATTGTTGCGCGTTTCGGGGTCAAAAGTCGCCCAGAACCGATCATAATAGGCTACCATGGGCATGATGTAGAGATTGGGAATAGGGGAAAAGCGGAGGGTACCGATAAGCTGAGTTTGGGGGGCGCTCCCCACCCGAAGGCCCTTCGCATAAACCTCCACGGTATCTACGATCTGCTGGTTATTGTCTCGTACGACGCCGAAAATGTCATTTTGCCACCGCCAGTCGCCGATGCTGGCAATGAGGCCCAAGCGCAAAAAGGAGAAGGGCTGGACTCCGCCTTCCAGTTCTACCCCCTGATGACGAGCCGAAAGGCCATTCAGGCGCACCTGCGTAAAGGTGCCATCCGGCAAAGGAATGTTTGGAGACATCAGCACTTTGTCCCGCCACTCAATCCAGTAACCCGTAAGCTGGAGAGACCAGAGCCGAGCCTGCCAACGAATTCCCGCCTCGCTTTGGAAAACCTTCTCCACATCATAGTTTTGGGCTGTCTCATTACCCGCCCGATCATTCACAAAGAGAAACTGAAAGAAAGGCGGCCGCGTAAAGTAACCCCCATTCGCAAAGAGGAGCGCCTGATCGGTAATGCGTACGCCCACCCCCGCTTTCGCCACATAAGAGAAGATAGAAATAGGCGAGGAGCGGAGGGGACGATCTTCAGGCCGATAGCGGAAGTTCTCTTGCCGCTGAAAACGATTCTGGGTACCGGCTAAGACCAGCACCGCCGTGAGAGGGCCCCGATCATATTTTATTTCGGAAAAGCCGCCTACGTAGGTGATGTAGGAGTCGTAGTCATAATTCACGCGATCGCCCAGGCGGGTGAGACGAACGTTGCGAACAGGGCGGCGCTGACCATTCACCACAATATCCATGCTCTCCCCCCGGCGTACATCAAAGGTATCAATCCAAAAGTCTGCGCCAAATAAGTCTTTCACCTGCCGGTAGTGATAGCCCACATAATAACGGGCATCTACGCCGGCATTGATTTCAAAAGGGCCTGTAGAGATATTGACATTGGAGAGGAGGCCGTACCAGTTGTGAGAGTTGACGCTATAGCGGTGGATGAGGTTGGCGGCATAGCCGATGATCGTATCTCCATTAGCCCGAATGAGGGTATCGCGTTTGGCCCGGTTGTCGGTGCGAACTCTTTCCCAGTCGATGAGGCCATCCGAGCGGTACGGGAGACGATAGGTAGATTTCGTGGGGTCCCAGTCGGTGCGCACGCTCAAAATGCCTGACCCGCCCCCTCGCCCAAACGACGCATAAGCCGCAGAGAGCAAACGTACCTTCTCCGAGATCTGCCAGTAATGGTTTAAGCTGATGAGCGGCTTGTGGTAGTAGTTTCGGTTATTGCCGTAGATTTGGCCGTCTAAGTAGCCGTAGTCGTAGTTGTGGTGGATGTCTCGGTAGAGGGTGTCTATGTCCCGTTTGCGCAGGTAGGTAAAGCGCTGATAATGCCACTGGGGTGCGCCGAGGGCTTGGAGCATGAGCCGATGCCGACCCAAGTCCTTGGATAGGGCTATATAGTAGTTCCAAGCCTCAAAGTCCGTCCCCTTGACGTAGCCCGGGCCAGCGGCCCGCCCTCCCGCTAAGGTCAGCGACCACCCATCCGCACTTTGCCCCGTATGAAGGATAAAGCTCGTCCGCAGGGTGTAAATATTGGATACTTCGCTGGTGAAACGAAACTGCCGCTGACTTTGGGGAGCAAGCGTGCGAAGATTGAGCGTCCCCCCAATCGTCGGCAGAACAATCCGCGCATTCCCTACACCCTTCTGAACCTGAATCTCATCAGCCACATCCAAGATACCCACCCAGTTAGACCAATAGACCCGGGAATTCTCCATGTCATTAACGGGTATGCCGTTGATGAGCACGGCGATGTTTTCTTGTTCAAAGCCGCGCAGGTTGATGCGGGAGTCGCCCCAGCCGCCCCCTTCCCGAGAAGCATAGGTAGAAGGAGCCAGGCGAAAGGCTTCCGTTACATCTTGCGAACCCCGCACCTCCCATATCGTCCGGCCCTCCAACCGCGTAAAGTTAACCGGCGTAATGAGCGTATTGGCCGTGGAGGCAATGATCTGGATTTCTTTCAATGTGAGGCTGCCGGGACTGAGCTCAATAAGCGCCCCAGACTTTTCCAGTTCGCTCAGGGGAATTTCCTTCTCCTGATAGCCCACATAGCTGATGACAACGATCTCATCGGGGGGGAGGGCATTGGCGGGTATGGAGAGCGAAAAACTACCATCCATACGGCTGACGTTACCTAAGCCGCTTTTGAGCAGGCGGATGGAGGCTCCCGGCAAAGGCTCCTTCGTCTCGCCGTCCTGGATAAGGCCCTGCAGGGTGATTTGCGTTTCCTGGCGAGTTACGGGTGCTGGTAAAGCCCGCGGGATAAACGAGCGCTTACGCGTCTCCTCCTGCCCCCATATAAAGCCTACGAAAGCGACCCAAATCCAGTAAAGTCGCATGAGGCAAAGGTAAGAAATACTCAGTGAAATAGAAGTTAAGGAGCGAGCAAAGGAAGGCGAAGGGGCGGGATGAGCTTAGGGGCTGGAGGGCGTAACTGAGCTATTGTGAAGAGCCAAGCCTTTGAGAGTCTCTTGGTAGAGGCTGTCGCAACGTTGGCAGTGCCAGAGGCCATCAGGACGCTGGCTGAGGGTTTCACCGCAGGTGCAGACCCACCCCACTTGCCGGGCCGGATTCCCCACCACCAGCGCATGATCCGGCACATCCTGCGTAACCACCGCCCCCGCCCCCACCATCGCAAACTGCCCAATCGTTACCCCACACATCACCGTGGCATTCGCCCCAATCGTAGCCCCACGCCGCACCCGCGTCTGTAAAAACTCATTCCGCCGCTCAATAAAAGCCCGCGGATACTTATCATTTGTGAAAACACACGACGGCCCACATAAAACCCCATCCTCCAGCTCTACGCCGTAGTAAAGGGAGACATTGTTTTGAATCTTGCAGTTATGGCCAACCTTGACGAAGGGGCCGACGACGACATTCTGACCTAAAACACAGTTTTTTCCAATTCGGCTGCCCCGCAGAACATGCGAGAAGTGCCAGATTTTCGTCCCCTCCCCAATCTCCACATCTTCATCTATGAGAGCGGTCGGATGGACAAAGTAAGGCAGAGTGGGGACGGTATCCGGATAGACCTGTCGAGAGAGTTTTTCGGCGAGGGCAATAGCGGGAAGGGTAGCTTCAACGGGCGTACGGGGAGTTTCGCGCCCCTCCACACAAGCTAAAAAGTGCTGAAGCTCAGCCATGAGAGGCTCCACCGAGTCAAACGGAATAGACTCAGGCACCTTATCCAAAGTCAGGTGAGGTACAGTGCCTTTCATCCAGCGAACATGAATAGCATGAAAGAAAAGTCGGGGGGTTGGGTAAAGGTCTTCAAGAATAAGCACGCCCGACGTGCCCGTAATAGTGAGGGTGCGCATGCGCTGCGGGAAAGTCCAGGAGGCTTCTATTTGTCCTAATCGTCCCTCCGCAAAGCGCAGAGAAATGCTGACGGTATCCAGAAGCTTCCCTGCTATGGGGCTCGGGGCGTCTATGTGGGTTTTTTGGGGATTTTCGCCGATGAGCCAAGGAATAAGGTCCAGATCATGAATAGCTAAGCCCCAGAGCACATCTTCGTTGAGGGGATATTTTCCAAAGCCCATGCGCTGGGAATGGATGGAACGAATCTCCCCAATGAGGCCCTGCCCTATGAGCTGATGGATTTTTTGGATGGCGGGATGATAACGAAGGATGTGCCCTACCAGTAGGTGACGCTGGTGTTGCTGGGCCAGCTCCGCTAAACGGCGAGCCGTGGCTAAGTCCATACTGAGGGGCTTCTCACAAAGGACATGCTTATACGAGCGAAGGGCGGCTTCCACGAGAGCGGCATGAGTAGGCGCTGGGGTAGCAATCACAACGCCTACGATGTCGGGATTAGACCAGACTTCATTCAGGTTAGTTGTCCAGCGAGGGCCGGGATATTTGGCGACGAGGTCGGTGTACTTGTTTAGGTTTTGCACAGCGACGGTATGAAGGACCCCTAAGGCATGAAGGCGACTAAGGATTTTACTGCCCCAATAGCCGGCCCCGATAAGGGCTATAGCTGGTTTCACAGGCCTAAAACGATTTTCCCCTTAGGCGCGCGCACGGTGAAGCGAAAAGCAGTTTCCCAGCGCTGGCCGGGTTCTATACTGAGGTTCCAAGTGAGGCGGCCCGTCTCACGGTCTAAGATGCCTTTCCCGCTGTCCGTGAGTTCCACTTTGATGTCGCTATGGCGACTGATGGGAATGCGGTCCCACACAACGACTTTCACTGGCTGCGTATAAGTAGAGGCCACAGAAAGCCGATAGGCAAAAAGATACCGAACATTACCGCCGGCCAAATTCGTTTCTCGGCGGCGCTGGACCTCTTCCCGGCTAACTATGAGACGTTCGGTGCTCCCCAGGTCCAGCCAAACCGTGTCTTCCTCCGCCTGAGGTGGCCACACAAAACGCCCTACCAACTGCCCCTCCACTTCTACCTGCGCTTCGCCCCGCTCCGACAACTGCAAAAGAGTCAGCGGAAGCGCCGCCCGCAGGTAAGCCTTCTGGACCATCGGAGCATTCACAATAAAAAACGGCTGAACAGTGAAAGTGTCCTCCTTCAAAAGGAGCTGAGCCGTGCTTTTACCTGTGGGGATGGTATGGGTGCCCAAGCTGTACGTGCGGGCTAAAAGCCCCTGCGTTTCTACGGGAAGCGGCGCAGAAGACCTTTCCTCAGGGGCAAAATCATCTGCCTCATACCTGTCTTGCTCAGCATCAGCTTCGGGGATTCTCAGAAGCTTTGCAGTAACGGGCACACCAACAAGTAAATCTAAAAACCACGGCTGAAAAGGGGGAGCCTCGACCGCTCGGGCAGGCCATGACGTGGAGAGAGTAAGCTGAACATTTTTCCAGTCTATGCCAGTTTGATTCTGAATAGCGGACCACCGCTGCACATAAAGAGTACCTTCCGTGGCATTAGGAAGGCGGATAAGGTACCGTGTTTGCCATTTCGCCATAGGGGTTTGAACCTCTACACGAATAGGAATGATTTCATTTTGCGGACTCCATAGGCGCAAGTAAAGGGCTGCTCGCCCCTGCGCATAATACTGCTTACGGCTATCATAAGCGCCTTTCCAGCGGGATAAAGAGTCTTTGGCAGCCTCTACATAACGCATAAGGGGATACATGGCCTCCCGAATAGCAGGCAGCTCCCGGCCCAAAAGACGAAGATAGGCCTCCACGGCCTGAGCATTGGTCCCGCCTTCCTCGCCGCCAAGCTTTTTATTTTCCATGAGGGTAGCTTCCTGCGCTTTGAGAAGGGCTATACGGGATTCGTAGATGTATATCACCTTTTCCAGAGAGTCTATCTGCCGGCGCAAAAGACGCAGGTCTGTGGGCTCCTCAGTAAAGGCTGGTGTATAAGGCTCAATCCGGCTCTCTACGATATAGGCCTTCGTCGTCGGGGACAAAATGGGCCGCACCCCCGCAGGAGCATAGTTTGGCGGCAAATCTGCCCAAATAAACTGATTATACCCGCGCCGAAGAGAAAGACTGCCCGTATAAAGGAACGTTGCCCCAGAAGGATGTACAGTAACAGCCGAAAGAAGGAGGCTCATGGCCGCCCATACCGTGTCCATGCCGCAAAAGTGGGAAAAAACTCGCTTGGCAAGTTTTTTGCATAACTTTGAACTATGCGCAACCTATTATGGGTAGGGTTACTGGTGAGTTTGAGCTTCCTTCAGGCCCAGGAGGAGAGCCGACACCGAGAAGGCATAGCCCCACCACCCCCTAAGCCCGCTCAAAACTACCCCGCCGTCCCACGAGAAGAAATCGTGATGGAAATGATCAGCGGCACCCTCCTGGATAAGAAAGAGCAGCCTATTCCCAACGCTCGCATCTGGATTGTACATAAAGCAACCGGAAAAGTTTTAGGCGAAACCCGCTCCGACGCCAGTGGTAGTTATGCTATTGCCGTGCCGCGAGTAGATACCGTGATCCTGCGCGTGAGTGTAGATGGAAAAGCCTTCATGGAAAAAGAGTATTCTTTTGACTCACTTTTATCATCCACAGAAATTACTTTTGAACCATGAGGCCCTGGGTAGCGATTGGTTTCTTGGGCGGAGTCTTGCTTTTAGCTCAGGAAGTTCCTTACCGATTAGGACGGTTGCTGTTTGAGCTTAGGCCCGGCTATAGCGTAGAGAATCTACCTACGGAGCTTCGGGAGCTTGGGAACCTTTTGCAGGTAACGCAGATAAGAGAGCGCTTTCCCGGCCTGAAAATGGCCTCGCCCGTGTATGTAGTAGAATATCAGGCGCCCTTATCTCCGCCTTATGCCGCTAAGCTCTGGGCCCGCAGCCCCGCCGTTTTATACGCAGAACCTGAATATATCCCCCAGCCCTTAGATAGACCCGAGAAACTCACCTACACCCCCAATGACCCCCTCTTAAGCCAGTGCTATAGTCTAACGCACCTCCATGTCTTAGCCGCCTGGGATAGCACCCAAGGAGACACCAACTATGTCTGGGCCGTCGTCGATACCGATGTGCGGTTTGATCATCCAGACCTGGTAGATAACATCGCCTATAACTGGGCAGACCCCATCAATGGCATAGACGATGATGCCGATGGGTATGTGGATAACTTTCATGGGTGGGATTTCGTAGGGGCCACCATAGGCGGCACACCCGATAACGACCCCCGTACCAACCCCACCGGTCACGGCACTTGGGTAGCGGGCTTCGGAGGCGCAACAGTGGACAATGCAGAGGGAATAGCCGGGCCCGCCTTCAAATGTCGCCTTCTGCCCATAAAGGTAGCCCCTGATAACAGCTGGGCTTTGGTCGCAGCCTATGACGGAGTATCTTATGCCGCCCAAAAAGGAGCCAAAGTCATCAACGCCTCTTGGGGAAGCCCCTTTTATAGCCGCGCAGCAGAAAACTTCATTCGCACCATCACCGACACTTACGACGCCCTTGTGGTGGCTGCTGCCGGAAATATTCCCCCCAACTTAGGCACCCCGTTTTATCCAGCCATGTACGATGGGGTGCTTTCTGTGACGGCGGTCCGTCACACGGATGACGTTTGGCCCGGCACCGTGCAAGCCTACTACGGCATTGACCTGTGTACCACAGGCTGGGGCACAACTACCGCTGGCCTCAGCGGTTACGGAACCTATGCGCATGCAACGAGCTTTGCAGCGCCTATGGCCGCCGGCTGCGCCATCCTCCTGCGAAGCTGGCGACCCGACCTGAGTGCCCGCCAAATCGCCGAACTCCTCCGCATCACCGGCGACTCCGTAGACCACCTCAACCCCACCCTCCGCTACCAATTAGGCCGCCGCATCAACCTCCATCGCGCCATCACCACCCGCGACACCCCCGCCTGCCGCATCCAAACCTGGCAGGTACAAGATAACGACGATAGCCTCTTCTTCGCCGGCGAAACCCTCTCCATCACCCCCACCTACATCAACTACCTCTCCCCCGTCCAAAAACTCTCCATCAAACTGATTAGCCTCTCCCCCTACCTGGAAGTCATAGACAGCCTCTACTCCGTAGGCACCCTAAATACCCTAGCCACCCACCAGCAGCTCCAGCCCTTTCGGGTGCGAGTAACCGCCGCAACCCCCTTAGATAGCAAAGCGGCTCTCTTCTTTCAGTATAGCGGGGACGGGGGATATTTAGATTACGAAGTGCGAGAAATCTCTAGCCTCAATCCCCCCTATGTGCATTTACCCGCCGCTAGGCTCAAAACCACCATCAGCGGCAATGGCCGAATCGGCTATCACGATACCCCCTACAATCAGATAGGACTGGGTGTTCGCTGGGCCTCCCAAGGTAGCTCCTGGCTCTTTGAGGGAGGAATGGTTTTAGCCGATACTACGGCCCATTTATGTACCCGAGCCTCAGGCGGACTAATGTATCGCCATTTCATGCCCACAGGACCCGCTCAGCGCACCTACTCGGAACTTTATGAAGTGGGGCAAGTAGAAATGTACAGCGATGTCTCCCAAGACCCTGCCCCTCTCCCCTTTGCCATCCGACTCAAAACCTACGGCATCCGACATGAGCCTGCCAATCCCTTCATAGCCTTCGTGTATGAACTGGAAAACTTCTCAACACAGGACTACCCCGACCTTGCCTTTGGGTGGTGGTTAGACTGGGATGTAGGAAATAACCCCGCTACCGACATAGCAGGAATAAGTGCCAGCCATAAGCTCGTATATGCCCGCAATGGTACAACCCGTTATGCAGGGGCTTTGCTCCTCTCCCCGCACTTAGCCGTCTTACATGTAGGGAGAGTAGACACTTTTAGGGCTATTCCTCAAACATATCATGCGATATTTCAGGGTTTAGGTGCCAGTAGTACCAGCGCTGTGGGGGATGTTTTCACAGCTATTTCAGCAAAGGGCATCCACTTACCTCCTGGCGGAAAGGATACGGTGGTTTTAGCATTGGTGGCGGGGGATTCGTGGGGGGCTTTCTTAGACCATGTAGAAGCAGCGCAAGCCTGGTACCAGTGCTTCCTCCAAGGGGGTCAAGCTGTGGTAGATTTAGGGCCAGACCGA
>Ga0308391_1000667_pt1 | contig 14912 bp, 12 predicted proteins | sample Hotspr20Samplet1_FD_202363 | JGI IMG/M metagenome (GOLD analysis project Ga0308391, IMG submission 202363) | Hot spring phototrophic mat microbial communities from Octopus Spring, Yellowstone National Park, Wyoming, United States - 20050623_t1 ... | reverse complement strand
GGGTGCGCGCCGCCCTCGAGGCGCTGCCGGGCGTCGCCTGGACCGCGCTCGTCTCGCAGGAGGAACTCGACAAGCTGGTCGAGCCGTGGATCGGCCGCGCCTCGGCCGAAGCGCGGGCCGAGCTGATCCTGCCGCGGCTCGTCGACGTCCGTTTCCAGCCGGGGGTGGTGCCCGACCTCGAGGAGGTGACGCGGCGCGTGCGGGCGATCGCCCCCGCTGCCATGGTCGACGAGACGAGCCCGAGCGGTGGGGCACTCGAGGAGGTGGCGCGCCGCTTGCGCTGGATCGGCGGCGGCGCCGGCCTGCTCGTGCTCGCCGTCCTGGTCGTGGTGGTGGTGCTCGTGACCCGGGCGAGCCTCGATCTGCACGACGAGACCGTGGATCTGCTGCGACTCTTGGGTGCACCCGACCGCTACGTCGCCCGCCAGTTCGAGCTCCACGCCATGGCGAGTGCCCTGCGCGGCGGCAGCGTCGGCTTCGCGCTCGCGCTCGGAACGATCCTCGGCCTCGTCCACCTGCCGGCGCTCTGGGGCACCCGCTTGGTCCCGATCGTCCCGCGGCCGCTCGATTGGATCCTGCTCGCCATGGTCCCGGTCGTCGCCGCTCTGCTCATCACCCTCTCGGCCCGCTTGGCCGCGACCCACGGGCTCGCCCGGCTGCGCTGAGCGCGGCTTGCCGGATCCCCGGCTGCCCGCTTGGATGGCGGGAGCGGACGGCGGGGGAACGGGGCTTGTTCGGGGAAGCGATCGTCTGGCTGCGCTCGGCGGCCTTCAATCTCGCCTTCTTCCTCTACACGGCGATCGCCGCGGTCGCCGGTCTGCCGGCGCTCCCGTTCCTCTCCGCACACGCGGTCCGGCTCTACGCGCGGGCCTGGATGCGCGGGGTGCTCGCGCTGTTGCGCGGGATCGTCGGGCTCGAGGTCGAAGTCCGCGGGCTCGAGCGGCTCCCCGAAGGTCCCGTGATCTTCGCGGCCAAGCACCAATCGGCACTCGACACGCTCGTCTTCCACACGATCCGCACCGACGTGATCTACGGGCTCAAGCGCGAATTGCGCTGGATCCCGCTCTTCGCGTCCTACCTCGCCCGCTCGGGCTGCATCTTCGTCGACCGCGGCGGGGCCGCCGCCGCCTTGAAATCGCTCGTGCGCGGCGCCCGCGAGGCGGCCCGGCGCGGCTCGTCGATCGTGATTTTTCCGGAGGGCAGCCGCAAGCCGCCCGGCGCGCCCCCCGACTACAAGTCGGGTGTTGCGGCGCTCTATGCCGCGCTCGCCGTGCCGGTCGTGCCGGTCGCCTTGAACACGGGGCTCTTTTGGCCGCGCCGTTCGTTCCTCAAGCGGCCGGGCCGAGCGGTGATCGAGCTCCTGGAGCCGATCGCCCCGGGGCTCGACCGGCACCGCTTCATGGCCCTCCTCGAGGAGCGGATCGAGGCCCGCCAGCGGGTCCTGGAGGCTCCGGGCTCAGCCCGGGGCGCGCATCCCGTGATAGGCACGGTGCCAGGCGACGAACCGCGGTAGCCCCTCCTCGATCGGCGTGGTCGGTCGCCAGCCCAGATCGCGGGTGGTCGCCTCGATGTCGGCGAAGGTCTCGACCACGTCGCCCGGCTGCATGGGCGCCGAGCGGATCTCCGCCTTCTTGCCGATCGCGGCTTCCAAAACCGCCACGAACCGGCGCAGCTCGACCGGCTCGTGGTGGCCGAGATTGTAGAGCCGGTGCGGCGGCCGGCCGAGTTCGGCCGGAGGCGGCCGGTCGAGCGCCCGCAAGACGCCGTCGACGACGTCGCCGATCCAGGTGAAATCGCGCCGCATCCGGCCTTCGTTGAAGAGGGTGATCGGACGGCCGGCGGTGATCGCATCGGTGAAGACGTAATAGGCCATGTCCGGCCGCCCCCAGGGGCCGTAAACGGTGAAGAATCGGAGCCCGGTCTGCGGGATGCCGTAAAGGTGGGCGTAGACCTGGGAGAGGATCTCGTCCGACCGCTTGGTCGCGGCGTAGAGCGAGACCGGCTGGTCGACCCGGTCCTCGACCGAGAACGGGACCTTCTCGTTGGCCCCGTAGACCGAACTCGAGCTCGCATAGACGAGGTGCTCGAGCTTCGGCAGGTGGTGCCGACAGGTCTCGAGGACGACCATGTGGCCGAGGAGGTTCGAGCGGACATAGTCCATCGGCCGCTCGAGGCTCCAGCGGACGCCGGCTTGGGCGGCCAGGTGCACGACCGCGCGGATCTCCCCGGCGTGCGCGCGGGCGAAGGCCACGACCTCGGCCTCCTCGGCGAGGTCGAGGCGGGTGAACCGGAAGCCCGCGTGGCGCTCGAGCTCGCCGAGCCGGGCCCGTTTCAAGGCCGGATCGTAGTAGCTGTTGAGATTGTCGACGCCGAGCACGGCTTCGCCGCGCTCGAGGAGCGCGGCCGCGACGTGCATGCCGACGAAACCCGCGGCTCCGGTCACGAGCACGGCCACGCTCGGCGCTCCCTCGGGTCAGCGCTGGTCGGCGGCGAGCCGGACCTTGACCATGCGGTCGAGCTGGGCCGGCCGGCGCGGCTCGGTGCGGGCGATCTTGTCGACGAACTCCATGCCCTCGATCACCCGGCCCCAGACCGTGTACTGGCCGTTAAGGTGCGGCGCCGGGGCGAACATGATGAAGAATTGGCTGTCGGCGCTGTTCGGGTCCTGGGTCCGCGCCATGCCCACCACGCCCCGCTCGAACGGCACCTTCGAGAACTCGGCCGGCAGCTTGCCGCGGCCCGAGCCGCCGGTGCCGGTGCCGGTCGGATCGCCGGTCTGGGCCATGAAGCCGTCGATCACCCGGTGGAAGACGATCCCGTCGTAGAAGCCGTCGCGGGCGAGCTCCTTGATCCGCGCGACGTGCTTCGGGGCGATCTCGGGCAGCATCTCGATCACCACCCGGCCGCCGGTCGAAAGCTCGATCAAGAGGGTGTTCTCGGGAGCGGCAGCGCCGGCCGGCTCGACGGCGGCGAAGCAGGCCGCGGCGGCGAGGCCGAGGCGGGCGAGGCGGGAGGGCATGGGGCAGGTCCTTCGGGTGGAGCGAACCGAGAGGAACCTAGCGCATCGCGCACCTTCGGGCAAAGCCGGGACCGCGGCTTGCGCCGGTCCCGACCCTCGCCCATCTCTGACCCGTCGACCCGCTCGCCCCCGGAGCCAGCCTTGATCGATCCCGCCGTCGCGGCGGAGGCCGCCCGCCGCCGTACCTTCGCGATCATCTCGCACCCGGACGCCGGCAAGACGACCCTCACCGAAAAGCTCCTCCTCCTGGGCGGCGCGATCCATCTGGCAGGTGAAGTCAAGGCCAAGGGCGAGCGCCGGCGGGCGCGCTCGGACTGGATGGCGATCGAGCAGCAGCGCGGCATCTCGGTCACGACCTCGGCCATGACCTTCGAGCATGCCGGCTGCGTCATGAACCTCTTGGACACACCGGGCCACGAGGATTTCTCCGAGGACACGTACCGCACGCTCACCGCGGTCGATTCGGCGATCATGGTGCTCGACGCGGCCAAGGGCATCGAATCGCAGACCTTGAAGCTCTTCGAGGTGTGCCGCCTGCGCGACGTGCCGATCGTCACCTTCGTCAACAAGCTCGACCGCGAATCGCTCGACCCCTTCGCTCTCCTCGACGAGATCCACGACAAGCTGGCGCTGGATGTGGCGCCGGTCCTCTGGCCGATCGGCATGGGCGTGAACTTCAGGGGTTGCGCCGTCCGCGGTGGCCCTGAGGTCCTGCTGTTCGACCCGGAGGCCGGGCCCGTGCCCGAGCGGCCGCTCGAGCGCGGCTCGGCCGAGCTCCTCGGACGCGTGCCGGCCGAGCAGCTCCAGGCCCTCGACGAACAGATGGAGCTCGTCGAAGGCGCCCTCCCGGCCTTCGACGCCGAGGCCTATCGGGAGGGGCACCTCACCCCGGTCTTCTTCGGCAGCGCCTTGAAGACCTTCGGGGTGCGCGCGCTGCTCGACTTCCTCTCCCGCTCCGCCCCGCCGCCGCGGCCGCAGCCCGCGGCCGAACGGCTCGTCGAGCCCGGCGAGCCGCAGGTCACGGGCTTCGTCTTCAAGGTCCAGGCGAACATGGACCCCCGGCACCGCGACCGGGTGGCCTTCGTGCGGCTCTGCTCGGGTCGCTTCACCCGCGGCATGAAGCTCGTCGCGACCCGCGAGCGCAAACCGGTCGGCACCGCCGCCCCGATCTTCTTCCTCGCCCGCGAGCGGGCGCTCGTCGAGGAGGCCTATGCGGGCGACATCGTGGGCCTGCCCAACCACGGCCAGCTGCGGGTGGGCGACAGCTTGAGCGAGGGCGAGCCGATCCGGTTCACCGGATTGCCGGACTTCGCGCCGGAGATCTTGATGCGGGTCCGCCTCGGCGATCCGATGCGCGCCAAACATCTCAAAAAGGCGCTCGAGGACATGGCGGAAGAGGGCGTGGTCCGGGTGTTCCGCCCCGAGATCGGCGCCGAATGGATCGTGGGCGTGATCGGCCAGCTCCAGCTCGACGTGTTGAAAACGCGGCTCGCCGCCGAATACGACCTGCCGATCGACTTCGAGACGGCCCCGTACGTGACCGCCCGTTGGTGCGCCGCCGACGATCCGAAAGAGCTCGAGCGGCTGTTGCTCGCCAAGCGGAGCTCGATCGCCCGTGACCGGGACGGCGAGCCGGTCTATCTCGCCCGCAACGCCTGGGACCTCGCCCGGGTCCAGGAAGACTTCCCGAAAGTCCGCTTCACGGCGACCCGCGAGCGTCATTGACGCGGCCGAGCGGCCGGCGGCTTGCGCAGGAGCCCGGAAAGGCCCACCTCTCCCTCGTGGAGCGGGACGATCGCATGTGGGAGCGGATCACCGTCGCGGGCGGTTCGGCTTGGAGCCTGCTGCGACTTTTGGGCTGGCGGGAGATCGCGGCGATCGCCGCGGTGCTGACGTTCGCCCTCGTGCTCGCCCTGCTCGCGGGTGTGCTGTTCCTCCTGATCTTCCCGGTCGCCCTCTTGGCCGGGCTCGTGATGCGCTGGCTCGCCGGGCGCAAGGCGCCGCCGCTCGACCGGCCGGGCGCGGTCCGGATCGAACGCTGGGAACACGAGATCGAAGTCCACCCCGACGAGATCGAGATCCTGCCGCCGCGGCGGCCCCGCTGAGAGCTCACGCGGCGAGGGGGCGCTCCGGACGGACCGTCCAAACGGCATCGGCCACGAGCCGCTCACCCCGTCGATAGGCGTCGCGGAACCGCTCGAAGCCGTGCAGGCCGCCGTTGACCAGCCGGCGGGCGCGGCGCAGGTCCCCCTCGAGGAGCGCCTCCTTGATGGCGAGCTGACGCTCGGCGAGGAACTGCCCCAGGATCCGCCCGGCGGTGGCCGGCTCGTTGGCCGCCTCGGGCTCGCGCAAGAGTCGGTCGCCGAGGCCGAGCCGACGACTCGTCCGCTCGTAATTGGCCCGCCCGGTGAGCTGGACGAAACCGCGGCCCTTGAAGCGCTCGCCGTCCGGTGGCCCCTCGTTGCCGAGGTCGGCGCGGTGGTCGTAAAGGTCGAAAGGTCGGCCACCGGGCGAGGTGTTGAAGCGCGAGATCGCCTCGTCGATCGGCTCGAAGCCCTCGCTCTCGGCACGGATCGTGGCGAGGGCGACCAGGACCATCGGCTTGTCGACCAGGCCCGCGCCCGCGAGGCCGGCCTTGACGTGCGGCAAGTTGCGGGCGATCGGGTCGAGTGCGGTGAAAGGGAAGAGCTGGGCGGTGAACTCGACGTCGATCCGGGCCAGTACCGAAGCGGGCTTGCCCGGTCTTCCCTCGATCAGCATGGCCCAGGTCACGGGCCCGCACACACCGTCCGCCAACAGTTCGTGGGCGCGTTGGAAGGCCACGAGCGCGGCCTCGGTGGCCGCCCCGAAGCGGCCGTCGATCGGTCCGGGCGGGAAGCCGGCCGCGGCGAGGAGCTCTTGGAGGCGGGCGACCTCGTGGCCGCTGACCCCGCGGCGCAGGACGGGACGCATTCTTCTTTCCTCGTTGTTCGGTGGAAATTCCTATAAACCCGGAGTTGAACGGAATCAAGGCCCTCCATGGGCCATCGGGCGCGCGCGGTGACGTCGACGACTCGGAGGTGGGCATGCTGATCGGCGGAGAGCATCGACGGACCGTCTGGCTGGCCGAGGACGGCCGCACCGTCGCGACCTTCGACCAGACCCGGTTGCCCCACGAGCTGCCGGTCCTCACCCTCGAGCGGCTCGCCGACGCGGCCCACGCGATCCGCGCGATGAAAGTGCGGGGCGCTCCCCTGATCGGGGCGATCGCAGCATACGGTGTGGCGCTCGCGATGCGCGCCGACCCTTCCGATGCGGCGCTCGACGAAGCGTGTGCCACGCTCGGGGCGACCCGCCCGACCGCGGTCAATCTGCGTTGGGCGCTCGAGCGGATGCGCGCGGTCCTCGCACCCCTCGCGCCCACCGAACGGGAGGCGCGGGCCTATGCCGAGGCCGCGGCGATCTGCGAGGAGGACGTCGCCGTGAACCGGGCGATCGGCGAGCGCGGGCTGCCGCTGATCGAGGCCGCGGCGCGGCGCAAGCGGCCGGGCGAGCCCGTCAACATCTTGACGCATTGCAACGCCGGCTGGCTCGCGACGATCGACTGGGGGACCGCGACCGCCCCGATCTATCTCGCCCACCGGGCGGGCATCGCGGTCCACGTGTGGGTCGACGAGACACGCCCGAGGAACCAGGGAGCGGCGATCACCGCCTTCGAGCTCGGCCAGGAGGGCGTGCCGCACACCGTGATCGCCGACAATGCGGGCGGCCATCTGATGCGTCGGGGGATGGTCGATCTCTGCCTCGTCGGGACCGACCGGGTCGCCAGGAACGGCGACGTCGCCAACAAGATCGGCACCTATCTCAAGGCGTTGGCCGCGTTCGACAATGCCGTGCCGTTCTACGTCGCGTTGCCGTCGAGCACGATCGATTGGCGCCTCGCCGACGGCTCGGCGATCCCGATCGAGGAGCGCGCGGGCGAGGAGCTCGCCCTCGTTTCCGGGCGGACCGCGGCCGGCCGGTTCGAGACCGTGCGGGTCACGCCCGAGGGCAGCCCTTGCGGCAATTGGGCGTTCGACGTGACCCCGGCGCGGCTGGTCACGGCCCTGATCACCGAGCGCGGCGTGTGCCCGGCGAGCGAGGCCGGGCTCCTTTCGCTGTTCCCCGAGCGCGCCGCGGCTTGACCCGGGCGGCGGGCCGCGAGCCCCCCGCCCCCGTGCCGTCGCTCAGCGCAGATCGAGGCCGCGGACCCGGGCGATCACCGTCCGGCGGCCGTCGATGCCGAAATCGTCGTCGTTGATCAGCATCAAGGAGCCGTCGGCGAAGAAGGCCATGCCTTCGATCTTGCTCGGCAGCTCGGGATGCGCGCTCGAATCGAGGACGAGCTTTTTGCCGACCGGCACGATCCCCGCCTCGGCGAGCGAAATCTGCTCGAGCGAGGGGGCGGTCGCCGGGTCGTCCCACTTGGAGCCCAAGATGTCGGTGGCGCCGCGCGTGTCGATCGCCACGATCTTGGTCGTCCGTTCGGTGCGGTCGACGAGCAGGAACCGGTCGGCGTCCAGCGCGAGGAGTTCGGAGATCCGCGCGGTGTTCTGGGCCTTGCCCTCCTCGCCCTTGAACTCGGCCATCGGGGTGAGCTCGTAGACATATTCGCCCGCGAGCCGGTCCTCGAGCCGGTCGTAGCGGAAGAGACGCGTGTTGCGCGCCGCCTGGTAGGCCTTGGCGTCCGGGTTGGCGAGCGGGTTCTGGAGCATGAACCAGAGAAAGCGCTCGTCCGGGCTCACCGCCATCGATTCGATGCCGCGGTTGAGCTGGCGCTTCGTGAGGATCGCGGGCAGCTTCCCCTCCACGGGGTAGCCCGCGCCCGCGAAGTCCCCCTCGGTCCCGGCCGGGACGAGGCGGCGGATCACCTTGCCGTCGGCCGCCACGTGCAGGATCGAGGTCGCGTTCTCCTCGCCGATCCAGAAGGTGCCGTCGGAGAGCTCGACGATCCCTTCGGCGTCGATCGCGGAAGCCCGCGGCTCGAGCTTCCGCCCTTGGGCATCCACCGGGGTCTCGGTGGTGGCCTTGGTGAGCGGGTTCGGCAGGCCCGTGACGGGGCGACCCTCGCGGTTGGTGATCGGGATCGCCTCGAGGATGCGGAAGCCGCCCTCCTTGACCTCGATCCGGTAGATCGTCGGGCTGTAATCCGGCAGTGGGTAGATCCGGCCGCCCTTGATGCCGGCGCAGAACTTCTCGCCGTCGACGCCCGCGACCTCCTTGGCCTCGCTGCAGGGGAAGTTGGGCCCGCGATCGGAGACCGTGACGAAGACGCCGTCCGGGGAGCCTGCGCGCCGGAACGCGGCCGAACCGATGCCGACCGAGAGCTCGAGGGTCTTGCCGCCCTCGAAGGTCACGCTGCCGAGCCGGAGCTGCGGATCGTCGCTCCGGTAGAGCTCGACGACCGGCCCGGCGAGGGCGGGCGAGCCCAGAACCGAACCGAGCAACGCAACCGCGAGCAGACCCTGACGCCGCATCCTCACCTCCTCCCGCTCGTGCACCGGGAGGCTTGGCGGCGCTCGGTGACGAGCGCGTGACGATCAGGCGGCGCGGGCGAGGGACCGGGCCGGCAGGACCTCGAGCAGCGCCTCGACCAGCGGGTCCATCGAGCGATCGTCGTGGAGTGGCGTGGGCGTGATCCGCAGCCGCTCGGTGCCCTTCGGCACGGTCGGGTAGTTGATCGGCTGGATGTAGATGGAAAAGGCGTCGAGGAGCCGGTCGGAAGCGGCCTTGCAGGCCACCGGATCGCCCACCATCACGGGCACGATGTGCGAGGGCGAGGGCATCACCGGGATGCCCACGGCGGCGAGCCGGGCTTTGAGCGTGGCGGCCCGCTCCTGGTGCCGGGCGCGCAGCCGGACCCCCTCCTCGCTCGTGAGCACGCGCAGGCTCGCGAGCGCGGCGCCGGCCACGGCCGGGGCGAGCGAGGTGGTGAAGATGAAGCCCGCGGCGTGGCTGCGGATCGCATCGACGAGGGCGGCCGAGCCCGCGATGTAGCCGCCCATGCAGCCCATCGCCTTGGCGAGCGTGCCCTGGATCACGGTGACCCGCTCGGCGACGCGGTCGCGGTCGGCGATGCCGCCACCCTTGGGGCCGTAGAGCCCGACGGCGTGGACCTCGTCGAGATAGGTCATCGCGCCGTAGCGATCGGCCAGATCGCAGATCGCTTCGACCGGCCCGAAATCCCCGTCCATCGAGTAGACGCCCTCGAAGGCGATCAGCTTCGGCCGGTCGAGCGGCTGTGCCTTCAAGAGCGCCTCGAGGTGGTCGAGGTCGTTGTGCCGGAAGATCGCCTTCTCGCAGCCCGAAGCCCGGATCCCGGCGATCATCGAGGCGTGGTTCTTCTCGTCCGAGAGGATCAGGCAGCCGGGCAGGAGTTTGCCGAGGGTGGAGAGGGTCGCCTCGTTGGCGACGTAGCCCGAGGTGAAGAGCAAGGCCGCGGGCTTGCCGTGCAGCGCCGCCAAGGCCTTCTCGAGCTCGACGTGGAGATGGGTGGTGCCGGAAATGTTGCGGGTCCCACCGGCCCCCGAACCGTAGCGGCGGATCGCCTCCACCGCACCCTCGAGCACGGCCGGGTGCTGGCCCATGCCGAGATAATCGTTCGAGCACCAGACCGTGATCTCGCGAACCGTACCGTCACGGTACAGCCGCGCCGTCGGGAACCGGCCGGCGATCCGCTCGAGCTCGGCGAAGATCCGATAGCGGCCCTCCCGGCGCACCCGCTCGACCGCTTCTGCGAACCGGGCCTCGTAGTCGATCATGGCCGGCGCTCCCCGTACGCGTACCTTCCGCACAGTTTCCGGAGGAACGCGGCGAGGTTCAAGCCGAACCGGGGTCACAGCGACGGGCGGTCGCGGGTCTCCTCGAGAAAGGCCGCGTAGGCCCGCGCGAGACCCTCGCGCAGCGGGGTCGTGGCGCGCCAGCCGAGCGCCTCGAGCCGGCGGGTATCGAGCCTCTTCCTGGGCGTGCCGTCGGGCTTGGAGGGATCGAAACGGAGTTCGCCCTCGAAGCCCACGACCTCGCAAACGAGCCGGGCGAGCTCGGCGATCGCGACCTCCTCGCCGGAGCCGACGTTGAGCGCGATCTCGTCGCTGTACCGGCGGAGCAAGAAGACGCAGGCATCGGCGAGATCGTCGACGAACAGGAACTCGCGCAGCGGGGTGCCCGTGCCCCAGACCTCGAGGACCCGCTCGCCCCGCTCCTTCGCCTCGTGCGCCTTGCGGATCAAGGCGGCGGCGACGTGGCTCAAGGCGAGGTCCCAATTGTCGCCGGGTCCGTAGAGGTTGGTCGGCATGGCGGCGATGAAGTCGGCGCCGTACTGGCGGCGATAGGCGCGGCAGAGCTCGAGCCCGGCGATCTTGGCGATCGCGTACCATTCGTTGGTGGGCTCGAGCGGGCCGGTCAGCAGCGCCTCCTCCGGGATCGGCTGGGGCGCGTGCTTGGGATAGATGCAGGAGGAGCCGAGGAAGAGCAGCTTTTCGACCCGCGAGCGGAACGCCGCGCGGATCGTGTTCACCTCGATCAAAAGGTTCTGCTCGAGGAAGTCGACGGGGTAGGTGGCGTTCGCGAGTATGCCACCGACCTTGGCCGCGGCGAGGATCACGACCTGCGGCCGGTTGCGTGCGAACCAGGCCTCGACCTCGGCCTGGCGAGTGAGGTCGAGCTCCTCGCGGCCCGCGGTCACGATCTCCACCGGCTCGCGGGCGAGGCGGCGGAGGAGCGCCTTGCCGACCATGCCGCGATGGCCGGCCACGAACACCCGCTTGCCCTCGAGCGGGAAGGGGACGCGCGCCGCCACCCGGCTCACTCCGCGGCGCGGTCGAGGCGACGCCCCTGCGCCTCGGCCTCGCGCCGGACTGCCCGGAGGTCGGCTCGGACCATCTCGGCCACGAGCTCGGCGAAGCTCGTCCGGTGGCGCCAACCGAGCTTCGCGCGGGCCTTGCTCGGATCGCCCTCGAGATGATGGACCTCGAGCGGTCGGAAATAGCGCGGGTCGACCTCGACGAGGACGCGGCCGGTGCGCCGGTCGAGCCCCTTCTCTTCGACCCCGGCGCCGCGCCAGACGAGTTCGATGCCGACCTCGGCGAAGGCCCGCTCGACCAGCTCGCGCACCGAATGGGACTCGCCGGTCGCGAGCACCCAGTCGTCCGGTTCGTCGTGCTGGAGGATGCGCCACATGCCTTCGACATAGTCGCGGGCATGGCCCCAGTCGCGCTTGGCCTCGAGGTTGCCGACCCAGAGCCGGTCCTGCAGGCCGAGCGCGATCGCCGCCACACCGCGGGTCACCTTGCGCGTGACGAAGGTTTCGCCGCGCAACGGGCTCTCGTGGTTGAAGAGGATGCCGTTGGCCGCGAACAACCCGTAGCCCTCGCGATAGTTCCGGGTGATCCAGTAAGCGTAGAGCTTGGCGGTGGCGTAAGGGCTCTGCGGCCGGAACGGGGTCTCCTCGTTTTGCGGCGGCGGCGAGGCGCCGTAGAGCTCGCTGGTCGAGGCCTGATAGAAGCGCGTCTTCTTTTCGAGGCCGAGGATGCGGATCGCCTCGAGCAGGCGGAGCGTACCGATACCGTCGGCATTGGCGGTGTATTCGGCCGTCTCGAAGCTCACCTTGACGTGGCTTTGAGCGGCGAGGTTGTAGATCTCGTCGGGCTGGACCTCCTGGACGATGCGGATCAGGTTGGTGGCATCCGTGAGGTCGCCATAGTGCAGCTTGAAGCGGGCGCCCGGGGTGTGCGGATCGACGTAGAGATGGTCGATCCGGCCGGTGTTGAAGGAGCTCGAGCGGCGCTTGATCCCGTGCACCTCGTAACCTTTGCCGAGCAGGAGTTCGGTGAGGTAGGCACCGTCCTGGCCGGTGACGCCGGTGATCAAGGCCCTGCGCATCGCAGTATCGCTCCCGCCCGTCGCTCGAGCCGCTTGGTGCCATGCTGGCACGCCGTGGTAAACAGTCGGTGAAGCGCGGCGCGCGGAGGAGGCGCGACGAGCCATGCTGCCCGAGGGTCGGACGTTCGAGGAGATCGCGGCCCGGTTCCGCTGGGCGATCCCGGAGCGCTTCAACATCGCCCGAGGTTGCATCGACCGGCACGCCGCGGCGCGCCCCGATGCCACGGCGCTGATCGAGGAGGCGGCCGACGGGACGGTCCGCCTTTGGAGCTTCGCCGAACTCCGTCGGCTGTCGCTGCGTCTTGCCAACCTCCTGGCCGAGGCCGGCATCGGCCGCGGCGACCGGCTCGCGATCCTGCTCGGCCAACGGGTCGAGACGCTGCTCGCCCACTTGGCGGCCTACCGGCTGGGTGCGGTCGCCCTGCCGCTGTTCACCCTGTTCGGCCCCGAGGCGCTCGCCTTCCGGCTCACGGACAGCGGCGCGCGCGGCCTCGTCACCGACGCGGCCGGGCTCGAGAAGGTACGGCCCTTGCTCGAGGCGTTGCCGGCGCTCGAGCGGATCTGGACGGTCGAGCCGGCAGCACCACCGGCCGAGGCCCTGTGGCCGGCCCTGGAGCGCGCCGGGGAGCAGGATCCCACGGTCGACACGCTCTCCGAGGATCCGGCCCTCTTGATCTACACCTCGGGCACGACCGGTCAGCCCAAGGGCGCGCTGCACGCCCATCGCGTGCTGCTGGGCCATCTGCCCGGGGTGCAGCTGCCCCAGGAGCTGTTCCCACAGCCGGGCGACCGGTTCTGGACGCCGGCCGACTGGGCCTGGATCGGCGGCCTGCTCGACGTGCTCCTGCCCTCCCTCTGGTTCGGTGTGCCGGTGGTCGCGGGTCGAGCCGGCAAGTTCGACCCGGAAGCGGCGGTCGCCTTCATGGCCCGGCACACGGTGCGCAACGTTTTCATGCCACCGACCGCACTCCGCCTGCTGCGCCGCTCCGGCGTGCGGCCGCGCGAAGCCGGGGTGGCGTTGCGCTCGATCGGTACGGGCGGCGAGCGGCTGGGCGAGGAGACGCGGCTCTGGGCCGAAGAGGCCTTCGGCTGCCCGGTCGACGAGTTCTACGGGCAGACCGAGGCCAATCTGGTGGTCGCCTGCTGCCGCGCCTTGTTCCCACCGCGACCCGGGTCCATGGGCCGCCCCGTTCCCGGCCACACCGTGGCGGTGCTCGACGGCGAGGGCCGTCCCCTGCCGCCCGGCGAGGTCGGCGTGATCGCCGTGCGCCGGCCGGACCCCGTGATGTTCCTGGGCTATTGGAACCAGCCCGAAGCGACCCGCGCCAAGTTCGCGGGCGATTGGCTGCTCACGGGCGATCTCGGCCGCACCGACGCGGAGGGGTACTTCACCTATCTCGGCCGCGAGGACGACGTGATCAACTCGGCGGGGTATCGGATCGGCCCGGCCGAGATCGAAGATTGCCTGATGCGCCATCCGGCGGTCGCACTCTGCGCGGTCGTGGGTGTGCCCGATCCGCTCCGCGGCGAGCGGGTCAAGGCGTGGATCGTGCCGCAGCCCGGGGTGGTCCCGGACGACGCTTTGGCCGCGGCGATCCAGGCTTTCGTCAAGGAGCGGCTCGCCGCGCACGAATATCCGCGCGAGATCGCCTTCACCGACAGCCTTCCGGTGACCGCCACGGGTAAGGTCCGCCGCGCCGAACTCCGCGCGCGCGACGCGCCCGCCCGGACGGTCCGGACGGTGGAGCTGCGCGCGCGGGACGAGGCCGATCGGCGCGCCGAGGCGCGGGAGCGATCGCCCTGAAAGCGCTCACCCGGCGGAGGACGCGTCGGCCGCCGGCCGGCGGTCCGGTGCGGGCGCCGCGGGGCCGCTTCGCCGGCCTCGAGCTCGGGCCGCTCCTGCACATCTGCGGCCTGCTGCTGGTCGGGCTGGCGCTCGCCATGCTCGTGCCGATGCTCGCCGACCTCACGGTCGGGCACGAGGACTGGGAAGTGTTCCTGGCCTCGACGGGGCTCACCCTGTTCGTGGGGGCGGCCCTCGTGCTGGCCAACCGCGGCGCCGATGTCACCGCCTTGACCATGCGCCAGGTGTTCATGCTGACGACGCTGGCCTGGACCCTGCTCGCGGCGTTCGCCGCCGTTCCCCTCGCCCTCTCGGGGCTCGGCCTGTCGATCGCCGATGCCGTCTTCGAGGCGGTCTCGGGCATCACCACGACCGGTTCGACGGTGATCACCGGGCTCGATTCGGCACCACCCGGGATCCTGCTCTGGCGCGCCATCCTCCAGTGGCTCGGCGGGATCGGCATCATCGTGACCGGGGTGGCGATCCTGCCCGTGCTGAGCGTCGGCGGCATGCAGCTCTTCCGCAGCGAAAGTTCGGACCGGTCGGAGAAGGTGCTGCCACGCAGCGCCCAGATCGCCTCGGCGATCGGCGGCCTCTATCTCGCGCTCACGATCGCCTGCCTCACCACCTATTGGTGGCTCGGCATGAGTCTGTTCGACGCCGCGGTGCACGCGATGACCACCGTCGCGACCGGCGGGTACTCGAGCCACGATGCGTCGATCGGCCATTTCGCGAGCCCCGCGATCGAATGGGCGGCAACCCTCTTCATGGCCGCCGGCGGTGTGCCGTTCGTTCTCTACTTGCAGGCCTTGCGCGGGCGACCGGGTCAACTGCTCGGCGACGTCCAGGTCCAGTGGTACCTGGCCGTGCTGGTCGTCGCTTCGCTGCTCCTGACCGCCTGGCTGATCCGGGAGCACGCGGCGGCCCCGCTCGATGCGCTGCGCTCGGCCGCGTTCACCGCCACCTCGATCATGACCGGGACGGGTTACGCTTCGACCGACTACGGCCTCTGGGGCACCTTTCCCGTCATCCTCCTTTTTTTTCTCAAATGCATGGGTGGCTGTACCGGCTCGACCACGGGCGGGATCAAGATGTTCCGCTTCGTCGTTCTTTATCAAGTCGCGCGAATGCAGATGGCCCGTCTCGTCCAGC
>Ga0308391_1000658_pt1 | contig 14997 bp, 12 predicted proteins | sample Hotspr20Samplet1_FD_202363 | JGI IMG/M metagenome (GOLD analysis project Ga0308391, IMG submission 202363) | Hot spring phototrophic mat microbial communities from Octopus Spring, Yellowstone National Park, Wyoming, United States - 20050623_t1 ... | reverse complement strand
CGAGCCGGTCGATCCGCTCCGGCCGGTCGATCGCGAGCGTCTGGCCGATCGCCCCGCCGGTCGAATGGCCCAAGAAATGCGCTCGCTCGAGGCCGAGATGGTCCATGAGGGCCACGACGTCGCCCGCCATCTGCTCGACCGAGTAGTCGATCCGCGACGGCGAGGAGCGGCCGCAGCCGCGATGGTCGTGGAGGATCAGCCGGAAATGGCGGGCGAGCGGCCGCACGTGCGGGGCGAAGAAGTCCGAGACGCCCGCCAGACCCGGGACGAGCAGCAAGGGCGGCCCCTCGCCCACGACCTCGTACCAGAGCCGGTCGCCGCCCGGCAGTTCGAGAAGCGGCAAGGCGAAGCTCCTCAGCCGCTTGCCGGCAAGGGCGCGAACACCGTCGCGGCCTCGATCGCCGCCACGTCGGCCGGGCGCGGGAAGGGCTCGGGTGCCGGCTCGCCCGGGGTCCGCGGCCGGCCGATCCGGGCGAAGAAATCGTCGAGGCCGTTCGGCCCGCCCGGCAGCATGACCCACATCATCTCGAGCGGCTCCTCGCCCGTGGCGACGAACTTGTGCCGGTGCCCGGCGCCCACGAACACGGTGGTCCCCGGCACGAGCTCGTGGCGTATGCCGTCGATCCAGGCCTCGCCCCTACCCTTGTAGAAGAACAAGAGCTCGTCTTGGGCGGGGTGGACGTGCTCACGGATCCAGCAGCCCGGGGCGATCACCTGGATGCCGGTCGCGAGGCTCGTGATGCGCGGGTCGCGCCGGTGCGAGACGCGCACCTCGGCCCAGCCGTTGGCCGGTACCGGCTGCCAGAAGCTCTCGCCCTCCTCGGGCCGGACGACGTGGACGGGGGTGCTCGCGGGCTCGCTCATCGGCGCCTCCGGAAGGGGAACCACATGTGATGCCGGCGCACTGCCGCGTCGAGTCCGGCTCAGCGCCAGCGCGGCGGCCTCTTCTCGAGGAAGGCGGCCACGCCCTCCTTGACCTCGGGGCCCTCGAAAGCGCGGCCGATCGCCGCGAGGACCCGCTCGATCGCCGCCTCCTCGTCGAGGTCGAAGGCCTGGTCGATCGCCTCCTTGCAGAGCCGCAGCGCCATCGGCGGTTTGGCGGCGAGCTGTCGGGCGAGGATGCGGGCCTCCTCGACGACCCGGCCGGGCGGCACCACGCGATTGGCGAGGCCCCAGGCGAGCGCGGTCGCAGCGTCGATCGGCGCGCCCGTGAACATCATCTCCTTGGCCCGGCCCTCGCCGACTCGCCGGGTCACCCGCACCGTCCCACCCGCGCCCGGAAAGACGCCGAGGTCGATTTCCGGGAGGGCGAGCCGGGTCCCCTCCTCGAGCAGGATCAGATCGCAGGCGACCGCGAGCTCGAGCCCGCCGCCATAGGCGAGCCCCCGGACCGCGGCGATGGTCGGCGCGGGGAAATGGTCGAGCTTCGACCAGACCCGGTTCTCGCGGGCCATCTTGACCGCGACCGCCCGGCCCGGGGCGAAGAGGTCGGGGAACTCCTTGACGTCCGAGCCCGCGCAGAAAGCGCGCTCGCCGGCACCCGTGACCACCAGCACCCGGCAGGCCGGGTCGGCGGCCAGCCGGTGGAGCGCCTCTTCGAGCCGGCGGGCGAGCTCGAGCGTGACGAGGTTCAAGGGCGGGTTGTCGAGCGTGAGGAGGGCCACGCCCTCCTCGTCGAGCTCGACGCGGACGAGATCGGCCATGGGCAGGCGGCTCCCGGCGGCTGGACCGAACCGAGCCTAGCGGCCGCGGGCCGGCGCTGCGAGCCTCGGGGAGGTCGGCCCGGGCCGGCCGTTGCGCGGTTCACCTGCGGCGGCGGGAAAGACACGGCGACGTTAACCGAAGAGCAAGAAAGGGGGGATAGAAGCGGGGGTGTCCGGACCGGAGCGAGCCCTTCGAGCATGCCGAACGCCAACTGCGAGACCGCCCTCCGTTCACCGCTCTGCCGGCTGGCGGAGACGTTCGCGATGCTCGGGGGCCTCGTGCGCATCCGCACAGTGCGGAACCTCCTCGGCCAGCGCGATCTGGGCCGCCGGCTCACCTGCTGCTGGCTCTTGGCCCTCGGCCTCGTGGGGCTCGCCTCGGCCTGCGCCACCGGCCTCACCTTCGTCCTCGCGGCGAGCCACCGCGACCACGGCGCCGTGATCAACGACGCCGGGAGCCAGCGGACCCGGGCCCAACGGATCGCCGCCTACCTCCCGGAGCTCCTCGCCGAGGATCCTTTCGAGGTCGAGCTCGCCCGGCTCGAGCTCGCGCGGATCCTGGGCCGGATGGAGGCGGTGTTCCGCGGCCTGGTCGACGGCGAGGCTCCGCCCGCGCGGCGGACGCCCGCCCTCGTCGCGCATTATTTCGACGGGAAGCACCCGCTCGCTCCGCGGCTCGCCCGCTTCCTTGCCGACGCGCGCGCCATCCTGCGGGACGTCGAGGAGGGCCTGTCGGCCGACCCCGAAGCCGTGGCGGCCCTGCGCGAAGAAGCCCTCGGGCCGCTCCTGGGCCTCCTCGACGAGGCGGTCACCCTGCACGAGGCCCATCTCCGGCAGGAGGTGGACCGACTGTTGGTCGCGAGCCTCGGCGTCGGCGCCGCGCTCTTGCTCCTGCTCGTGGCGATCGCGCTCTGGATCTTCCGGCCGATGACCCGGGCGCTCGCGGCGACGGTCGGGGATCTCGCCGGCCTCGCCTACGCCGATCCGCTGACCGGGGTGGCCAACCGGCGGGCGGTGATCGAAGCCCTCGCCCGGGCGATCGAGGCCGGCCGCAGCCTCGCGGCCATCGCGATCGACCTCGACCATTTCAAGGAGGCCAACGAGAGCGCCGGGCACGCCGGCGGTGACGCGCTCTTGAAGGCGGCGGCGGAACGGCTGCGTGCCTCGGTGCGCGCCGGCGACATCGTCGGTCGGATCGGCGGCGACGAGTTCGTGGTCTTCCTCCGCGACGTCCGCAGCGAAGCGGAGTTGCGGCCGATCGTCGAGCGCATCCGGGCGGTGTTGCACGAGCCGGTCCCGCTCGACGGCCGGCTCTTGCCGCTCGGTGCCACGCTCGGCGTCGCGCTCTGCCCGGACGACACGGCGGACCCCGAGATCCTCCTCAGGCTCGCCGACGAGGCGCTCCTGCGCGCCAAGCGCGAGCGGCGCGGCAGCATCGGTCGAGCGCGCCGCGAAGACGCGCTCGCCATCGAGGTCGCCCGCGATCTGCGCGGCGTCCTCGACCGGGCGAGCCCGGAGCAGCCGCCCGAGGGTCTCGCGGCCCTTCTCCAGCCGGTCGTCGCCTTGGGCGAAGGGGCCGGGTCGGCGCTGCTCGGCTTCGAAGCCCTCGCCCGCTGGAGCCATCCGAAGCTCGGTGCGATCCCCCCGAACCTGTTGTTCGATGCCGCCGCCGATCGGCGGAGCGCGATCCGGCTCGGCCGGCTCGTCCGCCGCGTCGCGCTCGTCACCTTCGCCGCGCTGCGCGACCGGCTGCCGGCGGGCACCCGCCTCTCCCTCAACCTTTCCCCGGCGGAGGTGTTCGCCGACGGGCTCGAGGAGGACATCCTGGCGGACCTCGAGGCCACGGGCGTGCCGCCCGGAAGGCTCTGCCTCGAGATCACCGAGGAGGTGCTGCTCGACCGGGTGAGCGATCGGCGCCTGGCCGGCCTCGCGGCGCTGCGCGGGCGCGGCATCGCCCTCGCCCTCGACGATTTCGGCACCGGTACCTCGGGGCTCGCCCAGCTCCTCCGTCTGCCGATCGACCTCTTGAAGATCGACCGCTGCTTCGTCCGGGCGATCGAGAGCGACGGTCGGGCCCGCGAGATCGTTCGGGCGACGGTCGTCCTCGCCCGCACCCTCGGCATGCGCGTGGTCGCCGAGGGGGTGGAGAGCGAGGCGCAAGCCCGCCAGCTCGAAAGCCTCGGCTGCGCGGCCGCCCAAGGCTTCCTGTTCGGCCGGCCGATGGGCCTCGTCGAGCTCCATCGCTGGCTCGAGGAGCGCGGCTCGACGGCGCGCTCGTCGTTCGGGTCGACCGGCCGCCCGTTGGGCCGGCCCGCGAACGCTCTCGCCCCCGACGATCCGGCCGAGCCGCTCGGCGAGGTGGGCAGCTTCGGCCGGGCCCATGCCGGCGAGCCGGAGGTCGACCGCGCGCTCGTCGCCGGCCGCGCGCTGACCGTGGCAGCGCTCGGGCACGTGGCCCAGCGCCGCGAACACCTCGAGCACGCGCCTTAGTGCCGAGGCATCGGCCCGGGTTTGAACGGAAAAGCAGAAGGTGAGGGACACGGACGCACCCCGAGAGAAAGATGAAGGAACCCGCGGAACGACCCGGCCTCAGCGGGAGGCCGGGACGGTAATTCGAAGGCCGCTCGTCCGCACTCGGTGCGTCATGGCCGCAACCTCGGAGGTGCCCGCGGCCTTGTCAAGGGAGGCGCACCTCCCGCCCGTGCGGTGGATCGGCTAGGCTTCCCGCGATCGGAGCGCGGGGAGCCCGTCATGGCCGTCGTCAAGCGCAAGGTCCCGACCGACGTCGAAGGGTTCCTCGCCTGGGAGGCGCGCCAGCGGCTGCGCCACGAGCTGATCGACGGTGTCGTCTACCTGATGGCCGGCGGCACCCGGGCGCACGATCTGATCGCCACCAACGTCGTGGGGCTCCTTCACGAACAGCTCCGTGGCACGCCCTGCCAGGTGCACGGCTCCAACCTGAAGATCCGCTCGCCGGCCGAGGCCGTCCTCTATCCCGACGCCTTCGTCCGCTGCGGGCCGATCGCCGACGAGGCGACGGTGGTCGAAGATCCGGTGCTCGTGGTCGAGGTTTTCTCCAGGCGGACCCGCCACTACGACATGTTCGGCAAGCAGCTCGCCTATTACGCGATCCCGAGCCTCCGCCACCTGCTCCTGGTCGAGGCCGGCCAGGTGGCCGTCCGGCTCGAGACCCGGCAGGCCGGTGGCCGCTGGCTGGTTCGCCTCTTCCAGCGGCTCGAGGAGGTGGTGGAGATCGACGAGCCGCGCCTCTCGCTGCCGTTGCGCGCGATCTACGCCGGGACCGCGCTCACCGGCTGAGCCCGCCCGACGGTCGGCTTGCCGCGGGCGAGCCGCCCCGTTAACCTTACGAACTCGTAAGGGGCGCGCCCGCGGGGCGAGGGCCGCCCGCGGGGAGGTCGGCGCGCCGGTCCGAGCGAGAAGCCGGCGCGGAGCTGCTCATGGGGGAGAGGGGGGCGGGCGCGGACGTCCGCGAGGACGTCACGGGCTGGCGGGCGGCGCACGCCTTCGCCCTCGTGGCGCGTGGATTCTGGTCGGGGCCGACCCGCGGTCGGGCCTGGTTCCTGTCCTCGGCATTCGCCGGCTGCGTGCTCCTCGGCATCGCCGCCAACGTCGTGATCGCCACCTGGCACCGCTGGTTCTTCGACGCCTTGGAGGTCCGCCGGGCGAGCGGCCTGTGGCAAGCGGCCGCCGTCTTTCCGGCGATCGTGGCCGTCACCGCGGCGATCCAGGTGGGCGTGATCCTCTCGCGCGAGACCATCCAGGTGCGCTGGCGCGAGTGGCTCACGGGTGCCCTGGTCGACCGCTGGCTCGCCCGAGAGCGCTTCTACCGCCTGACACTCGGCGAGCGCGGCTCGAACCCCGAGTACCGGATCGCCGACGATGTGCGCATGGCGATCGACCCGTTGATCGACTTCGCGATCGGCCTCCTCAACGCGTCGGTTTCGGCCTTGACCTTCATCGGCATCCTCTGGGGTGTGGGCGGCGGCTTGGCGCTCGGCGGGCTTTGGATCCCCGCCTACATGGTCTTGGCCGCCCTCCTCTACGGCACCCTCGCCTCGGCCGCCACGCTCTGGATCGGCCGCACCCTGCCGCGCCGGGTGGCCGAGAAGAACGAGGCCGAGGCGCGCTTCCGCTTCGCCCTCATGCGGCTGCGCGAGAACGCCGAGGCGGTGGCGCTCCTGGGCGGTGCCGAGGACGAGCGGCGGGCGGCGCATCGTCGCCTCGCCGAACTCGTCGCCCGCTGGCGGGCGGTGGTCTGGCAGTCCGGCCGGCTCACCTGGATCGTCAACGGCAACGCCGTGCTCGTGCCGGTCGTGCCCTTGCTCTTGACGACGCCCAAATATCTCGCGGGCGAGCTCACCCTCGGTGCGGTCATGCAGCTCGCCACCGCCTTCGTCCAGATCCAGATGGCGATCGCCTGGCTGGTCGAGAACTGGCGGGCGCTCGCCAATTGGCTCGCCTCGGCGCGCCGCGTGGTCGAGCTCACGGACGCCTTCGAGGCATCGCCCCCGGCTGCCGCACCGACCGGCCGCCCGACGCCGCGGAGGGGGCCGGTGCTGGCGATCGAGCGGCTGGCCCTCGAGGATGCCTGCGGCCGGCCGATCCTCCGGGTCGAGGGGCTGCGCCTCGAGCCGGGCGAGCAGCTTCTCCTCGTGGGCCCCTCGGGCAGCGGCAAGAGCACGCTCGTGCGCGCCCTCGCCGGCCTCTGGCCCTGGGGCTCGGGCAGCGTGCGGCTCGCCGAGACGGCACGCACGGTGATCGTGCCGAGCCGCACCTATCTGCCGCTCGGCAGTCTGCGCGAGGGCCTGCTCTACCCGGCCGCGGCCGCCCCGCCGCCCGCCCCCCGCATCGACGGGGTCCTGGAGCTTTGTGGCCTCGCCCATCTCTCGGGCCAGCTCGACCGGGTCGAGCGTTGGGACCGGCTGCTCTCGGCCGGCGAGCTGCAGGGACTCGGCCTCGCCCGCGCGCTTCTGCGCGCCCCCGACCTCCTGGTCCTCGACGAGGCGCTCGCCTCGCTCGACGGCACCGCGACGGCGGCCCTCCTCGGCGTGCTGCGCGAGGAGCTGCCCGGCGCGGCCCTCCTCCTCCTCGCCCAGCGGCCCGACCTCGCCCCGCTCTTCGACCGCGTGGCCCGGCTCGAGCCCGCGGGCGCGGGTGCGGTCCTGCGCGTCGAGCCGCCGGCGCCGCGCCCGCCCTTGGTTCGAGAACCCGTCCTCGCCGTGAGCCCCGCATGAGCCTCGCGATTTACGACGACGTCTGGGACCTCGACACCGCGGTCTGCCCCTGCGACCAGCTTTTTTTGGACTGGATCGCCGCCCGTGATCTCCGCGGTGCGCGGATCTTCCATTTCGGCACCGGCAACCACCATCTCGTGGGGATCCGCTCGGCGGAGGAAGGGCGGGGCAACGCGGTGCTCGGCATCACCGCCTCGCCGCGCGAGCACGAAAGCTACCTGCGCCTCGTGATCGCGCGTCCCGAGATCGGCCGCAGCTACAAGGTGCTGTTCGGCGACATCTACCAACTCGAGCCGCAGCTTTTGCCCGAGCTCGACGTCGTCACGCTTTTCCACTCGGGCGAGTTCTGGAGCGAGAAGAACGCCGCTTACGGGGCGCTGACCGACCCCGAGCTCGCGCTTTCGATGCTCGAGAAGCTCGTGCCGGGCGGCTGGCTGCTCTTCTACACGGGCTCCTTCGCCTACGACAAAGCCGCCGCGATCGCCGACCGGCTCGAGGCCGAGGGCCGACTGCTGCCGGCCGGCCACTTCGCCACGCTCCGGCTCGGCCGCAAGCCCGGCTGAAGCGGGGCCCCTTCGGCGGCCGGGCGGCGACGGGCTCATGCCGCCCGATCGAGGGGCGGCTCGCGGGCGAGCCCGGCGGCCCGGATCGCCGCCTCGAGGCGCTCGATCTCGGCCCGGCCGAGCGCGACGAGCGGCGGCCGCACCACCGCCCGCGGCAGCCGGCCCAACAGCACGAGCGCCGCCTTCATCCGATTGTGCATGTCGAGGAAGGGCGGGGCGTAGAAGGCCTGGGCGAGGGGCAGGTAACGGGCGTTGACCGCCCGCGCGGCCGCCAGGTCACCCCGCTCGACCGCCTCGAACATCGCCACCTGCAAATCGGCCACGACGCTGCCCGCCCCCGACAAGAGCCCCTTGCAGCCCGTGACGAGCGAGGAGAGCAGCCAGGCCGAGTGGGTCGTGAGGACGGCGACCGGCCGCGGCAGCGACTGCAGCACCTGGACCTGCCGCTCGTGCAGCACCGGATCGGCGCACCAGTCCTTGATCGCGACGAGGGTGGGGATCCGCTCGGCGAGCATGACGATCGTCTCGAGCGGATAGCCGAGCCCGGCCGGCCCCGTGAGCGGGTATTGGAAGAGGATCAAGGGCAGCGAGGAGGCCTCGGCGATCGTCGCGAAATGGGCGTAGGCCATCTCCGGGCGGAGCTGGCCCCCCATCGCCAGGACCGCGCTCGGGAAGACCAGGAGGGCCGCGGCCCCGCCGGCCTCCGCCTGGCGGGCGAGCCGGGCGGCGGCGTGGCTGCCGTCGGCGTAGATCCCGTGGACCACCGGCAGCCGGTCGCCCACCTCCTCCATGGTGAGCTCCATGACCCGCCGCTGCTCCGCCTCGCTGCAGGAAGCGACCTCGCTCGCATGCGCGTTGACGGTGAGGGCGGTGATCCCGCGGACCGAGGCGACGTCGCGCAGATGCTTCCGGTAGCTCGCCTCGTCGATCGAGAAGTCCTCGTGGAACGGCAACAGACAGGCGGGGATCACACCTTCGGGGCGGAAGCGCGGGCGGTCGGCCACGGCAGGTCTCCTCCTGGGCCCGGACCCGCCGAGCCTAGGGTCGGCGCCGGCCGGCGTCGAGCCCGCCGCGGTCCGCCCCGCCCGGCGCGCGGCGCGGTTGACCCGCTGCGGGCCGGCACCCAAGCTCCCGGGCGAGGCGGATCGGGAGGCCCGGATGCTGCTCGACGGCATGCGCGTGGTGAGCTTCTGCCACTTCCTGCAGGGCCCGGCTGCCGCCCAGTACCTGGCCGATATGGGCGCCGAGGTCGTCAAGATCGAGCCACCGGGCGGCGGCTACGAGCGCAAATGGTCGGGCGGCGACGCCTACGTGGACGGCGTATCGGCCTTCTTCCTCTGTGCTCACCGCAACCAGCGCACGATCGCGATCGACTTGAAGCATCCGCGCGGCAAAGAGGTGGTCGAGCGGATGCTCGCCGGCGCCGACGTGCTCATGGAGAATTTTCGGCCGGGGGTGATGGACCGGCTCGGCTTCGGCTACGAGCGGGTGCGCGCGATCAACCCCGCGATCATCTACGCCTCGGCCTCGGGTTGGGGGCCCGTGGGGCCGATGGTCGACAAGCCGGGCCAGGATCTCCTCGTCCAAGCCTTCTGCGGGCTCGTCGCGGTGACCGGGGCGAGCCGCCCCACCCCGATCGGCCTCGCCGCCGTCGACCAGCACGGCGGGGCGCTCTTCGCCCTCGGCATCCTCGCGGCCTACGTCAAAAAACTCCGGACCGGCCGGGGCACCCGGGTCGAGAGTTCGCTCCTGAACGCCGGCATCGACCTGCAGACCGAGCCCTTGACGAGCTACCTCACGATGGGCGCCGACCGTGCGATCCTGAAGCGGCACGAGAACCTCGTCTCCTGGTTCCACCAGGCGCCCTACGGTGTCTACCCGGTGGCCGACGGCTGGATCGCCTTGTCGATCAACGACCCCGAAAAGCTCGCCCGGGCGCTCGGCAGCGCCGAGCTCGCGGCGCTCGCGGGCATCGACCGCTTCCGCGAGCGCGACCGCTACGCCGAAGCGGTCGCCCGGGCGGTCGCCGACCGGACCCTGGCCGAGCTCGCCCCGGCGCTCGATGCCGAGGCCATCTGGTGGCAGCGGGTGCAGGACTACGACGATCTGCGCGCCGACCCGCAGGTCCGCGAGAACGGCTGCTTCCTCGAGGTCAAGGTCAAGAGCGGCAAGGCCGTCCTCGTGGTCCACCCAAACCGCTACGACGGGGAGGCGCCGGGGGTGCGCCACCTCGCGGTCGAGATCGGCCAGCACGGGCAAGAAATCCTGGGCGAGCTCGGCTACACGGCCGAGGAGGTCGCGGAGCTCGCCGCGTGCGGCGCGATAGCACTGCCGGCGGCCGAGGCGGGAGGTTGAGCGATGGGCGAGATCCCGGTCCGGGTCGGGCAGAGCGTGAGCTTCGCCAAGACCGTGGGCGAGAGCGACGTCTACCTGTTCGCCGGGATCACGGGCGACCTCTCGCCCAACCACGTGAACGAACAGGTCATGGCCGCGAGCGCTTACGGAAGGCGGATCGCCCACGGCGCCTTGGTCGTGGGCTTCATGTCGACCTGCTCGACCCGCATGATCGAAGCGGCGCCGCCGACGCCCGATGCCACCCCCGTCTCGCTCGGTTACGACCGGATCCGCTTCTTGGCCCCGGTCTTCATCGGCGACACGCTGACCTTGACCTACACGATCGTCGAGGTCGATCCCGCCCGCCGCCGCTCGCGTGCGCGGATCGAGGCGGTCAACCAGCACGGCACCCTCGTCGCGGTCGCCGAGCATATCCTGAAGTGGGTCGCGAACGATCGAGGGTGACGGCCCGGCCGCCGGCAACCGACCGTTAAGGAGGGAGCGCTAGCACCGGCCGCGAGCGCTCGACGGCGAGCGAGGAGAACGGCGGGGATCGGTGCGCGCCCGAACCGACCGACATCTGCAAGACGGCGAGGCGGCGGCGCGGCTCGGCCGGCGGGCGACGCTGGCCTGGGTCGCGGGGCTGGTGATCATCGCCACCCTCCTGTTCGCGGGCGGGCTCTGGCTCGACCGGGTCGAGCGCGCCCGCGGGCAGGCGGCCGTCGCGCTCGCCGAGGCCGAGGCCCGCCTCGGCCAGCTGCGACGCCTCGCCCTCCACCTGCCCGAGCTCGCCGAACCGGAGGGCGCGGCCCTCGCCCTGGGCGAGCTCGAGGCGGCGCTCGCACGGCTGCACGCGAGCCGAACCCGGCCGGTCGAAGGCGCGGAAGCCCCGCTCGGCGCGGCCGGCGGGCCGCCGCCACACGATCCCGCGGGCGAGCCACCCGCGGCTCTCGAGCTCGAGGCCTTCCTCGAGCGGGTCGCGCAGGCGGTGGCCGCCGCCCGCGCGGGCGAGCCGCCGGGGCGCGAGAGCCTGGCCGAGCTGCGGGCCCTGGCGCTCGGGCCCCTCTCGGCTGCGAGCGAGCGGGACCTCGCCCGGCTCGAAGGGGAGCGGGCGGCGGCGGACGGCCGGGCCCATCGGCTCCGTTGTTCCGTGCTCGCCGCGATCCTGCTCGTCATCTTGGCCGAGGGGCTGTTGCTGTTCCGCCCGCTCACCCGCCGGCTCGTCGCCCAGATGGCCGAGCTCGAGCGGCTCGCCCGGCTCGACCCGACCACCGAGCTGCTCGGCCGCGGCGCTTTCCTCGCGGCTCTCGACCGCGCCTTGAAGACCCGGCGGCCGCTCGCCCTCGTGCTGATCGACCTCGACCACTTCAAGGAGGTCAACGACGCCGACGGGCACGCCGCCGGCGATGCCGTGCTGCGCGCCGCCGCGGCGCGGATCCGCGAGGTGCTGCGCGGCGCCGACACGGTCGGCCGGCTCGGCGGCGACGAGCTCGCCTGCCTGTTGCCCGAGGTGGCCGAGGCGCGGCCGCTCGAGACCGTGCTTTCCCGGCTGCGCACCGTGCTGCACGAGCCGGTCCCGTTCGACGGCCGGCAGCTGCGCGCCGGGGCGACGATCGGGGTCGCGCGCTACCCGGAGGATGCCGACACCGCCGAGCGGCTGCTGCGCGCCGCCGACGAGGCGCTCATGCGCGCCAAGCGCTCCGAGCGGGGTAGCGTCGGTCGGGCCCGGCCCGACGACGTGCCGCGCGTCGAGCGGCTGGTCCGGGCGCTGCGTGCGCTCGACGCCGAGGGCCCGCCGGACGGCCTCCCCGGGCTGGATGCCGCGCTCCAGCCGATCGCCGCGCTCACCCCCGACCCGCGCGATCTGCGCGCGGTGCGCGGCTTCGAGGCGCTCGCCCGCTGGCACCATCCGAGCCTGGGCGCGATCGCCCCCGAGGAGCTGTTCCCGGTCGCCGCGGCCAGCGGTCGAGCCGTCCGGCTCGGCCGGGCGGTCCGCCGCAGAGCCCTCGCCGCCTTCGCCGGGCTCGGCCGCGACGTGATCGAGGGTCGCTATTTGGCGGTGAACCTCGCCCCGGCCGAGATCCTGCACGGCGATCTGCTGGCCGAGCTCGAGGCCGATCTCGCCGAGTACGGCCTGGCTTGGTCGGCGCTCTGCCTCGAGATCAGCGAGCGGGTCCTGCTCGACCGGGTGTCCGGCGAGCGGCTCGCCCGGCTCGAACGGCTGCACGAGCTCGGTGTGCGCCTCGCCCTCGACGATTTCGGCACCGGCAGCACGGGCCTCGCCGAGCTGCTGCGGCTGCCGATCGACATCCTCAAGATCGACGGCCGCTTCGTGGCGGCGCTCACCCGTGACCGCAAGGCCCGCGAGATCGTCCGCGGCACGCTCGGGCTCGCCGCCGGGCTCGGCCTCGAGGTCGTGGCCGAAGGGATCGAGGAGCCGGCCCAGGCGGCGCTTTTGGCCGAGCTCGGCTGCCGGGTCGGTCAGGGCTGGCTGGTCGGCCGGCCGCTCCAGGGCGAGGCGCTCACCAGCTTCTGGCGGGCTCGCGCTCGCCCCGCCCCGGGCCTTTTGGCGCTTTCCGGCTGAGCCCCCCGGCTGCGCCGCGCGGGGTGGGCTGCGCTCGCGCGGGCTTGCCTCCCCCCGGAGCGGCGCGCTAGCGCTCCCGGATCGACCGCGGCGCGACCCGCCGGTCGCCCGCCCCCCGGGAGGTTGCCCGACGTGAAGCTCAAGCTCGCCCTCCTCGCCCTCGCCTCGATCCTGGCTGCGGGCCTCGCCCAGGCCCAGGAGCGGATCTTCTTCGGCATCGCCACCGGCGGCACGGGTGGCACCTACTATCCCTTGGGCGGCATGCTCGCCCAGGTGCTCTCGAACAACGCCACGGTCGGCGGCAAGAAGCTCGCCGCCACCGCCGAGACCGGCAACGCCTCGGTCGCCAACGCCAAGCTCTTGGGCCGCGGCGAGATCGAATCGGCGTTCGTCGCGGCCGACATCCTCGATGCCGCCTATCGTGGCGTGAACCAGTTCAAGGACGGCGCACTTACCAATCTACGAGCCTTGGGTGCCCTCTATCCCGAGACCGTCCAGCTCGTGGTCCGCGCCGACTCGGGGGTCACGAAGTTCACGGATCTCAAGGGCAAGTCGATCTCCTCGGGCTCGCCCGGCTCGGGCCAATGGCAATTGCTCGGCGACCTGCTCGAGGTGCACGGCATGAAGCGCGAGGACGTGAAGGAGGATTTCTCCTCCTTCGCCCAGTCGGTCGACAAGATCAAGGACGGCAATTTGGTGGCGAGCCTGATCACGGCCGGCGTGCCGACCGCCTCGGTGGTCGACCTCGCCAACGCCACCGCGATCCGGATCGTGCCGCTCGTCGGCCCGGAGATCGACGAGCTCAAGAAGCGCCAGCCCTATTACGCCTCGGTCACGCTGGAGGCGAACACCTACAAGGGCCAGAGCGAGCCCGTGGAAACCTTGGCCGTGATGGCGATCTGGGCGACGCATGCCGCGGTGCCGGAGGAGATCGCCTACGCGGTGACCAAGGCGGCCTACGAGAACACCGAGACCCTCGCCAAGGTCCACGTGCAAAGCAAGAACATCCGCCTCGAGACGGCGCTCCGCTCGGTCTCGATCCCGCTCCACCCGGGCGCCGAGCGCTACTTCCGGGAGAAGGGCCTCCTCAAGTGAGCCGGGCCGCGGCGGGCCGCCTCCGGTGACCCGGGCGGGCCGCGCCCTCGCGCTCGCGGCGCTCCTGCTCCTCGCGGCCGAAGGACGGGCCGAGCCGGCCTGCCCGGACGAGCTCGTCCTGCTGGCCCGCCCGGCGGGCGTCGAGCTCGCCCGGGTCGGGCTCGACGAGACCGGCGGCTTCGCCCTCTCCTTCCGTCACTCGGTGACGCTGCGCACCGTGGTCGACCGCTACCGGATCGAGGACGGCAAGATCGTGCAAATCGAGCAGCTCTTCGACAGCCACGGGCCGGGCCTGCCCGACGTGGCCGGCCCGGGGCTCGCCCACGAGCGCGAGGGCGAGCGCTTCCGCGTGCGCCTGCACCGGCCGATCGAGCGGCTCGTGATGCGCCCGAGCCCGGCGAGCGAGAACCGTCTCGAGGCGGCCACCCGGCTCGACCTCTGGGCGCTCACGGCCGGCCCCCTCGAGCTCGTGCCCGTGCCCTGCTCCGAGCGCCGATGAGCGCCGCACCTTCCGGCCGCGAGGGGCCGCCGAGCCGGGAAGAGATCGATCGGCTCGTCGAGGAGTACGATCCGGAGTCCAACTTCCGCCGGCTCGTGGGCCTGGCGGCCGGGCTCGTCACGCTCCTGGGCGTGGCGCTCTCGTTGTTCCACGTCTGGACGGCCGGCTTCGGCCTGTTGAACGAGATCGCCCACCGCTCGATCCACCTCTCCTTCGTGCTCGGGCTGATCTTCCTGGTCTTCCCCGAGCAGCGGCGGGCCCGGCCGCTGCGCGAGTGGACGGTGAGCCTGGGCTTCGCCGCCTTCTACCTCTACATGGCGGTCGATCTCGTGCGCGCACTCTCGGCCCGCGGCGAGGCGCAGGGTGTGGGCTGGTTCCTCGCCGCGATCGCGGTCCTGACGCTCCTCACCCTGCCGATCCCGGCGCTCTCCGGCCATCGCGACCGGATCCCGCCGCGCGATTGGGTCCTCGCCACGGCGGCCGCCTCGGTCTCGCTCTATTTCGTCGTCTTCTTCGAGGAGATCTTCGTCCGCCGGGTCGGCTCGCCGGCCGGCACCGATTACATGATGGGGGTGGTGGCGATCCTGGTCGTCCTCGAGGCGACCCGCCGCACCATGGGCCTCTCCTTGCCGATCATCGGCGTCGTCTGCCTGCTCTACGCCATGTGGGGGCCCCATCTGCCGGGGCCGCTCGCCCACCGCGGCTACTCGATCCTCCGGATCGTCAACCACATCTACATCGGCACCGAGGGGATCTACGGGATCGCGGTCGGCGTCGTCGCCACTTACGTCTTCCACTTCGTGCTGTTCGGCGTGCTCATGCAGCAGACCGGCGTGGGCCGGCTGTTCATGGACCTGGCGGCGATCCTGGCCGGCCGACGGGTCGGCGGGGCGGCCAAGGTGTCGGTGGTCGCCTCGGGCCTGTTCGGCATGATCTCCGGCTCCTCGATCGCCAATACCGTCAC
>Ga0308391_1000655_pt1 | contig 15049 bp, 12 predicted proteins | sample Hotspr20Samplet1_FD_202363 | JGI IMG/M metagenome (GOLD analysis project Ga0308391, IMG submission 202363) | Hot spring phototrophic mat microbial communities from Octopus Spring, Yellowstone National Park, Wyoming, United States - 20050623_t1 ... | reverse complement strand
CCCGCGCCAGCCCAAGGAGGACGGTCTCGCTTTGAGCGATTACGTGCTGCCGCCGGACGCCTCCGGCCGCGACCACATCGCCCTGTTCGTCGTCACTGCCGGCGAGGGCGTCCGCGAGCGCGCCGAGTCGGCCAAGGAGGCGGGCGAGTACTTCCGCTCGCATGCGCTCCAGGCGCTGGCGCTCGAGACCGCCGAGGCCGCCGCCGAATGGCTCCATCGGCGGCTCCGCGAGGACTGGGGCTTTCCCGATCCGCCCGGATTGACCATGCGCGAGCGCCTCAGCGCCCGCTATCGCGGCAAGCGTTACAGCTTCGGCTATCCGGCCTGCCCGAATCTCGACGACCAGGAGGGGATCTGGAAGCTGCTGCGGCCCGAGGAGATCGGCGTCCGCCTGACGGAGGGGATGATGATGGAGCCCGAAGCCAGCGTCAGCGCCCTGGTCTTCCATCATCCCGATTGCACGTACTTCTCGGTAGCGGAAGTCGACGCGGTAGTCGAGGCGCGCTGACTACATCTCGATCAGCTCGAACGTAAACCGCTCTGGGGGAAGCGAAGCCGGCGGCCCCGGGATCATCTCCGCCCAGGTTCGGTACGCCGATGTCGCCACGGCGGAGTTCAGATAGAGCAGGAACTGATCGGAGAAGCAGGCCAGGGGCGGCGGCTGGCGGAAGGTCAGCCGGAGCCCGACAGCCTGATCCAGCCGGACTCTGGGGTGAGGCACCTTCTTGTCATCGATCAACGTCACGAAACTCGACCGGCCGGCATGGGGCCATATGTCGGCTCGGAGCAGCGGCCGGAGCTCCGGCTGGGCCTCGAAGGTGAGCTCGCATTGCCGGATCCACTCCAGCACGCTGTGGCCCCACGACCAGTGCCTCACAAAGGCCAGATAGCTTTCGACGAGGTTTACCGCAAGGTCCGTCTTCCGGCGTTCGAGCTCAGCGTCGTCGATTGGCTCCAAGCTCGGCCAGATGGGAATAAGGTGCTCGTTTTCAACGAGTTCACTCGCCATCTGCATTACCCGATCCAGGCGCTTCACCCGAGCCTGCCCCGGCACGAACAGTGGCGGCAGCGAGTAGGTCTTGCTTCCGGGAAGCTCGATGAATTGACGATTGCCGACGACCTTCATCGTTCGCCCCCCCCCACATGTTGCCTTATCGGTCAAAACCAGCGGGTACGTACGCCCGCCTCACAAAGCCGCGCTTAGCCGCAATTGCGCCCGAGAACAAGGCGCCATGCGGGCCACCACTTAACCGAGAAGGCTGGGAGCTTTCGAGCCCGCATGGAACCAGTGAGTCTGAGAGCGGCCGCCTCCGACGCGCCCGGCGGCGGCTCGCCGCATACCCGTTGGATCACCCATGGCACCGTATTCTTCACCGGGGCGGCGGTGCTCATCATCGAGATCATCGGCACGCGGCTTTTGGCGCCCTTCTACGGGGCCAACCTCTACTCCTGGTCGGCCCTCATCAGCGTGACGCTGTTGGCCTTGGCCGTGGGCTACTACCTCGGCGGACGGCTGGCCGACTCCCGCGGCTCACCGGGTCTGCTGGACGGCGTTATCGCCCTTTCCGCCGTTTGCGTGGCGGCCGTGCCGCCGCTTGCCCATAGCGTGGCCGACCCGCTGGCGGCCGCCGGACCTCGCGCCGGCGTACTGGCGAGCGCCCTGGTTTGCTTCGGACCGCCGCTCACGTTGCTCGGCATGATCACGCCGATCGCCGTGCGAGTGGCCGCACCGGACTTCGCCCACCTGGGTCGCTCGGTCGGCTCCATCTATGCCTTTTCGACCGCCGGCAGCATTGCCGGGGCGTTAGCGGCCGGCTTTCTCTTGCTCCCGGCCGTGCGCGTCAGCCGGATCTGCTATGCCGTGGCATTCGCGCTGGCCGTGTTGGCCGCCGCGCGAGTGCTGGCGCGGGGGAGCTTGTCTGCGCTTGGACTGCTGCCGGTGGCTGCACTGGCCGCTTGGGGCGTGCTCGCGCCCACGCATCCGGCGGGGCCGGCGCAGGCCGCCGGCAACTTCCGCGTCACGGCCGTCTATCCGAGCTTCTACGGCACGGTGAAGGTGCTCGAAGACAGCGCCGTACGCTATCTGGTGATCGACGGCATGTGCCACAACGCGCAGTCGATCGCCGAGCGGGACTCCGTGCTGCCCTACGTGAGCGTCTTCGGCGTGCTCCCGTATTTGAAGCCCGGCGGGCGCGACCTGCTGCTCATCGGTTTGGGCGCCGGCGACATGGTGCGCATGCTCGGGGAGTTCGGCATCCGCACCACGGCGGTGGAGATCGATCCCATCGTCGCCCGAGCGGCTTTCCGCCACTTCGGCTTGCCTCCGGAGGAGGTCGAGCTGGCGATCGAGGACGGCCGCGCCTACCTGCGCCGGGCGACAGCGCGCTATGACTTCCTCATCCTGGACGCCTTTGCCGGAGGCAGTCCACCGGGCCACCTGTTCTCCCGCGAGGCGTTCGCCGAGATGCGCGCTGCGCTTCGGGATGGCGGCGTGCTGGGGGTCAACATGATCGCCCGAAGCACGGCCGACCCCCTGGTGGCCGATCTGGCCGAGACGATCGGCGCGGTCTTCCCCTACCGACTGGCCGTGGCGACCGCGCCCCAGGCCTCCGAACTCGGCAACGTGATCTTCTTTGCCTCGGACCGGCCGCTCGAGCTTCCCTCACGGCTGGAGCCGTCGCCGGCGAACGCGCGCCTCAGACGGTTTCTCGAAAGGCTCCCGGAAATGGAGCTTGACATCGACGCGCGCAAAGGCCGCGTCATCACCGACGACTTCAACCCCTTGGAGGCGCTCGCGGCGCCCACGGAAGAGGCAATGCGCCGCGCCGGCCGCGCCGCCGTTCCCGCGGCGGTGCTCGCCCCCTGATCCGGTTCTGGCCGTTTGATATCATTCGGCTTCATGGCACGCTACTCGATCGGTGTGGATCTCGGGGGCACGAATCTGCGCGCCGCGGCCATCTCCGAACAAGGCGAGATCCTGGCGAAGGTTTCCGGCAAGACGGACTTGAGCGGGGGCCGCGACGCCGTGCTCGACGACATCGCCGGCCGCATCCTCGAGCTCCGCCAGCGGCTGCCGGCCGAGCAACTGGCCGGCGTCGGCATCGGCGTACCGGGCTTCATCCGCATGAAGGAGGGCGTCATCGTCGGCTCGAACAACCTGCCGGAGCTCGAAGGCGTGCCCGTGCGCGATGAGATCGAGCGGCGCCTGGGCTCAGCGGTCATCCTGGAAAACGATGCCAACGCCGCCGCTCTGGGCGAAAAGTGGATGGGATCGGGCCGCGGCGTCGAGGATCTGGTGCTGCTGACGCTCGGCACCGGCATCGGCGGCGGCATCATCTGCGGCGGCCGCATCTTGCACGGCCAGGTGGGGATGGCGGGCGAGATCGGCCATATCACCGTGGTTCCCAACGGCAACCCTTGCGGCTGCGGCAACTACGGTTGCTTGGAGAAGCACGCCTCAGCCGCCGCGGTGGAGGCGATGGCTTATCTGGTGGGCCTGGGCGAAGGCCTGACGGCGAAAGACGTCTTCGAGCTGGCCGAAAAGGGCGAGCCGCTGGCGCGGACAATCTTTGCGCGCATGGGCGCGGCCCTGGGTCAGGCGCTTGCTGCCCTGATCAACATCTTCAACTTTCCGCTGTATCTGCTGAGCGGCGGTCTGTTGCCCGCCTGGGACTATTTCGCCCCGGCGATGTTCGCCGAGATCGAGACGCGCTCCTTTACCTGGCGTCATGCGCGGACGCGTGTCGAAAAAGCGATTCTGGGCAACGAGGCGGGTCTGTATGGAGCCGCTTATCTGCCGTTTGAGGCCCTGAAATCGTAAAATTCTCTGGCAGGCGAGGTTCGACTCATGTACTGGCTTGGATTGGACACGGGCACAGGGGGTACGAGGGCGCTTCTGGTGGATGAAGCGGGCAAGGTGCGGTTCGCCTTCACCGCGCCGCACGAAGAGATGAAGATGGAGCGGCCCTTGTGGGCCGAGCAGCGGCCCGAGAATTGGTGGGAGGCGGCGCAGGCGGCCATCCGCGGCGTCCTCGAGGCGGCCGGCGCAACCGGCAAGCAGGTCCGCGGCGTGGGCTTGACCGGCCAGATGCACGGGCTGGTGATGCTCGATGAAGCCGGCGAGGTGATCCGGCCCGCCCTGATCTGGTGCGACCAGCGCAGCCAGCCCCAGGTGGATTGGATCAACCGCACGGTGGGCAAGGACAACATCATGGCCTACATCGCCAACCCCGTGCTCACCGGCTTCACGCTGCCCAAGTTGCTTTGGGTGCGCGACAACGATCCCGCCTCCTATGCGCGCCTCCGCAAGATTCTCCTGCCCAAGGACTATATCCGCTACCGGCTCACCGGCGAGTTCTCGAGCGACGTCTCCGACGCCTCGGGCACGGCGCTGTTCGACGTCGTCACCCGGCGCTGGTCCGCCGCCATGCTGAGCCGCCTGAAACTGGACCCGGCGATCTTGCCCCACGTGGTCGAATCGAGCGAGGTCACCGGGACGGTGACCGAGGGCGCGGCCGCGCTGACGGGGCTCGAACCGGGCACGCCGGTGGTGGGGGGCGCCGGCGACCAGGCGGCCAGCGCCGTCGGCAACGGCATCGTCGAGGAGGGCGTCGTCTCCTGCACGCTCGGCACCTCCGGGGTCGTCTTCGCGCACCTGGAGCGGGCCACCTATGATCCGCAGGGTCGCGTCCACACTTTCTGCCATGCCGTCAAAGGGAAGTGGCACGTCATGGGCGTCACCCAGGGCGCCGGGTTGAGTCTTCAATGGTTCCGCAACCAGCTCGCGCCGGGCTCGAGCTACGACGCACTCACCGCCGAGGCCGCGCAAGCCGCCCCCGGCGCGCAGGGCCTGTTCTGGCTGCCGTACCTGATGGGCGAACGCACGCCGCATCTGGATGCCAGCGCTCGCGGCGGCTGGATCGGCCTCACCGCCAAACACAGGAGAGCGGATCTGATCCGGGCGCTGATCGAGGGTGTTTCTTACAGCCAGAAAGATTGCCTGGAGCTCATCGAAGCCATGGGCGTGCCGGTGGAGTCCGTGCGCGCCTCCGGCGGCGGCGGCCAGAGTCCCTTCTGGCGGCAGATCCTGGCCGACGTCTTCGGCAAGCGGGTCGCTACGCTCGAAACGCAGGAGGGTTCCGCCTATGGCGCCGCCCTTCTGGCCATGGTCGGCACGGGCGCCTACGCCTCGGTGCCCGAGGCCTGCCGCGCCGTCATCCGGGAAGTGGATGCCGTAGCGCCCCGCTCGCATGAAATGCAGATCTACGCGCGGGGCTACGAAGTTTACAAGGCGCTCTACCCCGCCCTGCGGCCGCTTTACGGCCTCATCGCGAATCTCGGCTGAAGACGCGGCACCCGCGTCGCCTCATTGGCGCCTGGCGGTGAATGGAAAGCTGCGTTCGCCGCCCTCCCGGCGCTGCTCGCCCCGAAGTTCGTCTCCCTCCAAGGAGCCCGTCCAGAGCATCTTCACCTGCGTCCCCTCGCGCCAGCGCTGCATGGTGGCGAAAGAGAATCGGTTGCCCTCGAGTTTGCCGTCCAGGATCTCGTAGGTGCGCTCGCCCCGGGGGCCGGTCACGGTGACCGTCCCGGTCAGCTTGTCGCCCTCGCTTTTGAGATCCAACGCCATCTCGAGCGTGCGCTCCACGCCTGCCGGGCCGATTACCTTCATGCTGGCCAGCCACTTGCCGTCGATCGGCGCCGTCTGAGCGGCCGGCGGCGCCATCAGGCACGCGGCAAGGGCGGTGATTGCGATAGCTTGAAACATACGATCTCCTCGTTCGTAGCTCCAGACGGTATGTCAGGCGCCGGTGTTACGCCGCCGCCCGAAAAAACGCCCGAGTACTGCGATGTCGCCCTCCCTGTGCCCGTGGACCAGGCCTTCACCTACCGCCTCCCCCTGACGCTCCGCCACCGCGTCCGGCCCGGCTGCCGGCTTCTGGTTCCCTTCAGCGGCCGGACGCTGGCCGGGGTGGTGTTAGCCTGCCACGATGCGCCGCCCGAGGTCGAAGTGCGCCCGGCGGGCAAGCTGCTCGATGAGGAGCCGGTCTTTGACGAGGAGTTGCTGGCGCTCGCCCGCTGGATAGCCGAATACTATGCCGCACCGCTCGGCCAGGTGTTGCGGGCCATGGCCCCGCTTGCCGGCGAGCTCCGCCGGAGCAAGGTTTACTCGCTGACCGACGCCGGCCGCGACCTGGCGCGCCAAATGCTGCTTGGAGAGCCGGGCGGCGAGGCCACCGTAGAGATTCTCCGCTTGCTCGAGCGGCGGCCGCTCACCGAGCCGCGCCTGAAGAGCAGGGTGCCCGGGGCCGCCGCCGCGCTGCGGGCGCTGCTCCGGAAGGGGCTTGTCGAAGCCGAAGAGGTGCAGCGGGAGCGGGATCCGCTCCGCGCGCCGGCGGCGCGCCTCCGTGTCGAGTTCGCCGGCCGGCCGAGCGAGCTGAAGCTCGCCAAGGCGGAGCGGGAGCTCCTGGCCTATCTCGAGCTCCACCCGGGCTCGCACAACCTCGCTGAGCTCGAGGCGCGGATCCGCGGCGCCGGCCGGGCGGCGCGGGCGCTGACCCGCAAGGGCGTACTGGTGCTTCGGCCCCAGACGCCCGTTATCCGGCCGGCGGCGCCCGCCGCGCGACACACCCTAAATCAAGCGCAACAGCGGGCGCTCGACGCCATCGAGGAGGCGCTGCGCTCCGGCGGCTTTTCGAGCTTCTTGCTCTACGGCGTGACCGGTTCCGGCAAGACCGAGGTCTACCTGCGGGCGATCGAGGCCGCCCGCGCCGGCGGTCGCGGGGCGCTGCTGCTGGTGCCCGAGATCGCGCTGACGCCTGCCGTGGCCGGGCAGTTTCACCAGCGTTTCGGCGACCGCGTGGCGATCCTGCACTCGGCCTTCGGCGAGCGAGAGCGCGCCGAGCATTGGCGCCGGATCCGCTCGGGTGAGGCCGACGTCGTGGTCGGCACCCGCTCGGCCGTCTTTGCGCCGGTGCGCAACCTCGGCCTGATCGTCGTGGACGAAGAGCACGACTCCAGCTACAAGCAGGAGGAGACGCCGCGCTACAACGGTCGCGACGTGGCTCTGGTGCGGGCGCAGCGCCTGAAGGCGTGCGTCGTTCTGGGCTCGGCCACCCCGAGCCTCGAGAGCCGCTACAACGCCGAGCGCGGCCGCTATCGGCTGCTGGAGCTTCCCGAGCGGATCGAGAAGCGCCCGCTCGCTGCGGTCGAGCTCATCGATATGCGCCAGGAGTTCCTCGAGACGCGGCGCCAGGCGATCTTCTCGCGGCGGCTGGTTGAGGCCATCGGCGCACGCCTGGCCGCCGGCGAGCAGATCATGCTTCTGATCAACCGCCGCGGCTTTTCCGCCTTCGCCGCCTGCCGCGCCTGCGGCGAGCGGATCGAGTGTCGCAACTGCGCCGTCACGCTCACCTATCACCGCCGCGACCGGCGCATGCTGTGCCATTATTGCGGCTACGCCGAGCGGGTTCCCGAGCGCTGCCCCCGTTGCGAGTCCGAATACCTTTACTTCCTCGGTCTGGGCTCCGAACGGGTCGAGGAGGAGATGCGTCGGCACTTTCCCGCCGCCCGCGTGGCGCGCATGGATCGCGACACCGTCACTAGCAAGCGCCACTATGAATCGATCCTCTCCGAGTTCCGGGCGCACGCCTACGACGTGCTGGTGGGTACGCAGATGATCGCCAAGGGCCACGACATTCCGAACGTCACGCTGGTGGGCGTCGTCTCGGCCGACGTCGGTCTCGGGCTGCCCGATTTCCGCGCCGCGGAACGAACGTTTCAACTCTTGGCGCAGGCCGCCGGAAGGGCCGGCCGCGGCGACCTGCCCGGTGAGGTCCTCATCCAGACCATCAATCCCGAGCACTATGCGATCCGTTTTGCCGCGGCGCAGGATTACGAGGGCTTCTACCGCAAGGAGCTCGAATTCCGCCGGGCGATGCGCTATCCGCCCTTCAGCGCGCTGGCGAACCTCCTGGTGCGCTCCCCGGACAAGGCCAAGGCCTGGCAGATGGCGGCGGAGCTGGCGGCGCGTCTCGATCCGGCGCCGCCCGAGATCAAGGTGCTCGGCCCGGCCGAGGCGCCCGTACCGCGAGTGAAACGCGAGTTTCGCTATCAAACGCTGATCAAGGCGGCGAGCCGCAAGGTGCTTCGGGAGGCTCTGGCGCAGTTGCGGGACTGGGCGCGCCGCCAGGAGTGGAGCGCCACGGCGCTCGTCATCGACGTCGATCCGATCAGCCTCCTTTAGGCCCGTACTCAACCTGCGCGGCGCTCACGATCCAGGCTAGGATGAAAGACTGCCCCATGAAAGCCTTGGTCAAAAGCAAAGCGGAACCGGGCTTGTGGCTCGAAGAGGTGCCCGAGCCCACCATCGGCATCAACGACGTGCTGATCCGCGTCGACCGCACCTCGATCTGCGGCACCGATCTGCACATCTGGAAATGGGACGAATGGGCGCGCAAGACGATCCCCGTGCCCATGGTCATCGGCCATGAGTTCGTCGGCGAGATCGTCGCCGTCGGCTCGAATGTCTCAGATTTCTATGTCGGCGATATCGTCAGCGGCGAGGGGCACCTGGTTTGCGGCCGCTGTCGCAACTGCCTGGCCGGACGGCGCCACCTTTGCGCCAACACGCTCGGCATCGGCGTCAACCGGACCGGCGCGTTCGCCGAGTACATCGCTCTGCCGATGACCAACATCTGGCACCACGACCCGGCCGTGCCCATGGACATCGCCGCCATCTTCGACCCGTTCGGCAACGCCGTCCACAGCGCCCTGTCGTTTCCCGTGCTGGGCGAGGACGTGCTGATCACCGGCGCCGGTCCGATCGGCCTGATGGCCGCGGCGGTGGTGCGCCACGCCGGCGCACGCTTCGTCGTCATCACCGACGTCAACCCGTACCGATTGGAACTGGCGCGCCGCATGAACGTGACCCGGGCGCTCGACGTCCGCACGGAATCGATCGCCGAGGTACAGAAGGAACTCGGCATGAAGGAAGGCTTCGATGTCGGCCTGGAGATGTCGGGCAACCCTTCGGCTTTCCGGGACATGCTCACCAACATGGCCCACGGCGGCCGCATTGCGCTTTTGGGCATTCCCGAAAACGACATCGCCATCGACTGGCACACCGTCATCTTCAACATGCTCACCATCAAAGGCATCTACGGCCGCGAGATGTATGAGACCTGGTACAAGATGACGGTGATGATCCAGGGCGGGCTCGACATCAGCAGCGTCATCACCCACCGCTTTCATTTCACCGAATACGATAAGGCCTTCGAGGTCATGCTGTCCGGCCAGGCCGGCAAGGTGATTCTGCACTGGCGGGACTGAGCCGCCTCCGGGCGGCCCCTACTTCCGAACCATTGCTGCAAAGGCGTCCAGCCCCGCGTGCGCCACCATGCCGTCCTGCTGCGAGGTGACGCCGCTGACGCCGATGCCGCCCAGAACCTGGCCTTCGTAGGTGATCGGCAGGCCGCCCTCGAAGGGCAGCACGCCCGGGATCGCCACTACGCCCGTCTCGCCCTGCTGGATCCGCTCGTTGTAAGCCTTCGAGGGTCGCCCGAAGATCGCCGCCGTGCGCGCTTTTCGGTTCGCCAGATCGACCGAAGAAAGCGGAGCGCCGTCCATGCGCTGGAAGTAGATCAGATAGCCGCCTTCATCGACGATCGCGATCGCCACTCGCCAGCCGTTCTTGCGGGCGAACTCTTCCCCCGCCGCGGCCATGCCGCGGGCGATCTCCAGCGTCAACGCCTTCTTCGTCGCCAGCTCGGCGCCCGGGAGCGCGGCGGACAGAATCGTCGCCAGACATAGTACGGTAGGAACTCTCATCGTCTTCTCGCCCCAGATATACCGCAACCCGGCTCTCGCGGAGATACACTCTGAAGATGGTGAGAATTTCCGGTTCTTTTCTCGTTCTTTTCGTAGCCTTGCTCGCCGGCGGGCAGGCGGCTGCCGAGGAGTGGCGGCAGCAGGGCGTGCTCCATCTGGACCGCTCGCCCCACGCCAAGCTTCGCAGCGTTCCCATCCGCGCCGTCCGCATCACGGAAGGTTTCTGGCACGTGCGGCGGAAGGTGAACGTCGAGCGGAGCTTGCCCACACTGCTCGAGCTGCTAGAAGAGAACGGCATCGTGGACAACTTTCGGCGCCTGTCGGGCCGGAAGCAGGTTCCGCGGCGCGGCCCCTTGTTCACCGACTCGGACATCTACAAATGGATGGAGGCGGCCGCCTTCGTCCTCCAGTCGGAAGACCGGCCCGAGTTGCGGGCCCAGTTTGACCAGCTCACCGACGAAATCCTGGCGGCTCAGGAGCCGAGCGGCTATCTGAACACCTACTACGTCGAGGAGCGCAAGGCGCTGCGCTTTCAGGAACAGCAACGAGGCCACGAGCTCTACTGTCTTGGCCATCTGCTCCAGGCGGCGATCGCCTATTGGCGCGCCACGGGCAACCGCCGGTTGCTGGACGGGGGCCTCCGGTTCGTCGAGTATCTCTTAGAGATCGGCGGCCCGGGCAAGCAGCCGCTGCTAACGGGCCATCCGGAGCTCGAACTGGCGCTCGTCGAGCTCTACCGCACCACCGGCGACCGGCGGCACCTGGAGCTGGCCGGCTATCTGCTCCGCGGCGACGGCGAGCGCCTCAAGCTCACTCCCCGCGACTACGTCTACCTGTTCAGCGGCAAGCCTTTCGTCGAGCGGACGAAGCTTGAGGGCCATGCCGTGCGCGCCATGTACGCCTGCTCGGGCGCCGCCGACTACTACATGGAGACGGGCGACGCCGCCTACTGGAAGACGCTCGAGCGGCTGTGGCGCGATCTGGTTTCCTCGAAGATGTACATCACCGGCGGCGTCGGATCGCGCGCCCAGGGCGAGGCCTTCGGCGAGCCTTACGAGCTGCCGAACGCTCTCGCCTACACGGAAAGCTGCGCCGCCATCGGCAACATGTTCTGGAACGCGCGCCTGCTGGCTGCCACCGGCGAGGCCCGGTTTGCCGACGTGATGGAGCGCGCGCTCTATAACGGCGTCAACTCGGGGATGTCGCTCGATGGGACGCTCTATTGCTATCGCAACCCGCTCGAGCTCACCGGCAATCCCGACGACAAGATTCGCAATCCCTGGTACAGCACCACCTGCTGCCCGCCCAATCTCCAACGGGTGCTCGCTTCGCTGCCGGGCTACTTCTACGGCACCTCGCCCGAGGGGCTCTACGTTCACCTCTACGACAACAACGTCCTGGACTGGAAGCTCCAGGACGGCACGCCGCTCAAAGTGACGCAGAAGACCAACTACCCCTGGGAGGGAACCGTCGATATCCTGGTGGAGCCCGGCGCGGCTCACACCTTCACCCTCTTCCTGCGCATACCCGGCTGGACGCGGTCGGCCGAGGTGCGCATCAACGGGCAAGCGGCGGCGGGCAAGCCGCAGCCGGGAACCTACTTCGCCATCCGGCGCGAGTGGCGCGCCGGCGACCGGGTGCGTCTGGCCCTCGAGATGACGCCGCGCCTGGTCGCCTCCAACCCACTGGTGCGCGAGAATACCCGACGCGTCGCCGTCGAACGCGGCCCGCTCGTCTACGCCATGGAGGGCCTCGACCAGAAGGGGATCGACTCGCTGTTTGACGTCGCCCTGTCTCTCTCCTCCAAGGGCTTCGCCGTCGAGCATCGGCCGGAGTTTTTGGGCGGCGTGACGGTGCTTCGCCATCCGGGCCTCGCTCCGGAACGGCCGCTTTCCTCGCTTCCTCTGTATCAATCGCTTGAAGGAGCCGCAGTGCGCCGCACGCGGAAGGTGGAGTTGGTGTTGATCCCCTACTACACTTTCCACAATCGCGGGCCGACGCCCATGCAGGTCTGGATTCCTTACGAGCCGTGAGGGCCCTAAGCAAGCCGGGCCCGGGAGGGCACAATGTTTGCGATCTGGTGGTTGGAAGCCGTTGTGGCGCTCGCCCTGGCCGGCTTGGGTCCGCCGCCCACCCAGCAGACCGAGATCCGCCTGCCTGCCCCGCAGCGTGACGGAAAGGTTTCGCTCGAGCGCTGCCTCGCCACGCGCCGCTCGGTGCGTGCCTTCCGTGACGCGCCCCTCGGCTTGGCCGAGGTGAGCCAGCTTTTGTGGGCGGCGCAGGGCATCACCGGCGGCGATCGTCTCCGCACGGCGCCCTCCGCCGGCGCCCTTTACCCGCTCGAGGTCTATCTGGTGGCGGGTCGGGTGGAGGGCCTCGAGGCGGGCATTTACAAATACCGGCCGGAGCGCCACGCGCTGGTGAGACGCCGGAGCGGAGATCACCGCCGCTCGCTCGCCGGCGCCGCTCTCGGTCAGGAATCCTTGGCGGAGGCGCCGGTGACGGTTCTGCTCGCCGGCGTCGTCGCGCGGACGGCGAAACGCTACGGAGACCGCGCCGAGCGTTACATGCATATGGAGGCAGGCCACGCCGGACAGAACATCTGCCTTCAGGCGGTGGCGCTCGGGCTGGGCAGCGTGCCCATCGGCGCCTTCCGCGACGGCCAACTGAAGCGGGCAGCCGCGCTCGAGGATGAGGAGGCTCCGCTCTACCTGTTTCCGGTGGGTCGCCCGCGCTCGGCGGCCCGCAGCGTCCCAAGGAGGTAACCCGCCGGTGAACTTCTTCGAATTGATCGCATCAAGACGGTCCGTGCGAGCATATTCGCCCGCGCCGGTCGAGCCGGAAAAGCTGAACGCGATCCTGGAGGCCGCTAACCGTGCGCCCTCGGCCGGGAATCTGCAAGCTTACGAAATCTACTTGGTGCGGGACGCGGCGGTGCGGCGCCGGCTGGCGCGCGCCGCCTTGGATCAGTTCTTCCTGGCCCAGGCGCCCGTCGTTCTCGTCTTCTGCGCTCACGGCCGCCGCTCGGCGGAACGCTACGGCCGACGGGGCGCGGAACTCTACGCGCTCCAGGATGCCTCCGTCGCCTGCACGTTCGCCATGTTGGCGGTGACAGCGCTGGGGTTGGGCACCGTCTGGGTGGGCGCCTTCGACGAAGAGGCCGTGCGGGGCGCCATCGGCGCTCCGGAGGCGCACCGGCCCGTCGCCATGCTCCCCGTCGGTTATCCAGCCGAGCAACCCGAGGCGACTCCGCGCCGGCGGCTCGCCGAGCTGGTCCACGAGGTCGGCGCCGGCTGAGCGGTCACCTGGAGCCGGCCTCAGGCAGCCGCCTCGCCCAGGCGCGCATGCTCGGCCGCCGTAAACAGCGCTTGAAAGGGCAGGGCCGCCGCTCCGCGGATCGAAGCCTGGCCTTCGAGCGCCGAGGGCCGCAGGATCAGGTTCCGGAAGTTCAAAAACTCGCTCCCCTCGGGAAACTGATCGGCGATGATGGGCGCCACAAGCGACCAGGCTTCGGTGATGGCGCCGTCTATGATCACTGCGTCCGGATCGAGTCCCCAGACGATGTTGGCGATGCCGATGCCGAGGTACCGCGCCGTCTCCTGGAGCGTTTTGACCGCCGCCCGGTCGCCGGCGAGCGCCATGTGACAGATGCGGCGTACGCCCGCCGTGACGTCGCCGGTGGCCGGGCATCTTCGTGCCCCGGCCAGCCCTCGGTAGCGTTCACAGGTGGCGGTGTCGGAGGCCAGCTTTTCCAGGCACCCCGGACGGTCGTGGCGCGCCGAGCTGCCGACGTCGGCGATCACCATCTGACCGAACTCGCCGGCGGCCATATGCTGGCCGTAGTACAGTTCGCCCTCGATCACCATGCTCACGCCGATGCCCTCATCCACCTTCACCAGCAGCAGGCAGTGGGCATCCAACACGTCCGGGCTGCCGTAGTGGTACTCGGCAAAGGCCGCCGCGCGGACGTTGTTTTCGACGAAGACGGGCAGCTTGAGTCGCTCCTCGAGGAACTCGCGGACCGGGATCTTCGTCCAGGCCGGGTCGTTGCCTCGTTCGACGACGCCCTCTCGGCTGTTCACGAGGCCGCGAACCGAGACGCCGACCCCTTCCAGGCGGCACTCTTTCAGGCGCCGCCGGAGGCGAGCGACGCGCTCGGCGATGGCCTCCAGAACCTGGAAGGGTTCCGAAGGCGTCCGGAAGTGAGCAGCCTCCATGAGCCGTCCCCGGAGCGTGCCCGCCGCCAGGCGCGTCTCCCAGTCGTGAATGTCGACACCGACGGAACGGAAATGCCTGTCGTCGAGCTCCAGCCGCACCGCGGGCCGTCCGCCGGTCGAGCGAGCGGGCCCCTGCTCGGTGACCAGACGCCGCTGGGTCAGCTCCACCACGATCCGCGACACGGAAGCTTCCGACAGCCCCGAACGCCGCGCAATCTCCACCCGGGAGAGCCGCTGGTGGCGCCGCAACAGCCGCAGCACCAAGGCGCGGTTGAGCTGCGCCGGGGTCAAGCGCGTGTTCGCCATGTTGCGTTGCGAATCCCATGGTACGTGACCGGCGAACGGGGCGCAAGCTTTCTTTCGTCGTGAATCTATCTGCCGGGGCCGGCCCTCGACCTGCGGTTCGCCGCAATACGGCCCCCGCCGGCCGGGCGCCGCCGACCGCGCGAGTTGACCCTTTTGAGCGCCCTCGCTATGATGAAGGTGTCCGAGAGCAAGGAGGATTTGGTCGATGGGTCCGCTGGGGTGGCAGGAGACGATCCTCATCTTCATCCTGGCCCTGCTCATCTTCGGGCCGAGGAAGTTGCCGGAACTCGGCAAGACCTTCGGAAAGGCGATCAGCGAGTTCCGCCGCGCCTCAGCCGAGCTCAAGGCCACGTGGAGCCGGGAGATGGCCGCCATTGAGCGCGAAAGCCAGGAGATCCGGGAAACCACCCGCGAGGTAAGCCAGGAAATCAGTTCGACCTACAGCTATAGCTACGGCTACGACGGCTACGATTACGACTACGGCTACGGCTACAACTACGACTCCTATAGCGGCTCCTCTAGCGGCTCGTCCACCCAGGCTGCCGGCTCTCTGGGCTCCGCTCAGACGTCCGCAGGCCAACCGTCCACTCCGAGCGCATCCGAAACTCAGGGCGCCAAACCTGCCGAGGAGACGGGAAAGATCGAAGCGGCTGAGGCCGGCTCGGCTCCGCCGCCCTCGGACGGCAAAGCTGTGACGAGCT
>Ga0308391_1000652_pt1 | contig 15149 bp, 13 predicted proteins | sample Hotspr20Samplet1_FD_202363 | JGI IMG/M metagenome (GOLD analysis project Ga0308391, IMG submission 202363) | Hot spring phototrophic mat microbial communities from Octopus Spring, Yellowstone National Park, Wyoming, United States - 20050623_t1 ... | reverse complement strand
AGCTGGCGCCGCCGGAGTTCCAGCCGGAGATGTATCGGGAGCCGGGCCCGAACCTCTTCCAGTTGAGCGCGTCGGGTCGGATCGTCCAGCTTGCGTTTCAGGGCTCCGAACCCCTGGTTTCCACGGAGCTGCACTCGACGCCCTACATCCTGGAGGGCGAGGCGCGATGGTTCAACCAGGACTCACTCGAGGGCCTGGGAATCCGCGAGCAGATGATCTTCTACTGCCTCGATCGCAACCGCCTGTACTGGGTCTTCTTCGATCCGCAGACGCACCGGCGCGGTCCGCTGAACGAGGACTACCTGGCGGAGCTGTTCGAACAGATCCTATGAGACTGCGTATGCTGGCAAGAGGATGCAAGCCGAGCTTCGTGTCGTGCTTTTAGGCCCGATTGCCAGGCTGGGCCGGGATCTGATCGCCTCACGACTGGAATGTCCCTGCCGCATCAGCGTGGTCGAGGATCTTTCGGCCGGCGCGCCGGAGCTCGAAGAGGCGGACGTGATCGTGGGTTGGCCTCTCTCGCCCGAGGTGCTGCGCCGCGCCCGCAAGGTGAGGCTCGTACAAGCCGCCGGGGCGGGCGTGGACGGACTGACGCCGGAGGAGTTGCCCGCCGAAGCCACCCTCGCCAACACCTACCATCATGAGGTTTCGATTGCCGAGCATGTGCTGCTGGCGATGTTGTGGTTCACGCGTAAGCCGCTCGTCTACGATCAGCGAATGCGCCGGGGGGACTGGTGGGATAGCTGCATCTGGGGCGGCTGGCCGCACCTGGAGGTGCTCTACGGCAAGACGGCGATGCTCGTCGGCACAGGCCATATCGCGCGGGAGGTCGCCCGCCGCTGCCGTGCCTTTCGGGTGACGACGGTGGCGGTTTCGCGCCGCCCGGAGACCGCTTCGACCCAGTTCGATTGCACGGTGGGTTACGACCGCTGGCTCGAGGAGCTGGCTCGAGCCGATTTCCTTGTGCCCTGTTGCCCGCTCACGCCGGAAACCGAGGGCCTCATCTCGGAGACGGTCCTGGCGCGGATGAAGCCGTCAGCCGTGCTGATCAATACCGCACGCGGCCGCATCGTCGACGAACGCGCCCTGTACGAGGCGCTGCGCACGCGGCGGATTGCCGGAGCGGCCATCGACGTTTGGTACCGCTACCCTGAGGATCCCGGCCGGCCCTGCCCGCCGTCGGCCTACCCGTTCGAGGAGCTCGACAACGTCCTGATGACGCCGCACGTCTCAGGTTGGACGCGCATGACGGTAGAGGGGCGCATGCGCGACATCGCCGAAAATATCAATCGATTGGCCCGCAACGAGCCGCTGATTAACGTCGTGGTGCCGCCGCGGCGCTGAGTCCAGGCGTCTGGCGCCCGCTTCGGGCCAGCGGGAGCACAAGCGAGCGGATGTGCAGCTCAACTCTTCTGCGTCGTGCGCGCCGCCGATCGGCGCTCGCGCGCACTGGCGGCGGCAAGGGCGGCCCGCACCGGCGCCAGGCCCACCGCCTCGGCGATCTCCTCCAGGTGCTGGGTGCCCAGCCCGGCTGCCTCTTTGATGAAGGTCAGGCAGCCCGCTTGGGGTTCATAGTCGACGCGGATGAGATCGCCGCCGCGAACCTGCTCGGTGGCGATGAGGTTGGAGAGCGGCTGTACCAGGAGCCGCTCGATGGCCCGCTTGAGATGCCGCGCGCCGTACTTCATGTCGGTGCCCTGCTCGAGCAGGTAGTCCTTGGCCCGATCGGTGAGGTTAAAGACGAAGTGGCGCTCGGGATCGGAGGCGCAGAAGATGCGCTCCTGCACCCGGTTGAGCTCGATATCGAGAATGCGCCGCAGCTCGGTGGCGCCCAGCGGCTTGAACACCACGATCTTGTCGATGCGATTGACGAACTCCGGCGTGAACTTTCGCCGCGCCGCCTCGGTGCCGGCGCGCCGGATCTTCGTCGACAGTTTTTCGTCAAGCGTCGCCGCAGTCGATTCAGAACGGACTCCGAATCCCAGTTTGGGACTCAGAATGGCACTCATTTCGGCTGCGCCCAGGTTACTGGTCATGAAGATCATCGCGCGGGAGAAGTCCACCCGGCGGTTATCGCCCAACGTCAGCGTGGCCTTGTCGAGAATGCCGAGCAGCAGATTCCAGAGTGCGTCACTCGACTTTTCGATCTCGTCAAAGAGCACGAAACTGATCTTCACCGTGTCGGTGTGGTACTGGTTCAGCGTCTCCTGACTCAACAGCGGGTGCGTTTCCCGGTGCCCCAGGTAGCCCGGCGGCGAACCGATCAGCTTGGCAATCTCATGACTGTGCTGGAATTCGGCGCAGTCGATCTTGATGACGGCGCGGGCGTCGCCCACCAGACACTCGGCCGTCGCCTCGACGATCCGCGTCTTGCCGGATCCGGTCGGTCCCAAAAACAGAAGATTGCCGATCGGCCTGCCCGGAGGATTCAACCCGGCCAGATACATCTGATAGATGCTGACGATTTCGCGGATCGCCTCCGGCTGGCCCACGATCAGCCGGTGGAGACCTCTTTCGAGCGTCTCCGCCGCCTTGCCCGTCCGGGTGGGATCGAGGACCAGATTCAACCGCGTCATGGCAAATGCCCCAGGCACCATCAAGCAACCCAGGTGCCAACTGCTCTTGAGATGCTCATCGACCTCGAAGGGCTTTATTTGCGAGGTTTCGAAGGCCGCACTTCTACACAACTGATCAGCGTGCGCTCCGGCATGCGCAGGATCGAGATGACAATCTCTGCGATGTCCTCGGGTGCGATCTTCCAGCTCGCCTGCCCGTGGGACGCGCCGCGACCGAACCGGGTTTCCACACTGCCGGGCAAGATCGCGCTCACGCGCACGTTGTCGTAGCGGTGGTCGAGCATCATTGCCTCTGTAAAGCCGTTAAGGCCGAACTTGGATGCGTTGTAGGCCGCGCCGGAGGCAAACGGGTTTCTCCCCGCCAGGCTGCTTATATTGATGATCCAGCCGCCTCCGCGGGTGCGGAAACGCCGGAGCGCCTCGCGCGAGCAGTAGAAGGCTCCGTTCAGGTTCGTTCCGATCGTCCGGTGCCAGTCCTCGAGAGTCATCTCGGCCACGGGCGCAAACAGGCCGACGCCGGCGTTGTTCACTAGAATGTCCACGCCGCCAAGGCGGCTTTCGACGAAGCGAAAGAGCTCCTCGACCTGCGCCGCATCGGAGACGTCGGCGGCGCGGCCGACGATTTCGCCTCCGGTCTGGCGGGCCAACTCGGCCACCGCCTCGGCGACGGATTCCGCCGAGCGGCCGCAAATGGCCACCGCGGCGCCCTCGCGCGCCAGCCGCTCCGCAATCGCACGTCCGATGCCCCGCGTGGCCCCGGTGACGATGGCCTTCTTGTCCTTGAGAAACCGATTCATGGAGCCAATCCTAGCGCATGCGGCAAGCGGCTATACTGGGGAACAAAGGCCCGCGAACGCATGCAGGAAATGAGCATCTTCTGGCTGCGCATAGCCGTCGTGCTCTATGGCGTCGGCCTCGTGCATGCCATTCTGACCGTGCTCCACCGGCCCGCTCGCCTGTTTGCCGCGGCGCTCGGCGCCTTCATCGTCGGCGCCATCCTGCACCTGGTGGCGCTGGTCGAACTCGGCATCGCGCTCGGCCGCCTGCCGCTCGACAACTTCTTCGAATCGATGTCGGCATGCGCGTTTCTGCTGGCGGCGCTGTTTCTGGTGTTGTACTGGCGCTACGAGCTGGCCAGCCTGTCGGTGTTTGTGGTCCCGCTGGTCTTCTTGATGGCGCTCGTCGGGGCGACCGAGCGGCCCGTCGCCTCCTGGTCCGATGAGCGGGTGCGCGACCTCTGGCTGCTGATTCACGTGCTGCTGGTGCTGGCCGGCTACGCGGCCTTGATGGTGGCCGCCGTGGCTTCCCTCATCTACTTGATCCGCGAGCGGAGGCTCAAGCGCAAAAGCCGCGGGGGCTGGCTCGAGAGACTCCCGCCGCTCGGCACGCTCGACATCCTCATCACCCGCACCATCGGTCTGGCCTTCGTGCTCATCACGCTCTCGGTGATCGCGGGCAGCACCTGGGCTTTCGTCGAAAGCGGCACGCGTTGGATCACCGAGCCGAAGGTGGCCATTTCGCTTGTCACCTGGGGCTTCTATCTGCTGATGGTCTTTCTGCGCACCTCGGCCGGCTGGCGGGGACGCAAGGCGGCGATGCTGGTGCTGGTCGTGATCGGCTCGTCGGCTCTGACCTGGGCGGCGCACGTGGGGCTGCGCCCGGGTCTGGTGCAATGAAGTTCGCCATCACAGGACTGAACCATCGGACCGCCCCGGTCGAGGTACGCGAGAGGCTCAATTTCGACCAGAACGCCCTCGTCCCCGCTCTGGCGGAGCTGAAGCGGCTGCCCGGCGTCCATGAGGGTATGGTGCTTTCCACCTGCAACCGCGTCGAGGTCTCGATGTGGCTTGACGACGACGCCGATGCCCGCGCCTTGGGCGAGCAGTTTCTGGCTTCGACGCGCGCCGTCGACCGGCAGTTCATCGCGCCCTACCTGTACTGCCACACCGAGGCCGACGCCATTCGCCATCTGTTTCGCGTCGCCTCGAGCCTGGATTCCATGGTGGTAGGCGAGCCGCAGATCCTCGGGCAGCTCAAGACCGCTTATGCGCTGGCCAAGGCGCACGGCGCGGTCTCGGGCGCGCTGGAGGCGCTCGTGACGCGCGCCTTCAGTGTGGCCAAGCGCGTCCGCACCGAGACCGGCATCGGCGAGAACGCCGTTTCGGTCAGCTATGTCGCCGTCGAGCTGGCGCGGCAGATCTTCGGCCGGCTCGACCGCAGCCGGGTCATGCTCATCGGGGCGGGCAAGATGTCCGAGCTCGCCGCGCGGCATCTCCGCCGCGCCGGCGCCGAGCAGATCCTGGTGACCAACCGCACGCACGCCCGCGCGGTCGAGATGGTCAATCTGTTCCGCGGCCGCGTCATCGAATACGAGCGCTTCCACGATCTGCTGCCGGAGGTCGACATCGTCATCACCTCCAGCGCGGCGCCGCTCTACATCTTGCGCAAAGACCAGATGCGCCGCATCATCGAAGCCCGCCGCAACCGCCCCATGTTTCTCATCGACATTGCCGTGCCGCGCAACATCGACCCGGCAGTGAACGAGCTGGACAACGTGTTCCTCTACGATATCGACGACCTCGAGCGCGTGGCGAGCGAGAATCTGCGCAATCGACTCGCCGAGGCGCGCGAGGCCGAGGCGATCATCGACGAAGAGGTGCAACGGATGCTAGCGCGCCTGAAGGCGCGCGAAGTCACGCCGACCATCGTCAGCCTCCAGCAGCATCTGGAGGCGCTGCGCCAGGCCGAGCTCGAACGGATCCAGGCGAAACTGAACACGCTCACCCCGGAGCAACGCGAGGCCGTCGAGGCGATGACCCGGAGCCTGATCAACAAGATCGCTCACGGCCCGATCGCCGAGTTGCGAAGGCAGGCGGCCCAGCCGGACGGTCTGGCGACGATCGAAACCATCCGCCGGGTCTTTCGCCTGGAGAGCTGAGATGCTGCGCATCGGCTCTCGAGGCTCGAAGCTGGCGCTGTGGCAAGCCGAATGGGTGGCGGCGCGCCTCGGCGAGTTGGGCGCAAGCTGCCGCATCGAGATCATCCGCACCACCGGGGACCGAATTACCGACGCGGCGCTGGCCAAGATCGGCGGCAAGGGGCTGTTCACGCGCGAGATCGAGGAGGCTCTCTTGGAGGACCGCGTGGATGTGGCCGTGCATAGCATGAAGGACCTGCCCACGGCGATGCCCGACGGCTTGGTGATCGCGGCGGTGCCGCCGCGCGAGGATTCGCGGGACGCCATCGTCGGCCGCCCGCTTCGGGAGCTCGGCCCCGGCGCCCGCGTCGGCACCAGCTCGCTGCGGCGCGCCGCCCAGCTCCGCCTGCTGCGCCCGGATCTGGCGGTCGAGCCGGTGCGCGGCAACGTGGACACTCGCCTGCGCCGGCTCGAGCAGGGCGACTTCGCGGCGATCGTGCTGGCGGCCGCCGGCCTGCGCCGACTGGGCTGGGAGACGCGCATCGCCGAACTCCTCCCCACCGAGGTGATGCTGCCGGCGGTCGGCCAGGGCGCCCTGGCTGTCGAGACGCGCCGAGAAGGCGCAGCCTTCGAGCTCTGCCGCCGCCTGGACGATTCCGCTTCGCGCCAGGCGGTAACTGCCGAACGGGCCCTGCTCACCGCGCTCGGCGGGGGCTGTCAAGTGCCCATCGCGGCTCATGCGACGGTCACCGGCGGAATGTTGCGGCTCCGTGCCCTTGTCGTCTCTCCCGACGGCGCCCTGGCGGTCCGCGACGAGATCGGCGGCCCGGCCGAGGAGGCCGCCCGGCTGGGCGCCTTGCTCGGCCGCCGTCTGCTTGATGCCGGGGCCGAAGCGATCCTCGAAGCGGTCTATGGAGCAGGATGAGCAAGGTCTATCTGGTGGGGGCCGGGCCGGGGGACCCCGAACTGATCACCATCAAGGGGCGCAGGGTGCTGGCTGCCGCCGACGCCGTCCTCTACGACGGCTTGGTCCACCCCGCGCTGGTCGAGCTGGCGCCGAGCCACGCCGAGCGCCTCCGTGTAGGCAAGAAGGACTCCGAGCGGCCCTACAGCCAAGACGAGATCAACCACCTGCTGATCGAGCGCGCCCGCCAGGGCAAGACCGTGATTCGACTCAAAGGCGGCGACCCGTTCATCTTCGGCCGTGGCGGCGAGGAGGCCGAGGCGCTCGCCGAGGCGGGCATCGATTTCGAAGTGGTGCCCGGCGTGACCGCGCCGCTTGGTGCGGCGGCCTACTGCGGCGTCCCGCTCACCCATCGCGAGCACACCTCCGTGGTGACCTTCCTTACCGGTCATGACGTGGCGCGCGTGGACTGGGAGAAAGTCGGCGCCGCACAAACGCTCGTCCTTTTCATGGCCTGGAGGCACCTGGAGGCGATCGTCGGCCGGTTGATCGCCGCCGGCAAGCCGCCCGAGACGCCGGCGCTCGCCGTCCGCTGGGCCACCTGTCCCACCCAGCGGACCGTCACGGCGCCGCTGGCCGAGCTCGCCAGTCAGGTGGCCGCCGCCGGAATGAAACCGCCGCTCACCGTCATCATTGGAGCGGTGGTGCGTCTGAGCGAAAAGCTGAACTGGTTCGAGCGCCTGCCGCTGTTCGGCAGGCGGATCGTCATCACGCGCGCCGCCGAGCAGGCCGCCGCCGTCGCCGAGCGGCTGCGCTCGCTGGGGGCTGCCGCCATCGAGCTTCCGGTAATCGCCGTCCGCCCCCTGGAGGACTACTCGGTCCTCGATGAGGCGATCCGCCGCCTGCCGGACTACGACTGGCTGGTATTCACCAGCGCCAACGGCGTGCGGTTCTTCTTCGAGCGCCTGGACTGCTCCGAGCGCGACGTGCGCGCGCTGCCGGCAAAGATCTGCGCCATCGGCCCGGCGACGCGGCGCGCGCTCGAGGCCTTCCATGTTAAGGTGGATCTGGTGCCTGACGAGTACGTGGCCGAGGGCCTGGTGCGGGCCTTCTCTTCCCAGGCGATCTCCGGCAAGCGCGTGCTCGTGGCGCGGGCCGAGACGGCGCGGGAGCTTCTTCCCGAAGAGCTGCGCCGCCTGGGGGCGCGCGTCGATGTCGCGCCGGCCTACCGGACCCTGATCCCCGAGGACGCCGCTGAGCGCGCCCGCGCCGTCTTTGAAACGAAACCGGACTGGGTGCTGCTCACCAGTTCCTCGACCGTCAAGAACCTGTTCACCCTCCTCGGACGGAACGCACTCGAGGGCGTCAAGCTCGCCTCGATCGGACCTGTGACCTCCGCAACCGCCCGGGAACTGGGTCTAACCGTCGCCGTCGAGGCCAAACCGTACACCATCGACGGCCTGATCGAGGCGATTCTCCATGTCGAACGTTCCAACCCGACTGCTCGCGGCCGCCCTGGCGGCCCTTCCCTTGGCGACTAGCGCCGCCGGCCAGGCGGTCTATGTAGGAGGCGCCAAATAGGTCCAGGCTGTGCGTGTGGCCTCCGACTCCGCCGGCAACCGCTACGTCGCCGGCACGCTGTTCTTCAACTCTGGCTATGAGCTCGCCGGCGTGGACGCCGACATTTTCCTCACCAAGATCGCCCCCGACGGCAACGTCGTCTACACGCTTTACTTCGGCGGTGACGGCTCGGATGAGCTGCGCGGCATGGCCGTGGACCAAGCGGGGCGCGTGTACCTGGCCGGCGCCACCAGTTCGGCCAATTTTCCCGCCGTGAACGCGCTCCAGCCGCGGCTGGGCGGCGGCCAGGATGGCTTTCTCTGCCGGCTGACTCCTTCCGGGGGCTTCGACTACTCGACCTTCCTCGGCGGCTCGCGCAGCGACTCCGCCTCTGCCGTGGCAGTGGACGCGAGCGGCAACGCCTACGTCACCGGCGAGACGGCCTCCATCGATTTCCCGGTGACGCGCGGCGCCTTCCAGACCACCTGCCAGTGCGATTACTTCTCCAGCGACATCTTCGTCGCCCGCCTCGACGCCGCGGGCTCGGCCCTGGTGTTTTCCACCTATCTGGGCGGACGCGGCCCCGGCATCGTCTTGCTCGAGGAAAGCCTGGGGGCAATGGCCCTGGACCGCGAAGGCCATGTGCTGCTAACGGGCGCGGCCTGGTCGCTCGGCAGCGGCGCCTCGGGGGTGCCGTTTCCGACGACGCCCGGCGCCTTCCAGCCGCGGCTCGATTACTCGGGCCGGGTGCCGTTGGTCACCAAGCTCGACCGCGGCGGCGGCCGGCTCCTGTTTTCGACCTTCCTCTCCGGCAAGGGCACGGGCGCCGGCGTCGGCATCGCCGTCGACGACGCCGGCACGGTTTGCGTGACGGGAACGACCTCAGCGGCCGACTTCCCCTTGCGACCAGGCGCATTCTCCCGGGGCGGGAGCTTCTACGCGCAGCTCGACCGCACCGGCTCAACTTTGCTGTTCTCGACGCTTCTGCCGAACGGATTCGCCGGGGCGGATCTCGCCTACGGGCCGTCTGGCCGCGCACACTTGCTCGGGCCAGCCGGCTACCTTTCCCAGATCGAAACAGCGGCGCCCGCTCTGCCGCCGCTTCTCGGAGTGGCCAATGCCGCCGCGGCAACCGTGACGGGCCGTATTGTCGCCGGCGAGCTGGTGAGCCTCTTCGGCACCTCGATCGGCCCGGATTCGCCCCAGTGGCTGCGCCTCGACCCGGACGGCACGGTGGCGACGGAGCTCGGCGGCGTTGACGTGCGCTTCAACAGCCGGCCGGCGCCGCTCACCTACGCCCAGCTCGACCAGATCAACGCCGTCGTGCCCATGGTGGTGGGCTTCGGTGAGGTTCTGGTCGAGGTGCGGCGCTCCGGACGCGTCACGGCCTCGCTCAGGCTCTCGCCCGCACTGGCCGATCCCCAAATCTTTCCCAACGGGTCATACGCGGCGGCGCTCAACGAGGACGGGACGGTGAACGGGCCGGGCTCTCCGGCGCGGGTGGGCTCCGTCGTGGCGGTCTTCGCTACGGGGCTCGGCTGGCTGAACCCCTTGCCGGCAGACGGACAGACCGTCTTCGCCGAGTTGCCGCGCGCCGCCTTGCCGGTGCGCGTCGTGACGGGCGATGGCCGCCACCTGCCGGTGCTCTGGGCCGGCCAGGCGCCTGGATTGGTGGCGGGCGTGGCGCAGGTGAACTTCCGCCTCGAGTTGAGCGAGGCAATACTCCCGCACACGCTCTCGATTCGCCTCGTGGTCGGGGGCGTGGCCGGCAACGAGGCTCGCCTCGCCGTGGCGCCCTGAAGCGCCCGAGCGAAGTGCGAGAATTGAAGGTGATACTCACACAGGAAGGGGCGAAGGGAGAATTCCATGCGCACTGAATGGGTCAAGAAGCGCGAGGGCGATCCGATCCGCACGCAGATGCACTACGCCCGGCGGGGCATCATCACCGAGGAGATGCGGTATGTGGCGCAGCGCGAAAACCTCGATCCGGAACTCATCCGCAGCGAGGTTGCTCGCGGCCGCATGATCATTCCCGCCAACATCCGCCACACCAATCTCGAACCGATGGGGATCGGCATCGCCGCGCGGTGCAAGATCAACGCCAACATCGGCAACTCGGCCACCACGTCGAACATCGACGAGGAGCTCGAGAAGCTCCGCTACGCCATCCGCTACGGCGCCGACACAGTGATGGATCTCTCCACCGGTGGCAACATCCCGGAAATTCGCAAAGCCATCATCGCCGCCTCGCCCGTGCCCGTGGGGACGGTGCCGCTCTATGAGGCCGTAGCGCGGGTTCGCCGCATCGAGGACCTGACGCCGGAGCTCGTGCTCGAGGTGATCGAGGAGCAGGCCGAGCAGGGCGTCGACTACATGACCATCCACGCCGGCGTTCTCGTCCAGTACATTCCGCTGACGACGCGGCGGCTGACCGGCATTGTCAGCCGCGGCGGTTCGATCATGGCCGAATGGATGGTGCGCAATCACCGGCAGAACTTCCTCTACGAGCGCTTCGAGGATATTTGTAAGATCTTTCAGAAATACGACGTCAGCTTCTCGCTCGGCGACGGCCTCCGGCCCGGCTCCATCGCCGACGCAAGCGACGAGGCCCAGTTTGCCGAGCTCAAGACGCTCGGCGAGCTGACGAAGAAAGCCTGGGAGTACGAGGTGCAGGTGATGGTCGAGGGTCCCGGCCACATTCCGATGGACCAGATCCAGTTGCAGGTTGAGAAGGAACGCGAGCTGTGCCACGAGGCGCCGTTTTATACGCTGGGGCCGCTGGTCACCGACATCGCGCCCGGCTACGATCACATCACCTCGGCCATCGGTGCGGCGATGATCGGCTGGTACGGCGCCTCGATGCTGTGCTACGTCACGCCAAAGGAGCACCTTGGGCTGCCCAACCGCGAAGACGTCAAGCAGGGCATCATCGCTTACAAGATCGCGGCGCACGCTGCCGATATCGCCCGGCATCGGCCGGGCGCCCGGGACCGCGACGACGAGCTGTCGCGCGCCCGTTACCGCTTCGACTGGAAGCGGCAATTCGAGCTTGCGCTCGATCCGGAGACGGCTCGCGCCATGCACGATGAGACCTTGCCGGAAGATGCGTTCAAGGAAGCGCACTTCTGCTCGATGTGCGGGCCGAAGTTCTGCTCGATGAACATCTCCTCGCGCATCGAGCGGTTCACCTCCGCCGAGGCCGACTCCGTGCTCGCCTCCGGCTCGAGAGGATGATCGAGCGGCTCGAGCTCGGCCCGGCCGAGCGGGTGCTGCTTGTTTCGGCGCCCGCGGCCGCCCTCGCGATCGAGCTGGCGCGCCGGCTCGAGCGCGGCGTGGTGGTGGGGCTGGGCGCAGTCGATGAGATCGCGCCGCTGCGGCGCGCCACGCGCGACTTGGTGAATGTCATGTTCCAGCCTGGCGCTCCGGAGGAGATTCCCTGGAGCGACGGGTTCTTCTCGGTCGTCATCGACCTGAAGGGAGGTTGGAGGGATCCTCGGGCTGCCGCGCGCGAGGTGGCGCGCGTGCTCGCCCCCGGCGGCCGGGCCTATCTGGCGCAGGTCGAGCCGGGCCCGCTCGTTGAAGCCGGCCTGTCGGCGCTCGGCGTCGAAGGCGAGCTGCTGATTCTGGAAAAATCCCGATGAAACCGGCCGCGGCAGTATAATGCCCGCTGAGTGGGTGCGGGTGCGCTGCTAGCGGCTTTGGTTGTGCTCGGAGCGGACGCTCAGGTACGGGGCATAGTTCGCGACGGCGCAGGCGGCGAGACGTTAAGCCGCGTCCGGATCCAGCTTCTTCCGGCGGGCCGGGAAGCGGTCACTGACGCCTCCGGCTCGTTCTCGCTCGAGGGAATCGAGCCGGGCGAATACACGCTGCGCTGCTCCACCGTCGGCTACCGGATCGTCGAGAGGCGCTTTCATCTCCAGGCGGGGGAGGTCAAGGAGTTCGAGGTCATCCTGAGTCCGGAGACGCTCCGGCCGGTGGAGACGGTCGAGGTACGGGCGGACCCGTTTGAGCCGGTCCGGCTGGAGAGTCCTTCGGAGCTGCGCCTGGAGGGAAACGAGACCAAGAACCTGGCTAGCGTGCTGGCCGACGATCCGCTGCGCGCCGTGCAGGCCCTGCCCGGGGTGGCCTCCAACGACGACGCCGACAGCCGGTTCGCGCTGCGGGGCGTCTCCTTCGAGCGGATCGGATTGTACCTGGACGGGGTGCTGCTGGCGAGCCCGTTTCACATGGTGGCTGCCGAGCAGGCCTCCGGAGCCTTGACGGCCTTTCAGGGCGATGCGCTTGAGACGATCGCCCTCTATGCGGGGGCGCCGCCCGTGCGCTACGAAGACAGGACCGCCGCCGCGCTCGACCTGCTCACCCGCGAGGGCAGTCGCATCCGTCCCACGCTGCGCGCCACAGCGAGCGCCTCCAACGCCAGCATCCTCGCCGAGGGCCCGCTCGCGCGTCGGCGCGGCTCTTGGATCGTCGGCGTGCGCAAGAGCTATCTCCGGTACATCATCGAGCGAACGGTGAAGGCCGAACCGACGCTTGCCTTCGGTTTCGTGGACGCGCAAGGACGCTTGAGCTTTGATGCCGGGCGAGGACATCAGGTCACGCTCAGTGTCCTGGACGGGGTCTCCGATCTTGACCGCACGCGTGCTCGCACCCGGCTCGGCATCAACTCGCCTATGCTGGCCGACCACCGCTTCACGCTTGCCACCGTGGCGTGGCGGTGGACGACGCCGCGGGGCTTGCTGCTCGACAACCGTGCCGCCTGGCTCCGCAACCGTCATGAGAGCCGCAACCGCGAGGATTGGGCCTTAGCCGGCGGCGCCTTCGGCGAGTGGGTCTGGAAGGGTTCGGGAACGTGGTTCTGGGGCGACGGTCGCACGCTCGACTTCGGCGCTGTGCTCCGGCGGCGGCGCACCGACGGTTTCGTCAACCAATATCAGCTCAGCCCGCTGGCGCTGCGGCGGCTGGATGAGTTCCGAGGCCGCGGGCTGCATGCCGGCGGGTACCTCCAGCAGTCGACGAACCTGGCCGGCGGCCGGCTGTATCTGGCGGCCGGTTTGCGCTGGGACCGGCTGGGGGCGGCCGCCGGCGCCGTGACCGCCTCCCCGCAGGCTTCGCTCGCCTTGGCTTTGCGTCCCTCCACCCGCCTGCAATTGGCCTGGGGCCAGTATGCGCAGTTCCCGGAGCTGAACTGGCTGTATTCGCCGCTCGGGCGAGCCGATCTTGCGCCGGAGCGCGCCACGCATTACGTGGCCGCCTTCGAGCAGCGCCTGGGCGAGAGGAGTCGGTTGCGCCTGGAACTGTACAACCGTCAGGATCGCGACCTGTTATTTCGGCCCTGGCACGAGCCGCGGCTGATCGCCGGGCGCATCCTGCCCTGGCGGTTGGACGCGCCGGTGGAGAACTCCCTCCGAGGCTATGCACGCGGCTTTGACCTGTACCTCCAGCGCCGCACCGCCAACGGGCTAACCGGTTGGCTCGGGTATTCGCTGAGCTATGCGCGGATGCGTGACGGGGCAAGCGGGGCGCGTTTTGCCGCCGATTACGATCAGCGTCACGCCGTGAACGCTTACCTCGGCTGGCGGTTGCGCCCGAGCGTTCATTTGAGTACGCGCTGGATCTACGGCAGCGGCTTCCCTGTGCCCGGCTTCCTGCGCCGCGAGGGGGGCCGCTACTGGCTGGCCGCCGAACGCAATCGGGTTCGTCTTGCGCCGTACCACCGCGCCGATTTCCGCCTGAACAAGGCCTTCGTGTTGCCGCGCTTCAAGGCGACGCTGTATGCCGAGGTGGTAAACATTTTCAACCGGGAAAACTACCGGTTTTCGAGCTTCGACGGCTATAACGCCCGCACCGGCCAGGCCTTCGTCAGCGTCGACCGGATGCTACCCGTGCTGCCGTCGGCGGGGTTGGTCTTGGAGCTGTGAAGCGGGAAGCGAAAGGTGATTGACGGTGTCTTTCCTTCTTGATAGAATCCCGGTCCGAGAGTAGATCGAATGCCACAGCCTCCGCCTATCCGCTTTTGGGGAAAGCTTTTTGGGATTCTTGCGGCGCACATTCTCGCAGCTTGCCCGGAGCATGCTCAGGCTCGCGCTCAATATGACCCAGCACCGCTTGAGCCCGGGGTCCAGTTTGAAACGGAATTAGGGCGCGCCGGCGAACCGCAGGACTGCTTGGCAGGGTACACAACGACGGAGTGTTCTTTTGAGAACGAGAAGTTTGTCCGAGGTTTCACTATCGGCACCGCAATCTCGAGCGCAGCAGCGGCGCTGTTAGTGCCGCTTGTACTGGCTGCGGTCTGGCTCAAAACGATGGGCTGGTGGCGAGCTAATCCCTGGTTGCGCTGGGGCTGGCCAACAGCGGTCGGACTGCTGATGGCAACGATTGTGCTCTGGGCACTCCCGTTGCTCACATACCGAGGCATATTGCCTCCCTGGATGGGCTTGGGTTTTTATCCCGGCGTGCGCGACGACTTCTTCATCTCCTGCGCGCCGTGCTCGGTGGGCGTCTCGAACTATCCCCCATGGTTCGGGTGGTTCGGACAGTTTGGGATGCCGGAAATGGGACTTGCGATTGAGCAACCCTGGTCACTTTTACTTTCGCTGGTCCTAGGGTTTCTGCTTTTCTCGTTGCTCTTCGGGGCAATCCACTTGGGCTTGCGAAGGCTGGGTGGCTTTGGGGGCCTAACCGCGGAAAGGGAGATCACATGAGCCGAGTCATCATCGCGGTTGGCGGCACCGGGCAGATGGTTTTGCACTATTACGTCCAGCTCTTTCTAGTCGGCTACATAAGCGAAGGCTTTCAAGCCTTCGTGCTGGATTCCGCCAATGCACTCAGATCGTTGGAGTATCTGTCCGGCTTCTTCAATGATGTTCGCCTCGCTCTGGGGCCGGTTAGCGATCAAGAGGGTGTTCCTGAAATCAGATTTATACGGTTGGAGCAGGGCAAACAGGGCATGAAGGTGGCTGAGATGCTGATGCAAGCTCCCCTGCCTTCCAACCCTGGATTCCACCATCCTGCGCAGGCCTTCTTCTCCCGCGACGCTCTGAATCAAGATGTGAGGCAGGGGTTATATGCCCGGCCGGCCTTGTCCACGGTAATGGCCCTTGAAACGGCGTTGCGGCAGATCGATCCGCTACGCCTGCCCAGGGACGCTAAGGTCGTGCTTGTCTGTTCGTGTATTGGAGGAACAGGCGGGGGA
>Ga0308391_1000645_pt1 | contig 15208 bp, 14 predicted proteins | sample Hotspr20Samplet1_FD_202363 | JGI IMG/M metagenome (GOLD analysis project Ga0308391, IMG submission 202363) | Hot spring phototrophic mat microbial communities from Octopus Spring, Yellowstone National Park, Wyoming, United States - 20050623_t1 ... | reverse complement strand
AGCCCTCCAGCCAGCAGTAGCTTTTGTTGGACTATCGTAGAGTCTGTCTGTAAAGAATCCCGCAAGACAGGCACGCCTCCTACAACGCCCTGCCGCCTGAGGTTATACGCCCATACGCAAGTGTCCGTGATAGCAAAGCTATACTGCTGGGGAACCTCCTGCCCCTGAATCCGCTCCCGATAGTATATCCGCAAAGCGGTCTGCGGACTGCGAGGGAAAATCGTATAAATCGCCCCGTTACCTACCGAGTTCGGAGCCTCTGCTTTGATAAGTAGACCCGGAAAGGCCGAGGCGAATGCGCTTTGATTCGCTAAGGCGGCCTCTGGCAAAGTCAAAATATATCGGCCTAAGGCTGTGTCCAAGCGAAATCTTTTTGCCCCAGGGGAGAATGTCTCGTACCGAAGCGTATCGTACCCGGGTAGAACCAACTGCTGCCCATCCCCGCCGAAGGTCGTTGTGGTGGTGTATCCTTGTCCTGCGGTAAGCGGCTGCGTGAGCCGCTCTACTTGCACTCGGAGAGGTATGCCTATATTGCCGTAAGAGCTGGCTATGAAAAGTTCCAGTACGACGGAATCTATACCTACCAGAGCATCAATATAGAATCGCACATTTTCTCCGCCTAAGGCGAACTGGGTTGCCCATTGTGCGGAAAGCTGTCCAATAAGCGTATCTATGGTTTCCCCTACAAACACAAATGGAGCTCGCTCCGTAGAAGGCTCGGGCAAGAATATTGGCGTTGCCGAGGATACCTGAAGCGTCTCTACTACCGTAGCCGGCGGCGGATAAAGTTCCTCTCCCATGCGCTGAGGATTCCGACAGGCAGAAAACAAAAGAAGAACGACTGCCCCGATACCTACCCGCCTTCCTACTGAATATTGGGATGCGGATGGGCCTGATAGCTTCTTACAGAGGGGGCTTCTTTCTCGGATTCTTGACGCAAGGCCAAGGCCTAATCGCCTATACATGAAAATCCTCTGAGAGGGCGAAGGTACGCTTTGGAGTCTGCTTAGGCGGACTGGGCAGGCGCTCGGTTCAAAAGCTGGGAGTAGCAGGCGCTCCAGCTTTCCGCGGAAAGGCCGTTGCCTTCTATGTTTGCGCAGGATTGACCGACCTCAACAAGGGAGTCGTAGGATTTTCCCGCCAGCACGGAGAAAACCTCGGGAATGTAGTTATCCCATTTCGCTTTTTCGGGAAAAGTAGGCGAGAAGAAGGCGCCCGGTACAGAGGTATAGTTCGTGAATAGCAGTTGGGTTTTACCCAGCTGTGGGTCTCCCCGCAAAAGGTGCCGGATATAAACGGCCAATAATCCTGTCATCCAGCCGTTGCAATGAATTACCTGGGGGTACCAGTGGAGCTTTTTGAGTACTTGGATGACCCCTTTGCTGAAAAAGACTATGCGCTCGTCATTGTCGGAGTAAGGGGTGCGGCTCTGCGGCTCATAAAAGGTACCTTTGCGAGCCCAGAACTCATGGTTGTCTAAGAAATACACCTGCGTGCGGGAGCCGGGGATGGAGGCTACTTTGACATTGAGGGCGTAGTCCATCGTTCCTACCCGAATCGTGATTCCGGAGAGCCGCTTGACTTCGTGGAGGCGCCAGCGCCGATCGTCAATTAGCCCATATTTGGGCATGAAGATACGCACTTCGTAGTCGTTGTGTAAGCGGCCGGGCATTTCGGCCACCAGCTGGGCCGCTGGCGTCTCCTCCCAGAACGGAGCACATTCCGTCGTCGCTATGAGGATTCGCGGTTTCTCCTGCCACATCATCATAGAAGCCCTTTCACGGCAAAGTTACGGAAATTTCGGGAACTTTGGGCATGCTGAAAACCCAGTCTTATACGGAGCTCATGCGGGCATATCGGCTCTTTTCGGCAATAAGTGAGATGGCTCGTCTATACGATGAGCACCGGGATATTTGCAAGTATGTTCATTCCACTTCGCGTGGTCACGAAGCCATTCAGGTGGCGGTGGGGGAGCGGTTGCGCCCCATAGACTTTGTATATCCTTATTATCGGGATGAAGGGCTGCTTTTGGCAATGGGATTTTCGCCGAGGGAGCTGATGCTTCAGCTGCTGGCGAAGCGGGATGATCCTTTTTCGGGAGGGCGTACTTATTATAATCACGCGAGCTACCGGGGTCCTGATTATCCGCAGATTCCGCATCAATCTTCGGCTACGGGGATGCAGGCGATTCCGGCGACGGGGGCCGCCCATGGTTTAGCTTACCAGCGCCAGCAGGGCCTACGCCATGATGACGCTATCGTCGTGTGCAGCTTAGGCGATGGAGCGCTCACCGAAGGCGAAGTCGCCGAAGCCTTCCAAATGGCTGTGCTAAAAAAACTCCCCATCCTTTACCTCGTCCAGGATAACGGCTGGGCTATTTCGGCTTCGGCTGATGAGCTGCGGGCCATGGATGCGCCTATATATGCTCAGGGCTTTCCGGGGCTGAGACTTTTTGTGGTGGAGGAGGGTTATGATTATTTGGCTTGCTGTGAGGCTGCGGAAGCGGCCCTGAGTTATGTGCGGGCGGGGCATGGTCCGGCCATGCTTTATGCTAAAGTTCCGCTCATTGGTCACCACACTTCGGGCGTACGCCGAGAATGGTATCGGCCTCCCGAAGATTTGGCGGCTGCTCAGGCTTTAGACCCCCGTCTCCACCTGCGTGCCTACCTCCAAAAGCAGTTTCCGGACCTTGACCTCGCCGCCATAGACGCCGAGGTCAAAGCCGACATAGAGAAAACTTTCTGGGAGGTGGTTTCGGCGCCGGAGCCCGACCCCGCCTCCATCACCCAGCATGTGTATGCACCCACGCCGATCACGGAGGAGCGAGGCCAGCGCTGCCCGGCTGGCGCACCCGAAACCCTCATGGTAGATGCGGCCCTCCATGCTGTGGAGGAGATTCTGGCCGCCCATCCTGAAGCGCTCTTCTACGGGCAGGATGTGGGACGCCGACTGGGGGGCGTTTTCCGAGAGGCCGCCACCCTCGCCCAAAAATTCGGCGACACCCGCGTCTTCAATACCCCCATCCAAGAAGCCTACATCATTGGCAGCACCGTCGGCATGGCCGCCGTAGGTTGCCGCCCCATCGTAGAAATCCAGTTCGCCGACTACATCTGGCCCGGCCTCAATCAGCTCTTTACCGAACTGAGCCGCGCCCACTATCTCTCTAACGGCAAGTGGGAAGTGCCTGTGGTCATTCGGGTGCCGTGTGGAGCTTACCTTGGAGGCGGACCTTACCACTCTTCCAGCGTAGAAAGTGTGCTGACGGCCATTCGGAGCATCAAGGTCGTCTATCCCTCTAATGCCGCCGACATGAAGGGCCTTCTCAAAGCCGCCTTTTACGACCCTAATCCCGTCGTAGTCTTAGAGCATAAGGGACTCTACTGGTCTAAGGTGCCCGGCACCCGCCGAGCTAAAACGCCCGAACCCAGCCCCGACTATGTCGTTCCCATCGGCAAAGCCCGCTGGGAAAAAACCGCCACCGCCGACCCCGCCTTGCTCATCATCAGCTACGGAATGGGCGTACATTGGGCCTGGATCGCCGCCGAAAAGTACCCAGACGCCGTAGCCATTTTAGACCTGAGGTCGCTGGTGCCGCTGGATTACGAAATGATAGCCGAAGGCGTGCGCCAATACCATCGGGTGCTCATCCTAACAGAAGAACCGCCCGCACATAGCTTTGCCCAGGCGCTGGCCGGATGGATCGCAGGCAATCTCTTTGAGGCGCTGGATGCCCCACCTCTCGTCGTCGGCAGTCAGGAAGTCCCAGCCGTCCCTCTCAATATAGGTTTAGAAAAAGCCTATCTCCCTTCGCCCGAGACCATCCTCGCCACCGTGGAAAAGCTTTTGAGATACTAAACTATGTCCCAAATAACGATTCGTTGTGCGGGGTGTGGGGCGGCGGTGCGCTATGACCCTGCTTCGGAAAGCCTCAAATGCCCTTATTGTGGGCATGGGGAGGTATTGCCCACCACGCAAAGCCGCATTCAAGAGATACCGCTTCTGGAAGCTATTGAGCAAGTCCAGCTCCCTAAAAAGGCCATAGATCATCATCGGGTGCTGAATTGTCAGAGCTGCGGGGCTGCGATCGCCTATGATGAACGGCGCGTGGCTCGGCGATGCGACTTTTGTGGAGCGGAAACGGTGGGCGAAGCCCTTTTAGCCGAAGAGCCCATACAGCCGCAGGGCGTACTGCCGTTTCGCATTATCCCCGAAGAAGCCCAAAAAGCCTTTCAGGTATGGCTGAAAAATCTCTGGTTTGCCCCCTCAGACCTCACTCAAAAAACCCGCGTAGAGGAGCTCAAGGGCGTCTATTTACCCCTCTGGACCTTTGATGCGCATGCACACGCCACCTGGCAGGCAGTACCAGGCTACTACCGAACCCGTACAGAATCCTACTACAATCCCCAGACCCGCCGCCACGAGACTCGACAAGTGCAATATGTAGAGTGGGGCTGGCCCGTAAGCGGCAATGTAGAAGAACGTTTTGATGACATCGGGATCTCTGGGCTAAAAAGCCTCCCTCAACGCTATCTAAACGAGGTGGGAGACTTTAGCACAGCAACGGATTTATTGGATTACGATGCGCGCTACTTTTTGGGTTGGGATGTGGCTCTACCCGACAAACCTTTGCCTGACGCGTGGCAAGAGGCCCAGCGCCAGATCCGAGAGAAGGTCGAGGCCTTATGTAAAGCGCAAATCCCTGGAGACACCTATCGGGACTTTTCCATGGAACTGCGGCTTTCGCAAGCAACGACGAAATTGGCCTATGTACCTATCTATATTTTGGCGTATCGGTATTCGGGGAAGCCTTATCGGGTGGTGGTGCATGGCCGCACAGCCGTAGTGGGGGGGGACCGGCCCATCAGCTGGTGGAAGGTAGGCGCCTTGATCGCCCTCATCGGAGCAGGCCTCTACCTCCTGTGGAAGAGCGGCCTCTTAGGCTAATCTCCCAACCAAATGGCAAGCCTTTTGCTATATTTGCCACAGTGCGAAAAATCATCTGGGTAGTATGGGTAGGCCTGCTCTGGGCGAGCTCAGATTCCACGCGCAAGGTCTTTTCGCCTCGGGTTCTTAAAAAGGAGGTTCCTTTTCAGCCGGGTGAAAAACTCGTGTATCGCGTACATTATGGCTGGCTTACTGCTGGCGAAGCCGTCTTCGAGGTTTACCCCAAACTCTACTTAGTCAACGGCCTCATCGCCTATGTCTTCCGCGGCAGTGGGAAAACGGCCTCGGCCTTCGAGTGGTTTTACAAGGTACGAGACTACATGGATACCTATGTAGATACCGCTCAAATGCGCTCTCTCCTGTACTACCGCTATGTCAATGAGGGCGATTTTCACTTCGTAGATACGGTTTACTTTGATTACGAACGGATGGAGGTGCGAGGACGAAAGGGGACCTTCCCTATGACAGATGGCGTCATGGATATGCTCGGAGCGTTTTATTATGCTCGGCGGCTGGATATCCGCTCTATGCCCGACGGAACCGTAGTACCCATCCCGGTATTCTTAGACGACAAAATCTACGACTTAGGCATGAAAATCCTGGGCCGAGAAAAAATAAAGACCGACCTGGGAACCTTTCGATGCATCAAGATTACGCCGCTGGTAGTAGCAGACCGAGTATTTCGGGGAGAAGCCGAAATGATCATGTGGGTAACGGACGACGAAAACCTGATTCCTGTCAAGATCACTTCGCCCGTGATCGTGGGAAGCGTATCAGCGACCTTAATGCGGTATGAGAACCTCAAGTATCCGCTTTCATCCCGCATTAAATGACCTAAGCGCTCCCTCAGGCTCTCCTGCGTGTTCAAATCCCTCTTTTTCTGAGGGCGGCCTTGGATATACTGCTTGCCCTCTTTGGTGGGTAGTTATTCCCAGCGGGAAACCGTTTGGCTCTGGGCAGGACCTGGTCCTCTTTGCCGAAGGTTAGCTATTTACTCGGATTTATGTACCTTTGCGAAGATGTCTAGGCTGTTGGGATTGCTACTGGGGATAGGTTTCCTTACAGCGCAGATGAATCCATGGTATGGGCTTCGGTGCGGTATAAACTGGGGCCAATATCATACGACGGACCAGGGTGACACGCGCTCGCGCGCCTACTGGGGCGGGGGATTCTCAGGCGCTATTGGGACCCAAGTGCCCTTAGATAGGGATAAAATCTGGGCCATTCAAGGCGAAATGAGTATAACGCAGCGCCGAGCCACCGACCGAAATTTTGGATACGATTACCGCTACAATCTCTGGAGCTTAGACTTTACGGCTCTGGGCGTCTGGCGCTGGAATCGTGATTTCGAGGTGTTTTTCCTGGAGACAGGACCTATGTCCAGTGTCTTATTATATGGGAAGTACTGGGAGCGAGATAACCTGAGTGGAAAAATAAAGACCCGAAAGGTGCAGTATGGACGTGGGGGCACTCGCGACCTTCGCCGGGGAGAAATCGCCTGGACTGTGGGGGCGAGCACAGCTTACCTCGTAGGCCCAGGCTACCTTACCCTCGGTATGCGATTCTGGCACGGCATCAACAACCTCGGCGGCGGCCTCTTCCAACGTTGGCATAATTACGGCGTCATGATGCACCTCACCTACTGGTACGACGATAGCCTCCGATAAGAAGACCGAACTCCCCCTCCACCTTCTCCAAAAGGAGGTGGATGACTGGATCCGGGATGTGGGCAAAGGGTACTTTTCGGTGCTCACGAATACGGTTATTCTCATGGAGGAGGTGGGCGAGCTGGCCCGCCTCATAGCCCGCCACTATGGCGACCAATCCTTCAAAGCCGGGGAAAATCCCCACCCCCAAGCCATAGGTGAAGAGATGGCCGATATCCTCTTCGTGCTTTTATGTCTGGCCAATCAGACGGGTATAGACTTACAGGCAGCCTTTGAAAGGAAGTTAGCGCTTAAAACCCGGCGGGATGCGGCTCGGCATGAACAGCGAGCCGCTAAGAGGGATTGGCCTTCCACAGAAGGCTCAGGCCCCCCAGAAACCCCGTTGGCCACAGATACCGATTGATTTGGTGGGTTGTCCGCACATAGAGAAATACCTCCCGCCGTATCCCGGAAGCTATCCGGAGCTCCAAAAGGAGGGCGAGATTCCCTATGACGGGCGGTATCACCTTGCGTACATCGCTTAGAGCGACGCGATTCCATTCTTGAATGGGCTGGCCGTCTGGCGTCTCGTACTCTAACATGAGCGTCTGTCCAAAGGGAATAAGCGCCTGGGGGCCGACCCCCAGCGCCAATGCCCCCTCAGCGTCAAAGGTGAGCCGCCACAAACCCTCCATGTAAATGAAGTGCGTATAGGTATGAGCCCGTGCAATGCCCTGGAGTGGCCGGCCCGTAAGCGGGGATATGTAAATACTGCTGTCTAAGAGCAACCGCGAATGACCCATCAAATACCCGAAAGCCGGAGCCAGCCCATGGCGGAGCTTGCTTTTGCGACCCTCAAAAAGCTCTATATGACCCGCAGCACCTACCTCTACGCCAAGGCGCGTAAAAAACTGGGCGTACTCCGTACGATATTGATAAAGGCTGATCCCGCCTCGCACTCCAAAGGCATTCCCTTGTCCCCACACCAGGCCAAAGAGCCAGAGCCCCCTTCCGACTATCCCTAAAACCCTCCAAAGAAAGGTGAGAGAGAAAAATTCATCAAGGTTCATCTATGCCTAAGTAGAGACTGAGTTTCGCTCGGAAGTCTTTCAGCAGGCGTAGGTCGCGCTGGTCGGCGGCGAACTTTTCGCCTTCGCGGAAGGCAGAGAGGGCTTTATCGGTTTGGCCTTGCATTTCGTAGAGAAGTCCCATCTGGTAGTAGGTAGCGGCATGGGTGGGGTTGCGGCGCAGGGCCTCTTGGAAGGCGGCTTCGGCTTCGGTAAGGCGCCCCTGACCCATGAGCCAAACCCCCAGCGTGTGCGGCCAAAAAGGGTCCTCCGGATATGCCTCTACTTGCCCCCGCAAATACGCTTCCCGGTCCATGCTTCCTCGTCAAAAATACGCAAAAGGGGATGTCCTCGCAGGCCAATCCTCAGGGCTAACGCAGAGTTGTTAGGTTCTACTAAAACTGGGCCTCCTCGGTGGAGCCTTTCATAGCGGTAATGGCACTTAGGCCGCCCGTAACAATCTCCTGTATCGCATCAAAGTAGCCCGTCCCTACAAAAGACTGATGTTTGACGGCTTTGAAGCCTTTTTCTTGAAGGGCAAACTCCCGACTTTGGAGGTCGGCGTAGCCTGCCATGCCGCGCTGCTGGTAAGCCAGCGCCAATTCAAACATGCTGGTATTGAGCGCGTGAAAGCCGGCTAAGGTGATAAACTGGTATTTATATCCCATTTCGGCGAGCTTTTCTCGGAAGGTGAGGAGCTCGGCTTCGGAGAGGAAAGCGCGCCAGTTGAAGGAGGGGGAGCAGTTGTAGGCGAGGAGCTTATTGGGATACTTTTCGTGGATGGCTTGGGCAAATTCTCGGGCTTCGCCGAGGTCAGGCGTGCTGGTTTCCCACCATAAGAGGTCGGCATAAGGCGCATAGGCCAATCCCCGAGCGATGGCCATTTCTACGCCTGAGCGGATATAATAGAAACCTTCGGCCGAGCGGCCCCGGCTCCTATCTATGAAAGGTTCGTCCGCAGGGTCAATATCTGAGGTGATGAGGGTAGCGCTATGGGCATCGGTGCGGGCGATGAGGATGGTGGATGTACCCAGGACATCGGCGGCGAGCCGGGCAGCGATGAGCTTCTGAATGCCTTCCTGGGTAGGGACGAGAACTTTTCCGCCCAGGTGGCCGCATTTTTTCGCTGAGGAGAGCTGGTCCTCAAAGTGCACCCCAGCGGCCCCCGCTTCAATCATCATTTTCATGAGTTCGTAGGCGTTGAGGTTGCCGCCGAAGCCGGCTTCGGCATCGGCCACGAGGGGCACCAGCCAATCGCGGGAGGCGCCTTTCTCTGGGTTTTGGGCAAACTCAATCTGATCAGCCCGCAAAAGGGCGTTATTGATGCGACGCACGAGGGTAGGGACGCTTTCAACAGGATATAGGCTCTGGTCGGGGTAAGTTTGGCACGCCACGTTGGCATCAGCAGCCACTTGCCAGCCGCTCACATAAACGGATTGGAGACCGGCTTGCACGGCTTGTACGGCTTGCAGACCCGTAAGGCATCCCAGCGCCGCCACATAAGGCTCCGTGTGCAAAGCTTTCCACAGGCGCTGCGCCCCCCGCTCCGCCAGCGAATAACTCCAATCATATGACCCCCGCAACCGAATCACATCTTCTGGGCGGTAAGAGCGGGTAATGCCTTTCCAGCGCGGATTAGTGCGCCACTCCTGGGCCAACTGAGCAACTCGGGCCCGAAAATCTCCGTTATGAGAGGTAACGTTCATATGCATAACTCGTGAAGAAAGGGATGAGATCGGGTGCGTACAAAAGGTCTTGCAAAAGTCGTACCGCCTGGGAAGAGAGATGAGAATGGGCTTTTTGGACTTGGCGAATATAAGACTCGTATAGAAAAACAGACACCTCTTGTCCGTCTTCTGTACGGGGTGGAGGGGTGGCCTTTAACCACTGAAAGAGTTGGGTGCGAGCGATTTCAGCCGTAGCCGCATCTTCCATAAGGTGGTGTATCGCCACGGCTCCTTGGCCCTGTAACCAGCTCTCTAAATACAAAAGGGCCACCTCTATCTGCCGATACAGCGCTTCGGAGGAGAGGGGCCTCTCTCCCAAAGCTGGAAAAGCGGTAATCTGCGCAACCGAGACCTCCTTGGGAATGCGGTGGAGCTGATTGGGCGCCCCCTGAAAGGCATTCACAAAAGTCTCCTGAATCACGGGTACTAAGTCGGGATGCGCCACCCACGCCCCGTCAAAACCCCGCTCTATCTCCAACTCTTTATCCGCTTTCACGGCTTGGAGGGCTTTTTCGTTGAGGGTGGGGTCTTTTCGGCTGGGAATGAAGGCCGACATTCCTCCAATAGCTAAGGCACCCCACTTATGCGCCGATCGGACGATTTCCAGCGCATAAGCCTCTAAGAAGGGCTCCTTCATCGTGAGGAGGTGCCTTTCTGGCAGGAGTGGGCCTCGGGTGCGCAAAAGATGCTTGACGATGCTAAATAGATAGTCCCATCGGCCAGCATTGAGAGCCGTAATGCGATCCCGCAGCTCGTAAAGGATCTCTTCGGTTTGAAGGGCGGCCCCCAGTGTCTCTATGAGGACGGTAACCCGAATAGTCCCCAACGGAAGGCCCAAGTAACCCTCGCAAAAGGTGAGGAACTCATGCCAGAGACGGGCCTCGTCGGCATGTTCCAACTTTGCCAGATACAAAGCGGGAAAGCGCCCTCGCTCCAAAAGCGCCTCCGCATTGTAAAATAAATACACCGCCGCATCCAGAAAGGCCCCACTGAAAGGGCGGGGCAGCAACCGTTTTTCCACTAAGTGGAGGCCTCGCGGCCGAACATGAAGGAAAGTGGGGGAGGTGGGGTCCTGTTCGTAGGTTTTACCTTCGGTCGTATGCCGGAGCTGGCCCCGCACGGCCTTATAGAGGGCCTCATAAGCCGGGAGGAGCTTAGCGGGGTGGGGCGTAAAAGCATCTTCCAGATCAGCCATGAAGCCATCGGCTCGACTATTGAGGGCGTTGATAATCATTTTAGGGTCGGCGGGGCCTGTGATTTCTACATAACGTTTTTGAAGGGGAGCGGGGAGGGGAGCCACCTGCCATTGGCCTGCACGGATGGCCTGCCGAGCGGGGTGAGGCGCCGCAAGGCGGTCCGCCCGAGCCAAGAGCAGAACCTCCCACCGAGCCCCAAACCCCGCTTCTATGCGTCGGAGAAAGTCTTGAAAGGCAGGTCTTTCCAGAAATTCTGACGAATGCACGGGGCAAAGAAAAAACCTTCTGCCCATTTGAGCGGCCTCCCTAAGCGCCCATTTTTCTTAGTGTCTGGTTTGGCTCCGCCAAAAGCGGGGCGGCTTTGGCGCAACTACAACTGGCGGTTGTTGACAAGCTTGATGAACTCCTCCAGCCCGACGATCCGGACCCGCTTAGCTCCCGGCATGAATGTGCAAAGCCCCCCACTAAGGTAGAACTCCCTCAACTGCGGCGTCCAACCCGTGCCGCCCAGGACCAGATAGACATCGTCACATGCTCTGCTCTCCAGCAGCTGCAGGAGCGCTATCACTTCAAAGGGGATCTTCTGCTCGGCGGTTCCAGCGACCTGCTGCCACTTGAGCGATACCACGATCCTGCGCCCGCTTCCCCGGTCATGCACAAGGAGATCGGCTCTGTACGGGCGATCGCCCATCACCCTGCCGATGCAGGATTGCTTCTCGTACTGATAGCCCGCCAACTGAAGCGCAGGAAGCACCATCTCCTCCAACACCCGACCAGTTCTCGTACTCCCTGGGGACATCCTCAAAGATTGCGCGTTGCGATGACCTCCCGTGCAGGGCTTCGGTCGCCGGTGCAGCTGATCCTCCGTGGAGCGTCTACGAAGGTGAGCCGAAAGCCAAGCTGCTCGTACAGCCGCACAACGCGTTCGGTAGCCTGGTTAGAAAGCACTACGGGGCCTGGATGCCGCACCAACCATTGAGCCAGGCGGACCTGGTCCTCCCAGCTGAATCCATCGGGACTATACTGGCGAAATTCCACGTCGTAAGGTGGGTCGGCATACACAAAGTCGCCTTCCTCCAACGGCACCGATTCAAAATCCCTACAGATGAACTCCCACTGTGCTAGTACAGGCACGTACTCAATGAAGCTGCGCCGGTAGGGGATGCTCCGGTAGCGCCCAAAAGGTACGTTGAATTCCCCCCTGCGGTTGAAACGGCACAGGCCGTTGTAGCCGGTGCGGTTGAGGTAGTAGAAGAGCTGCGCTGCCTCTTCGGAGTCGCCTTTGCCAGAGCGGATGAGCTCGTTGAAGCGTGCGCGGTGCTGGTAGTAGAGCCCGGCGTTATTCTCCATAGGGATGGTAATCCGTAGCCCGCGCTGCAGCCAGCAGAAGAAGTTGATAAGGTGCGGGTTGATGTCGTTGAGCAGGGCTCGCTCAGGCTGGAGCCCCAGGGTAACAGAAAGCCCCCCACAGAACGGTTCAACGAGCCGAAGATGGCGATGGGCAGCCCACAGCCGCCTAAGATAGGGAACAAGCCAGCGCTTGCCTCCTGCCCACTTCAGGGGAGGCTCAAGGGCGTGTCGAACAGATACGGCACCCTCCTCAAACAGCTTGTCCATCTAAGATGTCCTAAGTTACGTATTTGACTGCGTATCCACTCCCAAAGACCTCAGGATACCTAGCGACCTGGGAGGGAAGCGGCTCATTATGACGAATTACAATGACCCGATAGCCCCGAGTTTGGAGTTCGGTGCGCATACTCTGATCACGGCTGGCTTGGAGGGGCTGATCGTGCACTGACCCATCACAAAAGACGCATACGTTCGGCTCATAGAAGAAGTCTACGACACAAGAAAGGGCTGGGATGGTTTTCTGGGCATGGTCGGGGAGGCGATAGCCGCCTTGAGCGAGAAAATGCAAGAAACGTCTTTCCAGTTCGGAGTGGGGGTCTATCAGACTCTCAAGCCAAGATAAATGCTCTTGGCGGGGGCGGCCGTTCACTTGGAGTTCGGTGCGGCTTTGCGTGAGCTTGTAGAGGAAGTCCCGAATGGCATGGCGGTTGATTTTGAGAGCGTCTAACTGGCTCTGGTAGCTTAGGAGGCATTCGTAGCAAGCGGCGTAGCATTCGGGCTTAAGGTCGTGCAGCTCTTCTTCTTTCCAGGCGAAGTGGCCTATCTTCAAAGCTGTGTGGGCGACTTCGGCGAGAGCGGTGGGCTCTTCTATGAGGCGGCGCAGGACTCCAGCCCCTCCTTCTACCATCTCATAGAAGAGCAAAGCCCGGTGCGGCCCTTCCCCGACTACCTCGGCTTCCAGCTCGCTTCCCTCCAGCTCAAAGGTCTCCGCTATGCCGCGCTTGAGGGCATACCGAAGGGTGGTCTCCATGACTTCATCCATCTGGCGCTGGGGATCGGCCAACCGCACCAGCAGGAGATTTTGCGTGGTGCGCACCGCCAATCGCACTCGTTGTATGTCTAAGTTTTTAGTGGAGGAGGTTGGCTTTTTGGAGAGTTTATCTTCGTCGGAGGGGGAGAGGATGTCGCCTCTCTCAAGGTCTATCAGGAAGCCTTCGTTGGGGGCGTCTTTCCAGCCGTGGTTGATGCGGAGGAGGGTGGCGGAGGGGGCATATTGCAGTTGGAGAAGGGTTTCGCCGTGGGCTAAGGCGTAGGCGGTCTGCGGGCGGTAGTGAGGGGTTTGCGGAGCAAACTGGAAGAAGGTTTGGAGGTTGTATCCTTTTCGGCGGCGTTCTTCTTCGTCGGCGGTGATGCGTTGGCGGCGGCGCATGCGCACATTGGGCATTTCCAAGAGGGCGGCTATCAGGCTATTTTCGCCGCTGAAGCGGGTATGGCAGACGGGGCACAGGTCAAGTTCGGGTTCGGTGAAGGCGCCGCAGGTGTAACAGAGCCGTTTGAAGGTTTTGCGCTCGTGGAGGCCGCCAGGGGGCACCTGAAAGCCCACACATTCCCATTGGGCACCCTCATGATAGAAGAAGTTTCGGGGGCCGTACTCCCGAATGGCTAAGGTGCGGGGACGAGCAATGAATTCGCTTTCGCCGCGAGGCACCCAGGCCCGTACAGGCAAAGCAGGGAAGTTATAGCCCGGTAGGAAGCCTTCGCTGGCCAGATAGCGATAGGGATAAAAGTCGCTTTCTTCGCTGGAGACGCCGATTTGGCGAAGGAGGTTGAGCTGGCGAGCGGCTTCTGCTTGGCGTCTTCGGGCGCGCTCCTGGTCTTCGCGGGTGCGGGCGGCATCTTCTTTGGCTCGGGCGGCCTCCAACTGCCTTTTAGCGGCCCGGAACAACTCCCGCCACCGCTCAAATGCCTCATCAAACCGCCGGGGCGCCTCCCTAATCACCTGTTCTACCCATGCTACGCTAAACCAGCTGGTTTGGGTCAGCAGCTCCCAATCCGCTCTCAAAAGCCACCGAACCCGCTCCAGCACTTCCTGCTGAGCCGCCTCAGAAAGCTGTATCTGCTTCTGAACCTCCTCGTACAGGGGCAGATCGGGCTTCGTCAGGTCAAGAATATTCTCTATGGAGGATTGGAGGGGAAGGCGAATATAAGCCAGCCAGACGGCGTGAATATGCGCTCTTAGGAGGGCCTCATTGGTAAGGTCTAAGCGAGGGGGTCGGACTTGGCCCGCCACCATCTCGGCCCGCCGCCGGAAAAAGTACTGGTCATGGTTATTGAAGGCGCCGCAATAGGTGATGAAGAGGCCAGGCTGGCCCTGCCGGCCCGCTCGCCCACTCCGCTGCGCATAGTTAGCCGGCGTAGGAGGAACATTCCGTAGATGCACCAGCTCTGAGTCAGCAATGTCAATGCCCAGTTCCATGGTGGGGGAGCAGACTAAGTAGGACAGGGGTGGGAGCTCTTCTCCTCGGAAGCGCCTTTCTCGGAGTTCCCGTTCTCCCGGAGCCACGACTTGCGCCGTGTGTTCTCGGGCTTCCAATGCCGCTAAGTGCGCCGGGTCCTCCCGATAGAAGCGCTGGAAAAACCGATTGATTGGGAGTTTGCGCGACGGGTGGGGGATAAGGCATCTACAGGCGGAGGCGTCCCATCGCCCAAGCACCACTGCATGCACGAAGATTCCAGCTGGTAATACGAGTGGCCCCGCGAAGTAGTCCCCTCGCTGAGCAGACCATACCGCACCAGCGCCTCTAAAAGCTTATCCAGCAGCTCCCAATAGGCCTCGCCCCGCACACCAAAGTAGGCCTTCAAGTAACGTCCAATGACGCTATTTTCCTTGAGGCTTAAACCCTCCGGTTCGTCCCTATCGGTTTCCTTCTCCCACACAAACCGATTCGCTACTTGAAGCTCATTGTAATCGGGGTCCAAACCCCAAAACTCATTGAGCCGCCCCTCCGCCCGCCGCCGCAGCGGCTCCTGAAACTTGGCCTCTAAAACCTTATACCATTTGCAATCAAAAACCTTCTGAATGGAGAGGGAGGTTTTGGCGGCGGCCCCACAAAATACCTCCGACCCGCATTCAGAAACTCTTTGCATCGAGTTGGTATAAGTCCTCCTTATTGGTTTGAGGGGGCATTGGCATCCTTTAAGCTATATGGCTGCGGATCCCTAATGGCCTCTACGGTCACACCAGAGGACTTTTACTATAGCCGATAATTCTATGGCGT
>Ga0308391_1000641_pt1 | contig 15228 bp, 9 predicted proteins | sample Hotspr20Samplet1_FD_202363 | JGI IMG/M metagenome (GOLD analysis project Ga0308391, IMG submission 202363) | Hot spring phototrophic mat microbial communities from Octopus Spring, Yellowstone National Park, Wyoming, United States - 20050623_t1 ... | reverse complement strand
CCTCGGCTCGCAATGCCAGCGGGCCGCGCGTGTGGCTCCGCCAGAATCCGACCAGATAGGGCTGACGTCCGGGCCTGGGAGACCAGGCGGCCGCCATCCGCCGCAGTTCAGCCAGTTCGGCATCCGACAGCAGATAGGCGGGTCCGCGGGCGTGTTCGCAGGGTAGCGGCCGGAAGTCCAGCAGCCGGATGCATCGAAGCTCCCCCTCGCGGCGCACCGAACCAAGCAGAATGCCGCCCGTTTCCACCCCGCGACCGCGCGACAATAACCCCAGCCCGCTCATGGCCTCCACCAGAAGTCCCTCCATCGCTTCAGGCTGGAATTCGATGGCGAGGCTGCGCTCGGGGATCCCCCACCGCGGCAGAGCCGTTGGGTGGGCCTGTCTGCTTCCTCCGGTTTCGCTCATGTCGGGCAAGCGCGTATTTTCCATCGTAGACCCGCGGGCGGGCGAACTCAACCGGCGTTCGCCGTGCGCAGACTACACTGAGTATGGGATGCGCGGCACGCTCTATCTGGTCGCCACGCCGATCGGCAATCTGGAGGACATCACGCTACGCGCCCTGCGCATCCTGCGCGAAGCGGACCTGATTGCATGCGAGGACACGCGCCAGACCCGCAAGCTCCTGGAGCACTATGGGATCCACAAGCCGACCATCAGCTACCACGAGCACAACGAGGCCCAGCGCGCCGAAGAGCTGGTGGGCAAGCTGCGGGAAGGCGCCCGGGTCGCCCTGGTCTCCGACGCGGGCACTCCGCTGATCTCGGATCCCGGCTATCGTCTGGTCACTCGGGCGATCGCTCAGGGGATCCCGGTGGAGCCGATCCCCGGCCCCTCGGCTCTGCTGGCGGCCTTGAGCGCCTCGGGTTTGCCCACGGACTCGTTCCGCTTCGCCGGTTTCCCGCCCGCGCGTCCCAGCGCGCGGCGCAAGTTCCTGGCCGCCTTGAAGGACGAACAGGCCACCGTCATCCTGTACGAAGCTCCCCACCGCATTCTCGAGACGCTGGCCGACGTCGAGCAGGTGCTGGGACCGCGTCCGGTGGTCCTGGCCCGCGAGCTCACCAAGATCCATCAGGAATTCCTGCGCGGTGACGCCGGCGAGGTTCGACGGGCGCTGGCGTCGCGGGGCGGTATCAAGGGAGAGATCACGCTGCTGATCGGGCGGGCGCAAGAAGGCACGCAGGAGCCGCCGGCCGAGCTGCCGAGCCGGGAAGAACTTGAGTGCGAACTCCGGCAGGCGATCGAAGGCGGTATGGAACGAGTGCAGGCGCTCAAGGCGGTGGCCCGGCGTTACGGCCTTTCCAAACGCGAGCTTTACCGGCTGCTGGCCGGACATGACCTCAACGGACGGCCGAGTTGACCCAATTGGCATCCTGGCTCCAGCCGTTCAGCCGAGATGCATCCATTTAGGAGAACAGCTATGATCCGCAGCCGAGGCGTTTTGGCGGTTTCCGTGACCCTGCCGGTCGTGATGTGGATGACGGCCGATGGCGGCCACGCGCAGGTGCTTTATGGAAGCCCGGTCGGAAGCGTGAACGATCCTACGGCTACGGCCATCCCGAACGCGACCGCGGACGTGACGAACCAAGGTACGGGCCGGCAACGGACGACGACGACCGGCGGGCTGGGCGCCTACGCCCTCACCTCTCTGCCACCGGGCGTCTACGAACTTGCGATCAGCGCTCAGGGGTTTCCGCAACTTCGGCTCAGGGAAGGGATTGATTAGCAGTCCCGCACGAAACTTTTCGATGCCTTCAATACCCCTCACTTCGGCAACCCGACCGGGGATGTCAGCTCTGCACGCTTCGGCGAAATCACCGGTATCCTGAATACGGGCCGGGAGGGAATTGACGAGAGAGTCTTCCGTTTCGGCCTGCGTCTGACTTTCTGAGAACCGGGCCGCGGCGGAAGCGGCCGCAAGGAAACGGGCGCGTCCAGGAAAAGCTTGACACCCCTCGATCCCCCGACGCAGCGAGGGCGCCGGCGGCCCGCCGGCATGGGGCACACGACACCGACAGGGTGAGGCGCACTGCGATTGTGTTACAATTCGGTTTCTTTTGCGTTACGCACACGTTCGCACCGCCGTTCTCCTGCTTGGCCTGCCGTGGCTGACTTCCCACGGGTCCCAGGTCACGGCCGCGGATCCGTTGAACCCGCGGATCGGCCCGGTTGGCTTGCGCCCGAGCGGATTTCTCGAAATTGTAGGCCTCCTGCGTTCCGTCCCCATGGGCGGCGGCGTCCAGACCCCTTTCGCCTCGGTACCCTTGAGTCCCGGACACGGTGAATGGGCAGCCTCGCCGGCCCACTCGCGCGTCGCCCTCGAAGCGACGTTCCAGGCGCGGGGCTGTGGCTGGCCTGGTACGAATCCGATTTCCTGCAAGGCCCAGGCCGCGCCCCGTACCGGCTCCGGCAACTGTGGGGCGAGTACGAGCGCGGCGGCTGGAGGGTCCTCACCGGTCAGGCCTGGAGCCTCTTGCGGCCAAATCGTCGCGGCATCTCGTCGCAAAACGATCTGATGAACACTCTGGTCGTCGAACCCGGCTACCATGTGGGCCTGGCGGGGCGCCGCAACCCGCAGGTTCGCATCACGCGGGATTTCGGTTTGTGGCATGCCGCGGCGGCCTGGGAATACCGCGAGGGCGGGCTCGCGACGTTCAAGCTGGTCCGGGAGGGGACCCGGGCGCACAGCGAACTCGTGTTGCTGGCGGGAGCACACAAAGCGCTGGGGGCAGGCCTGTCGGGGGTGGTATCCCTTCATAATCGGCTGAACTGGGTGAGTCAGCAGCTTTGGAGCCAGGGGGGAGGCCCGCACCTGGTGGGCCCGCTGCCGGCGCGCGTGCACGCCCACGCCTCGATTCAGGGGGTCGAGGCGTCCTGGCCTGCCGCCCGGCTACGGCTCTTCGCATACGTCGGGGCGGCCTACGCCTCACGCTCGGCCGGCAATCGCCTGCTGCGACAGTGGTCGGTGGGTTTCCATCACGAGCTTACCCGCAACCCTCGCTGGGGCGTAACCGAGTTGTCGTTTCAATACTCGAGGCTCGGGCGATTCACCTGGCCGGGCGGGCACGGCGCGTTGAACGGTCTGACCTTCCGGTTGCGGCACTCGCTGCCCGGCCTCGGTCGGCAAAACGGCGGCGGCATGGCTCAGACATCCCACGGCGCCCCATCTACACGCCGTTGACCACGTTGCGCAGGGGCGCTCCCAACAGCGCATCGCGGCAGGCCGAGGCCGCCTTGCGCCGCAACTCCAGCAAGCTCTCTTCCGAATAAAAGGCGGAGTGCGGGGTCAGGATCACGCGGTGGTGAGCCGGGTGCGAGGGATCGCGCCATGCGCGCACCAGGGGATCGTCCACGGGCGGCGGCTCGCGCTCGAGCACGTCAATGCCCGCACCGGCCAGTTGACCGGAAGCGATGGCGGGGGGAATCGCCGCCGTTTCCACCACACCGCCCCGCGCGGTGTTGATCAGGAAGGCGCCGCGGGGCAGACAGGCGATGGCGGCGGCGTTGATCATGCCGCGCGTTTCCGGGGTCAGCGGACAGTGGAGGCTCAACACGAAGCTCTGCCCGAGCAGCGCGTCCAAGGCGCTCACCCGCCGGATCCCGAGCGCTTTCTCCGATCCGGCCGGTCTGTACGGATCGTAGAAAACCACGTCCATGCCCAGAGCGCGCGCTCGCAAGGCCGTCGCCGTGCCGATGCGGCCCAGACCGACGATGCCGAAAGTGCGTCCGCGCAGCCGGTAGAGCGGCGCCGCGGGCGCGCGATGCCACTGGGGATCTCCGGCGCGCAGGCGCGAATTCAGCCCGGACAACCCGCGCGTCAGGGCGAGCATCAGGCCGATGGCCGAGTCCGCCACCTCTTCCACGCAATAATCGGGAACGTTCACCACCGGGATGGCGCGCTCGCGGGCGGCCTCCACGTCAATGTTGTCGAACCCCACGCCTGCGCGCACGATCACGCGACAGCGCTCCAGCCGGGCGATCGTGTGCCGCGAGATGGTGACGAGGTGACAGACGATCAGCGCGTCGGCCTGCTCCACGCGGCCCGCCAGCTCACCTTCGCAGCGCGCGTTGAGCGCTTCCACCGCCGCCAGCTCGCCCAGCGCCTCCCGCTCCGGCGCCAGCGCGTCCGCGAAGACATCGGTGATGACGACTTTGTAACTTTGCGAACCGGCCACCGTCCAAGTCCGCGAGGACAGCTCTTATACCCAGACCTTTTCGAGCGGCACGCCTCGCTGGCACAATTCGCAGGATTTGGCGTCGGCGTAGTAACTGGACTCCAGCCTCGCCAGGTAATAGAGGGGCAGGGGCGCGAAATCGGGTGTCCTGGGGGTGGGCTGGTAAATGATGACGGCCAGGGCCAGCACTCGAGCGCCGGCCGTCTCCAGAAGGCTTTTCAGCTCTCCCAGCCGTTTGCCCGTGCGCAGGATATCGTCCACCAGGATGACCTTCTCGCCCGGCTCCGGGTTCAGGTACTGGCGGAAGCGCAGCGGCCCGCCGGCTTCGTCGGGCTCCGCCCAGTAAATTTGCCGGACGCGCAAGGCCTCGCCCAGGCCGTAGGCCACGGGCAGACCTCCGGTGGCGGGCGCCACCACCGAAACGTCGGAAATGATGGCGCGAATCTCGGGATTGGCGCGCAGCAGGCGGCTCAGCCCCACGCTCAACGTCTTGGCGTGCTGGTAGTAGCGCATGGCCAGGGCCACTTGCAGGTAGCGATCCGAGTGCAGGCCGTTCGGGTATTCGAAATGCCCGTGGCGCAGGGCGCCGGTTTGCCGCAACAGCGCCACGACTTCCTCCTGCGTGGGAACCAGGTGCATGATCAATACGCTCCTTTCCCGGTCAAGACCTGAGGGATGGTCAACAACAGGATTCTCAGGTCCAGGCCGAGCGACCAGTTGTCAATGTATTCGAGATCCAGTTTCATCCACGTTTCGAAGTCCAGGTGATCGCGGCCCTCGAGTGCCCACAGGCAGGTCAGCCCGGGACGCATACGGAGCCGCCTTCGCTGCCACGCCTCGTATTTTTCCACTTCCTCGGGCACGGCCGGGCGGGGCCCCACCAGCGACATGTCCCCCTTGAGCACGTTCCACAGTTGGGGCCACTCGTCAATGGAGAATTTGCGCAGCCAGCGCCCGATGGGCGTCAGGCGCGGATCGTTGGGAATTTTGAAGGCCACGCTCTTGCGGCTCAGGTGCTCCAGTTGCGGCTTGAGCTGCTCGGCGTTGACGCACATGGAACGGAATTTGTAAAAAACGAACCGCCGCCCGTTCAGGCCGCACCGAACCTGACGAAAAATGGCCGGCCCGGGCGAAGTCACTCGCACCAGCAACGCCACGATCGCCATGAAGGGCGCTAGCACCATCAAAGCCACGGCGGCCACCGCGACGTCGAAGGCCCGTTTGATCATCAGCCGGATTTCGTCGTGCGGCGCCGCCGAAAAAGTCAGCAGGGGCAGCGAACCCAGCCGCTCCAGGTACATTTCGCTGTGGACGTGCGGGAAGAAATCGGCCAGCACACGGGTTCGCACGCCCTGCTCGTCACACTGCAGGAACAACTCCTCGAGCTGGGGGATCCGCCCCGGCGCCACGGCGAACAGCACCTCGTCCACCACCTGGCGTCGCAGCAGCCCTGCCAGCTCGCAGCGGGGGTAAACCGGGTAGTCCCGCCGTAGCCGGAGCGAGGCCCGAGCTTCGGATTCGTCAGCGATGAACCCCAGCAAGCGGACGCCATAGCGTTCGAAGTCTTCCAAGGCCTCGCCCAGCTTGACGGCCCGCTCCCCTGTCCCGACCACCAGGACATAGTGCGCCTGCCCGAACTCACGCCTCAAGACCACCGCCAGGCGGCGGGCGAGCAAACGAAACAGGCAAAGCAGCAACCAGCTATAAGCGCCCAGCAAAACCAGGAAAGGACGGCTCACGTCCAGCCGCAGCAAGTACTGAAAGAGAATGACCGCCGCCGTGCCGAAGGCGCTCTGTCGCAGCGCATCGCGCACGATCACACCCGGCCTTCCGGCCTCCAGCTTGTCGTAGACGCCCAGCCACAAGCCGATCGCCAGCCACACCAGGGCCGTAAAGCCGACGAGCAGAACCTTGACGGGCAGCGTGAAGTAAAAGACGCGCTCCAGCGGCAGGGCGGATCGCGTCCAGTAGGCGGCTTCGAAAGCCAACACCGCCAAGAGCACGTCGCAGATGCCGAACAGGAATCGCGCCTTGCGCCGGTGCCGGCCGAACACTGCACAAAAAGGATAGCAAAGCCTTCTGAGCGCGGGGCGGCGCAGTCGCGCACCGGGGGCAGGCAGCCTCGCCGGCGGGATCGGCAGGTCGCGGGCTATTGACAACCACGCCCGGGTGGGGCTAGATTGGAATCAGGCGGTCACGGGGTGACCGCCATTTCAGGGGGTTGCTATGAGAGCCAGAGCTTCTTTCGGGTGTGCTGTCTGTCTGTTGGCTGCGTGGTTGTTGCTCGCCTCACAGCCTGTTTCCGCTCAAGTTCTTTACGGTTCGGTCGTGGGAACGGTCGTGGATCAGACCGACGCCGTCGTTCCCAAAGCCGCCGTGATCGTCACCAGCAAGAGCACCGGTCTGAGTCGTGAGGCCTCAACCGACGAGGCCGGTCGGTACTCGATCGTGAACTTGCTGCCCGGCGTCTACGACCTGCGGGTGACGGCGGGCGGCTTCCGGCCGTTCGAGCAGACTTCGGTCACCGTGAGCGCCAACGCGGTGACGCGCGTGGACGTGCGGCTGGAAGTGGGCGCGGTCACCGAGCAGATCACCGTGGCGGCCAGTGCCGCGATCCTGCAAACCGACAAGAGCGACGTGCGCGCCGAGATCACCTCGGTGGCGGCAACCAATTTGCCGCTGGCCAACTACCGGAACTTCCAGAGCCTGATCAACCTCATTCCCGGCGCCACGCCGGCTAATTTCCAGAACGCCGTGGTGGATACGCCGGCGCGCGCGCTGACCACCAACATCAACGGCACGGCGCGCAACAACAACAACGCCCGCGTGGACGGCGCCACCAACGTCTTCATCTGGCTGCCGCACCACATGGTCTACGTGCCGCCGGTCGAAGCGATTGACACGGTGAACATCACCACCGGCTCCTTCGACGCCGAGCAGGGCATGGCGGGCGGCGCTGCGGTGACGGTCACCACCAAGTCCGGCACCAACGAAGTGCGCGGCGTGCTGTTCCACTACCATGACAACCATCGTCTGCGGACCCGGAATTTCTTCCTGCCGCCGGATCGCGGCAAAGCCAAGTCCATCTTCAACATTTTCGGCGGCACGGTGGGCGGCCCTGTGATCAAGGACAAGCTGTTCTACTTCGGCAGCTTCGAGGCGACCTTGGAGCGCGCCGGAATTTCGCCGGCCCCGCTTTCGGTGCCCACGGCCGCAATTCGCGCCGGCGACTTCAGCGGTTTGCCTGTCACCCTTTATGATCCGCTGACGGGCAACCCCGACGGTACCGGCCGAGTGCCCTTCGCCGAAAATCGCATTCCTGCGGCGCGCATCAGCCCCGTCAGCCGCCGCATTCAGGAGCGGGCGCCGCTGCCCAACCTGCCCGGCGTGGCGGGAGGGACCCTCAGCAACTTCTTCAACTCGGGCACCGAGAAGCTCGACCGCAAGAACTACGACGCCAAGATCAACTGGAACCCGCGCGCGGAGCTGGCCATCTTCGGCAAGTACAGCCGCATGGACGCTCCGGTGAGCTCGAAGTTCGCTCTGGGGGAGGTCGGCGGTTTGGGCTTGAGCCGCGCCGGCGTCGGCACGGGCGACACCAACGTGAACATCATCACGCTGGGTCACACCTGGACGCTGTCGCCCACGTTCGTGGTGGACTCCACCTTCGGTTTCACCAAGTTCGATCAGAGCGTGGTGGGACCCGATCACGGCAAGAACATCGGCTCTGAGGTCTGGGGCATCCCCAACACGAACGACCCCATCGTGACCGGTTTTGCGGGCGGCGCCGAGCAGGTGAGGAAGGCCTGCCCGCCGGCGGCTCAGGGGGCCTGCTACAGCGGGATGCCGACGCTGGATCACGGCTTCAGCTCGTGGGGCAATATCTACGGCTGGCAGCCGCTGTTCCGCCGAGAGCGGGCCTACACTTACACCACCAACACGACCTACATTCGCGGCGCTCACGAGTTGCGCTGGGGCTTTGACGTCGTGCGCTATCACCTGGATCACTGGCAGCCGGAGATCAGCGGCGGTCCGCGCGGCTACATCGGCTTCGGCGGCGACGTGACGGGCGCCCGCGGCTATACCTCCAACTACTTGAACCAGTACGCCGCCTTCCTGCTGGGCCAGCCCACGTCCATGACCAAGGCGGTGCAGTTCTTCGAGATGACCAACCGCGAGTGGCAGTTCGGCTGGTACGTCCGCGATCGCTGGCAACTGACTCGCCGCCTGACGCTCAACCTCGGCTTGCGCTACGAGTACTACCCGCTGATTACGCGCCGTGACCGCGGAATCGAGCGCTGGGATCCGGCTACCAATCTGGTTTACCTGGGCCGGATCGGCGGCAATCCGGACAACGTCGGCATCACGGTTAGCAAGAGGCTGTTCGCCCCGCGCGTGGGCTTCGCCTATCGGCTCACCGAGAACACGGTGGTGCGCAGCGGCTACGGCATCACTTACGATCCTCTGCCGTTCTCGCGTCCGTTGCGCGGCCTTTACCCCGCCACGATCGGGGCCAGCTTCCCGTCCGCCACGCCGTATGTGGCGGTGCGGTCGCTGGAGCTCGGCATCCCGGCCATTCCGTTGCCCGACATCAGCCGCGGGGTGATCGAGTTGCCGCCGACGGTGGATATGGGTCCGCGCAGCCCGTGGGGCGGCCGGCTGAACCGCGGCTATATCCAGTCGTGGAACTTCACGGTGGAGCGCAAGCTGCCGGGCGATATCGTCGGCAGCATCGCCTACGTGGGCACGCAGACCGTGCACCAGCTTGCTGACCGCGACATCAACGCTGCGCCTCCGGGCGGCGGTCCGGCGGGGCGCCCGCTGGCGGCCACCCAAGGGCGGCGGATCGCGGCCCTGATGTGGGACGGCTGGATCAGCGGCAACTACCACAGCTTGCAGGCGGCTGTGAACCGTCAGCTCACCGGCGGCCTGTTCCTCAAAGGCGCGTACACCTGGTCGAAGACCATCAACTGGACCGACGATACCGGCTGGGCGGGCATGCCGCTGACCAACTGGGAGCCGGCGCTGCGCCGCAATCGCGCCGTGGCCGGCTACGACCGCACCCACATGTTCACCATGGGCTTCGTCTACGAGATGCCGTTCGGTCCGGGCAAGACCTGGGCCCAGTCGGGGCCGGCCTCCTGGCTGCTGCGCGGCTGGCAGACCAACGGCACTTTCGCCGCTTATTCAGGTTTGCCGTTTACGGTGGCGGCCTCGGGCGCCGAGCTGAACATGCCCGGCACCGCTCAGACGGCCGACCAGGTCAAACCCGGCAAGGTGAAGATCTTGGGCGAGATCGGGCCGGACAAGCCCTGGTTCGATCCGCTGGCCTTCGCTCAGCCCAGGGGCGTCCGTTTCGGCACCACCGGCCGCAACACGATGCGCGGTCCCGGCTTCTGGAACCTCGATCTGAGCCTCTTCCGCACCTTCGACATCAACGAGCGCTGGAAGCTGCAATTCAAAGCGGAGGCGTTCAACGTCACCAACACGCCCAAGTTCGCCAACCCCTCGGCGAACGTGGCGGCGATGGCGCTCAATCCCGACGGCACCATCCGGGCGCTCAACAACTTCTCCTCCATCACCAGCACGCTGACCGCCCTGGCCACGCCGTCGGAGCGGCAGTTCCGATTCGGATTGCGTCTGAGCTTCTGATCCGCGTCCCTGACGGGCGGCCGCAGCGTGCGGCCGCCCATTTTTTTTCAAGCACCACGACCCGTGTCTTGCAAATGCTGCCGGACCACAGCCACCAATTCCTCCGAGCGTACAGGCTTGGTCAGGAAGCCTTGCAGGCCTTGAGTGAGGGCATAGTCGCGATACTCCTCGGTCGTATGGGCGGTCAGGGCGATGATCGGCACCTTGGCATAAGCCGGGAGCTGCCGAATCTCCGCCGCCGTCTGGATGCCGTCCTTGCCGGGCATCTGCAAATCCATCAGGATCAAGTGGTAGCGGCCTTCGGAGGCCAGGGCGAGGGCGGCGTCGCCGCTGCCCGCAGCATCCACGGAATAGCCCGCGCGTCCCAGCATGTGCGCGACGATGCGCTGCGCCACGGTGTCGTCTTCCACCAGCAAAATGCGCTTGGATTCGCCGTTGAGCGTCGGGGGACTGGGCCGCGCGGAGGCGGGGCGCGCCTCGCTCACCGTGCCCAGAGGGATCCGCACCGCGAACAGGCTCCCCCGGCCCGGCTCGCTCTGGACCTGAATCTGACCGCCCATCAGTTCCAGCAGGCGATGAACGGTCGCAAGCCCGAGCCCCAATCCGGAGTACCGCCTTCCCGGCCCCACCTCCAGCGGCGAAAAAGAGTCGAACAGGTGTGGCAGACGCTCGGGCGGAATGCCAATCCCTGTGTCCCGGATCGTCACTTCCAGCACTACGCGGTTTGCGCCCGCGCGGACAGCCCGCGCCCGCAACTCCACCTCGCCCGCGGGCGTAAACTTCACGGCATTGCCCAGCAACTGCGTGATGATCTGCCGGACGCGCACGGCGTCCCCGATCACGGCGGTCGGCAGCGAATCCAGATTCGCCAGCAACCGGAGGCCCTTGGCATGGGCTTTGATGCGGTTTTGATCGAGCACCCCTTCCAACAACTCGGGCAAGTTGAACTCCGCTTCTTCCAGGGGCAAGGCGCCGCTTGTCAGGGCCGAATACTCCAGGGCCGCATCCAGCAATGCCAGCAGCTCCTCGGCACAGATGCGGGCCGTGACCACGTATTCCCGCTGCACGTCATCCAGCGCCGTCTCCAACAGCAAGTCGGTCATCCCCAGGATCCCGGTCAACGGCGTGCGGATCTCGTGGTTGAGGCTGGCCAGGAAGTGGCTTTTCAGCCGCCGCAGTTGTTGCTCGCGCTCCTGCGCCCCGCCGCTGCTCACCTGGCCGGTGCCGTAGTGCATCCGAGCCCCAAATCGGCCGCGTAAGGGGAAAGCTTTAGCCGCCGCGCGGTCGCCCTTTCGACTCAGAAGTTTACTTTGAGGGCGAACTGCATCAGGCGCGGATTGTTGACCGTCCGCGTGATCCGGCCGAAAGCCCCGCTGGTGATGTCCAGATTCGGCGGAGCGAAATTGACGGTATTGAAAACGTTGAACACCTCCCAGCGGAATTCCGCCTCCTTGCGCTCCCTGAGGCGCACGCGCTTGATGAGGCTCGTGTCCACCAGGAACCGGCGCGGGCCGAAGATCGGGGTCTGCCCCAGCGCGCCCAGCCGTCCCGGCGCCGGCAGCGTGAACAATCCCTTGGGGGACCCGGGGTCCAAACACTCGCCGCCCAGAAAGGCCGACAGGCACGGATCCAGCCAGACCACGCCGCCCGCCGTGAGGCGGCGCCCGGTGAGGGCGCGCAGATCGCCCCGCGAGAGGTTCCGGGTCAGGTCCACCGTGTTGTCGCCCGAGACGCCGTTCCGGTGGAAGGTCCCCACGCCAGAGACGATGGAAATCGGCAGTCCGCTGCGCAGGTTCAGCAGGCCTGAAAGTTGCCAGCCGCCGAGAATTTTCTCCAGGGCACCGCGGTTGAACAGGCGGTAGCCGGCGCCGAGCGGCAGCTCGTAGACCCAGTTGGCATTGAACTGGTGGCGCGGCATGAATTCCTGCCGGTTGTAGCGGGGCATCCGCACCGAGCTGGGACGCGTGGCGTCGAGCAGGGTGTTTTCGTCGCCGTCGTAATCGGTGATGGCCTTGCCGTACGTGTAGTTGGTCTGGGCCAGCAGGCCGCGCGCGAAGCGCCGCCGCAGCTCGATTTCGAGCGCGTGGTAGCTGGAGGAGCTGTCGTTCACCATGGCGCGCGCGTGGGCCACGAACGGGTTGACCTGGAAAAAGTTCAGCGGCAACCGGCCCGCCAGCACCTGCCCCCAGAAACTCCCGCCACGAAGGCGCGGCTGCCCGGGGGCGGGCGACGAGGTGTCGTTTTGCGTGAGCCGGTGGAGGAACTGGCCGGTCTGGTTGAGTTCGAGTGCGGTCACCAGCGCGCTGAGCGTGCGCAGCCGGCTCGGTTCGCCCGCGATCAGGGCCGCCATCAAGGGATTGGGCTTGATGCAAGCTGCGCCGCTGGCATCGTCGAAACGGGACCCCAACCCCGCCCCGCGATTGCAGCTTAGATTCTGCTGGGCGATCACGAAGGCGTCCACGAAGGTCTGCCCGCTGACCGGATCCCGGGCATACACGTTCATCTCGTTATAGTCCGCCATGCGCCGCAGGGCCACGCCGCGATTGCCCACGTAACGCACCTCGACGGCCCAGTTGGCCCACAGTTGCCGCGAAATCCCCAGCGTCCACTCGTTGTAGTACGGCGTGCCCAGATTCCGGTCGAAAGAGCGGAAACCGATGGTGGCGCTGTCCAGTATGCTGCGAACGCTGGGCAACCTGAAGGCCGGGATGGGCGGAAGAGGGGGCTTGGCGGTGTCCACGTCGCGCAACAGCAAAGGGTTGTTCACGCAGGAGCCGTCCGCCGGAAGACAGCTCGGCGAGACCCGAATGCCCTGGTTCTCACTGACGTTGGCCGCCACGATGCTGAAAGCGTCCTGGGTATAACTGATGCGAAATCCCGCCCGAATCGAGGTCCTGGCGCTCCCGAACGGATCCCAGGCCAGGCTCACCACGGGCGCGAAGTTGTTCCAGTCGTTGTTCCACAGCAGCGGCCCTTTGCTGGACGCCACCGGGTAATACTTGGTTGCACAACCCGTGATCAGGTTGATCGCGTTCGGGCTGGTCACCGCCATCGGCAGTTGCTTCAGCACGTCGCAAGGCTCGCCGTCGAACACCCCCGGATTGAAGAAGCCGCCGGGACCGGAAACGCCGAACACGGCGCTCAGGCCGCCTTGGGGCGCAAGCGCAAGCCCGCGGGTCTCCCAGGGTACCGAGGCGAACTCCCAACGAAGGCCCAGATTGAGCGTGAGTTTGCGGTTGAGGCGCCATGTGTCGTTGATGAACCAGTCCACTTCGTTGTTCTTCCACACCCTGCGATCGGGCGTGCCCGGGACGTAGCCGGCGGTGAGCGACGGGATGGTGTAGCGCACGTCCACCCGCCCGATGGCGCCCACCAGGTTGTTCATCAGGCTGCGGGCGTTCAGCTCGTCGGCGGTGTTCATCGCTCTGGCGCCGGACAGGCGGTTCAAGTCTGCGGCCGCAAATCCGGGCGGGTTGTCCGTGGCGGCGAACGAGATATCGCCGGCCGGGGCGGTCAGGTCGTAGCTGGTGAAGTCCGCGAAACGCCGGCGCCATTCAAACCCGGCCTTGAACTGGTGGCTGCCGCGGGTCCAGGTGGCAACGTTGCGCAGGTGCGACGTATGGGTGACCTGAGCCTCGTCGAGGTTGGTCGGATCGTAAGGGTTCGAGATGGTGTTGAAGTTCAGGATATAAGGGGTGCCGAACGGCTGAAAGACGGGGAAGGCGTTGGTCCCCGCCATCAGACCCAGGCGAAACTCATTCACCAGAGTGGGGCGCAGTGTGGAGACCAGACCCGCACTGTAACCGCGAGAGTGCGTGACCCGGCCGCCCAGAGGCCCCAGCGTCGGGTATTGCGGCTGGCGGTTGTTGATGTAGTCTCCCTGGATGTTGCGGTCCACGTAGTTGACGGAAGCGTAGAGATTGTGGCGGTCGCTCAGGCGGTGATCCAGCCGCACCGAGGGCAGGTGCTCGATGGTGAACGATTTGGAATTGAACCGGAAGCCGCCCGTGTTGAGTCCATCGCCCCTCTCGAAATTGTTGGGCAGCGGAATGGCGGCGAATACCTTGCCCGTGATGAAGGGGTCCGGCGTGGGCGGCCGGGCGGCATGGAAACGGCTATCCAGGCAATCCCGCCGCAACAGGGTCGCGACCTCGCCGCCGCAAGCCAGCAAATTCACGGAACGGATCAAGCCCGGATTGGCGGCCACGTTCTGCGGGGTGGTGGCCAACCCGTCCAGATACCGGTAGATCCCCTGCCGAGCCTGCTCGGTGTACACCAACTGGTTTCGGGAAACCGCGCGCATTTCCCTGGTGCCCTGGTAGCCCAAGTAGAAAAAGGTGCGGTCCCGGAGGATGGGGCCTCCCAGGCGACCGCCGAAGTGGTTGCGGTTCAAAGGCGGCGTCTCCACGCGAGGCACGGCGGCGTTGTTGAAGAATTCGTTCGCGCTGAAGAAGTTGTTGCGGTTGAACCAGAACAGGGAACCGTGGAACCGGTTCGATCCCGAGCGCGTGATCGCCGAGATGTGCGCGCCCCCGCGGCCGTATTCGGCCGAAGACAGGCCGGTGACGACGCGGAACTCCTGGACGTTCTCGACCGCCATGGCCAGCAAAGGTTGATCGAGCATGGTCGAAGAGGCCCGGTTGTAGTTGGGCAGCGCGTCCAGCCCGTCCAGCGTCATGTTGATGGCTCGATGCCGCTGGCCGTGAACGAAAAACTTGTCGCCCTGGCCATCCGGGCTGCGCTCGAAGTGAACGCCGGCTTGTTGCAGGGCCAGCTCCACCGCATTGCGACCGTTGAGCGGCAGCTCCAGCACACGCCGCACGTCTACGACAGTGCTGAGTTCGGCGTCCACGGTATTGATGACCGCCTGTGCTCCTTCGGCGGTGACGGTGATGGCCTCCTGCAACGCACCCACCTGTAATGTGACGGCAACGGTGGCCGTGCCCCCCACTTCGACGAGCACATCTTTGATTACCGCTTGCCGGAAGCCCGGAGCATCCACGGTGAGCGTGTACCTGCCCAGGCGCACGTTGGGGATGGCGAAGGCGCCGGTCTCCGAGGTCGTGGCTTGATAGCCCGTGTTGGTCTCCTGATGCGTGGCCGCGACGCGGGCGCCCGGAACGGCAGCGCCTTGGGGGTCGCTCACCACCCCTTCCAGCCGGCCTCCCAGTTGTTGCGCGTGCAGAGTGAAGGCCAGCGCCAACAAAGCGATCGGCACGGAAGAAACGGCCATTGGATCCTCCCTCTCCTCCGAAGAGTGGACTTGCCCCCTGCCGGGATTGTCGTCTAGTATACTGCCCGGCCAGGCATGGATCAACCCGGCCCCGACGCCGTCGCAAGCTATGCCCGGACGGCCCGGATCAGTCCTCGCTGCGAAAGATGCCGCCCAGCGCCTCGAACGCC
>Ga0308391_1000625_pt1 | contig 15406 bp, 13 predicted proteins | sample Hotspr20Samplet1_FD_202363 | JGI IMG/M metagenome (GOLD analysis project Ga0308391, IMG submission 202363) | Hot spring phototrophic mat microbial communities from Octopus Spring, Yellowstone National Park, Wyoming, United States - 20050623_t1 ... | reverse complement strand
CTTTTCTTCGGTATTCGGGACTCGGAGGCGCTGACATGGCGAAGCATCGTGGCCGTGGTGTCGCCTCGGTCAACTACCCGATCGGCATGAACCTCGGAGGCGACCCGAGCCAGGCGCTGGTCCACGCCACGCCGACCGGCAAGTTCGTCGTCACACTCTCCTCGATCGACCTGGGTCAGGGGATGAAGTCGGTCACCCGCCAGCTCGCCGCCGAGACCCTGGGCGTGCCGATCGAGGACGTGTTCGTCGACACGGCCGATTCCGACACCGGGCCGCACTGCATGGGGAGCTTCGCCTCGCGCGGCACGCACCGGGCCGGCAACGCGGTGATCGCCGCGGCCAAAGAGGCCAAGGAGGTGCTGCTCGAGGTGGCAGCCGAGGAGCTCGAAGTGGACCCCAGGGACCTCGAGCTCGACGGGCGCGGCAACGTGCAGGTCAAGGGTGCACCCTCGCGGGCGATCAGCGTGCGGGATGTGGCGCAACGGGCGCATTTCAAGCGCGGCAAGTCGATCTCCGGGCGCGGCATGTTCCTCGTCCCGCCCTCCGACGTCGATCCCGAGACCGGCGAGATGAACCCGGTCACGACATACGCGCACGCCTGCATGGTGGCCGAGGTCGAGGTCGACGACGAGACCGGCGAAGTGACCGTGCTCTCCTTGAAGGCGGCCTACGAGATCGGCCGGGCCTTGAACATCAAGCTGGTCGAGCAGCAGCTCGTGGGCGGGGCTTGGATGGGGATCTCCCATGCCCTCTACGAGACGCCCGAGCCCTATTATCCCGACCGCTCGCACGGACCCACGGACTTCAACACCTATTTGATGCCCGGTCCCGGCGACATGTGCCCGGTCGAGATCGAGCTCCTCGAGCGGCCGGCGCTCGACGGCCCCTACGGCGCCAAGGGCATCGGCGAGATGTGCGCGACCCCGCCGATCCCGGCGATCGCCAACGCGATCTTCGATGCGGTGGGCGTGCGGATCGGCGAGATGCCCTTCACGCCCGAGAAGATCCTGCGGGCGCTCGACGCCAAAGCCGGGCGCTGAAGCGTGGCGGCAGCGCGCACCGTTTACGGCCTGAGCGGTCCCGAGGCGCTCGCGAAGGCGCTCGAGGACGCCTTCTACCTGGCCGATCCGGACCTCGCGACGGCGGCTTGGCTCGCGCTCGCGCTGGGCAAGCCGCTCCTCCTCGAGGGCGCACCCGGGGTCGGCAAGACCGAGGCGGCCAAGGCCTTGGCCGGAATCCTCGGCCGGCGGCTCGTGCGGCTCCAATGCTACGAGGGGATCGACGCCGCGCACGCGCTCTACGAGTGGAACCATCCCCGCCAACTGCTCGAGCTGCGCCGGGCGGGCGATCGGCCGGTCGACCTCTGGGCCGACACGTTCTTGATCGAGCGGCCCTTGCTCACCGCCCTACGCCATCCCCGCGAGGTCGTGCTCTTGATCGACGAGATCGACCGCGCGGATCAGGAGTTCGAGGCGTTCCTGCTCGAGTTCCTCTCGGACTTCTCGATCTCGATCCCCGAACGCGGCACGCTCGTGGCGGCCGAGCGGCCGGTCGTGGTCTTGACCTCGAACCGGACCCGCGAGCTGCACGAGGCCTTGCGCCGCCGCTGCGTCTACCACTGGATCGACTATCCGAGCCCCGAGCAGGAGGCGCGGATCGTCATGCTGCGCGCCGCGGGCGTGGCCGAGCGGACCGCGAAAGCGGTGGCCCGCGCGGTCGCCCGGCTGCGCCAGGAGCCGCTCGTCAAGCCGCCCGGCATCGCCGAGGCGGTCGAGTGGGCGCAGGCGGTCGATCTGTTGATCGCCGGCGGCACGCCCTGGCCCGAAGCCTTTCGCCGCTCGCTCGGGGTGGTGATCAAGGACGAGGAGGACCTGCCCTACGTGAAGGAACGGCTCGATTCGCTCCTCGCCGAGGCCCGGCCGTGAGCTGGCCGCCGCCCTTGCCCGGGGCTGCCCGGCCGTTCCTCGACTTCGCCGCGCTCTTGCGCGCGCACGGCTTCGCGGTCGCCCCCGAACAGGTCGTGGCCTTCCTCGAGGCCGTCGAACTTTTGGGCCCGCGGCACGTGACCGACATCCGCCGCGCCGCGGTCGCCACCATGGCCCCGCCGCGCGAGCGGATCGACGAGTTCCTCGCCCTCTTCGCGGCGCACTTTTTGGGGGAGGGGCGGACCGCACCCGCCGAGGCGGGCGAGGGCGAGGCCGAGCCCTTGCGCGTCCAGGAGGAGGCGGGGGGCGAGGAAGAGCTTCGGCTCGAGGTCGTGGGCGAGACCAAGGGCGAGGCCGCGAGCCCGGCCGAGGCCCTCGGCCTGCGGCGCTTCGCGAGCCGTCCGGCGGCCCGCCCGCTCGAGCGCTTCCGCCGCGAGGCACCCCGCCGGCTGCCGCGCCGGCGAGGGGCCGGGCTCGTGCGGGCCAAGCGCGGGCCCGTTGTCGACCTCGCCCGCTCGCTGCGCCGGGCGGCGGCGCGCGAGGGCGAACTCTTGGCTCTCGCCTTCCGCAGGCGGCGGGTCCGCCAGCGCCGGCTCGTGCTGTTGATCGACGTCTCGGGCTCGATGAAGGAGCAGAGCGAGGCCAATCTGCGCTTCGCTCACGCCCTCGCCCGGGCCGCCGAGCGGCTCGAGGTCCTGACCTTCGGGACCCGGCTCACCCGGGTCACGCCGGCCTTGCGGTTGCGCTCGGTGGACCGGGCGCTCGAGCGGGCGGCGCGCACGGTGCGCGACTGGGACGGCGGGACGCGGATCGGTGAGGCCTTGGCCGCGTTCCTGCGGGTGCCGCGCCTCGTGGGCTTCGCCCGCGGGGCGGTCGTCATCGTCCTCTCCGACGGGCTCGAGCGGGGCGATCCCGAGCTCATGGTGCGCTCGGTCGAGCGGCTCTCCCGGTTCGCCCACCGGCTCGTCTGGGCGAACCCGCTCGCTCCGGGGCCGGGCTGGCGGCCGGAGACGCAGGCGATGCGCGCGGTCCTGCCGCATCTCGACGCGCTTCTGCCGGCCGGCTCGGTCGCGACGCTCTGCCGCGAGGTCCTGGCGCTCGCCCGCGACCTCGGCGAGCGGAGGCGTGCCGCATGAGGAGCCTCGTCGACGCCCATTTCCACTTCTGGCGGCAGGCGGATCTGCCCTGGCTCCAGGGCCCGATGCAGCCGCGGATCTTCGGCCCGTACGAGCCCTTGCGGCGCGACTATCCGATCGAAGAGTACCTGGCCGACATCGCCGGGACGGGGGTCGAGCGGGCGGTCTACGTCCAGGCCAACTGGGCGCCCGAGCGGGCCCTGGACGAGGTCGCCTGGGTCGCGGGCGAGGCCGAGCGCGCGGGCTTTCCGGTCGCGATCGTGGCCTTCGCCGATCTGTTGGCCGAGGATGCGCCGCGCCGGCTCGAGGAGCTCGCCCGCCATCCGGCGGTCAGGGGCGTCCGCCAGCAGCTCCATTGGCACGAGATCGCCCAATACCGCTTCGCCGCCCGGCCCGACCTCGCCTGCGACCCGCGGGTGATCGAGAGCTGCCGGCGGCTCGGCGAGCTCGGCCTCGTCTTCGAACTCCAGATCTTCGCGGGCCAGGTCGAAAGCGCCCTCACGCTGTTGCGCGCCTGCCCGGGCACCGGCTTCGTGCTGGTTCACGCGGGCATGCTCGAGGATGCGAGCGAGGCGGGCTTCGCGCGCTGGCGAGCGGCCCTCGCGCGGCTTTCGGCCGAGCCCAACCTCGCCTGCAAGCTTTCGGGGCTCAACACCTTCGTGCGCCGGCTCGACCGCGATCTCGTGGGGCGGATCTGTGCTGTCGCGCTCGAGGCGTTCGGGCCGAAGCGCTGCCTGTTCGGCTCCAACTTCCCGATCGAGAAGCTCTGGTGCGGCTACGCCGACCTGCTCGAGGCCTATCGAGCCGGGATCGCCCATCTTTCGGAGCCCGACCGCCGCGCCGTGCTCGGGGACAACGCTCGTCGCATCTACCGGCTGGATTGAAGGGAGGCCTGCCCGTGCCGCTCGAGATCAAGATCCTGGACTATGGCGACATCGAGCTCGAGTCGAGCTTTCTCGTGCTCGGCCGCGATTGCGGCCGGACCCGCCGGGTGCCGACGCTCGGCTTTCTGATCCTGGGCGGGCCTTGGCCCGTGCTGGTCGACACGGGCTATCGCTCGAACGCGATCATGGAGACCCTCGGCATGCGCGGGCTCCAGTTCCACGAGAACCTGATCGAGAACCAGCTCGCCCGGCACGGCCTCAAGCTCGGCGACATCCGCTACGTCCTCCACACCCACCTGCACATCGACCACGCTGGCAAGGACGACCTCTTCCCGATGAACACGACGGTCGTGGTCAATCGCCGCGAACTCGAATATTCCGTCTCGGGCCTCATGCACCCGCAGTACCCGGCCCCCGACATCAAGCATCTGATCGACCGGCTGCACACCAAGAACGCGCTGCGCTTCTTGGATCTCGAGATCAGCGGGCCGATCGAGATCTTCCCGGGGCTGTATTGCGAGGCGGCGGGGGCGCACACGGAGGGCTCGATGAACGTCCACGTCCACACCGCCGACGGCGTGGCGACGATCTGCGGCGACGTGATCTACGACTTCAACGACCAGATCATCGAGCCGTTCCGGATCACCCAGGAGATGGAGCCGCAGGTCACTGGCAATCACGGGACGACCAAGCGGCAGGAAAAGGCGGCGATCAAGAAGCTGCTCGCCAACGCCCGTTACCTGTTGCCGGTCCACGACCGGCCGGCCAAGGTCGAGGGCGGGCGGATCGTCGGCCGGCTGTTCGACCAGGTGCCGGGGCCGGTCGTCTCGTCCCTGCCTTCGCGCCCCTGGTTCCCGGCCTGAGCGGGGTCGGCCGTGGCGCACGAGATCCTCCGGCCCGAGGCGCGCGAGCTGATCGACCCGGACGCGCCGGTCGAGCAGCTCGCCACGGGCTTCACCTTCACCGAAGGCCCGGTCTGGCACCCGGTCGAGCACCATCTCCTCTTCTCCGACATGCCGGCGGACGTGCGCCGGCGCTGGACGCCGGGGGTGGGGATCGAGGAGGTGATGCGGCCGTCGAACAAGGCGAACGGCCTCACCTACGACGCCCGGCTGAACCTCCTCGCTTGCGAGCACGCGACCTCCTCCGTCGTCCGCTTCACCGCGGACGGAAGGCGCGAGGTCCTCGCGAGCCATTTCGAGGGCAAGGAGCTCAACAGCCCGAACGATCTCTGCGTCCGCTCGGACGGCTCGATCTACTTCTCCGATCCCTGGTACGGGCGGATGCCGGTCTACGGGGTCGAGCGGCCGCGCGAGCTCGGCTTCCAAGGGGTCTACCGGATCCCCCCACAGGGCGGGCCGCCGCAGCTTTTGGTCGAGCGCTACCTGTTCGACCAGCCGAACGGGCTCTGCTTCTCGCCCGACGAGAAGCTCCTCTACGTCAACGACACGGTGCAGGCGCTGATCCGCGCCTTCGAGGTCAAGTCCGACGGCTCGCTCGGCGCGGGATGGATCCTCGCCTCGGGCATCCGCTCCGAACTCGAGCCCGGCGTGCCCGACGGGATGAAGTGCGACGAGCGCGGCAACATCTGGTGCACGGGCCCGGGCGGGGTGTGGATCTTCGACCGCAAGGGACGGCACCTAGCGACGGTCCGGGTGCCCGAGCTCGTCGCCAACCTCGCCTGGGGTGGCGAGGACTGGCGCACCCTCTTCTTGACCGCCTCGCGCTCGCTCTATGCGGTGCGCACCAAGGTCGGCCCGCGGCGCGAGCCCTACATGCGGGCCGCGGCGAACATGGCCGCCGGCGCCGCGACGGCCCGGCCCTCGGCCGCTCGGCCGAGCGCCGGCGGGGCGCGCGAGCCGGCCCGGGCGCTCCACCCGGTCGAGAGCTTCCGGCTCGACCCGGCCCGCTGTGCGCTCTTGATCCAGGACATGCAGAACGACGTCGTCATGGAGGGCGGCGCCTTCGCGGCCAGCGGCTCGCCACGGCATTGCAAGGAGCAGAACGCGATCGCCAACATCGCCCGGCTCGCCGCCCATTGCCGGCGGGTGGGCGTGCCGGTGATCCACATCTGGTTCGTCGTCGAGCCGGGTGCGCCCGGGGTGACGCTCAACTGCCCGCTGTTCGAGGGGCTGGTCGAATCGAAGGGGCTCGTGCGCGGGACCTGGGGGGTGGCGCCGGTCAAGGGGCTGGAGCCGCAGCCGGGTGATCTCGTCGTCGAAAAGATGCGGATGAGCGCTTGGGAGGGGACCAAGCTCGAGATCGTTTTGAAAGCGCTCGGCCGCGACATCCTGATCGACACGGGGGTCTGGACCAACATGTCGATCGAGCACACCGCCCGAACCGGCGCCGACAAGGGCTACGTGATGATCGTGCCCGAGGATGCCTGCTCGACGATGAACGCCGACTGGCACCGGGCGTCGATCGACTACGCGATGCGCAACGTCGCGGCGGTCACCACGACCGATGCGGTGATCCGGGCCCTCGGCGGCTGAAAGGCGGGCGCCACCGACTCACGGGGGCTCAGGGCCGGGCCGCGGGCCGGGCCGGATCGAAGGGACGCGGATCGAGCTTCGGCGTGGCGCCCAGCAGGAGATCGGCCAGGAGCTCGCCCGTGGCCGGGGCCTCGAGGATGCCCCAGGGCCCGTGCCCGGTCGCGAGCCAAAGGCCCGGCCGGCCGGGAAGCGGGCCCAGGAGCGGTGTGCCGTCGGCGCTCACGGGCCTGAGGCAGGCGCGCGGCTCGACCCGGCGGGCTCGGCCGAGGGCCGGGAGGACCGCCCGGGCAACGGCGATGAGCCGCTCGGCCGCACCGGGGTCGGGGCCGACCGCGGTCGGCTCGGCGGGCGGGCGGGCCGGCCGGGAGAGGCCCGCGACCACCACACTGCCGTCGGCCCTGGGGTAGATCTCGAGCTCGTCGAGCTCGTGGCGGGCGGGGTCGAGCCGGGCGAACAGCACCCGCGGCGGCAGCGGCTCGGCGAGCTCCAGGCGCAGGCTGTGGCCGAGCAGCGCGAAGACGGGTGGCAGCTCGATCCAGGATCGGGCCAGGTTCGTCCAGGGGCCGAGGGCGAGCACCACCGCTTCCGCCCGGAGCGTGGCGCCCGCGAGGTGGAGGCGCCACCCGTGCCCGTCGGGCTCGCGCCCGTCGGGCGCGCCGAGGACGAGCCGCGCGCCGGCTCCGACCGCTCGCTCGACGAGCCAGCGGGTCAGCCGGGCCGGGTCGACCAGGGCGGTGGTCGTGGGCTCGCCGAGCCGCTCCAAGAGGTGGAAGCCGGCCCCGAGCCAGGGGGCGGGCTCGCCCCCGCCGCCCGCCGCCACGAGCCACGTCTCGACCGGGCGGTAGCCGAGCGCGTCGCCGGCCTCGCGGGCGAGCTCGGCGTGGAGGGCGAAGCCGCGTCGGGAAAGGGGGGCGCGCGGGAGCCCGTCGCACCAGTCGAGGGCGAGGAAGCCGCCGGCCTTGCCGGAGGCGGCGCAGGCCGGGGCGGCGCGCTCCACGAGCGCGACCGCGGCGCCTTTGCGGGCGAGGAAGAAGGCGGTGGCCGCGCCGATCACCCCCGCGCCCAGGACGAGGACCTTCAAGCCGTACTCCTTCGCCGGGCGGCCCGCCCGGGGTGCCCGGCTCCGCTCGTTCCCATGCTAGCGGCCGAACGGCCACGGCGCGATCGGCGCCGGGTCCGTATGCGGCGCGGCCATGCGCTCGAGGGGCTCGACAGTCGGGCGGGTCCGGCTAAGCCCGCTCGTGCGAGCGACCGATCGGGGAGGGAGGGAGATGGACGGGCGGCCATGCGTGCGCGAGCGGATCCTCCGCGGCGAACCGGTCTACGGGACGATGGTCTTCGAGCTGTTCACGCCGGGGCTGCCGGCGATCCTCGCGGCCGCGGGCTTCGACTTCGTGGTGCTCGATACCGAGCACAGCGGGGTCGGGATCGAGACCCTGAAGACGGTGATCGCCTGTGCCCGCGGCCTGCCGATCGAGGTCTACGTCCGGGTGCCCGAGAAATCCTACGCGGCGGTCGCGACCGTGCTCGATGCGGGGGCGCAGGGCATCATGGTGCCGATGCTCGAGACGCCCGAGCAGGCCCGGGATCTCGTGGAGTGGGTGCGCTACCGGCCGGAGGGCAAGCGCGGCTGCGCCTTCGGCATGGCGCACGACGGCTACCGCGCCCGGGACGTGGTCGCCTACATGGCCGAGGCCAACCGCAAGAACCTCGTGATCGGGCTGATCGAGACCCGCAAGGGCATCGAGAACGCCGAGGCGATCTGCGCCACGCCGGGCTTCGACGTGGCGTGGCTCGGCCATTTCGACCTCACCAACGACATGGGGATCACGGCCCAATTCGAGCACCCGGGGTTCTGGGCGGCGGTCGACCGGCTCGTGGCGGCGGCCACCAAGCACGGCAAGGCACTCGGCGGGCTCGACGGCGACCTCGCCTATCTCGCGAAGCTCCGGGCCAAGGGCTTCAAGGTCCTGGGCTACGGGATGGACATCGCGGTCCTGCGCAACGCCTGGGCGCAGGGTCTCGCCGGGCTCAAGGCCCTGGGCTGAGGCCGCGCGGCCACGGGCGGGCCGGCCTTCTCGCACGGAACAGCGAAAGCGTTGCGCGCCGGCACAACCGGCGATAGGCAATTTCGCTGGGACTCAGGGAGGCTGCATGTCGCTCTCCGTGGTGAAACCTCCCGCGGCGTTGCCGGAACGGCGCCGGCGCGCCCGGCGTTGCGGGCCGGTGCTCGAGACGGTCCGGGTCGAGCTCGAGCTCGTGACACCCGTGCTCGGTGGTGCCGCGGTGCCGCGGACGATCGACGAGGTCGACGTCGTCCGGGTTCCTTCGATCCGCGGCCAGCTCCGCTTCTGGTGGCGGGCGCTCAACCTTCAGCGGTCCAAGGCTCCGGCAGAGCTCCACACAAAGGAGAGCGAGCTCTTCGGCCGCGCGGCGGAAAAGGAAGGTGGGCGATCGGAGGTCGAGATTTGTTTGCACGTCCTGGCGAGGGGCGGTTGCGATACCCAGGACATCGAGCTCGGTAAAACCCCCGGGGACTACGCCCTGTTCCCGGCGCGCAGCGAAAGGAAACGAAAGCCGGACGAAAAGCCCCCAGCCCCGCGACGTAAGCCGGGGACACAGTTCACCCTTGAGCTGCGCGCGCCGAAGGAGCGGCTCGAGGAGCTGCGCCCCGTGCTGCGGGCCTGGATCCTGTTCGGCGGCTACGGCAGCCGGACCCGCCGCGGGCTCGGCTCGCTTACCGTCACCGGGGCCGACAAGGCGAGCTGGTTGCCAAAGGAGGCGAGCCTCGCCGAGTTCGAGAGGCTCTTCAGCCGCGACGTCTTCGCGCAAGAGGTCGTTCCGGCCGAACTCGCGCAGACACCGCGACTCGCCGGCGCCTCGCTGCTCGTGGGCGAACCCGTGGCCGGAGCGGAACAGGCTTGGACGACGGCGCTCAACTGGCTGCGCGACTTCCGGCAGGGGACAGACACCGGGGCGCGCGTGAGCGGCCTCGGAAAGCTGCAGCCCGACCGACCTTCCATCTCGAACTGGCCCGAGGCCGACAAGATCCGCCACCTCACCGGCAAGAAACGGAGCCACGAGCCGCGCTACGGGCCCGATCCGGCCTGGCCGCGGGCCGCTTTCGGCCTGCCGATCGTCGGCCAGTTCCAAAAGAAGGCGCGAGACGGTGGGAAAAAGGCGCGAGACGGTGGCATCTATGACGAGCCCGACCCGTTCGAGCTCACCTGGAAGGACGGGGAAGGCCTGCACAACCGTCTCGCGAGCCCCTTGATCGTCAAGGCGATGCCGCTCGCCAACGGCGAGTTCGTGCCGATCGCGCTCTGGCTCGCGCGCGCCTGGCCGCCGGATGGCGAAGTCGTTTTGCGGATGGGCGGGCAAGAGAAGCCCGGTTCGGCGGCGCCGTTCGACAAGCTCCTCGGCGAGAAGGATCCGGCCCTTTTCCCGCCGCTCGAAGGTAAAAGCAGCCTGCGCGATGCGTTCCTCGACTGGCTCGGGAGCGAGAAGAAAGCGACGAGGATCGCCGGATGAGCGGGCACCTGCTCCTCGTGACGATCGGGCCCGTGCAGGAGTTCATCGCCCAGGCCCGCCGCACCCGCGACCTCTGGTACGGGAGCCACCTGCTCTCCGAGCTCGCGCGAGCCGGCGCCCGCGCGCTCGTCGAGGAAGGTGCCGAACTCGTTCTGCCCGCGCTCACGGCCGACGACCCCGAGCTCGAGCCCTGCCGTGGTTTCTTGCGCGGGAACGGGACGGCGCCCGCCTCGATCGCCAACAAGCTCCTGGCGATCGTCCCGCAGGAAGGGGACCCGGCCGCGACCGCCGAAGCCGTGCGCGCGGCCGTGCTGTCTTTCTGGCGCGACGAGCTCGCCGCTCCCGTGAAGAAGAAATGTCGCCCCTTGCTCGCCCTGGACGCCGATCCGGTTTGGGACGAGCAAATCGAAAGCTTCGTCGAGTTCTACGCGAGTTGGACGCCGCTCGGCGAGGATTATGCGGAAGCGCGGCATGAGGTCGAAAGGGCCGTCGCCGGGCGCAAAATGCTGCGCGAGTTCGCGCCCTGGAAGCACGATCGCGCGGGGGAGCCCAAGTCGAGCCTCGACGGCGCCCGGGTGTCGGTCCTCAAAAAGCCGGATGAAAAGAACGAAGATCCGCAGAGAGAGAAACTCGTTCGGCGATACCGGGTCGGTAAAGGCGAGCAGCTCGACGCGGTGGGGCTCGTCAAACGCGCGGGCGGCGAGCCCGAGCAGTTCGTGCCGCTCGTGAACGTAGCGCTCGCGCCCTGGATCGAGGCGGCCCAAGTGGTCGCGCCGGGGGAGCTCGCGCGATTGCGCGACCGGGCCCGCGAGCTCGATCTCTCGCGAGTGAACCGCGCCGATCTCCCGTGGACGAAGGCCTTCCCGTTCGATGCGAGCGTGTTGATCGAAAGCCGCGTGGCACCGACCTTCGAGGAGCACGGGATCGAGGAGGACCCGCAAGCTTTCATCCGCCACGAGCTCCGCCCGCTCTACCGCAAGGTCGCGGAGCCCTCGCCCTACGTCGCTTGCCTCGTGGCCGACGGGGACAGGATGGGCGAGTGGCTGGACCGGCTCCGAAATCCCGACGTCCACCGTGACTTTTCGAGGAAGCTCGCCGGGTTCGCCGCCGACGTACGGAAAATCGTCGAGCAAGAGCACCGGGGCTCGCTCGTCTATGCGGGTGGCGACGACGTCTTGGCGTTCTTGCCGGTGGTCGATGCCGTGCCTTGCGCCGACCGGCTACGCCGAGGGTTCGAGGAGGCCGTGGGCGGCACGCTTTCGGTCGGGATCGGCATCGGCCACGTGATGGAGGGCATGGGCGACCTCCTGGAGCTCGGTCGCGCTGCCGAGCGGCTCGCGAAAACGCTGCGGAATGCGCTCGGCGTGATCCTCGACAAGCGCTCGGGCGGGCGGCGGGCGTGGAAGGCGTGCTGGTGCATCGACCCGGCGGAGCGCTTGCGCGCGGACGCGAAGCTCGTCGACGAGAAACTTTCGACCAAGAAGATCCACGAGATCGCCGCCGTGCTCCGCCGCCTGCCCGAGCCAGGGGGGATCGAGGGCGACGGGGCGGCGTGGCAAAGGGTGCTCGAGGGCGAGGTGCGCCGCGCGCTGGCCCGCAACGAGCCCGAGTCCCTCAAGATCGAAGATGTCGGGCTCGACCTGCCCGGGAGCTACGGGGAGGCTCACGAGGCGGTCGGGCGTTGGGTCGATCGGCTGTTGATCGCCCGGGCGATCGCCGAGGCGCGGCCGCGGCCGCGGCGGGCGGGCGTGGCGGAGGCGGCATGAGCACCCGGCGGCATCTGGCGCTCGTCCCGCGCGACGGGCTCGCCTGCCGGGACGGGCGCGGCTGGGCACCCGTGGGTGCCGGCCGGGCCCACGCCCTCGATTGGCCTTGGCCCTCGACGATCCTGGGGGCGCTGCGCACCGCCTGGGGGCGAGCCGTCGAGGCGCGCGAGGGGCGGCCGTTCGGCCCCGACGATTGGCGCGAACGCACCCGGGAGGTTCGGCTCGGCCGGCTCCTCGTGCTGCGCAGCCGCAATGGGGAGGTGGAATGGAACCGCGTCTGGCCGCGGCCGCTCGACGCCACGGCCTTCGACGGCGGAGCCGAGATCGTCCGGCTCGATCCCGTACCGCCGGCGCTGCCGACCCTCGGCCGCGACGAGGACCCGGCGCGCGAGGCCCTGTGGCGGCCCGCGCTGGACGACCCCCGCAAGCCCGCGGCGCTCCCGGCCTGGTGGCCGGACGAGGCTTTCCGCAGCTGGCTCCGGGGCGCGACCGTGTCGACCCGCGAGCTCTCCCTCGGCGCGCCGAAGCGGCGCCTCCAGATCCACGTCGGCATCAAGGCCGACACGCTGACCGCCGAAGAGGGCCGGCTGTTCTCCGAAGACGTGCTCGAAACCGTCGATCGCTCGGGCCGTTGGGCGATCGGCGCCGAGCTCGAGGCCTCGGACCCGCCCCTCCGCGGCCTCCTCACGCTCGGCGCGGACAAGCGCTTGGCCACACTCGAGCCCTTGGGCGAACAACTCTTCGCCCCGCCCGAGGATCTCCTGGCCGCCTTCCGCTCCGGCAGCCCGGGGCTTCGGCTCCTGGTCGTGACCCCCGCCTGCTTCGCGGGCGGCTGGCTCGTGGACGGCTTCCACGCCGAAGGCGAAGTCTACCGCGGCAGCCTTCCCGGCCTCGAAGGCGAAATGATCCTGCGGGCGGCCTTCGTGGGCCGGCCGCTCGCCGTCTCGGGCTGGGATCTGGTGACCGGCAAACCCAAGCGGACCGACCGGATGGTCCCGCCGGGCTCCGTCTTCTTCGTCGAGCGCGCCGGTGGCCGCCCGTTCGACGCCGAGGACGCGCGCGAGCTCTGGCTCGCGGCGATCGGCGGGCGGACCCACGAAGGCTTCGGCCGCATCGTCCCCGGCATTTGGCATCCCTCGAGGCCCGATCCATGCTGACCCGACCTTTTCTCCTCCACGCGCTCTCGCCCCTGCACGCCGGCACGGGCCAGGCGGCCGGGATCGTCGATCTGCCGATCGCCCGCTACCGCTCGACCGGGATCCCCTTCGTCCCCGGTTCCTCGATCAAGGGTGTGCTGCGCGACGCCCGGCGCGCGAACGGCGTGGAGAAGGACGACCTCCTCCTCGCGGTCTTCGGGCCCGGCACGAACGACCCCGCGGCCCACGCGGGCGCGCTCGTCGTGGGCGACGCGCGGCTTTTGGCGCTGCCGGTGCGCAGTTTCCGCGGCACCTTCGCCTGGGTGAGCTCGCCACTCCTGCTCGAGCTCGCCCGGCGCGACCTCGGCGAGGTGGCGTCCGGACTGAACCTGCCGAGCCTCGCCGGCCGTGCCGCGCGGGTGACCAGCGGATCGGCCTGCCTGTTCGAGAACAAGATCTACCTCGAGGACTTGGACCTGCCGGCCGAGGTCGATCCGGGCTGCGTCGGTTGGGCGAGGTTCCTCTCCCCACTCGTCTCGCCGGGCGAGGACATCTTTTCCAAACGCTTCGTCGTGGTCGACGACGACACGATGAGCTTTGTGATGGAAACGACGACCCAGCTCGATGCGCGCGTGCGGCTCGATTCCGAGACCCGCACCGTGGCGAAGGGTGCGCTCTGGCTCGAGGAGAGCCTGCCGCCCGAGAGCCTGCTTTTGGGACTCCTCGCCGCGGATCGCAGCCGGCGTAACGGGCTCGCCATGAGCCCGGCCGAGGTCCTCGATTACGCGCTCGGCGAAGCGACGGTGCTGCAGCTCGGCGGCAAGGCTACGGTCGGCCGCGGCCGCTGCCGGATGGTACCGGTCGCCGGCGCGGGAGGTGGGTGATGGGCAAGAAAAAGGGCAAGCCGAGCCCCTTCACGCGGGCACCGGGTCCGGCACCGGCCGCCTCCTCGCCGCCGCGGCCTTCGCCCGCGCCGGCTTCGACGCAGCCGGCGCCCGCACCTTCCGGACCGGTCGTGCTGCGCGATCAACAGCGCGCCCGCTTCGCCTACGAGCGAGTGGCCGCAGTGGAGCAGGCCAAGCGCAAGGATTACGAGAACGCCGTCTTGGGCCTCGGCGCCGACATTCTGCGGGTCGGGCTTCTCGCGGCGCTCGCGGCGGTGCAACGGCTGGAGAAACGCGGAGAGCGGCTGCTCGACGATCTCGCGGCGGCGAAGATCCCGGGGCTCGAGGCGAAAGACAGGGCGCAGCTCGTAGAAAGGGCGCGCAAGCTCGACGTCGACGGCTACATGATCGCCACCCGCGAGACCTTGGCCCTCGTCTCCTGGCTGCGCCGTGCTTGCCAGGCGACGTTCGAGGACCGGGGCTGATGCGCGCCGCGCTGCCGAAGCCACGGCTGGAAAACGACCGGTGCGTGGGCCTGCCCGAGCACGCCGGCCTCGCCTACGAGGTCTGGGCGCCGTTTTCCGCCGAAGACGGCAAGATTCGTCTCCGAAAGAACCGCGACGGAAAAAGCCGTGACGAAAAAGGCGGTGACGAAAAAAGTCACGACCAGGACAGGTCCAAATGGCTCGAGGCGATCACCGAGCTCGAGCCATCGCCCGACTACCCGAAAGCTTTCGCGCGGTGGGAAGCCAGTTTCCGCCAGCCCGGCGATCTCACCGTCAAGGTCGAGGCCGTCTCGCGGCTGCTCGTGGGGCACGGCAACGGCAGCGCCACCGACGTCGGCCTCACGCTGCACCGGACCTGGGGTGTGCCCGTGATCCCCGGCTCGGCCTTGAAGGGCCTCCTGGCCCACTGGGTCGAGGCCACCCTCGGCCCCGCCGATCCGAGCGAAAGGGACCGGTTGCCCTTCGCCGGGGTCGACTGGGACGGAAGGCGGATCCTCCGCGGCCCGGGCGAAGTGTACCGGGCGCTGTTCGGCGCGCCCGAGGCCGACGAGCCCGTGCCCGGCCCGCGGAACTGCGCGGCGCGCGGGCTCGTCACCTTCCACGACGCGCTCTGGGTCCCCGGCACGCCGTCTGGTGCGCCCTCGCCGCTCGCGGTCGACGTGCTGACGGTCCACCAGAAGCCTTACTACGACGAGGCCGGTCGAAAGCCGCCGGTCGACTGGGCCGATCCGAACCCGGTCTCCTTCCTCTCGGTGCGGCCGGGGACGCGGTTCCTGCTCGCCCTTTCGGGCCCGCCGGACTGGACCGCGCTCGCGAGGGACCTCCTGCTCCAGGCGCTCGCCGATTGGGGCGTGGGCGGCAAGACCGCCGCCGGCTACGGGCGGCTCGTGCCGAGGGAAACGACGGCCGCGCCGGCCGGGACCGCCGCGACCCTCCTCACCGGCGCCGCGGCCACGCCGGCACCGGCGCGGGCGCTCGCTCCTCCACCCAAGCCGGGTGAGACCGTCGAGTGCGTCCTCCTCCCGGAAAAGACCAAGAAGGGTGGCTGGAAGGCGCGGCACGAGGCGTCCGGGATCGAGGGGCCGATCGAGAACAGCGCCGAGGTTCCGCCCGACGCCACGCCCGGGCAGCGGGTGCGGCTGC
>Ga0308391_1000613_pt1 | contig 15524 bp, 12 predicted proteins | sample Hotspr20Samplet1_FD_202363 | JGI IMG/M metagenome (GOLD analysis project Ga0308391, IMG submission 202363) | Hot spring phototrophic mat microbial communities from Octopus Spring, Yellowstone National Park, Wyoming, United States - 20050623_t1 ... | reverse complement strand
TGGCGGTCGAGGCCGCTGGCCAGTACCGCAGCCTCGATCATCGCCCGTGAGGTCAGCAACCTGGCTTCGCTTCGTCCGCCCCAAGGCTCGACCGTGCGCTCGGATCGCACGGCCTGCACCTCGGGAATGGCCACCCGCTGGGTCTCGATGGTGAGCAGCCCCTCGGCGGTCCAGGAGCGGGGTAGGATGACAGCGAGCGAGGCCCCCGCGGCCCCGAAGCCGACCGCCGCCAGGAGGCACCACGGAAGCGCCCGGCGCAGCAGCGCGAGGACCTGGGCAAGATCGAGTGGGCGCGGCCCACGGGGCGGCTCCAGCCGCGGTGGAACGGCCGGGGGTAAAGGAGTGGCGGGTTCTTCCATCCGGGGCGGCCGGAAGCCGGGGTTGGGGATCAGCATGCTCGGCCTCCGACAGTGGCCGTCGGGAGATCGATCGGCGGGCGCCGAACGCCGCGAAACTCGGGGCGAGAGGTGCGCAACGCCCAGGGATGATCCGGATGCCGAAGCGTTGTTCGCCCGCGGAAGCCGACGGCCCTGTCCGCGCGATCGAACGCCGCCGGCCGTTGCTCTGCGGCGGGCCATCGAAGACGCCCGGGTCCCGGGCGAGCGAAGCCCCCCGCATGGCGGAAGGTAGCGAAGGGCGCCAGTGCCGTTCGCCGCCCCGCGTGTGACGCGACCGCCCGAGACGGGTGCCGGGGCGGTCTCGATCGCGGGCCGGGCTCGAATGTCGGCCCGCCGCTCGACCGCTCCCGGAAGCAACCGCTCGCGCCAGGTCGTTGCGCAGGCTTCGCCGATCGTCGACAGCTCGCCGAGCGCTGAAGAGCGTTCCGCCTCGGGATTTCGCGTGCGGTCGCGACGTTCGTCCTCCGGCAGGCCGCGCGTCCGCTGGCGGTGGCCGCGGGCGGATCGCCGCTCACCGGCACCACCCGGCGAATCCCCGGCGGCCCGGACGCCTGCAAATTGGAACCAACTTGTCGTCGTTTCCGAGCGCGGCCGCAAGCTCCCTGTGGCATGCCGGGCGTCGGTCGCCGACTGGAGGATGCGGCTGCCGTGTAGAAAAGACGATCGAACGCTCCGGCGAACGGGCGCGGCCGAGCCTCGCAGCCATTTTCCTCGAACCCGGCCGAACGGACCCAGCCGGCCCGAAGATCCCCCCGGGTCGGGCCGTGTCCGCTCGGATGGAGGGCAAAGTGGCGGGTTTCGCTAGGTGTCGTCACCTCGAACGAACCCCCGGCCCGGCCCGCGAAGATTCCCGGGCGCGTCCGAAGAAACGTTCGAAGACCGGCGCTCTCATCGTCGGCACGAGCCGTTGCACGAGAGCGGCGCGCGCGAGCCGATGGGGGCCGAGCCCCACCGTGAGCGCCCAGGTCAGCCACAGAGCCTTGCGACTGACGCCCTCCGGGGACGCGAGCACAGCTCGAACGAAAGCCGAGGTGGCGGCGAGCCGCTTTCGGGCCGAGGCGCCGGTGAGGCGGCAGATGGCGAGCTGCTGTTCCTGGTAGAAGACCGAGGCTGCGAGCAAGCGGCTCGGGTCCAATTCGACACCGAGTTCGCCCGCGAATCTCGCGAGCCATTCAACCCTGGTTTCTTCCAGGGCAAGCCGTCGCGCGATCTGGTCGATGTCGAGTGTGCTGGCGGCCCACCGGTTCCGATCGTGAACGCGATAGTACGACAGCACGGAGTCGATGGCGGCGACTTCGCCCAGTAAAGGTGCCGCCGTGTTGAGCACCGTATCGATGTTCGGCAAGTCGTTCCGCTCCGCCGCTCGCTCGACGAGCTCGCCGGCGTAAGCGTTGCCGCTCGTGGGAGGTGACGGATAGCCGCCGGCTCGTAACAACTCCCGGCGCGCAACTTCCGTGTCGATTGGTTCCGAGTATTTCGGAAACACGACTCCGGTCGGCCGCCCGTTGCCATCTATGATGGCCATGCGCCACTGCAACTTGACCGTGTTGGACCGCCAATAGCGCAACACGGCTGAACAGGCAGCCGGGTCGAGCAGATCGTCGGAATCCAAGAATATGACAATCGGGGTGCGGAGCCGTCGCCAGCCGGCCACACAAGCGGCCCGTTGCCCGCGACATTCTTGGAAGATGATGTGGATCCTGTCGGCCCGCGCACCGATCACGGACCGCGAGTCGTCGGTCGAACCGTCGTCGACGACCACGACGGGTGGCTTCGGCTCGAGGTCCTGAGCGAGGGCGCTGTCGATCGCCGCGCCCACGAAGCGACCGTAGTTGTGGTTCGGTATCACGATCCCGATCGGCGCTGGAGAGCTCACCGCTAGACACCCTCTCCGTTAGCGAGCTCGGTTCGGTAAGCTCCCGCTCGGACGGCCCCGACCCGGGAGGGCTGAGCCGACAGGAACCGTCGCCGCAACGCGTGGTCGGCGAGAGCCCGAGGGCCGAGTGCCACGGCCGCCTGCCACAGCAGCAAGCCCAGCTTCTTGGGCCACGGCTCCAGCGTCACGAGGGTCGCCCACCACACCGCCGGTAACCTCCTCGCCGCGCCGCGCCCGGGTCTTCGGCCGAGACGGGCGAGAACGAGCTCCAGGTCCTGATGCCAAGCCGAGCGACGGCGAATCGCTTCGAGGTCCACCTCGCGCCCCCACTGCCTGGCCCGCGCGGCGAGATAGGCGAGCTGGCCTTCGAAAAGGGCGTGAAGTCGCTCGAACCGCTCCGGATCGATCGTGGCCGTCAGCGATGCCGAGCGGGTGTGCTCGCGTTTGCGTGCGAGCGGCTCGGCCAAGCTGTCGACCTCACCGAAGAACGGCGCGTCGACCTCCAAGCCGAGATCCCACCAAGGAAGCGCCGTCGCCGGTGGGCCCCTTCGCTCGAGGAAGCTGCGCGCATAAGCGTTCCCGCAAGCGGATACGGAAGGATAGGCTCCGTAGGTGAAGAGAAGTTCCCGCATGCGACGAGCATCCAGCCCGGCGGGCCAGGCGGGACGCGGCCCCTTGATGATCCGACCGGTTTCGTCGATCGTGATGATTTGGTATTGGAGCTTGGCGAGACCGGGGCGCCAGTGGCGGGCCACGGTAGAGGCTGCGTGCGGCTCCAGCTCGTCGTCCCCGTCGAGAAAGATCACGATGTCACCGCGGGTTCGCGGCCAGGCTTGCGCGTAGGCCTCGGCCTGCCCACCGTTGCGGGGCCGGAGGATGGCCTGGACCCGCTCGCCGTAGGAGGCGATGACCTCCTGCGTGCCGTCGGTCGAGGCATCGTCGACGACGACCACGTCGCAGCGGGGATGGTCCTGCGCCAACGCACTGTCGATCGCCGCGCGGGCGAACGGGCCGGAATTGTAGGTACCGACCACCACGCTCACCGAGGGAAGCCCTCGCTCCGACACTTCGCTCGTCCCCTCTCCGAGCGGGTCCCTCATTGACCGAGCCGTGGGTCGCGGCAAGGGACGATCGGTTTTCGGGACGCTTTTCGACAGGAGCCGGTCGATCATTCTCCAATCCCACCCGCAATTCTCGATCGGCCTGGAGCGGGAACCCCGTCGAGCTTCGTCGCCTCCAGAGTTGAGCTGACCAGAGCACGGGAGACAATCGGGTGCCGCCTCACCTTTGCAGCACCTCGCTACGCGCCGAAGTCGGGACTTCCCAGGTCACCCAACGCCGTCCGCGCAGCGCGAGCCAGATGCCGAGTGCGGATCCGGCGAAAGCGAGCACCACGTTCCAAATCTGTTCCGCCCACCGCATCCGCTGGCGCAGGGCGGCCCACATCACCGTGAGGCCACCAGCGAGCACGAGCGCGGTCGCAACGGGCCCCACCCAAAGGGCCGACCCAACCGTACCCATCAACCCCGCGGCGGCCAAGAACCAGCCGGAAAGCCAGCGGGCGACCCGGTGCGCCAGATATTTGTAAAGATGCCAGCCGTCGAGGCGACGCAACTCCGGCCACAGCGTGCGATGGACGTGCCAGCACTCGCAGGCGATCCGGGCCTTACGCCGGAACTCGTCCGCCGGGTTGGTCGTGTGGGTCTCGAAAGCCAGGACGTCGGGCGCGCTCACCACACGTCGGCCCTGGAGCAGCACCTTCAGAGAGACGTAGAGATCGTCGAACAGGCCGAACGGAACCGCTCGGTGCAACTCGCGGCGGATCGCGAACAGCGAGCCATCCGCACCCATCACGGAGCCGGTCGCGGTCTCCAATTGCTTGGTCCATTCGTTGAACTGCCAGTAACGCGCGCCGACTTCCGAGGTGGCCGAGGAGCGGCTGTTGACGTAGCGGAGTGTCGAGCAGACACAGCCGACCGACGGATCCGCGAACCACCGGCGAAGCGCGGCTACCGACGTCGGCTCGATCAGCACGTTGGCGTCCGTGAACATCACGATCGAAGCGTCGGTCATGCTCACCAGCAGGTTCATCCCGTAGGTCTTTCCCCGCCGTTCACCCGAGACGACCAGACGGATCCGATCGGCGTAGCTGCGCAGGATCTCGGCTGTTCCGTCGCTCGCGGCATCGCAATAGACGAGGATCTCCAGATCGCCGCCGGCGGCCGCACGAAGCGCCAAGAGATCTTCGATCTTTTGGCGTATCACGCGCGCCTCGTTGTAGACACACAAGCAAATCGCGAACGTCTCGGCATCGCCCCCGTCGCCGACCGGCGCCGGGCGCAACGCGGGGAAACGACCGATCCGGCGCGCCAAGAGGAGGGTCGCCTGATAGGGGCCGAACGGCCAGAGTGCGAGCACCAGCAGGAGCGACGCGAAACCGAGGCACAGCCAATGCCATTCCATCGCTTCCTCGACCTCAATAGGCGTTGCGGGCAGTAAGTATCGCGAGCGGTGTACGGAGGATGATTTCAAGATCCAACCAAATGGACCATTGCTGGATGTAGGCGAGGTCGAGGCGGACCCGCTCGACGAGGTCCCGCTCGGTCAGGGTGTTTCCGCGCCAGCCTTCGATCTGGGCCAGGCCGGTCACCCCGGGAGGTACGGCAAGCCTGCGGGCGATGTCCGGCACGACATCGGTGTAGGGCCGCCCCCCGGCGAGGGCCTCCAGCGGGTGCGGCCGCGGCCCCACGAGCGACATGTCGCCTTTGAGCACGTTGAGGAGTTGCGGGAGCTCGTCGAGGCTGCTGCGCCGGAGAAAGGCGCCGACCCGCGTGACCCGAGGATCGCCTCGGACGGTGAGCCTGCGGCCGCCCAAATCAGCGGCGTCGGTGTGCATCGTCCGGAATTTGTAGATCTCGAACACCCGCCCGGCCAGGCCGAGGCGCGGCTGACGGAACAACACGGGGCCCCGACTGTCGAGTTTGATCAAAAGCGCGATCACCACGAGAAGAGGGGCGACGAACATCAAGATCGAACCAGCTAGCGTCAGGTCGAGGGCTCGCTTGAGCGCACGGTCCAGCGGACCGAGCGGTCGCTCGACGAGCGGGACCAAGATCTTCGGCTCGCGGCTGCCTCCCGGCAAGGCCAGCCGGACCGGGCAGGGCAGGCTCGAGAGAGCGTCGACGTTCCGGCGATACCGGGTCGGATCGAGGCTCGCTCCCCACAGCAACGCCGTCGTCACGACGACTTGGGCAGGTTCGACGGCCGACACCTCTTCCCGGATCTTGGCACCCCAGTCCGAAGCCTCGGAAAGAAAGAGAACTCTTCGAGGGAAAGGATGTTCGACGGCCGCCGCCAGCGAAGAGGCCGGCTCACTTTCATCAGCGACGACCAGCACGGGCTGCGCCGTTCGGGCAGGGCTTCGAGAAAGAGCCGAGGCGACCAGCCAACGGAAGCCGGCCAGAACGGAGAAGGCCACGGTGAGCCAGGCCACCGCCGGCGCCCATGGGCTGGCACCCTGCGGCGCTTCGATCGCGCGAAGGCCGGAAACCGAAGCCACCACGAGCAGCAGCGTGACGCCTAGGGCCACGAGCGACCGGGTCCACACCGCGAGCACGCGCACATCGTACCCGCGCGTTTGAGCCAGCACGAGCGACGTCAGCGGTCCGGAAAGGACCACCGCGGCCACCTCCCCGGCACCGTCGGCGGCAGCTTGGCTCGCCATCCCGATCATCGGCACCACGAGGACGTCCGCGGCCGCCACCCCGGCGATCCGCGCCCCGATGGACCACCCGGCGGGCTCGCCCGCCGTGACGCCATCGGATGACCCGCCGCGGTGGGCCAAGGTCTTCATCTAGCGCCTCCCCCCACCGGCGGCGACGGGTCCGCTAGCCGTGGCCAGCCGACCAGAGCGAGGGCCAGGAATTGTACGTAATAAGCATTCAAATATCCACCCAAAAACAACACTTGAATCAAAACGGCAGCTCCGAGGAGACGTTCCGGAGCACCCGCGAAGAGCACGTATAGATAGAACGGTGCGAACGACACGAGCCCCAGTAAGCCGTACTCGACCAGGAGCTTGAGCCAGAGCGTATCTTGAACCGGACGGTCGAGGCCGAGGGTGACATCCTCGAGTGCCCCCGCTCCCCTCCCGAACAAGAAGGGGAGCGGCTCTTGGGCGAGCTCGGCGGTCAGCCAGTAAGGTCCCACGAACCGCATGGCACCGCTGGAGAGCGGGTTGGTGAACTCGTCGAGCCGGCCGAAGAACAGAGCGAACGGTGGTACCGCGCTCAGAAACCACGCCGCGAGCCCGATCGGGATGGCGAAAGCGAGCAGCCCGAGCCGGCGAGCCCGCCAACAGGCCGGCACGGCCAGCAGCGCCAGCAGCACCAAACCGGTGCCCGAGAACGTGACCAAATAGGCGAGCCCGTACAAACCCAGGATCCAGAAGCGTGCAGCGAGAAGGAGCTCGACGACGATCGCGAGTGCCAGACTCTGGGCGAAATGGGATGGTTCCAAAAAGACCACGCCCGTCGACTTCAGCCACGGAAATCCATCCAAGATCGGTATCTTGAGGTTGAAGCCCTGAATGAACCACGGCGGCGGCAAGATGCCGTCGAGGGGGAACATCGCCTCCGGACCGAGCACGAACTGGATCGCGAACTGGCCGATGCCGGCGATCGAGAGGATGGCCATGACGTTGCCGAAGGCCCTCAGGATCTCCCGATATTCCCCGAGTGACACCGGCGCGACGAGCACGAAGGGCAAATAGATCGAAAGAAGGAGCGCGATGGAGGTGAAGGACGGGCGACCGCTCTGGAAGACGAGAGCGACCAGCAGGCCGCAGAGCATCGCGCAGAAGAGCAGGAGCCGTATCGGGTCGACGAGGAGCCGGCCGGAAAGAAGGCCGAAGATGGTGGCAGCCAACCCGACGGGAAGCCCGATCGACACGATCCCATTGGTCCCGGGTATCGCGATGCGCTGCAACAGCAGGGACCCCAGGATCAGCGTCCGGATCGGCAGCGGACAGCCGACGCGTGTCCGGCGCGTTCCCTCCGGCGCCAAGCCTTCCGCGATCCGGACCGGGGTCGACAGCGGCGTGCTCACATCAGCTCATCCGCTCCGTGGTCGGGGTGGCCCCCACGCAGCCGCGGTCGGACGGCGCCGTGCGACTCGAACCGAAGCCTGGCCACGCAACTTTTGCGTTGCGCTCCTACGAACCGACCGTGTCATCCCGGGATCCCGACTCCGAAATCCAACGAATTCCCGAACCGGATGAAATTGCCCACAACCCGATTATAAGGATGCCCTCGGATGTCAAGTGGCGGGGCTCGGGCGAGCCTCCGAAACCAACCTACTATGCTACATACAAGCGCCATTATTGCCTATTTTGTTAAATTCGCAGCAGAGTACTATCCCAAAAGTTGTGGCGAGACACGGCTGCCCGGCGCTTTCAGACCCAAGGGGGGCGCTGGTCATCGACGCGTCGTTCGAGCATCCTGGCGCCCGGCACCACCAGTCAGCTCGACCGCGTCGATCAGAGGCGGCCACATGGACGAACTCGCCCGTCGCATCGCCCAGGGCTCGGGGGAGGAGCCCGCCGATCTAGTGATCCGCGACGTCCGGCTGCTCGACCTCGTCACCGGTGCGCTCCTCCCCTCCGACATCGCGATCCGCGGGCCGTGGATCGTCGGGACCCTGGAGCGCTACGAGGGCCGCCGGGTCATCGAGGGTCGCGGTCGGATCGCCGTACCGGGCTTCGTCGACACGCATCTCCACGTCGAATCCTCGCTCGTGACACCGGGCGAGCTCGAGCGCTGCGTCTTGCCGCGCGGCGTGACGACCATGGTCTGTGACCCGCACGAGATCGCCAACGTGCTCGGGGTCGAGGGCATCCGCTGGGTGCTCGACTGGGCGAGCGTCCTGGCCCTCGACCTTCGCGTCCAGCTCTCCTCCTGCGTGCCGGCCACGCCGTTCGAGACCGCGGGCGCACGGCTCGAGGCCGAGGACCTCGTCCCCCTCCTCGCGCACCCGAAGGCGCTCGGGCTCGCCGAGGTCATGAACTTCCCGGGCGTGCTCGCCCGCGACCCGGGCCTGCTCGCCAAGCTCGAAGCGTTCGCCGGTCGGCCGATCGACGGCCACTGCCCGCTCCTTTCCGGCAAAGGGCTCAACGGCTACCTCGCGGCCGGAATCCGCAGCGAGCACGAGGCGACCCGCCTCGACGAAGCGCTCGAGAAGCTCCGCAAGGGTCTCCACCTCTTCATCCGCGAGGGCTCGGTCTCGAAGGACCTGGCTGCCCTCGCGCCGCTCATCTCGGCCGACAGCTCGCCCTTCCTCGCCTTCTGCACCGACGACCGCAACCCGCTCGACATCGAGGAGGAAGGTCACATCGATTTCCTGATCCGCGCGGCGATCCGGGCCGGGGCCCAACCGCACCACGTCTATCGGGTGGCGAGCTGGTCGGGCGCACGGGCCTTCGGGCTCGACGATCGCGGCTTCCTCGCTCCCGGCCGGCGGGCCGACATCGTGCTCTTGGACGACCTCGAGACCTGCGCGGTCTCCGAGGTCGTCGTGGCAGGCAGACCCGCCGCCGAGGCGCTCGCCGCCCGACCCGCGGGCCCCGCCCCGGTCGGGCGGGCGAGCGTGCGGGTCCGCGAGCTCCACGCCGCGGACTTCGCCATCCCCGCCCCGGCCGGGGCGAGCGTGCCCGTGATCGGGGTGATCCCGGGCAGGATCATCACCGAGCGGCTCGAGGCCGTCCCGCCGCGCCGCGACGGGCTCTTGCACGCCGATCCTTCGGCCGACCTCGCCAAGGTCGCGGTGATCGAGCGGCACGGCAAGAACGGCAACATCGGCAAAGGTTTCGTCAATGGCTTCGGACTGCGCGAGGGTGCCATCGCGAGCTCGGTCGGCCACGACAGCCACAATCTCGCCGTCGTCGGCGTGGACGACGCGGCGATGGCGTGCGCCGCCAACCGGGTGGCCGCGCTCGAGGGCGGCTTCGTCGTGGCGACCGCCGAGCGGGTGCTGGCCGAGCTCGCCTTGCCGATCGCCGGGCTCGTGACCGACCTGCCGTTCGCCGAGGTCACGCGGGCGTTGCGCCGGCTGCGGGCCGCCGCCCGCGCGCTCGGCTGCACGCTCCCCGAGCCCTTCCTCCAGGTGGCCTTCTTGCCGCTCCCGGTGATCCCCCACCTCAAGATCACCGATCTCGGCCTCTTCGACGTCGACCGGTTCGAGCTCGTGCGCCTGTGAGGCCGCTCAGCGGAAATAGACCGGATCGCGCAGGTCCGGATAAAGGTGGGCCACCCATTCGCCGTAGCCGTTGAAGATCTTGGTCGGGATCTTCTCGCTCTCGCCGAGCGGCTGCTCCATCTTCTGGCTCCAGCGCGGGTGCGGGACGTCCGGATTGACGTTGGCCCAGAAGCCGTACTCGTGGTCGGCGATCTCTTCCCAGAAGGTCTTCGGTCGTTCTTCGACGAAGCGGAACCGGACGATCGATTTGATGCTCTTGAAGCCGTATTTCCAAGGCACCGCGAGGCGGATGGGTGCGCCCATCGACTTCGGCAAGGGCTTACCGTAAACGCCGGTCGCGAGGAAGGCGAGCTCGTGGGTCGCCTCCGCGATCGTCAATCCCTCGGTGTAGGGCCAAGGATACCAGAAGGCGCGTTGGCCCGGGGCCGTCTTGGGATCCAAAAAGGTCTGCATCTCGAGGAACTTGGCCGAGCCCAAGGGCCGCGCGAGCTCGACCAGCCGGGCGAGCGGGAAGCCCGTCCAGGGGACGACCATCGACCAAGCCTCGACACAGCGGTGGCGGTAGATCCGCTCCTCGAGCTCGACCTTCGCCACGAGCTCGTCGAAGTCGATCTCGAACGGCTCTTCGACGAGCCCGTCGACGCGGATCCGCCAGGGCCTCGTGACGAGCGCCTCGGCCGCCTTGGCGATCTGCTTGTGCGAGCCGAACTCGTAGAAATTGTTGTAGGTCGTGGCGAGCTTTTCGTCCGTGAGTTTGCGGTCGTCGACGGTCCATTTCGGATTGCGGGCGACCGCGGCCTTTCCTTCGCTCACCCGGAGCCCCGCGCCTGCAAGGGCTGCGGCCCCCGCGAGGAACGATCGGCGCCCGAGTGCCAGGCGCTCCGGCGTCACGAGCCGTTCGGGCAAGTCCCAGGGTCGAAAGCGGCGGACATGCGGCATGGTGGTGGCCTCGGTGTCGCTTTCCTGCGCGGGAAGATAGGGCGCGCGCGTGTCCACGTCGCGCCTCGGGCCCTCACGATCCCGGGACCGCAAGCCGGTTGCGCCGGAGCTGGAGGAACGTCGTGCCCGCGAGCAAGCCGAGGCCCACGAGTTCGGCGAGCCGCTCGGGGCTCACGAGGAGCAGAGCTGCGAGACCCAGAGCGAGCCGCTCGGCCGGGCCGCAAGCTCGCAGCCACTGCCCGGTGAGCGCCGCGGCGAGCGCCAGGACGCCGAGCATGGCCGTGCCGACCGCCACCGCCACCCGCCCGGGCTCACCGATCAGCAAGAGCTCGGGCTGGTAGACGAAGAGGAACGGGACGAGGAACCCGGCCGCACCGAGCCGAACGGCGGCGAGGCCCGTGCTCCAGAGCTCGCTCTTGGCGAGCCCGGCCGCGGCGTAGACGGCGAGCGCCACGGGCGGCGTGATCGCCGAAAGGATCGCGAAGTAGAAGGTGAACATGTGCGCGGCCGGCGTCACCACGCCAAGCTTGACGAGCGCCGGGACGAGGAGCGCCACCATGACGATGTAGGCGGGCGTGGTGGGCATCCCCATGCCGAGCACGATGCCCGCCGCCATGGTGACGAGCAGCGCCACGAGCAGGCTGTTCTGGGCGAGCTTGACGAGCAGGGCGGTCAGGCCGATGCCGAGCCCGGTGAGCGCGATCGTGCCGATCACGATGCCGGCGCAGGCGCAGGCCATGGCCACGGGGATCGTGTTGCGTGCACCGTCTTCGAGGGCATCGAGAAGCGTGCCGAGGCCGATCCCCTCGCGCGTGCCGCGCCGCAGGAGCGCCACCGGGAAGCAGGCGAGCAGGCCCAAAAGAGCCGCTCGCGGTGCGCTGTAGCCGGCCAGCAGCGTGCCCAGGAGCAGCGCGATCGGCAGAAACAGATGCCCGCGCTCGCGCACGACCCGGGCGAGGCGGGGCACCTCGCTTTCGGGCAGACCCGCGAGCCCCTCGCGACGGGCTTCGAGGTGCACGGTGGTGAAGGCGGCGAGATAGAACAAGAGAGCGGGGACGAGGGCCCAGATCGTCACCTGCAGGTACGACACGCCCAGGAACTCGGCCATGACGAAGGCCGCAGCCCCCATCACGGGCGGCATGATCTGGCCGCCGGTCGAGGCCACCGCTTCGACCGCCGCGGCGAAGGACGGCCGGAAGCCGGTCCGCTTCATGAGCGGGATGGTGATCTGACCCGTCACCATCACGTTGGCCACGGCACTGCCCGAGACCGTGCCGAAGAGCGACGAAGAGACCACCGCGACCTTGCCGGGCCCTCCCGCGCTGCGGCCGGTGGCGGCGATCGCGAAATCCATGAACAACCGGCCCGTGCCGGAGCGTTCCATGAAACTGCCGAACAGCACGAAGACGACGACATAGGCCGCCGACACGCCGAGCACCGTGCCGAAAATGCCCTCGGTCGTCAGATAAAGTTGATCGAGCAAGGTCGCGGCGTCGATGGTCGTGAAGAACAGCGCGTAGCCGATGAAGGCGGCGGCGGTGAGCGGCAGGGCCCAGCCGAGGAGCCGGCGGGTTCCTTCGAGGACGAGGAGGACGGCGAGCGTCGCCGCCACGAGGTCGAGCCGGGTGGGCTCGTCGATGTAGGGGATGCGGTTGACGATCTGCTCGTAGGTCCAAAGCGGGTAGAGCGCGACGGCGGCACCCAGGGCCGAGAGCAGGAGATCTTCCGGCCCGGGACGGGCGCGCCCGCGCCTCGTCGGCACCGAGAGGAACACGAGGAGCAAGGCGAAGAGCAGGTGGAGGGCGCGGAAGATCATCGCTTCGGGCGGCCCCATGGCGGCCACCCAAAGGTGCCAGAGCGCCATCGCGACCGCGATCGCCCGCGTGAGCGACCGCCACGGCCCGGCGGCAGCCGCCGGCACCCCCTCGCTCAACCTCCGCTCCCGCTCGCGAGTCGGCCCGCCCCGGCCGCGCCGTCACTCAAAGGACGCCGCGCGCCTTGTAGAAGGCGATCGCCCCGGGATGGAACGGCACGCCGATGTCCTGCGCCATGGCCTTCGGGGTCAGTCCCTGGATCGCCTTGTTGACGGCCACGAGATCGCCGAGGTTGGCGACCATCGCCTCGAGCATCGTCGTCACCTGCGCCTCGGGCAGCTTGCAGGCGACGAAGAGATGCGTGGCGTAGCCCACGGCCTGCACGTCCTTGGTCTGCTTCGGATAGGTGCCCGCCGGGATGGTGACCGCGGCATAGCCGGGGTTGATCTTGCGCAGGGCGGCGATCTTCTCGTCGTCGAGGGAGAGGAGTTCGATGTCGCGCGCCGAGGCCAAGTCCATGACCGCGCCCGAGGGGATCGTGGTGCCGAGGGTGAAGGCTTGGGCGTGGCCGTCCTTCATGAGCGACACCGCATCGGTGTAGGAGGCCATGAAGTTGACCTTGAGGTCGTTGTACGAGAGCCCGAAGACCTGCAGCACGTGCTGGGTCACGACCTCCGCGGTGTTGCCGCGGGTCTGCGCGGCCAGGCTCTTGCCCTTGAGGTCGGCGACCGACTTGATGCCGGCGTCGGCCAAGACGACGATCTGGAAATATTGCGGGTAGAGGGTCGCGAGGTTGCAGACGTTCTCGGTCTTCTTGGGGAACGGCGGCAAGCCGTTGAAGCCATCGACGGTCGAGATCGTGTTGCCGAAGCCGATCTCGGCCTTGCCTTCGTCGACCCCGCGGACGTTCGCGATCCCGGCGCCCGGCAGGGTCTGGACGGTCACCCCGGGGAGCGCCTTCTCCCAGATGCCTTTGAGCGCGCCGCCGAGCGGGACCCACACGCCGCCCTGCGGTCCGGTCATGAGCCGCAGCGTCTCGGCCGAGGCCGGCATCGCCGCCGCGAGTGTCAGAGCCGCCACGGCCGAAAGCGCGATCTTGCGCATCCTTCACCTCCCCCGATCGCTCCCGTCGCCCGCTTAACCGGGTCGGCAGGGGCCCGACAAGGCCCGTCGCACGAGCGACTCAGCCGTGCGCGCCCTTGGCCTTTTCCGAGATCCAATCCATGAGCGCCAACAGCACCCCCGAGACGACGAAGGCCATGTGAACCACCACCAGCCAGAAGATGTCGTCCTTGTTCACCGCGCTCACGTTCATGAAGGCCTTCAACAGATGGATCGCCGAGATCGCCACGATCGAGGCGACGAGTTTCAATTTGAGCGCGGAGAAATCGAGCGTGCCCATCCACTCCGGCCGGTCGGCGTGGTCGTCGGTCTCGATCTTCGAGACGAAATTTTCGTAGCCCGAGAAGATCACCATGAGTACGAGCGAACCGGCGAGCGTGAGATCGACGAGCGCGAGCACGGCGAGGACCAGATCGCCCTCTTTCATCGCGAGCACGCCCGGGACGTAGTGGAGGAGCTCCTGGACGAACTTCACGAGGAGCATGGCGAGCGCGAGGACGAGGCCGACGTAGAACGGTGCCATCAGCCAGCGGCTCGCGAAAATCAGACGCTCGAGCGATCGCTCCACGGGTCGTACCCTCTTCCCGACCAAATCCGAGCCCGGAGAATGCCGGCCTCCGGCACCTCCGTCGACGGTCCGAGCGTCGCACGTGGGCTTCGCCCGGGTGTGGCCTCGACAGGGCCCGCGACCCGCGCCAGAAGCGCTCCGCCCGCAGACGGAGGAGCGCCATGCCCGAGACGTTCGAGGCCCTCGTGCTGCACCAGGAAGACGGCCGGACGGTCGCCCGGCTGGAGAGCTTGCCGATCGACGCCCTGCCGGAAGGCGAGGTGCTCGTCGAGGTGCTCTGCTCCACCCTCAACTACAAGGACGCGCTCGCCATCACCGGCGCCGGCAAGATCGTCCGCTCCTTCCCGTTCGTCCCGGGCATCGACCTGGCCGGACGGGTGGTCGCCTCGAGCGATCCGCGCTTCCGCCCCGGGGAGCTGGTCTTCAGCACCGGCTGGGGCGTGGGCGAGCGTCACTGGGGCGGCCTCGCCCGGCTCGCCCGGCTGAAGGCCGACTGGCTGCAGCGGATCCCCGAAGGCCTCGATCCGCGTCGGGTCATGGCGATCGGCACGGCCGGCTTCACGGCCGCGCTCTGCGTGCTCGCGCTCGAGGATCAAGGCCTGCGGCCGGGCGACGGCGAAGTCTTGGTCACCGGGGCCATGGGCGGCGTCGGCAGCGTTTCCGTGATGCTGCTCGCCCGGGCAGGGTTCCAGGTTGTCGCCGCGACCGGGAGGCCGGAGCACGCCCAACGGCTCGAGGAACTCGGCGCCGCTTCCGTGGTCGACCGCCGGGAGGTCGCCGAGAGCGGCAAGGGCCCGCTCGCGTCCGCCCGCTGGGCCGGAGCGGTCGACACGGTGGGCGGCGCCGTCCTCGCGGGGCTCCTCAAAGCGGTGCGCTACCGCGGAGTGGTGGCGGCCTGCGGCAACGCCGGCGGTGGCGAGCTCGTCACCACCGTCTATCCCTTCATCCTCCGGGGCGTCCGGCTCATCGGGATCGATTCGAGCATGAACCCGATGCCGGAGCGTGAGCGCGCCTGGGCCCGGCTCGCCCGCGACCTCGACCTCGCGCGCCTCGATGCGATCACCTCGGTGATCGAGCTGGCGGATGTGCCCACCACGGCCCCGCGTTTCCTTGAGGGCAAGGTCGAAGGGCGGATCGTCGTGCGGGTCGACCCGCGGGCGTGACGACGGGGCCACGCGGCAGGGGCTGCGCGGCGGGCAGCTCGATCGGCGGTTGCAGGTGCTGCCGAGCCTGATGTAGACGGCGGTCGGCGCGACGGCCCGGCCGGCGCCGCCCGGGTCTCGTGTGTCCGCTTCCCGACCGACCGCCGGCCTCGGCGACCGGCCGATCGGATGTCCTTCCCCGGGCTCGTCGGGTCGGGGCGCTCGAGCGCCGCTCCTCGGAACCGTGCATGGCCACCTTCGACATCGACATCGCCTACGTCGAGAAGCTCGCCGAGCTCCTGCAGCGGACCGGCCTCACCGAGATCGAGATCGGCCAGGGCGACGCGCGGATCCGCGTCGTCCGCCAGATCCAGCAGAGCGTCGACGTGCACGCGCTCGCCGTGCCCGCCGCAC
>Ga0308391_1000612_pt1 | contig 15537 bp, 17 predicted proteins | sample Hotspr20Samplet1_FD_202363 | JGI IMG/M metagenome (GOLD analysis project Ga0308391, IMG submission 202363) | Hot spring phototrophic mat microbial communities from Octopus Spring, Yellowstone National Park, Wyoming, United States - 20050623_t1 ... | reverse complement strand
ACCACCTGCAGCACCTCTATCGCGAATGGCCTTTCTTCCGCATGGTGATCTCCAAAGTGGAGATGACTCTGGCCAAAGTGGATCTGCAAATAGCGCGTCACTACGTGCGGGAGATGAGCTCTCCAGAACGTCTAGAGCGGGCGATGGAGCTGTTTGAGTGTATTGCCCAAGAAATGCACCGCACCCGCACAATAGTGCTGCAGATTACGGGTCACAGCGAACTGTTGGAGAACGACCCTTATTTGAAGCGCTCGGTGCAGTTGCGCAACCGCTCTATTGTGCCCCTCGGCTTTATCCAAGTCTCCCTCCTCAAGCGCCTGCGAGAGCGTCAGGGATCCCGCACCGGACGAACACGCTACGACCGAGCTGAACTTCTGCGTGGAGCTTTACTTACCATTAACGGCATTGCCGCCGGGATGCGCAACACAGGCTGAGGGATCCGACTAATTGACCCTGGCGCTGCTTCTATCAAGTTCAGATCGGCATTGAGAGCCTATCAGAACAGATCGTCATCGTACTCTTCTGGCTCCACCTCTACTGGCTCTACTTCGACAACGCGGCGGGAAGGACGGCGGGGGGGTTCATCTGCGTAGCTTTCCCCTTGGTCTTGGGGCAACCGTGGGGGACGGCGGCGGGTAGCTGTACCTGTGCTGCGCTCCTCCTGCACATCCACATCCTCTGGATACTCTTCGGTGGCAGGACGACGGGGGCGGCGGGCCTCTGGCGGCGGTGCTGGTTCATCGTAGTCCGTATCCTGACGCGGGCGGACCCCTGGCTCCTCGTAATACTCATCCCCTTCGGGTCGGCGGCGGGGACGCACACGGGTATCGCCGGTCAGTTGGGGCCGCGGGCGACGGCTCGGCTCTGCGCTGCCTTCGGGAATGGAGCGGGTGGAGGAGGTGTCGCGAATACGGGATCCCTCAGCCCGGGTGGAAACCGTGCGCCCTTGGGCATAGCCGCCCGGTGGATAGGTGCGGACAAAGCCTTGCCGCCGAACGGTCGGACGAGCCCCGCCCACCTGCCGTGCCTTTTCACTCAAGAGGATGCGCAACCGGAAAGTTTCGAGGGCAAACCAGCCGGCCATCACCGCCAACAGCACCTGGGCAAAGAACAGCAACGGAATGAGCCGCTGACCTTCCAAGAGCAAACAGACGGAATAGATCAGGCCCATCGTGGCAAAAATCACGTCGTACTCAGCGGAGGCCTCGCGCTTGATGAACCGAACCGCGAAGATGGCTCCACTGGCAATCGCCACCAGCGCTGCCATCAAAAAGTAGGGGCTTTGGGTGAGAAACATGCCAGGGATCCCTAAACGATGAAGACGGGAGAGCGTTGAGCCTTATCCATTCCACAGCCGATCCTAGCATTGATCCTCCTGGTGGCACGGACAACAAAACCCAGGTTTGGGTGTAGGGACGGGATCCCTCTTCAATAAAAGGGATCGGTGCTAAGATCGGCAGCATCTTCCTGCATGTTCCATGCTGTATCTGGCACGGGTACACAAAAAAAGTCTCTTCGGCCAGGGGGAGCTGCAGCTCTTGGCCCGGCAGGCCGAGGACGGGGTTTGGATGCCGCTGCGCAAGCCAGAAGGGGTCACCTGCAAAGAGGTTGGCCCTTACAACATTGGGGTGTTGCTGCTGGTTGAGCTTTCGGAAGAGCGGCAGGTACGGCGGGTGGAAGAGGCAGCCATGAAGCTGGTGGAGATGTTGCACAACCTATCCCGAACCCACAGTCTGGTGGATCTGTCGGAGATTGAAAGCTGGCGGCAATCCTTGACTCGGCAAAGCCAAGAGCTGAGCCGTCGCGAAGCAGAGGTGGCCGCTCGCCAAGAGCAACTGCAACAGTGGGAAAACCGTCTGCGAGAAAAGCTGTCTCCTTGAGCTCTCAGATCTACTCTTATCTTAAGTAGAGTCATTTTAAGCTAATTGAGAAGCCCCCCAAGTGCTCTGTGCCGCTGCCATCACCCCATCTCCCAAAAAGAAAGGGGAGCTGGATGGAAATGTTTCATACCTGTTTAAAATGACTGTAAGTCCAAGTAAGTCTATGAGTGAATCTGGATGTTCTGCGCCTTCCCAAATCAGTAGTGATACGACCCGGATCAACTTGAGTTAAGCCATTCTTTTCCCCCAGAATAAGCGGGGCAAATCCGGGATCCATCATGCCCCATGTTGCCCATGGCAACAGACTGTCCCACCTCCAGTGTAGAAATCCCCCGACTTTAGTCGGTGAGAGTGTCAACCCTGTGCTGGTGCTGTATGGATCGATCAAACAGTGCTGAGATCTGGCCTTAACTCGCGGGCACCTCGCAGATAAACATGCTGCATGTCCGCTTGAGCAAGTGGAGTATTCAACTGGATCAAAACCCGAATGCAACGGGGTAAGTCGCCGCTCACCTCCATCTGTTGCACATCCAACAGAGGCACCGACTCCCAACCGGGGCGACGACGAGCAAACTGGGCGGGAAAAGCTGCATTTAAATCAGGGGTAACGGAAAAAATAACGCTGACTAGTTCAGCCGGATCGAGGGCGTTGCGGTGCTCTAGCGTATCCAGCAGCTCAGCCACCGCCGCGCCAATGGCCTCGGCACTGTTTGTAGGTACGGTGATGGCTCCCCGAATTGCTCTGACTCGCCACCCCAATGGCCACACCCTCGCGCGCTTGAGCTCGCCTTGCTTCCAGAAAATTATACAGACTCATCCCTGTTGGGATCCCATCCCTCTGGGGAAAACCAGCCCCCATCGCCTAGCTGGGCTGCAGGAGCTTTTCCAGGATCTGCTCGTGGCTGAGGCCGGAGTCCACCCAGGCTTCTCCCTCTTTGAGGCGGGCAGCAGCGGTTACGACAAACAAATTGCTCTTCGCTCCCAAAGCCTCGCTGGCAGTTTGCACGCAGAGCAAATCCTGGCCGGTTAGCTGGCTAAACCAGGTGGCCAACAGCCCTGCCTCCAGAAAGCCCATCGGCCGCTTGAAATGGGGAGGCGTGACGGCAGCGAAGGGGGAATTGCGAATCGACACCACCAGCACTCCTTGATCTTTGTAAGTCCAGTCGATCTCGATCAATCCCCAGCCATGAGTTTTCCAAGCTTGTCTCAGACTTTGCAGGAAAAGGCCCATCTCCAGCTCGGCCAAAGGCTTCTGGTAGTAGTCGGAGAGTTCTTGGGCAAAACGGCGGAAAAACTCCTTGCCCCACATCCGACCACAGTTGCGCAACACCAAACGAGCAGCCTGGCCAGTCTCGTATTCCAGGCCCGTGTAGATGCCCCGCAGCAATGCTTCTGGAAGGGCCAAGAGACGTTCACCGTGGCGACTTTCCAGTAAGCCCGATTCCAAATCGCTTCGCAGATAAGCGCTGGGTGCATAGTAGTTGGCCAAAACAGGCGTATAGGGATCAAAGGTGACTGAGCCATTGGAGATAGAGCTGGTGCCGTTCATAAGGGATCCCCTGGTTATCCAATCCAAGTCGTTATTGAGCTTTAAGCATCCAAATAGGAGCAGGGTGCAGTTGACAGTTCGTTGGTTGTTGAGCTGGGAGAACGGTTGTTTACGCTCCAAATCTTATGGCGATCCCTCCAGCAATTGAATACCCCTTGGGCAGATTTACTACAACGCTAACATTAACTCCAACGACACTGAAGTCTCCGGCTAGTTGAGATAGAGCGCTCTAGCACCGAAAAATGCAAAAAGCAAAAAAGTATCTAGCTCTAAAACAGCAAGGCCACCTGTACCTGGGTGATTAAGGGGCGGATAAACTCCAACTCTCCAGGAGCCAAATGGTCTCTCAGCTCTTGCTGGAAAATCCGATAGGCAACCTCATAAACCCTCTGCAGTCCGTACAGGCGCACCTCTTCCTCCATCCACTCGAGCAGCCGCTCTTTCAGGAGGTTTTCGTCCTGCAGCAACATGGCCATAGCGCTGTGACGCAGCAGCAACAGCAGGTGTCGCCGGCACAGATCCAACACTTGGGGAGAAAGGTCGGGCATCTCCTTTTGCAGGGCATCTAGGGTTTTGCTCACCACCTGGCTCTCCCGTTCCCGCAAAACTCGGTACACATGTTGTCGTTTTGGCCAGCCGAGAACATAGGCTTTCAGATGCTCCAGCTCCTCTGGCTTGAGGTAGCGGGCTTCCGACTCGATCAGCATCTGCTCCAAGGGGCTTACCATCTCGCTTCTTCCGGATGTCAGTGGGTGCTAGGAGACTCAAAACAAGCTGAACAGATCTGCCAAGGTGATCTGTTCTTCTGCCGGCTCGGGTTCTGGTGCTGCCGACAGGGATCCCAGAGAATGCGCAGCCAAACTCAGGGGATCCCCCGCCCAGGGGATGGAACCAAAATGCTCCCGCACTTGCAGAAAAGGCATTGGCAGAGAGCGCATCTGTAGGGGGCGGTTATCCCAATTTAGACGGGCAAAAAAGCTCTGCACCGAATCCTCTAAAGTAATCTTCCAGGTCATGCCTTATCTACTCCCTGACCTGAACGCAATTTTTGGGCAATTTCACCAGCACTGGCCCCTTCGTTCAGCCAGAAGGCAGCCGCATCAATGCGATCTTTGCTGCCGAGCAAAAACTTGCAGTAGCTTTCCCCCATAGAATAGCACTGGATCTCGATGCAGTTGAGCTGCCGTTCCACCATGGTGCTAAAAAAGCCGGCAAATAATCCGGCGTAAAGATGACAGACAGGTTTACCGACATCCCCCAGGGTGCGGGCCACGGCGGAGTCAAAGAGGTTGATGAAAATAAACCCTTGCCGCCGACTCTCGGTTTCTACCTCCCAGCGCCCCCATCCTTGGGAGGTCAGAGGCCACCACCAGGTTTCCAAGAGAAACATGAGATTACTCTGCTTGGGGTGGCGCCGATATTCCTCCTCAAACCAGCGGGAAAAATGGACAGCATCGTTGCGTCCCCACTCTTGACCGATGGTGTACATCAGAGAAGCTGAGGCATCTCCCACTTCTTCTTCCAGGCCCTGCTGCAAGCCCAGAATAAAGTCTTCGCTCACCAAGACATTGCGGGCACCCGTCCAGTCCACAAGGGATCCCTGGGAGAGGTCAAAGCGAAAAAAGTCTTCGCGGCTGTAGTGGTTATGCCGTTGGGCGGCAGGCTGAAGAGGTATCTCAATGGGGGCAGTCGTCATGGTTGGGTGAGGAGAGATCAGATTTTTTAACACTCCTTATCATACCCTTCTTAATTGGCACTTTTACCAAAAAACTGGGTCTAAAGCCTCGTCCTCAAGGCCTACGGCCCGCTGACGCAGTTGCAACAGCGTTGCGGAGCAATGGGGGACGGCTTTGGGATAGACTCAGGGCGACGGCAGGGTAGTCAACCGCTCCAAAAACCCAGCAGGAGTGGGTCAACTGGAGAAAACTGCCCTCAGAGGGAGACAGAAAAGCCCTGAGTTGTTGTAAAGATTTATTCAAAAATTGGGAAGAAGAGCTGTACAGGGATCCGGAGCAGTACTTAAGACTGAGGCCTGACCTTGATGAAAGCAATGGCAGACCGCCACAGCAGCGACTCCCGCCCCTCGGCATCGGCTAAACAGAGGCAATCGGGATCCTGCCAGCGCAACTGGCCGACGAAGACATCTCCGGTATTGAGTTTGACCTCGAGGGTTTCCCGATCCTTGATGACCTTCTGCAGGCGACGCACGCTCGGGATCCCGGTGTTGAAATCGGTCACGACAGCCCTATCAGCCAGCGAGAAACGGTATGTCAGCAAGCCCACTGCCCCCAGTATAGGGGATCCCTGCCGCTTCCCACTGCCCCTCCACCACACTTCCACAACTTGGGCTCAAAACTCGCCCTCATCTTTGCCCATTTTTTCTGCTGGCGAGTACTATGTAGGGGGGATGGCGCTTAGAAAAGCGGTAAACCTTTCGAGTTCGCCGTCTTTTTTAAGCGAATCTACGGGTGTTCTCCCCGAAAAAAGCCAGCACAATAGGGCTAGGGTGATAGAGGGTGCGGCTGTCGCCCTAGGGAAGGTGAATCCTCAGCTGGGATCCCTTCTACATGCCATTTTGCCGCCGAGTTGTCTGTCCTTTTCAACCCTCATCAGTATCAGCAGTATCAGTGCAGGAGAGATCGTTATGGCAGTAGAGAAAGTGAACTCCTCGTCCAGCTTGGCCGAAGTGATCGATCGCATCTTGGATAAAGGTATCGTGGTCGATGCCTGGGTGCGGGTTTCTTTGGTTGGGATCGAGCTGTTGGCCATTGAAGCCCGCGTCGTTGTGGCTTCCGTGGAAACCTACCTGAAATACGCTGAGGCTGTGGGTCTGACGGCTACTGCTGCTGCTCCTGCCGTCTAAATCTGCCTAACCAAAATCACTCAACCAAGGAAAGTGCCCACAACCCTCTCGCCTTGAGCATCGCAATGGTTGGATGAGTTATGCTCTCTGGGCGGAGGCGTAGGAAGCTAGCCGTCGGAAAGCGAGGCAGGGATCCACCGCCGGTCTCTGCCTTGCTTCTGCGGGTTTTGTTCGAGGATTGAGTCTTGCAGCCGCACTGAGCTACAGGTTGGCAGTGCCATCGAGTTGGGAACAGGCAGAGAAGCTGTATCCACCCAAGCATTGAAAACGACGTGAGGGATTGGAGATCATGAGTTTGCAGGAACAATGGGCCATGGCCCGCAGCCGGCGGGTGACTCAAAACCGAAGTTTGTTAAGCCGATCCCGGCAGCAGCGCCTAGAGCAGCACCAAGCCCTGATGGTTGAGCTGGGGCAGCGCCGCCAGCAACGACAAGAAGCAATACGGCACCAGACGGAGCAAACCCGCAGCCAATTGCAGAAACTGAGGCAGGAGCGGGCTGTGAGGCGATCCCTGGACGAATGCTCCCGTTCGGAAGCGGCGGCTCAGCGGGCCAAGTCGGTGGCAGAGAGTCTGGCTCGCCTGGAGCAGGAACGAGCTGCTCAATTGGAAGTCAGCCGGCAGCAATTGCAGGCTTTCCGGGCTAACTTGACTGCGGCTGTGGAGCATTTGCTGAGCACCTATACGCAGGCTCGGCAGGCGATGGCCGACAAAACTCAGCAAGCGCGGCAGTCTTTTTGCGCCGATTTGCGGCAGTGGGTACAGGCTCTCCGGCAAATGGCTCGACAGGAGCTGGCTCAGATGGCTCAGGAACAGCAAGCCCAGGCCCAGGCCCTGCGGGGATCCCTGGCCACTTTCCGGGCGGAGTTGCATAAGCAGGTGTGGGGCAATGGGATCCCTGTCCTCGCCCCAGAACCTGAGGTCTCCATTTCCGGTGAAGGTTCTGGCAGTTCCGTTGAGATTGCCGGTGAGGCGCCAATATCTGCCTCTGACTCAACGCCCATAGCCGAAGACCAAGCCCCGGTGGAGCCGCCTGCTCCCGTCTCTGTTCCCCAGCCCCAGCCCTCGGAGGGTTTAATAACGCCTGAACCCCCTGAAGTTCCGCCTAGGGCTGAGGAACAAGCGGATCCCATCCTCGCTTACGTCAACAACTATGTGAGTGCCCTACAAGCGCAGGATCCCAACTTGACCCTGCTGCAGGTAATTGGGGATCGGGAACGGGTGCGGGATTTGTTGGCCCGCGGCGCGGTGGATCTGGGGTTGGATCCCTCGGAAATCTTGGCTACGCTGCGGCGCATGGTGTCGGGGACGGTCGCAGTTTAGTTGTGCCGAGCGCAGGAAGAACATCCGGGCTATAGTCAAGGCAAAGGAGTCTAGGGCAGCAAAGAGGTTGAGTATCTCCATGGCCACGGTTCTGCAGGCGCGTCCCCGCCAGTTCGTGAACACCCCCTACATTGAGCGGATTACCCGCCGCGCTTTGCGCTATTTGCAATCGGGCTTTGCGGTGCATTTGCGGGGGCCTTCGGGTACGGGCAAAACCACTTTGGCGATGCATCTGGCCAGCCTGCTGGGCCGCCCCATCATGCTGATCTATGGGGATGACCGCTTCGATTCTTCCGACCTCATCGGGGGGCGCACCGGTTTTACCCATCGGCGGGTGGTGGACAACTTCATTCACTCGGTGGTGAAGACGGAGGAGGATGTGCAGCAGCGCTGGGTGGATGCCCGCCTCACCTTGGCTTGCCGAGAGGGGTTTACCCTCATCTACGACGAGTTCAATCGCTCCCGCCCTGAGGCCAACAATGCTCTCCTGAGTGCCTTGGAGGAGAGGCTGCTGGTGTTGCCGCCGGACAGCAACCGCTCGGAATATCTGCGGGTGCATCCCCAGTTCCGGGCCATTTTTACCTCTAACCCGGAGGAATATACCGGGGTTCACAGGGCCCAAGATGCGCTGCTGGATCGGATGATCACCATCGATATGGGGGAGCCGGACATCGAGACCGAAAAGGAGATTCTCACCTCGCGAATAGGCTTATCCGGCCCCGACGCCCTCAAGATCGTCCACATTGTGCGGGCTTTTCGCCGCAAGTTGGATCTGACGCGCCACCCCAGCCTGCGCAGTTGTTTGATGATCGGGCGCATTGTCAAGGAACATGAGCTGGCAGTTAGCAAAGAGAATGCCGATTTTCGCGCTTTGTGTGCGGATGTGCTGTTGCCGCGAGCCGGCAAGCGCTATGAAGAGGGATCCCAGTTGCTGAATTATCTGCTAGACCAACTGCCTGGCTGAGTCTTTTGCCTGTTGGTACGCTTTGGAGGTCGATTAACCCTGTGCCGATTAGCTCTCAACCCTTGACCACGGCTACTCACGGCTCCTCGCTGGCCGATGTGTTGGAGCGGGTACTGGATAAGGGCATTGTGATCGCCGGAGACATCACCGTTTCGGTGGGCAATGTGGAGTTGCTGAATGTGCGCATTCGCCTGCTGATTTCTTCGGTGGATAAGGCCAAGGAGATCGGCATCAATTGGTGGGAGTCGGATCCCTATCTCAACAGCCAGGCGCGGGAGCTGCTGGAAGCCAACCGACAGCTCATGCAGCGCGTTGCCGAATTGGAAAGACAGCTTGCCCAAGCTCTGCCCCAGGGGGGAAAGGGAACGGACCCATAGGCTGCCCCCCGCCATTGTGACCTGGATTGACGGGCTAGACTGGCTGCTGTGGTGGTTTGACGGGGTGATGGGGCATGGCTTTGGAGATGGCGTTTGACCGGAAGGGTTGGCAGCGGCTAGGGACGCTGGGCTGGGCTGTGGGTGTGGTGCTGGCCCTTGGAATCCCGGCCTGGGGTCAGAATCCCCGTGCCATCAGCATCAGCGCCGATGTGCAGGAGGCCAACGCCAACACAGGGGTTTTTACGGCCATTGGCAATGTCACCCTCAGTTTTCCTGCCGAGCGGCTCACGGCCCGCGCCCAAAGAGCTGTGTATTACAGCCAGGAGCAACGCATTGAGCTGGAGGGCCAGGTCATCATCAACCAAGGGGAGAATCAGTTGCAAGCGGAGAAAGTCATTTACCACATCGACAAGGGCACCATCCAGGCAGTGCCATCGGCAGGGCGGCAAGTGGAGTCCATCTACGTTTTGCCGGAGCCCAGCTCAAGTCCTTAGCTGATCCCCACACTTTTTTCCAGCAGCACGGACTCAGCCAACACGGCTATACCGTGATTTCGTCACCGATCATCCCAGCCTGCAGGGTTTCCCTCACCCCCAACCCCTCTCTCAAAAGGAGAGGGAAGCCAGGGACAGACATAACAAATCGTTTCATTGCTGTTTGAAATGATGAAATGACTACACATGGGGCAGCGCTGGAAACGAGCTCGGGGAATGTCGGCTTAGATCCGTTTAGGATGTAGTAATTCATTTAGGATGTAGTAGTTCGGGCGGCAGACTTTTTCCCTGACTCTGAATCAAAGGATGGCTGATGGATGTTCGGGATCCGAGTTCCTCACCCCTGGCAACGAGAGGCACAGGTCACTCCAGAAGAGATGTTTTTCAGCCGGCGGCAATTTCTAGCGCAACTGGGATCCGTTGGGGTGGGAGCCAGTTTTTCTATTTTTGGGTTTGGCAGCAGGGGAGCTGCTCCCTCGGTAGAACGAGAGCTGAGGGGGATCCCACTCAACCCCCACTTTTCGGATGTGGGCAGGCCCGTCACCGAGGAGATTGTAGCTGCTCGTTACAACAACTTTTACGAGTTTGGCTCCGGAAAGCGCGTCTGGCGGGCTGCACAGGCTTTGCCCACGGATCCCTGGACTGTCGAGATTACCGGGCTGGTGCGGCATCCTCAGCGGTTGGGCCTGGAAGATCTGTTTCACTTTCCCCTCGAAGAGCGCATCTATCGCTTTCGCTGTGTGGAAGCCTGGGCGATGGTGGTGCCGTGGTTGGGCTTTCCGATGCGGCTGTTGCTGGAACGGGTGGATCCTTTGCCGACGGCTCGATTTGTCCGCTTCACTTCCTTTTACGATCCGGAAATTATGCCTGGCCCAATCTGGCCCCCCAACTTGCCTTGGCCCTACACGGAAGGGTTGCGGATCGAGGAAATGGCCAACGAGTTGGCCTTTTTTGCCCTCGGCGTTTATGGCAAGCCGTTGCCCAAACAGCACGGAGCACCCCTTCGCATGGTGGTTCCCTGGAAGTATGGCTTTAAAGGGGGAAAATCCATCGTCAAAATCGAGTTTTTGGATCATCAACCCTCTACGTTTTGGAATACCCTCGCCCCTGAGGAGTATGGATTTGAGGCCAATGTGGATCCTAGGGTGCCCCACCCCCGCTGGTCACAGGAGCAGGAAGTCTTGATCGGTTTCGGATCCCGTTCCCAGTGGCAAATCGTTCCCACCTTGCCCTACAACGGGTACGGAGAGTATGTTGCCCACTTATATGGCTGAACTTATATGCCTGAAGACGCCCACGAAAGGATTCGAACCTCCGACACCTGGGACCGGAACCCAGTGCTCTAGTCCACTGAGCTACGTGGGCAATGCAACTGCATTAACCATCATATCTGCTGACTTTCAGTTCTGCCAAGGGGGCAAAGCTGCGGCGGTGCTGCGGGGTGGGCCCCAAGTTCTGCAACGCCAGTCGGTGCTCCCGCGTGCCATAGCCAGCGTTGGTGCGCCAGCCGTAGCCGGGGTACTGCCGATCCCAGCTCTGCATCAAGGCATCTCGCCAGACTTTGGCCACAACTGAAGCAGCGGCAATGGAGAGGCTGATGTGATCCCCCTTGACCAGGGCCGTTTGCCGGGATCCCAGCTCGGCCAGCGGCAATCCATCCAGCAAAATGTGTTCGATTGGATCCAACTTGGCCAAAGCCCGCTGCATGGCTAGCACCGTGGCCTGGCGAATGTTGAGCCGGTCGATCTCAGCAGCAGAGGCACTGCCAACGCCCACAGCCAAAGCCACCTGCCGAATCCGTTCCGCCCATTGAGCGCGTTGCTGCGGACGCAGTTGTTTGGAATCCCTCACTCCCTCCAGTTCTTTGGGATCCATCTGGGCCGGCAAAATTACCGCCGCCGCCACCACTGGCCCAGCCAGGGCTCCCCGCCCCACCTCATCCACCCCCGCCACCCGCAGGATCCCCTGCTGCCAAAGGGATCCCTCCCAGATCAAACTCGGCCTTGCCCGCTCCACCATACTCCCATGCCTGCCCCTGGGCTTGAGAGCAGCGCCTAACTGCTGCGGGAGCGCCGTCGCCTGGAGGCTGCTGGAGATTGCTGGGCAGGGCTGATCCCCAGTTCCGCGGCTGGCTCGGCCAAGCTGCTCTGCACTGCTGGCACGAACGATTCAGCAGAAGGGATTTCGGGTTCAGAAAGTTCGGGTGGAGAGAGGTTGTCCAGCAGCTCCTTCTCCTGCAGAGCATCCGGTTCGGGTGCAAACTCCTCTGTCTGAGAAGTTGCCTCAGTCTCCATCCTGGGCGGACTTTCCGCCTCTAGAGTTCCCGGCAGAACCACCCTAACCGCCGTGTCTCGGCCCCAAGGCGGCGGCTGGTCAAGCAGCAACAGCGGCGACAGCCCCAACTCCGAGTAGACCCGTTGTTGTAACGGGGTCATCTCCACGGTGACGGTTTGCCGTACCGGAGCCGGACGGCCTTCTGAGGACTCCGTCCCGCTGGCGCGAACGGTGCGGGCTGGGGAAGTGTGATCTTTGCGTGAGGCGGATTCTGCCTCTTCCCCAGGGCCAGAACGGCGGGGTTCTTGACGCTTTAGGTCTGCTCCGCCCCCTGGCAGTTGCATCGGCTCTGGGGCTTCCTCTTCTACAGGAGTATCCAGGCTCCGGGCAACGAGGCGCTGGCCAGTGCGGGGATCCCCCCAGTCTTCACGGGGACGCTTGCGTCCCGTTTCAACCCGTGGCTCTTCCTCCAGATCGTCTGAAGTCGTAAAGGGATCCGGGCTGGGGCGTCGTTGTCCGGGGGCAGAGCGCGACCGCCGCAGCAGCGCACGGCTATCGCCTCGAGACAGCCCATCGCTTCCCACTCGCAGGCGTGCCCGTTGGGGGTTGCCATCGCGGGGCAGGATCGGGCCGGCCTCTTCCTCATCCCCTCCTTCCGCCTCGGTGGGTAGCGTTACCGTCAGGCCGCTTTCTATTGTTAACAGATGCCCTGGCTCGGCCCCCGGCAAGCGGGCTAGGATCCCCAGCCCCTCACAGGTGGGGCAAGAATAGCCGAAGATCTCGTAAAGGCTTTGCCCCTGCCGTTTGCGGGTGAGCTCCACCAGCCCCAATTCCGACAGTTGGACCACCTGTGGGCGAGCTTTGTCGCTGGAGAGGGCCTTGTTAAAATGCTCCAAAACCAGCAACTGGTCGCGGCGGGAATCCATATCGATGAAGTCCACCACAATCACACCGGCAATGTTGCGCAGCCTCAATTGGCGGGCAATCTCGGTAGCCGCCTCACAGTTTGTCCACAGCACTGTCTCCCGAGAAGTGGCCGATTGGGTGAAGGAGCCCGAGTTAACATCAATTACCGTCAGGGCCTCGGTGGGCTCGATGATGATGTAGCCACCAGAGGGCAGATCCACCCGTGGCCGCAGCGCCTGCCGAATAACCGCGTTGACCCGAAAATACTCCAGAATGGGGGTGGGCTCGCGGTGGGCATCGACAACGACACCAGGGGGCATTTGGCCCTTGTTCCAGCCCTGCAGATAGCTACGGACTCGCTTCGCTCCTGCCGCAGAGTCGGTCACAATACGGTTCACATCGTCGGAGTAAACATCCCGCAGCACCCGCTGAATAAAGTCGTCATCCCGGTTGAGTAGCCCCGGCCCCCGTGCTGCCTGATACTGCTGTTGAATATCTTCCCAGAGTTTCTTCAATTGCTCCAGGTCGTCGATCATCGCTTCTTCGGACACACCTTCCGCTTCGGTGCGCACCAACAGGCCCATCTGCGGGGGTTTAATCAAAATGGCCAGCGACTTCAAACGGTTGCGTTCTTCTCGATCCTCGATGCGGCGGGACAGATGAACGCCTTTTCCGTAGGGTCGCAACACCAAATACCGCCCTGGAAAGGCCAAATCTCCGGTAAGCCTTGGCCCTTTGTTGCCGGTAGGCTCTTTCATCACCTGTACCAGCACCTTTTGCTGCGGCAAGACCAGCTCAGAAATCGAGGCATGACTTCGCTTGAGGCGCAGCGGGCCCAGGTCGCTGACGTGGATAAACCCATTGCGCTCTGCAGGGCCGATGTTGACGAAAGCGGCATCGATGCTGGGCAGAACGTTCTCGATGATTCCGACGTAAACGTCTCCCACTTGGTGAGCGCCGCTGGCGACGATCAGCTCCTGCACTTGATCTTCGGCGAAGACGGCTGCCACTCGATGTTGCTCGGCAATGACAATCTGCCTGGGCATTAACTTCCCTCCCCGCCCCAAGGGCACGCGGTTACGGGTTGAACCCTCATTCTGGCGAGGTGTTGTCCTTTTGCTGGGATCTGCTCAAGTTTCTTTAACCAGGATCGAGTCATCATGGGGCTGTCCATTACCCTCAGCTCTGCTTTGACGCTTGGCTTTGTTTCCTCTCCAATGGGTGAGGTGAGTTTAAGTGCATGTGAACTACCCAATGCTGGCTCTGGTGGGTACAGCGGGGGGCTTCTGCTGATTGGAAGGAAAACTCATCGGATGGGATGAATGGATTCGGTGAGGTTTGCATGGAGATTCATGGATGGGCTCAATCGATAGGCTCAGAGAGCAAGACGGCTCCGCCTCGGGAGATCGAACGCTGGCCCATTGCAGAACCCCAGTTGTGCGGCCCAGCCTGTTCGCGAAAGCGTCGCGTAGCGATAGTCCACAACAAGACAGGGTTTGCGCGCGGAAAGAAGCACCTTCTCAGGGTAAAATTTTCTGGTTAGATCTGGGCTAGGTCGAAGAGGCACACTTTTCTGTTGCACCTATCGACTCGACCCCATCACGCCTGTTACCTGCCCTGGGTACTGAGTTAAGAGTGTCTCCATTCCAGAATCCGGCCCAGCTTTTGCCTGCTGCTCACCCCGCCCTTGGTCAAGTTGATGCTTGGCGAGCCCCACAGCGGCAGGAGCCAGCAATAGCAGCATTATAGCGCTTGTGGGATCCCTCAGCCCAGACAGACCCTTAGCCCTTGGGTTGCTCCCAGAGGAAGTGCTCAATCTGGATCGGCTAGGGGGTTCTCCCACAACAGGCGCAGCCGCTTTGCCGTCTGTAGTGTCCAGTGGGGCAACCCCAATGACTCGGCCATTTGAACCAGATGGGTGGGCCGCAGGTAGGCACCGTCGTTGCGGCAACTGCCCCGGTAAAGGAGGCAAGCGCTGCCCTCGGGGGTCAGGCCCTGAAACTCTAGGTAGTAAAGCAGGGCGCGGGCATTGAAGGGAGAGGACTTGCCAGACTTGGAGGTTTTTTCAATCCAGATTTCCTGCGCGTCTAGGATCTGGGTGACCCAGGCAGGCCAAGAGGACTCCGTCCCGCTGCCGTGAACGGCTTTGGGCAACTCGCAGCTCACCGTGAGCTGATATTCGGCGGCGTAAACGGCTGCGGTGGCCGAGGGATCCCGAAGGCTAATTTCTTGGACGGCTTGGATGGGGATCTCCGGGGGCAGCTGTTCGCTCAGAAGGGCGCGCAGTTTCTCAGGCGTCAGAGGACCTTCAGGCCGATCCAGCAGCTCCAGATCCAGGATTTCGCCATAGCCTTCCTGGCCAATGGGCAGAGCGTTGGCGTTGGCCAGGCGGGGCATGGGGTGGTAGCCGCCGCTGAAGGCCAGAGGTAACCCCGCTCGCCGACAGGCCCGTTCCCACAGGCGCATGAGATCCAGGTGGCCCAGCCAGCGCAGATCCCCGGTTTTGCCGTAGGTGATGCGGAAACGCTGGGCAGGTGGCTCCGGCTCCAGGGGATCCGGGGTGGGGGTGGGTTTGCTCTGCAGGGGCGGGACGGGCGGAGGGGGAATGACGATGTTGTGGCCGAAGCCGGGGCCGCAGATGCCGCAGGCGGAGCAGCCCTCGAAGGAGCAGTCTTCCACGGTGAGGGCTTCCAGGGCGCGGCGGTAGTCTTTTTGCAGCCATTTTTTGTCGATGCCGGTATCGATGTGATCCCAGGGCAAGGGATCCTCCAGGCCCAATTCCCGGATGGGGAGATGGGCGCAGAGGGCGACCGGATCGGCGGCAGGATCCACCTCTTCGCCGCAGTAGGCCCTCACCCAGGCAGCATAGGCGGTGTCGATGCTTTCCCACCAGGCATCCATGCCGGCAC
>Ga0308391_1000611_pt1 | contig 15548 bp, 10 predicted proteins | sample Hotspr20Samplet1_FD_202363 | JGI IMG/M metagenome (GOLD analysis project Ga0308391, IMG submission 202363) | Hot spring phototrophic mat microbial communities from Octopus Spring, Yellowstone National Park, Wyoming, United States - 20050623_t1 ... | reverse complement strand
CAAGCGTATCCGGCGGGGCAGCTTTCGCAGCGTGCGGGAGATGGAACGGGCCATCCGGGACTACGTGGCCGAGCACAACCGGCAGGCCCGTCCCTTTGCGTGGACCGCCTCGGCTTCCCAAATCATCCGCAAAGTGCGGAATTGTAAACAAGCGTTGGTTACGGGACACTAGTCAGTAGAGAGATGAACATCGGCCGGATGCTCATCCTGTTCGGGATCGTGCTGGTGGCGGCCGGACTTCTCCTGACGCTGCTCGATCGGCTGCCGATCCGTCTGGGGCGGCTGCCCGGGGACATCGTACTACGGGGGAAGAATTCGGTCTTCTACTTTCCCTTGGCGACGAGTCTGCTCATCAGCCTGGTGCTCACGCTCGTACTCTGGCTTTTTAGCCGGCGCTAATTGAGAGGGCCCATCTTCTCCGGCGGCCAGTAGACGAATACCGCTTTGCCGTAAATATAGCGGCGATGCACCGGCCCCCAGTTGCGGCTATCGTTCGAGGCGCTTCGGTGGTCGCCTAAGACGAAGTATTGATCCGGCGGGAGTTTGAGGGGAGGCTGCCGGCTTTGCCGGTCGCGGAACTCCTCGGGTAGGTAGGGTTCGTTGAGCGGCTGCCCGTTGACATAAACGACTCCGCCTTCGATGGCGATGGTGTCGCCGGGCAAACCGACCACGCGCTTGATGTAAGACTTACTTTGATCGCCGGGGAACCAGAACACCACCAAGTCCCCGCGCTCGATAGTCCCAAAACCAAAGCGGTAAATGAACTTGTTGATGAAGATCCGCTCCTGGTCGACGAGGGAAGGCAGCATGCTCGTGCCTTCCACTTTGACCGGCTGATAGAAGAACAGGATGACGACGATTGCAATCGCAAGCGACAGCAGGAGATCGCGCCCCCAGGCGAAGGTGGCCCCGAGCAGGGTGCGTCTCGCCCTGAGGTAGTCGCGAGAGCCGGCCTCGTCCATAGACACTCCCAGCGAGGTTTACCTCTATCCTAGCCGATGCCCGTTACCCTGCGCGCGGCGATCCGCGAAGGCGCGGCTTCTAGCGCGCACCGAGCGGCTCGCCGGTCAGGATCCGGGCAAGCACTCCGAGGGGGACCGCACCCTGTTCGAGCGCGGCGCGGTGAAACTCGGCCGCGTCGAAGGCAGCGCCCTTCGAGCGCCGGTATTGCTCCCGAAGCCGGCGCCAGTCGCGCCAGCCGACGAAATAGGTTGCCAGTTGGCAGGAGCTCAGCTTGGCGCGGCGCAGCTTGGCGGCGGCCTCCTCAGTCTCCTGGAAGGCATCCCGCGTCATCAGTTCCAGGGCCTCCTCGTCGCTCATGCCCATGGTGTGGAGGCGGATGTCCAGGATCGCATTGGCGATCATGCGCAACTGCTGTTTGAGAAACGTCAGGCGCAGCTCAAGGCTCCCGTCTAAGTAGCCGGCATCGAGCATGGCCTCGGTGGCGTAGATCGCCCAGCCCTCTATGTACGGCCCGTTGCCGAAGACCGCCCGCACGAGGCGGCGCGATTCGGGCCGGATGCGGTTGGCGTACTCGAACTGGACCCAATGGCCCGGCATCGCCTCATGAAGGGTAAGCAGCTTGAGGCCGTAGAAGTTGTACTCCCGGAGCTTCGAGTCGATCCGCTCCCTGGGCCAATCCGCCGGAATCGGCGTCAACCAGTAGTAGGCGCCGAGGTGGGGCTCAAGCGCCGGAGCCGGATTGAAGCCTCCCACGGCGTAGATGCCGCGCATGAATTCCGGCGTCTCGATGAGCTGAAGGTTGTCTCGACTGGGCAGCGGCACCAGCTTCCGCTCAGCGACGAAACGGGTGGCCTCCTCGAGGTCGCGCCGGGCGTCGGCAAAGTAGGTCTCCGGGCTGGAGCGGCGCACCGCAATCCGGTTCAGGGTCTCGGACACGATGCGATTGAGCGCCGCCCGGTCGCCCTTGGCCGGCGGGCTTCGGCGGGGCTCGAGCGCCAGCGCAATTCGCAGCATCTCCTCTCGGACGGTCTCAAGCGCCGCCTCGGCCTCGGCGAGAACAGCCTCGGGCGCCAGATCCGTGACGAGCGTGTGCCGGAACTTCCGCGCGTACTGTTGCCGGCCGAGCCGCCACGTGCGCCCGCGGCGGGCTAAATCGCTCTCCAGCCACTTGCTGAAATCCTTGAGGGCGGCCAGGGCAGTGATGGCCGTCTGGTCGTACAGCGAGCGCAGCTCAGCCGGCACGGCCTCGCGCAGGGTGCGGTCGATTAACGCCAGATTGCCCTCGTTCTCCTGGCGCGCCACATCGACCCAGATCTCCGGGGCGCTCTCAAGATTTGCTTTGGCCTGCTCCACCAGCGTCGGCACACGGCCCAGGCGCGCAATGATGTGGCGGAAACGCTCTCGTTTTGAGGCATACTCCCGCACGAGGGGATCGAACAGCGCCGTACCGATCAGCTCGACATAGAGCGTGGGATTGTGGCGCCACTCACGGATGACGTCGAGCTCGAGCAAAGCGAGCGCGATCTGGTTCTCGAGAATCTCGTAATCGGCCTGCTGCTGCGGCGAAAGGGACTCGAGGGCGACCTCGGCTCGCAGACGCTCCGCGAAGCGGCGATAGAAATTCCGTCGTCGTTCGAGCCCGGCCGGCGAATAGTCGTCGAGCAACTCATCCATGCGCACGCCTTCGTGGACGTGATAGCCGGCGCCGGTGGCAGCAACAGGCGACAGGGCGAGCGAACCGAAGACGAACTCCTCCACCAGCCGGTCGAAATCGCCCGGCCGGGACGAGCTGCGGCAGCCGGCAAGAAGAACCGGAAGCAGCAGCCAGAGGGCGCCCGCCGACATGACATTCGCATTGTGCCACGCAGGGCGAGTGCTTCGGCCGGTGCGCCGGGCGCACGGAGGCTTTGCTTGAATCGTGAGAGGCGCCATGGAAGACCTCTACGCCAGACGACCGGAGGCGGTGCGCGAGCCGCCAGAAACCTTCTGGGGCAGGCTGCGCTATCTTGGCCCGTCGCTCATTGTCACGGCCAATGTGGTGGGCTCGGGCGAGCTCATCATGACGACGACGCTCGGGGCGCGGGCCGGCTTCGTCGCGCTCTGGGTCATTCTGGTGAGCTGCTTCTTCAAGGTCGCGGTGCAACTGGAGTTCGGCAAGTACGCCATCGACGCCGGCAGCACCAGCCTGCGGGCGTTTCAGAACCTCCCGGGACCGCGGCTCGGCAACGTGCGCTGGAGTGTGTGGGTGTGGCTGGCGGCCAAGAGCGCCCAAGCGATTCAGTACGGCGGCATCCTCGGCGGCGTCGCCCTCGCCTTGCACATCGCCGTGCCCGCGATCGCCGTCTGGCAGTGGGCCGCGCTGACGGGCCTGGTGACGGCCTTGTTAGTCGCCGGCGGACAGTACCGATGGATCGAACGGATCTCGATCGCCCTGATAGCGGCCTTCAGCCTCTTCACCATTCTGTGCGTCGTCGTGCTTGCCTGGACCCCCTACCGATTCTCGTTGAACGAACTGCTGTCCGGGCTGAGATTCGATCTGCCGCCGGAGGCCATCGGTGTGGCCGTGGCCGCCTTTGCCATCACCGGAGTGAGCGCCGACGAGATTACCACCTATCCTTACTGGTGCCTGGAGAAGGGCTATGCCCGCTTCACCGGCCCAAACGACGGCTCGGCCGAGTGGGTGCGCCGGGCTCGGGGCTGGATCCGGGTCATGTACCTCGATGCCTTCGTTTCGATGCTCATCTACACGGTGACGACGGCGGCCTTCTATGTGCTGGGGGCGGCTATCCTTAACCGGCGCGGCGAGGTGCCGCAGGGCTATGAGACGCTGCGGACGCTCTCGCGGCTCTACACCGAGTCGGTAGGCCCCTGGGCCATGGTCGTCTTTCTGGCCGGGGCGATTGTCGTGCTCTACTCTACCGTTTTCGTCGCCTGCGCCTCGGCCACCCGTACCTTTACTGACGCCTTCACGCAGATCGGCTGGGCCGATTTTCAGGATCCAGCCCGGCGTGCGCGCTGGATCCGATCACTCGCCTGGATTCTGCCGGCGCTGTGGACGGGGCTGTTTTTGGCGGCGCGCGAGCCGGTAGCGATGATCATGGTGGGCGGAATTGCCATGGCCTGCCTGCTCGGCGTGATCGTCTTCAGCGCGCTCGTCTTCCGATACCGGCGGCTCAGCCCAGCCTTGCGCCCAAGCCCGGTCTACGACCTCCTGCTTTGGGCGAGCTGTCTGGCAATCGCCGGCGTGGGCACGCGAGCCGTATCGAGCGCCGTATTCGGGGATTGAGTATACTGTCCCCGTTTTTCCGTTTTTCACTCCAGCGTCACCATCACGTGCGGGCCCACGCGAGGAATGCGGAAGCGCAGCCACGCCCCCTCGGTCGCCGTCGCCAGGCTGCGCCGCTCCGGCCAGACTTGCGTCGCGCGTCCGCGAGGCGCCAGGCGCCGCGCCACACGAACCGGCACGTCGATGGCCGGAAGGTCGGTCTGCCAGTTCACCAGATGCAGGACATGACGGCGCTCGGCCGCTTGCCGGTTCAGGCCAGCCCAGATGCGTTCGGAGGCTTCAAGCTGCCAGGGCGCCTCGGGCGCGAGCTGTCTGACCAGATTTCGAATGAGGCGGTCGGTCCAGCGGACGCCCGTCAGCGGGTCCTGATACCGCGAGCGGGCAAACAGCGAAGCAGCCACCCAGACGGCGCGGCCGTTGCCGAAACGGTTCAGATGAATCGCCGCCTGCTCGGTCGGCCCCAAGGGGGCGTGCATCGGCGTGCCCGCATCGGCAATCCGGCGCGCCAGCGGCCGCCCCTCGAGCGTCCGCGCGGCGACAGCGTCGCCCGGCAAGATCAGCTCCGTCTCGGGCAACCCCTCAAATATGGCGTGGCGATCCTGTCCCGGATGGATGTAGATCGGGCCTTTCGTATCGGCCGTCTGCACGGCGTTGCTGATCGGCTCATCCACGCGTAAACCCAACACGTCGCCCAACGCAAAGTCCCGGCGCGGCGCGCAGTTTTCGTCAAAGAGCGAGCTTTCGGTCGTCGCCAGGAGCGAGCCGCCCTGCCTGACCCAGTCGCGCACCGCCTCGACCTGCGCGTCGCTCATGCAACCGACGTTCGGCAAGACGAGAAGCTGATACGGCTTTAAGACGTCGGCGCGCAGGTTCCAGTCGGCGACGACGTCGTGCTGGATGTGCAGGGCGTCGAGCGCCTTGAGCGCGCCGATCAGCTCGTTGGCGTGACTGCTTGCATCGGAGCGGCCTCGGTAGAGCATCGTCGGCTCGCTGGTCACCACGGCGACATATGGCACCGGCTCGGCCCCTTTGACGAACGGCTCCTTGCGCATCACCTCGTCGAAGATGACCGACCAGGTGCGCGTGAAGTGCTCGTTGGGATCGCCGTTCACCGAGGTGCGGTCATAGCGGTAGGGCTGACCCCCCACGGCGAGCGTACGGCCGACGCGGGCGCGGATCTCATCGGTGTCGAACGGATCAAGCACAGAATGGCGATTGAGGAACGTGACCTTGAAGGGCCTCGGCCAGGAGACGCCGCGCGTCCAGGTGGCGAATTCGCCCGTGCTGCCGGCCTCGGTGAAGGCGTAATCGGTGAGCTGGTTGAGCGACGGCGGGGTCGGCACGAAGCGGCGGTAGCCGGTCTGGCCCGGCATTTGGATGTTGGGTCCCGGTCCGTTGAAGGTGACCTCGACCTTCGGGTCCTGCTGTTTGACCGCGTCGCGAAGCTTGCGCCAGAACTTCTCAATCTGGGCCACCTCCCAGCGGAGCGTGGCGCGCCAGTCGGGGTCCTCCTCAAGCGAGCGCGGATAGGGCCGGCCCATCTCCTCGCGGAACTTTTTGACGGTGTATTCCGACTGCCCGTAGCGCAGGAAGCTCAGCCCGTCGGCGAAGAAAGCGTCCCCGCCATAGGCCGGAATGAGCTCGCGGATCACCTCGACGAACCAGTCGGCCGCCGGCGAGTTCGGGTCGGGATGATAGCCGCCGTAGCTGCCCGTATAGAGCGTTCCGTCCGGATTGCGTATTCCCCAGGAGGGATTCTTCTGCACCAGCCGGTCGGCCCAGATCGTCGGAACATAGAGCTCCATGGCGATGCCGCGCTCCCGCCCAAGCCGGATCATCTCCCGCAAGTAGTCATACTTAAGCGTCGGGTGCCGTTCGCCCACCTTGCTGTCGTAGAACATGTAACCGGAAATGGACATCGTGAAGACCATCAGCGCGTTGGCCTTCATGTCCACCAGGTGCCGGATGTGATCCTCGGCGCGCATGCGGGAGTAGTCGGAAAGCGGCCGACCCTCGCGGTCCAACTTGTCCACCCAGTTGAAGTCGAAACAGTAGTGCCGGTAAGCTTCGCTCAGGCGGGGCACGGCCGGCTGCGGCAGAGCGGCGGCCGGCAAAAGGCCTAGCAAAAGCAGGATGGTCGGTTTCGGCATCCTCATTGCGTCTCAGCTCCTTGTTTTTCTCCCTGCTTTCGTTTCTTGACGAGCAAAATGTGTTCGCAGACGAGCACTAACTCGCCGCGCTGGTTGAAAACCTCGGTCTTTTCGACGACCCGGCCGAATTCGGGTCGCTTGGGATCCTCCTGCTTGGCGGTTACAGTCACCCGGCTGCGGAGCGTGTCGCCGATGAAGACCGGTTTGATGAAACGCAAGCGGTCATAGCCGTAGGTGAAGGCCGCCGGGTTAACCTCGCCGGCCGTAAGTCCGATGCCGACCGAGAATACCAGCGTGCCGTGGGCGATGCGCTGGCCGAACGGGGTGGTTTTGGCGAACTCGGCATCCATGTGGTGAGGATAGAAGTCTCCCGTCTGCCCGGCGTGAAGCACGAAATCGGCCTCGGTAATGGTGCGGCCGGTCGTCTCGCGCGTCTCTCCGACGGAGTAATCCTCGAAATAGCGAACTCGGTTCACGGTCGCCTCCTAAGTTGACAAACGACCTCAGTTGTTTTACATAAACTGTTTACGCCATGACGAATTCCCAGGACACGCCGCGCGCGGCGGCCTCCGAGAAACCGAAACTGGATGTCTCTTCGCTGCGGCAAAGCTGGCCGCTGCCCAGCCGGCCGCGGCCGATCGTGATCATCGGCGCCGGAGGCATCGTCAACGACGCACACCTGCCCGCTTACGCCAAGGCGGGATTTGCCGTGGCCGGCATCTATGACATCGACGCCCAGCGCAGCCGCGCCACCGCCGAGCGATTCGGCATCGGCCGGATCTGCGAGCGCCTCCAGGACTGCTTCGAAGACCCGGAGGCGGTGCTCGACATCGCCGTGCCCCCGCAGAACGTTCTCGGCATCCTCGAGGCGATGCCGGCGGAGCGAACCGTGCTGATCCAGAAGCCGCTGGGCCTGGACCTGAAGCAGGCGCGAGCCATTCGCGAGATGGCGCGGCGCAAGCGTCTCTGCGCGGCGGTGAACTTCCAGCTCCGGTTCAGCCCGATGATGCTGGCGCTCCGGAGCGCCGTCGAGCAGGGTCTGCTCGGCGAGATCCTCGACGTCGATTTCCATCTTCGGGTCTACACGCCCTGGCACCTGTTCCCCTATCTGGCTCAGCTCGAGCGGGTGGAGATCCTCGTTCATTCGGTTCATTACCTGGACTGGATCCGCTCGATGCTCGGCGAGCCCAAGGGCGTGTACGCTCTCACCGTCCCTCACCCGGCCTTTCCCGAGCTTAAGAGCACGCGCAGCGGCATCCTGCTCGACTACGGCGAGCGCACGCGCGTCTCCCTGTCGATCAACCACAACTTTCGTCCGCAGCGCCGGCACCAGAACGCCACGGTGACGGTGACGGGCAGCCGAGGCGCCGCCGTCGCCGAACTGGGGCTTCTGCTCAACTACCCGACGGGCGAGCCGGAGCTGCTTGAGATCATCTCCGACGGCTACGACTGGACGCCGGTGCCGCTCATCGGAAGCTGGTTTCCCGACGCCTTCATCGGCACGATGTCCAACTTGCAGCGCTACGCCGCGGGCGAGGATTCGGTTCTCTACACCAGCGTCGAGGACGCCTACCGGACGATGGCCGTCGTCGAGGCCTGCTACGAAAGCAGCGCCAGGGGCGGTCTGCCGGTGCCGAACTGAGCTGCCCATCACCGCCAGCCGAGCGCTCAAAAGCGGCCGTAGCGGCGGTAGGCCTCGAGCGGATGGACGCCTTCGAGGATCGCCTTGCGCACTAGATTCTCCGTCGAGACGATCTCCTCGGCCTTGCCGACAACCTCCTCGGCGATGGCCGCCGGGACGATCACCACCCCGTCGCGGTCACCCAGCACGAAATCGCCCGGCTCGATGCGGACGTCGCCGATCGTGATGGGCACGTTATAGGCCTCCAACTCCCAGCGGCCGAGGACGTCCTTCGGCGTCGTGTATCGGCAGAAGACCGGAAAGCCGAGCCGGAGAATGTAGTCCGTGTCGCGGGCGCCCCCGTCGATGACCGCTCCTCGCGCGCCCCGATACTTGGCCGTCTCGGCCGACAACTCCCCAAGGTGCGCCGCCACGTCGTCATTGGGCCGGCTGATGAGCACATCCCCGGGTTTGACGTCTCCGAGCATGGTGAGCAGGGGCGGAAAGACCTCATCCGGATCGCTCTTCTCCGAGGGACGGCCGAGAATCGTCAGGGCGCGACCGGCCAGTTTCCAGCCGTCGACGAGCGGGCGGATCGAGTGCGGCAGCACCTGACAAGGAAAGCCCATCTCGTCGAGAACGTCGGCGACGGCGCCCGTATAGGGTATGGCGTGAAGGCGGTCGATCAAGGCAAGCGGCGCAGCAAGCGTACTCATTCGGCGATTCCTTACCTCCACATATAACCACGAGTCCGCCGCCGCGCCAATTTGAAATCGATTAATCGCTGATTAAGAGCGGATAAACAAAGGCCGATAAACCGGCGTGCGCGCCCCTGCTTGCTATACTTTGAGTGGCTAAGGGGTATGGACGTCAGCCAGTTGCGCGCGATTATCGCGCTGGGCGAGCTCGGCAGCATCTCGAGGGTGGCCGAGGCCCTGCATCTGACGCCCCCGGCGGTCTTCTCCCAGATTCGCAACCTCGAAAGCGAAGTGGGCGCCAAGCTGTACGAACGCGTGGGCAACCGGCTGGAGCTCACCGGGCATGGGAAGCGTCTGGCGGAGCGGGCGCGCGACATCGTTCGGGCCCACGATGCGACGCTCGCGGAGCTGCGCGAGCTGGGCGTCGCCGCCGGGGCTCTGCTGCGCATCGGCTGCGGACCCCACAGCAGCGTCCACATCCTGCCGCCCTTGGTCGAACGGTTTCTGCGCCTGAATCCGGCGGTCGAGCTTCGCCTGGCGACCGGCGGCGACGATTTCCTGCTGCACGGCGTCCGCACCGGTCTGCTCGACGCGATTCTGATTCATCTGCCGCTGGACAAAGTGGACCTGGAAGAGCACCCTTTGTTCGCCTACGAGATGGTCTTCGTGCTGCCTGCCGGCCGCGGCGGCGGGCGCAGCCCCATCACGCCCGCCCAGTTGGCCGGCATGCCGTACGTACGCTGGCGTCGACCGGTGCTGGTGGACGCTGTGCTCGAGAAGCTGAGCTGCGAGGCGGGCTTCCAACCCCGCACTGTCATCGAACACGACAACCCGGCCGCGGTCATCGAGTTCGTCAAGCGGGACCTCGGATTCGCGATACTGCCCTATTACACGGTCGCTCGCGACCATCGAGCCAGGCGCGTCCGGATCATCCGTCCCCGCACGCGGAGCTCGCACCTGGTGGGGCTGGCATATCGCCGGACCGGCTATCGGCCGCGCATCCTGCGCGACCTGATCGCGGTGGCGAATGAATGGCGCGAGTGGTGGCCCCTGGCGCCCTATGTGATCCCCGCCTCCGGCGGCAAACCGGCGCCGCATGATTAGTGCCACGTTAAGTTTCGAGTAAGAACTTTCGAATTCCTCTCCGCCCGATTCTGTGCTACTGTTTTCTCCGGCTTCGCGCCGCCTTCGCGGCAAGGTGTCCGATGATGATGAGAAAGCTGTTCTTGGCGGCCTTGGCGTGCTGCCTTCCCTCGCTTGCACAAATTGCGGAGAACCTTGGTGCGGCGGAATGGTACCGGCCGCCGCAATTGACCTTGATGACCGGCTTCATCAAGGACCCGCAGCACAAACACTTCACGTTGAAAGAGTGGGCCCGCGGCGTCGGCGCCAACTTCGATGCGGCAAGTCTGGTGGCCCGCATGAAGCGGGCCGGGGTGGTTCAGATCATTTGGTACGACAAATGGATCGACGGGCTGGTGTTTCGCAAGACGAAGACCACCAGCTACGTCACCGAGCGGGACTTCCTGGCGCCGCTCGCGGCCGAGTGCAAGAAGCAGGGCGTCAAGCTGGTGGCCTACTTCAACACGTTTTACGACGGCAACCCCGAGTTTGCGCAGTGGGCCACACGGGATCAGCGCGGAAAGCCTATTCCCTACTCGCCCTTCTGGCCGGAGAGCCTGCTGAGCATGTACTCGCCGTTTCGCGAGAAAGCGCTTGAGCAGATTCGCGAGCTGGTGGTGGATTACGGCGTCGACGGCATCTGGCTGGACGTGCCGGGCTATGCCATTATCTCCCACGACCCCTGGACGCGCGAGGCCTTCCGCAAACAGTACGGCAAGGATATGGACGAGGCCACGATGGCCGAGCGCTGGCGCTTCGCCAACGACTCCGCCGTCAACTGGAATCGCGAGGTGGCCGAGTTCGCGCGCCGGCTTAACCCCAAGATTACGATCACCACGAACGAGGCGGTGGATCCTCTGGTGTCGGGCCCGGCGCGCGCCGCCGGCATGGCCGCGGTGGTCGACTACTTCAGCACCGAGCTGCACACCCCGGACATGCAACTAAGCCGCACCCAATACCTGTGCAACACGGCCAAGCCGTTCGAGGTCGGCACGTTGCTCTCCGACGATTGGTTCACGCCGCTCGGAAGCGGCCCGCTCAAGAGCTCCAAGAGCGCCAACAGCATGTACGTGGAGTTGGCCAGCGTCTTCTCGGCGGGCATGAACCTGTATCTGGCCGTGACGCTGGCGCACGACGGGACGCTCGATGAGCACACGCTCAAGCTGGTCGATCTGGCCGGCGAGTGGCTCCGCCAGCGGCGGCCGTACCTCACCGAGACCGAACCCTTGAGTGACGTCGCCATCCTGCTTGGAACGCCGGACCCCACAGCGCTCTCCTGGCCGGGCGGCCCGGGCGTGGGCGAACGCGCCAACTCGGCGATCTCGACGGCATACAACGACCAGCTCATCAAACTCGAGCAGCAGTTGATCCGGCGCGGCTACCATCCCGAGCGCCTGATCCATCTGCCGCCCCTGCGCAGCTACAGAGCGATTCCGCCTGGCGTCCGCGCCGTTATCGTGCCGGACCGCGCCCAGTTGTCGGCGGCGGACCGCAAGATAGTCGAGGAGTTTGTACGCGCCGGCGGAACGCTCATCGCCATGGGACGGGGAGGCACCCTGCGCGCCGTCACCTTCAAGGAGCCCGGCGCGGCGGATGCGCTGTTCGGCGTCACCGGGGCGGGTTACGTGGCGAACGGGCCCTTCACCGTGCTTTTAGACGAAGAAGAAGAGGTCAATCTCAACGGACCGCTGCTCCACATCAAACCCGCCTCGGCGAGCCCCGTCCTTTGGGCCCGCCACTTCCGCGGGGGCGAACTGCCGCTGGTCACTCTCAATCGAGTCGGATCCGGCCGGGCTTGGCTCGTCGGCGCGCCGGAGGGCGTCTTGCTGGAGCGAACCGAGATCCTCGACCGACTCTGGAAGGAGGCCATTGGCGAGCCGGTGACGCGCCTGCTCAACCACCCCGAGCGCTACACCGTGCGGCTCCGGCGGCAGCACAGCCGGATGATCCTGCACGTGATCGACTCGATCTCGACCATCGAGGGTCCGATGCGGCGCTACCGCCCGCTCTATGAACGCCTGGCGCTGAACACCGCGGTGTTGCCTCGTTTCGAGCGGGCAATCGTCGTTCCGACCCGCCAATCCTTGAAGGTCACCTCCGAAGGCGCCTGGAAAATCATCGAGGTGTTCCCGGATCCGGAGCTTACGATCGTCCTTGAGTAGGCCCGGCCGGCGCCGAACCAGGCGGCGCGCCTCCACACCGACGTTGGGATAGCAACCGGGCAACAGGATCTTGAAGTTCGTTAATCGGAGATGAGCAGCGCCTGGACAAGGATCAGGCGCGGTGAGCGTTTGAAGGGTTTGATTAAGGAGGCGTTAAGCATCCATTAGAAACTTTCAAATGCTCTCCAGACCGCTTTTATGATACATTTCCTCATGCACCGTCGAATGTCGGGAGAGCCCGCGGGGTCAGGAGTTTCCAAAGTTTCGGGGCATTAAGTTTTCGGCCAGCGGGAACGGGTTCCCTCGCGGGTATCCTCACAGCGGGCTTCACCTTCGGAGGGTGTATGCAAATGGCAACAGCGATCCGGTTTTTCGTGGCGGCAGCTGCCGCCCTTCTCGTGGTTTTGGCGCCGCCGGCCAGCGCGCAGGTCTCGACAGCTACCATCATCGGCACGGTAACCGATCCGCAGGGGGCGGTCATCCCGGGCGCAAACTTGGAGCTCGTCAATGTTGCCACCGGGGTGCGTCTGCGGACTCAGACGACGCCGACCGGCAACTACCGGTTCCAAAACGTGCAGGTGGGTACCTACACGCTTTCGGCTTCTGCGGAGGGTTTCTCGACCAAGCGGCTGGAGCCGTTCACGCTGACGGTCAACCAGACGGTTACGCTCGACTTTGCTTTAGAAGTGGGAACGGTCGCCGAGACCGTCACCGTCGAGGCCATCGGCGCGCAGGTGCAGAGCGCGTCGGCCGAACTCGGCCAGGTGATCGAGCAAAAGCAGGTGCTCGATCTGCCGTTGCGGGGGCGCAACTTCAGTCAGCTCATGATGCTGCAACCCGGCGTGGTCACCGTGTTACCGCCGGGCAGCCAGTCGCTCAGCTACACGCGGCCCCTCGGCGAGTCGACCAATCCTTCCGTCAATGGGCAGAACAACCGCACCAACGTCTACATGCTTGACGGCGTGGTGAACATTGAGACCTTCGGCAACGCCTGGGCCGTGCCGCCGATCATCGACGCCATTCAGGAGTTCAAGGTGCAGTCGCACAATGACTCGGCGGAGTTCGGCATGGGCTCGGGCGGGACCGTCAACGTGGTGACCCGTTCGGGAACTAACGAGCTGCACGGCACGCTGTTTTACTTCGGCCAGAACGACGCCTTCAACAGTCGGCAGTTTAATGTGGCGCGCGTGCCCGCATACAAACAGCACCAGTTCGGGGGCACTGCGGGTGGGCCGATCATCCGCAACAAGACCTTTTACTTCGGCGCCTACCAGGGCTTCCGGTTCCGCAGCCCGGCGCTGGTCTACTACAACGTGCCAAGCCAGGCCATGCTGAACGGGGATTTCAGTGGGCCGGAGAAACAGGGCGGCGACCTCTTCGATCCCCTGACTACCCGATACAACCCGGCCACCGGACTCTATATCCGAGATCCGTTCCCGGGCAACCGAATTCCTGGGGCGCGCATCGATCGCCGCATGCTGGAATACCTGAGCGGCACGAAACTTCCGCTGCCAACCGTCACCGACCGGCCGCAGTTCAACCAAGTGAACTCGCGCCCGCGGATCATCGGGCAGGACGAGTGGCAGATCAAGGGCGACCATCACTTCTCGAGCACGGACATGGTCTGGTTCCGCTACAGCGCCTTGGATCTGTCGGACACCTCGCCCGGTCGGCACAACGTCATCACCGAAAACAAACAGACGTCCTACAACCTGGCGGCAAGCTGGGTCCATATCTTCGGGCCCACCTCCACCATGCAGCTTCAGTTCGGCCGCTCGGTCAGTGATATCCCGACCGAGACCCGCTTCGAGGAGGTGCCCGGCGACCTCATCCAGAAGGTCGGACTCGGTCCGGAGCTGGTCCGGTATCGATTGGGCACGGTGATTTCGGGCTTCAACCCCGCGGGCTACTTCTCCAACTCGCCCATCATCGCTCCCAACCGCCCGGCAGACAACTGGCAGCTCAAGGGCAACTATACCCGGATCGTCGGGCGCCATACGCTCAAGTGGGGCGGCGATTTCATCAGCGCCACGATGCGGCGGCAGCAGGCCTCCCACACGGTGGACTTCACGCGTCGCGAGACGGCGGATTTGGCCCGCTCGGCCGTGACCGGCGACGCCCTGGCCTCAATGCTCCTCAACGTCGCCAACTTCTCCACTCGGCGCAATATCGTCGAATCGCTGCGCTTTGGCGGCAATCTGGGGCTGTTCCTCCAAGACAGTTGGAAGTTGAACCCCAGGCTGACCCTGAACTTGGGATTGCGGTTCGATCACATGTGGGTGCCCCAGTACGGCACAGTCAAGGAGGAGAACATCTTCACTGGAAACGCGAACACTGACACCGGAGAGTATCTGATCTTGATGACGCCGCCTCCCTGCGCGGTGAAGGGCCGTGCCCCATGCATCCCGACCCCCGACGGCAGGCTGCCCCAATATGTGCGCTCGCTTGAGGGCAAGCCGCTAATCCCGGGCCGGGGCTCGATGTTCGGCCCACGGGTCGGTATTGCCTACCGGCTAACGGAGCGGACCGCCCTGCGGGTCTCAGGCGGAATCTTCTATGACAACTTCGCCGGCATCTTTCAGAGCTCCCGCGGCATTGGGGGAACCTGGCCGGACGTTTCTGTGACGCGCCTGGGGAGTCTCAACGAGCCGACCCCCGCCAGGCCCTTCCCGGGCATCACCGGGCAGGATCCGTCCCTGGGCGCCGGGGCCCTTCCCGCTCCCGATCCGTTCAACCAAGAGTGGTGGTTCGTCGACCCGGACTTCAAGCAGGCCTACTCGATGCAATGGAATTTCGGCATCCAGCACGAGCTGGCTCAGGCCACGGTCGTTGAAGTGAACTATGTGGGTTCGGGCAGCCGCGATCTGTCGCTCGGCGGCCGCTTCAACACCGCGGTGCGGCCGGGACCGGGCGATCCGCGCGAGCGGATGCGCTTCCCCTATATGCGGCCCACCTTCTTTGAAAAGTCGATCGGCCGCAGCAACTACAACAGCTTGCAGGTCGCGTTGAAGCGCAGCTTCCACCGCGGCCTGGCCATGACGCTCGCCTACACCTGGGCCAAGTCGATCGACGTGGCCTGCTCGGGCTTCTTCGGCGCCGAGGCCTGCTCGGTACAGAACGAGTACAACCTGAATGCCGACCGCAGCGTTTCGGCCTTCGACATTCCCCACAACCTGGTGGTGAGCTGGGTCTGGGATCTGCCCTTCGGCCGCGGCAAGCGCTGGAGCTCGAACACGGCGCTCGACTACATCCTCGGCGGCTGGCAGTTCAACGGCATCATGAACCTCCGCAACGGGATCCCCTTCCATGTGACCGTGCCCGGCGACATTGCCAACATCTTCAACAGCGGCACCTACCTGCGGGCGAATCTCGTCGGAGATCACAAGCTGTCGAATCGGATGCCGGAGCGCTGGTTCAACACCGCGGCCTTCCAGGCGCCGGCTCCGTTTACGTTCGGCAACCTGGGTCGGAACACGCTGCGTCCGGACTGGGTGCGGCGCTTCGACCTGTCGTTGTTCCGGCGCTTCCCGATCTCAGGCGACCGGG
>Ga0308391_1000610_pt1 | contig 15568 bp, 19 predicted proteins | sample Hotspr20Samplet1_FD_202363 | JGI IMG/M metagenome (GOLD analysis project Ga0308391, IMG submission 202363) | Hot spring phototrophic mat microbial communities from Octopus Spring, Yellowstone National Park, Wyoming, United States - 20050623_t1 ... | reverse complement strand
GTTCTGATTGGGTGGATTTATTCAGATATAGGGTAAAAAACACTGAATAAAAAATGAGACACCTATAGACAGATAGGGTAAAACACCCAATCAGAACAATCCACCCAATCTTCAACCTGAGATTCATACAAAATTGGTGCGAAAATCTGCAAACTGGGGTATTGATTTTTTGTCGAGCAGGCATTATAATCATTATTGAAGAAAACGGTAACGATAGACAAGGAGGACGAAGATGGAGACGAAAGAGTGGACACTGTTGAGGGAGGGTTGGATGTCCGGAGCGAAGGGACAGGTGTACGTCAGCGAAGACAAATCGAAGTACCGGATCGACTGGGACAACGGAGAGAGTGAGGAGGTTGATTTCATTACAGGGATCCGGATCTGCATAGCGATGGACGATGAGGTAGCAGAGCAATTCAGCAGCTATGCAGAAGCGACTGGGTTGGGAACCTTTGACCCCTGGGAGGTTGTCATCACCCACCGAGGGACAGTTGTCGGAGTGAGAAACGATGACGGCTCGGTAACTCTGATCGCAACCGTCCGCGTATCCTCCAGTGGTTACGAGTTCGAACCCATCCACTGAAAGACACACCCCACGGGGAGAGAAGGTGAAGGTGGTCCACCCACATCACCTTCTCCTTTTTAGTCATCGACATCGACACCGGTTGTTTGTTTCGATCCACACCCCTCTCCCCAATCTGCAGGAGGTTTGCAAAATGCTGCAAATTGGGGTATTGATTTTTTGTCGAGCAGGCATTATAATCATTATTGAAGAAAACGGTAACGATAGACAAGGAGGACGAAGATGGAGACGAAAGAGTGGACGTTCCTGAGAGAAGGGTGGGTCATCGGAGGGTACGCAGTCGTATACGTAGACGAAACGAAGTCGAATTACCGGATCGTCTGGTACAACGGGGAAGAAGAGATTGTCGACCACATCACCGGAATTCGAATCTGCATAGCAATGGACGATGAGTTAGCACACCAGTTCGTCGACTATGCAGAGATGGTTGGGCTGGGAACCTTCGACCCCTATCAAATCGGTACCATCGACCACGGTACGATCGTTGGGATCAAAGACGACGACGGTACGGTAAATCCGCTTGCAATCGTCCACGTCTCACTCGGCGGGTACGAGTTCGACCTTCTCATCTAAGAGCCACAACCCACGGGAGAGGGGCAGCCCCGCCCCTCCCGTGTCCCCACGAGAGGATACCTGAAGTCTGCTGTTCTGCCACTACCTTGGATAGGGGAGACTAGCAGACTTCACCGCAACCCCACGGGGGCGAAGGGCGGAGAGGGCGAAGGCGGTCCATCACCCTCACCCTCTCTCCCTTTTAGTCGTCGACGTCACCGAAGAGTTGTAGGAGAGTTGACGGGATCTCCTCGATGGGGACGTCGGCAACGACATCCCACTCTGTAATCACCGTCCAATTCCCCGTCTCCTCTGCGTTGAGGAGATACCGGGGAGGGGTTTTGATGTGGAGTGGGTAGAGGTTTTGGAGTTCCAACCCTATTTTTTGGAAGAGCTCCAAGTACCGATCAGTCAGGAATCGGATCTCTTCCATTGTGGGGGCCGTGATATGGTCGAACCGGACTCCGTACCCCTGCACCGTCATCGTCCAGCCCAGTGCTCGGTGGTAGGAAATGTCGATCTGGATCTTCATCGTTCTCACCTCCTTTCTTCAATTTGATTATAATGCCTGCTCGACAAAAAATCAATACCCCAATTTGCAGATTTTTTGCGACAATTTCAGGTGCAAAATCGGTGCAAAATTCTGCAAATTGGGGTATTGATTTTTTGTCGAGCAGGCATTATAATCAATATTGAAGAAAACAGGATGAGGACAGAACGGAGGACGAAGATGGACAAGATGAAGGATTACCGAGAAGCAGACCCGGTGCTGGCAGCGGTGGTAGTGTTTATCCGCAGTGCACTGAAGGACATTGGCCCCACCGGCCCCGGAGCAGCACAACTCAGGGCGGCCCTGGGCTACTACGAAACGTACCTCAATTGTATTGAGACCCCGGAGGACACGGGGGAGGGGGAGGGAGACGAGGAGTAGTCAGGGAGGGAGGGGGCTAGCCTCAACCCTCTCCCTTCCGCTGTGTGATGATGATCTGCGGGTCTCTCTTCTGTATCTGCTGGTTGATGAAGCTCTCGACCAACGACGGATCACGCTCGGGAGTGGGCTCGACCCCCGTGGGAACGAGGACCCACCGATCCGTCCCGATGTACTTGCCCCCGTGTGTCACCCGCACCCCACAGAGGACGAGATCTCGAAACCGTGCTATCTGGTTCGACAGACGACGAGGTGTCCACTCGTCCCGTGACGGGAGGGACACGTTCGCAAGGTCGACCAAGTCACGGACAAACACGGGGGAAGACCCGAACCGGTGCCACCAGAGAAGGATGAAGGTTCGAGGAGAGTCAACGTCTGTTGATTCAGGCAGTCCCTCGAGGAAGCCCGAAAAGCCGATCCCCGTAACGATCCTCCCCATGAGAGCTGACCACCGCTCAAACGACCCCAGACGGTGGGTCGTAGGGGGAGCATGGAGCCCGTGCATTGCCAGTATGCATACTGCCCGGACGACCCTTTCCCGGTTCTCTCGGACGTACTCAAGGATGTCGGGGTGGACGAAGTTCGTCCGTCGGCTGGGGTTCTCTACGTTCGCCACCAGGCGAATCGGGACGATCCGACGGGACATGTCAGCATGGATGATGCTGTTGTTCCCCGTCCCCACCCACGTGTCGGGGGGATGGACAATCACCGATGACGACGATCCCAAAACCCGGGATTCGAACCCTGGGCCCGTGATTGCTGCTGAGAGACTGGGAATGTCGGGCATCCGGATCACATTATCGAAGAAGACTACCCTACGGTCTCGAACGAGTTTCGATGTGAGATACTTGACCATCTCGACCTCGTCCTCCGGGAACGGGTTCGTTAGAGGCTCCCGCCCGAGAGACGGGTAGAGGAGGACCTTCCCCAGGAGTGTCTTCCCCGTCCCCTGGACCGGGGCCACGATGAAGTACATCGGTGTCGACCCCGAAATCAACGGACGGACGAACGGTTGGATCAGGAGGGAGACTGCATGGGCACGGGCAGCCTCTCCATCGAAGGGAAAGTCAACCAAGAGGTCGTCGATGACCCGACGGGCTTCTTCGACGTCTCCCTCGCCAATCTTCGGGTCCCAATCCGTAGTCAAATACGTCCGACTCTCCCGGTGGTACCCCTTCTGGGTGAGTAGACGGTACTCGCCATCTTCCCCCTGGACGATGACGGGGTGGTTGACGACCCTGTCAATCAGGGGTACCCACTTCCGTCTCCCCGGGAGTGACGAGTCGGCCAGCAGCTTGCTGGTCAGGTTGGCCGGGGGCTGGCACGGGATTCGAGTATCCGTCTGCCGGTAGAATTCGATCTTGGACGTCAAGATGTTGTGGAGTCGGACGTCATCGATGGGGGCAAGGACGAGGTCTCCTCGAACCTCTTCAACCCGAACGAGGAGCCCAGCGTGTTGAAAGACTTCGGGGGGAGAGTTCGTCTGCTCAAGGATCTCCCAACACCTGAGGAGGAGCTGATGGATGTCCCCTCCCACGTCTAGGGGGATTTTCGACGTATTCGAGGACGACATCGTCCCTGACAGCTGTGGAGCCCATCGTCGAAGAGCCCGAACCACCGAAGTTCCCAAGAGCTCTGAAAGTTGCCTCCAATTCGTCGGGTGGTCTCCCCTCTGTATCGTCTCCCAAGTGTCCCGGACGATCTGGGGCTTGTACTTCGGGGTGTCAGCCCCGGTCCTCTCCGCAATGATTTCGACAACGGTGATTACATCTTCCAGACTCCACCCGGACAGGAGGAGTGACCCTGAAAGGGCAAGGTAGGTCTCATGGCGAGACCCTCGATCGGGCCAGTGTTTGACGAGAATGGTTGACACAGCAAGAAGGGTACAAGCCTTTTGGAGAACGGATAGCTCCACCGTGGCCGGGGGACCGTAGGAGTCAAATTCTACCGGTTCTCCCGACGGGTGGATCGACGGTGGGACCATGGTCTGCCGCCCGTCCCCCCTCAGCTCGAAGAGACACCCCCCTGACGGGTCTCGGGCCTTCAGGTAGGGGACGAGCTCTGGGCAAACGTAAAAGTAGTGGCTCCTCGGTTTTGACTTCCGCCCGAACACACACGGGGTCGGAGGGAGGAGTCGAGGAGCGATTGCTGCAGCAACAGGATCATCTAAATCAATGTCTGTGAGACCCCCAGACGGGTCTCCGAGAACGACCCCGATATTTGCTCGTCCGTCACTGAGGAAAACCTCGAGTTCCTGTGCTGAGAATGATGACGATTGCCAATTGTCGATAATCGGTGCTTTGGTGGTACGGCTGATCGGGATCAGTTGCCAGCCCCGGTTGATATAGTCTTTGATTAGATCGATCGGTGTCATGGCTTCAATCCTTTGAGGCGTCCCCCCAGGAGGTCCCGACTTTGATGTCGGCCTTGAGGGGGACGACCATCGGGACCGGTGGAGTCTCCATCGCTTGACGGATGACGTCAATCGGTTCTCCTTCCCACCCTCGAGCAGTCCGTGAAAGGAGAGATTCGTGTACTTCACACCCGATTGAGTCGTGGACGGTCATCAGGACGTACGCCTTCCCGGGCCACCGTTGGACAAATGTCTCTTGAATCCTTGATAGGGCTGCAAAGGTGATGTGAGAAGCTGTTCCCTGGATGGGAGTATTTACCGCCTGTCGCTCGATACTCGCCAGGTTTGCCCATCGGAGGGGGAACTCTCTCCGTGCTCCTGTCAGAGTTTCAACATACCCATGACGACGGACCCACTGCTTTTGTTCGTTGATCCACTTCTGGAGGCCGGGGAAGCCCCCCAAGAACTGTGAGATGAAAAACTCAGCTTCTTCGACCGTCCATTTCGGCTGCTTGTACTTCAACTCATAGTAGGTCATCTCCCACCCGTTGGCCACCGACTGGGCCGAACGCTGGTAGATGACTCCGAAGTCAATGTACTTTGCAAGGTACCTCTCGTAGTCGGTGATCTGGTCCGGGGGCTTCCCGAACATCGCAGAAGCAACCTCTCGATGGATGTCTCGTCCATCTCGATACGCCTGTATCATGGCCTCATCCTTCGAGAGTTCAGCAGCAACTCGAAGCTCCAGTTGAGACTCGTCAGCATCTACCCAGAAGAACCCTTCTGACGGGAGAAATGCCTTCCGGATCTCCGTCCCCATGAGGACGGGGATGTTTTGGACGTTCGGGTCATGGCACGAGAGACGACCGGTGGCCGTCCCGTGGATCCAGAAGTCCGGGTGGATCCGTCCGGTTGCAGCAGACTTCTTCAAGAGCCCTTCGATGTACGTCCCAAGGACTCGAGCATGGAGTCGGTAGTCGAGGAACTCTTCGATGAACTGCTTGATATCGGGATCAACCCGTGTGGTGAGGAAGAGGAGTGACTCTTTTTCCGTGGTTGCTGGACCGGGGAGTTTCAGATGGCCAAAGAGAAAATCGACCATCTGCTTGGGCGAGTTGAGATTCGTCACACGGCCCCCACGGGAGTCGATCCACCCCAGGAGGCGAGACCCAAGTTGCTCAAGGTGACGAGAAAATTGGTCTCGAAGAGTCTCAAGGTGACCTCGATCGATTCGAATCCCACGGTACTCAGCTCGAGTCAGGGCGATAGACCCCGGGATGAGGATGGGAAAGTAGACTCCCTCGAGGACTCGAGGACGTTCTCGTGGGAGGGCCGAGCATACGTCATGGAAATACCGGACCGTCTGGTAGCAGTCGAGTGACTGGTACCGGTAGAGACGTTCCCAGTCCCGTGTCTCCTCGGGGGACTCGACGAACGAATCAAAGTCAAACCCGTAGTCCGGGATGTCGTAGTACACCCGAGAAATTGATTTCAAGCTATGCCCACTGTGACGACCTGCAGGACGTTCATCTCGACAGTAGTTCAAGAGCATGGTGTCGTGGAGATTTCGAGGAAGGACCTGCTCCCCCCACCACGCCCAGAGGAACTGGAGGTCAAACTTTGCATTGTGGAAGACCAGCTTCCCGGAGAACTCTCGAACGAAGTCCCTCACCAGCCTGGAGACCATGGGGTCCGAGATCAATTCTCGGGGGATGATGACACTGTACCCCTTCCCGTCGACCGTCTGTGCTCCAAACCCCACCGAGAAGAGCTCATCACGGTAGAACTCGACCCCTGACGACTCAATATCACATGAGACGACCGATGCCTCTCGAAGGAAGGCCAGCTCGTCTCTGACCTCTTCTACTGATCGAGGGATGACCACCGTGACCTCCGGGGGAGGGAGGGGCTCTTCTGATGACAACCACTTTTCGATATCGTATGCGAAGTCTCGAAAAGCCTCCTCCTCCCGTAGGATGTACGCCGGGTGGAAGGTCGGGACAAGGTAGACAGAAAGCTCTTCCCCGGTCGTGGGGTGGCGTAGGCTCAACCGGATCCCCAGCCCCCGTGTCTTCCCCAACGGGACACGGGAGTGGAGGGGGGAGACCGCTTCAAGTGCTGTGGCTCCCAGTGTCAGGATCTTTCTCGGACGGTACTCAAAGATCTCACGAAGGAGCTCCGATCGACAAGCCTCGATAGCCCTGCTGGTGGGTGTGGCGTTCCCCGTGGGGTGGCAGATTGTGGCATTGGTGATCCGGATCTCCTCCGGGGCCACTCCGAGTGCTCGAAGGGTCTTCCGGAGGAGCTGGCCGGATCGCCCCACGAACGGCTTTCCCTGCTTGACTTCGTCATTGCCGGGGGCCTCACCGATGATCATCAATCCTTGGGACGGAGGAGCCCCGTCCCCTTGGATTATCGGGTTTTGCCCGTAAGGGCACCCTAGGCAGCGTTGTCGAAAGAAGCAGCTCATTTCTGCCTCCGGACCACAGGGATGAGGATCCCGGCCACCGGGAGCCACCCCAGGATGGCCCCCTCGGGGAACTCCTCTCGAGAATGGCTCCGGGGGAGGTCAATCGCCCTACGTGTCACAGGAGATGACATGTCTGGAGGAGACTGTCGACGAGCTTCTCGAGCTCGACGGGCTTCCGAGATCTTCCGTCGACGCTCCCGTTCGGCTTCAGGTGTTTTGGCTTTCATTGGCCCACCTCTCGAAAGCAACGATGTTCTTGATTGCTCCCCTCCGCTGCTCAGGTGTCAACGGAGTGGTGAAGTAATCCCTTGGCCGTCCCGGGTATGACGGGAACTCGTCCGACCACGGGAGGGGGAGAAGCTGGTTGTACCGAGCATACACCACCGGCTTGGCACTGTCGATGGACCGGATCCGCTCCCCGAAGGTACGGCTGATTTCCCACAGGTCGGTAGCCTTCCGTCCCCAACCCAGAAGGTGGATCTCTGCGGAGAATTCATCAGCAAGAGGAATGATATCCTTCTCGAGGAGACGGAGAAGGCCTCCGGGGAACTCTTCGTAGTCCTTCGACACCCCGATGGTGAGATCTCGATGCCATGCATGCTCTTCCCACAGCTCTAGAAGGTGGAGGAGGCATCGTCGGTAGGCCGTCAGAGAACTCCCCTGAGGAACTACCATTAGCCGGTACCTCTTCCCGGGAGTACAGGCGAGGACCTTCAGGGCTGCTCCCGTCAAGGCCACGGTCCTGTCGGCATCGAAGAGGTAGTCGGGGCAGACGATTTCGTCCACCCCGATCTCTTCTGCCAATCTCAAGAGGTGCTCCGGCCCTTCCCCCGCCTGGTTCTCGTGAGCCCCGTTGTCGAGGATCCGGTACCCTTCGACGTTCCGGTAAAAGTCCCGGTACTCCGGGAAGTGACAGAGGTGTGACAGGAGAAGGTGGTAGTGTCGACCTCGAGCAAGGTCAAGATCGGGGATGGGTGGGATTATGGCCGTTTTCATCCTCTCTCCTCCCCGTCCTCTTCGGTCGCTATCGCGAACATGAGTCGACAAAATGCATGGCCGAGGTCGTCATCCCCCGGTTGATGGGGGACGGGTTGCCTCCCGTTGAGTCTTCGAGCTTCGAGGTAGCGGAAGATATGCCCAAGGGCATGTTTGAGGTGGAGTTCCGGGGGGTCAAGTCGCCAGTTTTCGTCACCGTACTTCTTCGCTCCGTAGTCAAGTACGGCCACCAGGCGAGCTAGAGCTCGGTACTCGAGCAGATCCCAACGTCCCTCGATCCGTGAGTTGAGACCCCCGGTCGGGGAAACTTCAACGATCTCGTCATCCATGTAAGCCTCCTCGGGGTGTTTCGATCCACCTCCACGGGTAGGGGTGACCTTTAGTGATAGTATAAAACCGAATCGAGTCAAAATCAAGAGGGATTTTGACTCGATCTGCTTGACCTCTTGACCTATTCCCGAGAAATCAGCCGTAAGAACTCCTGCTTGGCCCCACGGTCGTCCTCGTCGAAGAACCCTCCAACGACTGAGGTTGAGGTTATTGTGTCGAGCTGTTCCACCCCTCGGATCCTCATGCAACTGTGGATCCCCCGGACGACAACGATGACGTGGGGGGTTTCCAGGACCTCGCATAGAGTCTGGGCAAGACGGTGGGTGACGTCCTCCTGGATGAGAGGCTGTCGAGCAATCAGCTCAGCTAGTCGAGCGAGCTTAGACAGCCCGATAGCCTTCCCGGATGAGATATAGCCCAGATCGATGGTATATTCGATCGGGAGGAGGTGGTGAGGACAAATCCCGAAGACACGGATACCCGACTGGGCAACAATCCCTCGGTAGTCCGAAGGGAATGTGGCCCTCCGGGCATCTTCGAGGACACGGGACACCTCGTCGGGTGACGGCCAATGTTCCAGCAAGTAGTCGGCGAATCGTCGAGGAGTTTCTTCCCAATTGGGATCATCGGTGTCAACCGACAATGCCTCTAAGAGGTGTCGAACACTCTCGACAACATGAGATCGAGATCGAGATTGGTTCATCGAAGCCTCTCTTTCCCCCAGAGAATGATGTGGAGTCGAGTTGTGAGGTTGTAGCCTCGTTCGATGGCAAGGTCGGCAAGGGCGGTCAGGTGTCGAGAGACGGTCTCCGAGTCTGTCCCCTCAGGCATCAGGTAGACTCGACGACGTGGGATCCCGACCTGTGAGATGAGGTCATCTATTTCATCAAGGTCGCCTGGAGATGAAACAACGAACTTATAGATGGCCCTTGTACGGGTGAAGTCCCGTAAGGCCTCGAGATTGATCCTCTGATCCCGTGGGTTCCCCGAATTCGACAGCTTCGGGCTAACGTTGAACGAAACACGGGAAGCTGACGGAAGCTCTGTGAGAGTGCGAGGTCGAATCGTACCGTTCGTTTCGATTTCGAATTCTAGATCAGGGAACTCGGAGCAAGAGATACGGATCAACTCACAGAGACCGGCCTGTTGAAGGAGAGGCTCTCCCCCGGTGATGACAAGGAGGTCAACTCCTCGAATGACATGACCCTTCAACCAGGAGACGACCTCGTGCACTGTGACCCGAGTTAGTTCTACTCGAGGGTCGTACCGGTGGCCTAGAACTCCCCGGAAGTCCCAGGTGTAGGGTGTATCACACTTCCACCCGCCATTGATCCCACATTGGAGGTTGCAGCCTCCGAGTCGAAGGAAGGTGCATCGACGTCCGATAGACGGCCCTTCTCCCTGGACCGTGGGGTGGGGGTAGAGCTCAGAGACCAAGAGCCACTTTCGAGAAATGATCTCAGAGTTCATCCTTCACTCCCTCGACGGTACTCGGCCCAACTAGTCGGAGTCTCCCAGACTCGAATAGACACCAGGTTGGGCAGTGATGGAGAAAAGGTCTCAAAGAGGAACTTGGCAAGGTGCTCAACTGTCGTAGGTATCTCCGGCGGGAGGACATCGTTGAGACTTCGATGGTCAAGGTGTGAGTAGATAAATGGCTTGACAACGGCATCGAGGTCACCGAAGTCGATGACGAAACCGTTATCCACCGGACCTCGAAGTGAGACTTCGACGGTGTAGGTGTGGCCGTGGAGACGTGCACACTTGTGGTCTGGAGGGACATTCGTGAGAAAATGGGCCGCATCGAACGTGTACCTCTTCGAAATGGTGACAACGAATGACATCGTAACCTCCTAGACTCCTTGATAGATTGACCGATTCGGGAAGGTCGCTACGACTTCTTGACGAAAGTGTTCAAGGTCAACCCGGACCACTTCTCCGGGGGTGACCGGTGATGTCGAATGGCTGGTCTTGACAGATGAAAAGACGATAAGACTTCCGACCAGGTTGAGAGTGAGAAATAGGGGGGCCATCTGACGCCAGAGGAACAGCTGCTCCTCCTCCCGATCGTAGAGGAAGCAGGCAAACTGCCCATCAACGTCCCTTGACGCCTGAGCGATGGCCTCCCCGACACTTTCGGTGGACGAGACCGAGACCTTCGAGAGAATGAGGTCAAGGAACCGACTCGAATCACTCTGGGAGGGTCTCCCTTTGGGACATGACGTGAGAATACCGTTATGCCCAAACACCCACCTCTGGGATATAAATGGTTGGGTTCCCAGGAGACCCCGGCTCCCAGAGGTGGGAGCTCGACCGTGGAAGAGGAGGAGGGTTGACGAAAGAGGGATGACAATCGACTCTACATTGTAGTCTCCCAACTCTCGGTGGAGGATCTCTCCTCGAGGCCATCGGGCGTAGTAACCAAAAGACGAGCTCCCCCGAGAATGATTCTCTTCAACCAGCTCCTCTACCACGGTCAGTGGGACCCGTAGAGGTGAATAAACTCCAAAAATCCCACACATCGTCTTCCCTCCGTCTTCTCCTCTAGGCTACGTCATACTCGAGAGAATCCGGCACCCCCACACGGGAGAAGGCGGCCAGCCTCTCCGAGCAGGTCGGGCACCGACCGCAGGCCCGTGTCCCTCCGCGATAGCAAGACCATGTGTGACGAAAGTTGACCCCCAACCGGAGACCTTCTCGAACGATCTCCTCTTTTGAGTAACCCACGAAGGCGGCGTAGAGGGTGAGTGACGTCTTCCGGTTGAGGTCAATCAGAGATTGAAACCTCTCGATGAATTCATCGGTCGTGTCCCAGTACCCGTAGAGGTCGTGTCTCTGTGCTCCGTAGGCAACCGTCTGGGCCCCGAGACTCTCGGCTATCCCACAAGCTATGGAGAGGAAGATCTGATTCCGAAAGGGCACATAGGTCGTGGGTTGGGGGTCTCCTAGGACGTCTTCGATGGTCGGGACCTCCTGTTGTGACCCACTAAGGAGGGACGACACCATGTGACTAAAGGTTGGACGGAGGTCAACAACTCGATGTGGGAGGCCAAGTGACCATGCATGGTACCTTGCACAGTCAATCTCTCGACGATGACGTTGACCGTAGTCAAAGGTGACTACAACTTGCTGTCGGCCTTCCTCCCGAAGGAGGTAGAGGAGGGTTGAGCTGTCCAACCCCCCTGAGCAGATCGTCACGGTATCAATCATGTAACTTCCTCCGAGCTGTGGCACGGATCGAAATCCCACCTCGAGGGGCCTGGACCACCGTAACCGTCAAGTCGATGGGCGAGAGGACCTCGTAGAGGTCATCGGCGATCCTTACGGCAAGCTCCTCGCAGAAGTGGCCCTGCTCCCGGAATTGCCACAGGTAGAGCTTGAACGACTTCGACTCGAGGATGAGGTCCCTCGGGATGAACGAGACAATCACCTCGCCAAAGTCGGGTTGACCCGTGACGGGGCAGAGTGAGGTGAATTCGGTCGAGCGGAGAACGATTTCATCCAGCTGGCACCGACGTCCATCCGGGATCGGAATGGCTTCAGGGAGGTTGATCGGTTCCCGAACGGAACGTCCAAGGAAGGATCCGTACTGCATCTTGGGCTCCTCTCCTTTCAGCGCAAACTCGGTCGACGTGGTCGGGTCGGGTTCGAGGTCGAGGTCGAGGTCGAGGTGTTGGGACGACCCTCTCCCTCCGGGCCGTACAAGTCAACGATCTCATTATACCGGGTGTCTGGCTGGGGACGGATCACCAGAAGACACCGTCGACCGACTATCTCGGGGGAGATGACCTCCTTGGTGAAGGGATCTTCCTCGATGGTGATGTCTTCCCCCTCCTCGATGCAACCTAGACGGACGAGCCAAGAGTATACCCGCCACATGGCTTTCTTGGAGAGGTTCCCCCAAGACCGAAACGAACGGCCAACTGCATCCGTGCTGGTGTTCTCTCCGGGACCGGTGATCTCGAACTCGAGAACGAGGTTGTAACTCTCACCGGACCGGGCTAACTCGAGTGTCGCCTTGGTGATAACTGCTGGGTAGACGTCTTCCGGAAGCTGGTTCGACACTTCCGCCGCTGAGATGTGTACGGGCATGTGAGTCTCCTTTTCTAAGACTAGTCAATTCCTAGAGCGTCGAACAGAGAGGTTACCGTCGGGTCCCAGAGGATGTCTGGGATGGACGACTCCCACGGGGTCCGGACCTTCGCCCGGTACCGTGGGTGGTTCTTGAGGATGAGACATCGAGAGCCCTGAGGCTTCTCATCTCGGAGAGACCTGGGGGTCGGAGGATCGGCAAGGGTGAGGAAGCAGACGACGTCCATCAACCCGGGGATCTCATCTGAGAGACGACCTGCAAGGCTGGCCTTCTTTACGACACCGACTCCTGGCTCGAGCACGTCTTGTGCAAGGGCTGTGAAGAAGATGTGGCAGTCCAAATCCCGGAAAGCCCGTAAGAGCCTCCTCATTTGCACCAGAGCTCGACCGTAGTCCGACTGCTGGAGGACGTCGGTTGCCTGCCCCCGTGTCCTTCGGTCGTCGGCCTCCTCCTCGAGGATGTTGAGAAGGGCGAAGACGTGGGTCTCGGTCACGGAGTCGATCGCAACTGACCGATACGTGTTGGGGTGGTCCAGGATGTAGTCGTAGGCCGCCTCGTAGTCCTCCCACGTACGGATCGGGAGGATGTCGACGTCAATCCCGACGAGGGAAGACGTCCCGCCCTCGAAGTCGAGGATGAGGAGAGGGGACGTTCGAGGGTCCTGCTGAGCACTCCCAACGAACCGTGTCTTGCCGACTCCGACGTCTCCGACGACCAGAGTCTTCAGGAACCGTCGTTGAGACGGCTTCACCGGTTGGATCACTGGCTTGGGCATGTCACCTCCTTACCTTCTACGCCCCCGGGTGGGGGTCGACCTTCTTTATAGGTATTATAAAACCTTTTCGGCTCAAGGTCAATAGCCATTTTCGCCTAATTCGAGGTCGATTTGAGCCACGGGCCAGAGGGAGAGGATCGCCTCAGGGTCTCCACCACTGTCCGCCTCCTTGCAGGCCTGGAGGAACGGGCAGCTCCCACAACGGTAGAGTGATGGAGACGGGTAGACGAGTGACGGGTCCGAGACGAGGGAAGCAACCTCCTGACCGATCCGCCACAGATGACGTTCGTAGGCTTCTAGCTCCGCCCTGGATCGGGTCGAGATCACCCGACGGAAGAACGACGAGTAGTCTCGATCGTAAAAGTCGAGGATGTCTCGGTAGGGCTGGTGGTCAAGTCCCAGTTCATCGAGTGTCTGCCGGTAGAGGACTCCGGTCGTGGGCTGGCTTCGGCTCCGTGAGGGTGTCCCGTCTCGAAGAAGGTAGGGCTTCTGTGGGACGACCTTGACCAGGATGTTGAGGATCACCTCTCGAGGGAGTTCCCCCGTGGCCCTCCAGACGAGATAGGCGTACCCGGTCAACTGCCAGTCGACAAGAACGACATTCTCAAGGTTCCCTAGACGAGCAAGTGTTCGTGGGGAGAAGGCTTTGTGGTCGACAAGACGAAGCCCTCGACCGTTCCTCAGCCCTAGATCACACTTCCCAGAGAGCAGGAGGTCTCCCCTCTCCTCTCCCGTGTCGGGGTTCCGGAGGGGGACCGTGAACCGCTTTTCGACGAACTCGATTGAACCCTCAAGCTGTTCCACCGTGTTGTCGTAGTCAGCATAATGCTGCACGATTGCATCAACAAGGGGATTGTTTGTAGGCTCTCGACGAACTGCTTCGAGGCTCCGATTCGACCGGTAGTAGACCTCCAACCCACGATGGACAAGTTCTCCTTCCAGGAGGCCGGTTGACTCTGTGGGAGGGGACCAGTGACGATACCACCACCACTGTCGTCGACAGTCCCCCAGGGAAGAAAGCTCAGAGACACGGAGGAGGATCATGCTTGACTCAGCCTTTCTCGGGAGAGTCGCCAGAGGACGAGACGTACGGCATCCCGTTCGTGGGGTGTGGGAGCCTTGACCGGGATGTGTACAACAGGACTGTTCTTCCACACCCCCGGGGGGACCCACAGCGCACCCGGGAACGTGTATCGAAGGTGTGTCACAATTGCCGAGAGCATTTGATTCATCCGGGACCGAGTAGGGACCGGGGTGTCTTCAATCGTCACCGTCAACACTCCCAGGAACATCTCCATCTCCGGTGAGAGGGTCAAGACACCCCATTTGTCTACACAGAAAGTCTTCAAGACTTCCCCTGAAGACGACACAAGAGCAACCCCGGTGGTTATCCCGGGGTCAATTCCCAAGTGCATCCTAACCCCCGAAGCAGATCTCGAAGATTGCCGGTTAGAGCAGCGTACGACTTCGTAATGAGATTGTTGACCACCAACTCGTCGTCTATCGTCCCCGGGACGTGGAGGGACACGACCACCGGGGAGTGGGTCAAACCGATCCGCTTCACACGAAACAGTGACTGCTGGTAGTCGTCGAAGTTGAAGCCCTTGTCGACGTACACGACCGTTCGTGTGTTGGTGAGTGTGAGCCCGAACTTCCCAACACCCAGAGAAAGGATTAGAACATCCACCCTCCCGTTGAGATAGTCGACAATGGCCTCGTCCCTCCCTTCCGTGTCTCCGGTGACGAGACGGACGGATAGCCCTTTTCGTCGAGAGAGTCGACGGTAGAGGCTTTCTCCCGTGTGTTTGAAGTGTACCCAGACAATCATCGGGAGCGGGTACCCCTCGTCGAGGAGCTCCTCTACAGCATCGAGCTTGCACGAGTCACCGTTGGGAAGACACGAGACGATTTGGAGACCTCGAGAAATCTGGGCCATCCGAGAGGTTGCTCGGATCAATTGGTCATCCACAGTTGTCTCGAACTCGGTCATCATCTCATCGTAGGCTCGAGCCTGTTGAGGAGTCAGCTGGAGGTGGCGTGTCTCAAAGAGCATCTCCGGGAGGTCAACCACGTCCTCCTGGTTGCGGATGAACATCAGATCTCGGTATCGATGGGAAAGGTCGATGTCAGGTCGGTTGCCGATGATTGACGTGCCCCAAACCGTCTCTTGGACGATGCAGGTCTCGTTGACGAACCTCCAGTATGACGTAAAGACGTCCGGGAGGAGAAGGGACAGCTGAGAAAAGAGGTCGTCGTAAAACCGAGATACGGGGGCTCCTGACAAGAGCCACACCCGGGAGGCTCGAGATGTGACTTGACCGACAGCCTGTCTTCGACGAGATGACCGGTTTTTGACCATGATACTCTCGTCGACTATCACAAGCCCCCAATCACGGGAGTAGCCTGGACGGATCTGCCATGTCCCCCCACGGGGAGAAGTAACCAGTGTCTCGTACGTCGTAATGACACTCTCTGACCGGAGGGATGG
>Ga0308391_1000602_pt1 | contig 15691 bp, 10 predicted proteins | sample Hotspr20Samplet1_FD_202363 | JGI IMG/M metagenome (GOLD analysis project Ga0308391, IMG submission 202363) | Hot spring phototrophic mat microbial communities from Octopus Spring, Yellowstone National Park, Wyoming, United States - 20050623_t1 ... | reverse complement strand
GCCCCCTTGCCGCGGGGGGCCCCCCCCCGCGGGGCCCCCCGCCGCCAAAACCTCTCTCTCCATTCAGAAGGTTTTTGATTGCAAATGGTATTATTATGGGTGTCCGAATGGGAAGAGGGACATGGGCGGCGCCAGCCCCCACTGGGGGCTGGCGCCGCCTAAAAAGTAAAGTCTATCCCGGGAAATAGTATGAGTTTGAGCTATTGAATGGGTTCGGAGCAGTAGCTTATCAGGATGCTGGGGTTTTCGCCCGAGCGGCTTGGGCGGCCTGAACCATATGGCGCAGGGCTGGCTCTACTTCTTCCCAGCGGCGCGTCTTAAGGCCACAATCGGGATTGACCCAAAGGAGGGAGTCAGGCAAAACTCGTCGAGCGGCTTCTATCACCGCGCCCATCTCCTCCGCCGAAGGAATAGCCGGCGAATGAATATCATATACTCCCAGACCCACCTGTCTATCCCACTTCCCAAAGCGCTTAAACTCCTCCACCAATGTCCCCTTGCTCCGAGAGGCCTCTATGGACACCACATCAAAGTCCATCGCATGAATGTATTCCAAGATGCTCTCAAACTCCGAATAGCACATGTGGGAGTGGATTTGGGTTTCGGCCTTAGCTCGGGAAGCGAGCCGAAATGCCCGCACCGCCCACCGGAAGTAAGCTGGCCAATCCCGTTTCTTGAGCGGAGCCCCCTCCCGGAAAGCCGGCTCATCTATCTGAATCACCCGAATGCCTGCCGCCTCTAAATCCCGAACCTCATCTTGAATGGCGAGCGCAATCTGATACGCTACAATCTCTTTGGGAAGGTGGGGTGGAGCATAGCTCCAGTTGAGAATCGTTACGGGGCCTGTAAGCATCCCCTTGACGGGCTTTTGGGTGAGGGATTGGGCGTACGCAATCTCCGCTACGGTCATAGGTGCCGGCCGCCATACATCTCCATAAATAATCGGCGCCCGATAAACCCGAGACCCATAAGAAAGTACCCAGCCATGATGCGTAATCGCAAAACCTTCCAACTTTTCCGCAAAAAACTCCACCATATCGCTCCGCTCAAACTCCCCATGAACTAGCACATCTAAACCCATCTCCTCCTGGAAGCGAATGACCTCTGCGATTTTTTCCCGGATGCGGACGTCGTATTCGGATTTGGAGATTTTGCCTTCTCGGTAGGCTTTGCGCAGGGCTCTAAGGTCTTCGGTCTGCGGGAAGGAACCAATAGTTGTAGTCGGTAAAGGCGGTAGCTGCAGGTGCTGACTTTGGACGCGTGTCCTTTCTGCGTAAGGCACTTCTCGGGTGAAGTCGCTTTCTTTGAGGGCGGCGATGCGGTCTCGGGTGGGTTGGTGATAGCCTAAGGGGGGCTTTTGCCAAAGGGCTTCAGAGGCCCGAACCGCCTCCGCAGCCGAAGTATCCCCTCTCAGGTAGCGCACCAGCGTTTGAATCTCCGTTAGCTTTTCCACGGCAAAGGCGAGCTTTTCCCGAAGCTCGGGAGCTAAATGCGTCTCCGGCGCTACACTCCACGGCAAAAATGAAAGGGGCGTGCTCGGACCTACCCAGACCGTAAGCCCTTTTTTGAGAAAGTTTTCTACAAAGCGGGCTCTGGCGGAAAGGTCAGCCCGCCAGACATTACGTCCATCAATCACCCCCGCAATCAAGACGTTGTCCGTGGGAAACCCATACTGCTCAATCGCCTTGAGATTGCCCTCGCTGGAAACAAAATCCAGCGCAATGCCCTTAACCGGGAGCTCGACCAGCCGGACATAAAATTCCACGCTCTCATAATAAGTCAGCACATACAGCGGCAAACCCGACAGGCCATGATACAGATACCCAACCAAAGGCACCAGCACATCATCCAGCACGAAAGCAGGTTCGTGCAGAAAAATCTTTTCGGCGCCGGCCTTTACCAGCGCTTCCAGAATCTGCCGATAGACAGGTAGGAGGGCTTCGGCGTAGGTTTCCATTTCCTGGGGTTCTAAGGGGCGGCCAGACTTCTTGGAAAGAGCTAAAAAGGTGTAGGGGCCAATGAGAGTGGGCTGCGCGCCGGAAAAGCCGGCTTCTCGAGCAAGCCGAAACTCCGATAGGAAGAAGTTAGGGTCTGCTTGCAGGTGCAGAGGCTCCTCCCACTCTGGAACGAGGTAGTGGTAGTTGGTATTGAACCACTTCGTCATTTCCAGGGCGGCTTTACCCCGAGCCATCTGATAGTAGGAAGAAAGCCCTTGATAAGGCTGGAACCTTTGCGGAATCAGCCCCAAAGCCACCGAAAGGTCCAGCATCGGATCATAAAGCGAAAGCTCCCCACTCGGGTAAATATCTACAGCCTGAGCATAGGTAGCTAACCGCTCTTTTTCCAGGTGGGAAAGGCCTGCTTTGAAATCGGTTTCGTTGATTTTGCTGTTCCAGAAACGCTCTAAGAGGGTTTTGTACTGACGCTTTTCCCCGAGGCGGGGGAGTCCATACGCGAAGGAGTGCATGGTGCAAAGGTAGGTAATCTGTGGGGATGGTACTTTTGATGCATGCGAGGTGTAAGGTTTCTCAGGAGGTGGGTGGGGTGGGGGATAGTTTTCTTGGGCCTGGGGGTGGGGTGTCGGCGGGCGCCGGCGTGGCTTTCGCAGGCGCCGCTTATTGGGTATCGTTATACGGATGATGCGGGGGGAGCAGGTTATCTTGCGCAGCCGCCACGGCGGATAGCTGTGCTTTCGCCGGCCGCTCTCGGCCTCTGGAGAGCCGCTAACCTCCCTACCATCACCCTCATTGGATGTGTAGGCAGTGAAGAAGCCTACCAAAACTTCTACCTGCCTTGCGAAGACCCTTCAGCCCTTGTTGAAGCCCTCTACAAAGCCCGAGTGGAGTGGATATGGGCAGACCCCACCTACCCCTGGCCTGAAACCCCTAAGCCCCCCGCACCTCTCTACCGGTTCCAGCCTAAAAGCCTGTCCGACTGGCTGGCCCGCTTGCGCCTACTGGGAGAAATCTACGATGCGCCCCTCCTCCAGCGGGTGGCCGATAGCTTAAGAGAAAATATAGATACCCTGACGCATCGCCTTTCTCAAGAGCGCCAATTCAAAGTACTCCTCTTAGGCTTAGCTGATAGTCTTATTCTCTACACGGACGGGCACCTGCTGGGCCAGCTCACCCGAGAAGCCGGAGGACAGCCGCCCTCCGCCAAAAAGCCCTTTCTCTCCCCACACACCCTCAAAGACTCTGCCTTTCTACCTGATTTTGTGATCGTCCCTGCTGAAAAACCCGAGATCATCAATATGCTTCTCTTGGAACTTCCCGAGCTTTACAGCAGTCCTGCCATCCTCCATCGCCGGGTTTTTACTATGCCACGTGCCCTCATGGAGGCCCCTTATAGCAATCCGCTGGAGGCCTTTTATCTACTGGCGCGTATCCTGCACCCCGAAGTTATAGGATCAGAAGCTGCCCCCTTGTCCGAACCGCCGAAAAATCCAGAAGAGTAGCGACAATAACAGGCTAATCACAAGAGAGGTTCCCAAGGGAAAGTAAAAACGAAAACCGGGCCGCTCTATGACGAAGTCTCCCGGCAGTCGGGGCCAGCTCCAGCCGCGAACACTGAGCCCATACAGGATAAGACCCATCAAGATAAGGATAACCCCCAGCCCTATGAGCAGGCGCGCTAAGCTGCGCCAACTCTCTTCCATTAGCGGGCTAAGATGAACCGATGGAACGACTCGCCAGCGGAGCGGCGCAAACGCAAAAAGTACACGCCATTCGGCATGGCAGAGGAAAGCACTAAGCGCCCATCGGGTGGCCAAGCCCCCTCCTGCCACAACCGCCCCGTCAAATCATACACCGCATACCGCTCTCCCTCCTTAGGAAGGAATAAGACCCCACTCGTTGGATTCGGACCCAAGACCAAATCCCTCTCCCCCTCTCTCAAACTGGACCGGAAAATAGAATCCTGAAAAACTACCAATGCAGCCACGAAATTCCCCATCATCCAGTTCCCTGCGGCCCGTACCAGCGGAATCCCCTTCCCCTGCCCAAGCCATTCCAGCTCATAATAAGTGGTGTCGCGAGGTAGAAGAGGAATGCCATTGAAATATACCGAGTCTCGCTGATAAACCTTCCGCTTGACTCGCAAACAGTCATAAGTACCGATAGGGATTTGCACTTGGCCGTAGCCATCTACTTCATGGATACGATAGCCGCGCTGGACGATAGCTACCGTACCGGGCTGATTCGGCGGCTGAAACTCTATCCGCAACCGAAAAGTCGTACTATCTCGTCTCCCATAGGTGAGCGGAAGAACATAGACCTCATCTGGGTCCGAGTAGCAAAAGGTCAGCGGGATACCATTGAGGGTGACGCCGACACCTTCTATTCGTAGGTGAGTATTCGTTTTACTGAGGAAAGCGTACATGTCCCTAAAAGTACCGAGCGGAGTGGGGAGGGAGTCGGCTATTTTGAGCAGGAGGGATTGCCAGAATTGCCAGTTTCCACAGGAGAAATAATACTGAGGCACGCTGCCAATGCCTTTCCATTCAGTGGTGAAGTGGGTATCGGCCCGCAAGGTAGAGAAGTTCCAGGTATGATTGGTGCCGGTGGTGGCGAAATCTATGCTGGGATTAGGTCGGGCTTGACCGACGGGATAAGTGCTATTGGGGGAAGGAAGGTCTGCGCTTTGAATCGTGATTTGCGCCCAGAGGATAGCCAAAAAGCCCAAGAGGTAGCGCATACTACAAAGATAAGTCATATTCGCCGATCTTGGAAAAATTGTTTGAGGAGGGCGAGGGCTTCATTAGCGAGGAGGCCGGCGTGGATGTGGGTTTTGGGGTGGAGGAGGGGGGGGTGAAACTGAGAGAAGCCGCGCTCAGGGTCGGGGGCACCATACACGAGGGTACCAATTTGTGCCCAGGCTAGAGCCCCTGCACACATGGGGCAGGGTTCCAACGTTACATACAAAGTGCATTCGCGGAGGTACTTACTCCGCAGGTGGCTTGTAGCGGCCGTCAGGCAAAGCATTTCGGCATGGGCCGTAGGGTCTTGTAAGGCCTCCGTGCGATTGTGGTCGGCTGCAATTAGAGTATCTCCACACACCAGCACAGCCCCTACTGGCACTTCGCCCATCCGAGCCGCTTGCTGAGCTAACTGAAGCGCCTTGCGCATCCAGTATAGGTGGTCTTTCATCGGCGGAATAAAATCATGCCTCCTGTTGTTAGGGCTGCCGCTGCGAGCAGTTGCCAGGTGAGGGGCTCTTGCCCTACCAGGGCCGCTATGAGCAAAGTAGCAATGGGCTGCATGTTTATGTACAAAGCGGCCTGCGTCGGCGTCAAAAACCGAAGCCCATAGTTCAGCAGTAAATAAGCCGCCACCGACATCCCCAGGACTAAGTAAAATAGGCTTATCCAGGCTTCTCTTGAGAGGAGGGCCCAGTTTTGCCGCCCCAATCCTACTACCAGCGTGGGCAAATGCAAAAGCGCCCCCAGCATCATAATATAGCCCGTAGCCCGGAAGGCCCCTATTTTTGCTAAGATAGGCGGCGAATAGTTAAGATAAAAGCCCCAGAAGATCACCGCTAAACCCAAAAGAAGCCCTCCCCAGCCGTAGGAACTGTGCAGGAAGTTATGCCATAGAGCTAAGATGACCCCCCCGTAGGCAAGTAGGAGAGGCAGGACTTTGCTGAGGAGGAGCCGCTCCCGATGAAAGACCCACAAACCCAGAAAAAACACTACCGAAGGCGTGAGCGCATAAATAATTGCCGTGGTCGTAGCCGTGGTGTAGCGCAGCCCCCAGTTGAAGAGAAGCTGATTGAAGAAAATACCTAAGGCCGCCAAGAGAAGGAGTCGCTTACGAAGGGGGGGAGAGAGCGCTGACCAGTCCGAGAGGGGAGACGTCCCCTGGCTTAGGCTGAGCCCAATCCCATACACTACCCCGCTCAGCAAAGCCCTTAGTCCCGTCAAAGCCAGCGGATCAAAGGCCTGCGCCGCCTGCCGACCCAACACATACCCCAACGAAATGATGAGGGTCTGCCCAATAAGAGCCGCATGCCCCTTCCAGAGTTCCAGGCGAGTCTTAGGTACAGGCGTCAAAGTCGCTGGCATAAGAGCTTGTAAGGACAATACTTGCAGCTCTGCTCATTGGTCGTCATGGGAAAAAGTGTAGCGATTTCAGCTTGGCGCGCTGGCTCCGAAGAGTGAGCCAGCACTTTGATAAGGTCCTTCCAGCGGCTTTCCAGAAGGCGAAAGGACGCTTGCCAAAGCCTCCGCACTTCAGTCTGCTCCCACTCCGAAAGTTGATAAACAGCATAGTTAGATGGGCTAATGGCATTGGCTACGACAAGGGCAAAGGGCGAAGGGAAGTTCATGACATAAGTAAAGGCCTGGAAGTCTATGCGGTTGGGGATTTTTTGGGGGGGCAGATTGGTGGTGGTAATGGATTGGAGGGTTTTTTGCCAGAGGTCGGCAAAGCTTGCCAATTCGGCGATGTCTTTGGGGAGGGGGCCTGTTTTGTAGTCTATGGCGAGGAAGGGGGTATGGTTGGGGGAGGTGATGAGGAGGTCTAAGCGGCCCCGTAGGGTGGGTTCGTGCAGAGGAGCGATGGAGCCGTTGAGCCAAACTTCGGGGTATAGAATGAGGGGGAATTGAGGGGGGGAGGTCGAAGCCTTAGGATAGTGGTCCCGAATGTGCTTGTAGAAGATCCTCCCACTGTCAGCCCAGAGACGCAGATAGAAGCGGGCTTCGGGATTTTGCGACAGGGGAGGGAGGATGGGGGCATTATGGCGCTGCACCCGGTAGTAGGCTCTGCGTAAGATACGGTATAACCGCCGGGGTGCCCAGAGCCTCTCCAAAATAGAAAGGCTGTCTAGAAAGAGATGCTGGGGTCGGCGGTAGGGACCTTTGGGAGGAAATGGAAAGCCCACTAAGGCTGCCCGCAAACCTTCATGAAGCCAAGTCCCTAAAAGGGCTTGAACCGAAGGCCTATCCTCAGGAAGACGAGCGACCTTAGCCAAATAATACTGCCGAGGGCACTGCAGAAAGGAATATAAGTCCGTAGGAGAAATCGCCTGGGGAGGCTGCATCACCCCCGAAGCAGGTAAAGGAAGAAGTGGCTCGGGCGACGGCCCTGTATATGAAGGTACCTTAGGAGGAGTGGGATTAACGGAAATGGCCCAGATTTCTTTTAGGCATGGGTATTTTATGGGCACATAGGTGAGAAATTCTTCCAATGGGGATTGGTTTTCTTGGCCGGCGAGCTGGTAGATGTAGGTCTCTTGTGCTCCATATAACAGGAGGGTAAGGAGACGCCAGGCGGTATAACTCCGGTAAGTGGGGGGATAGTACCGAGCCCGAATAGGAGCGGGCAAGAAGCTGGGCCGAAACCAGGGACCTAACGGGTCTGCCGAAGGTAGAAGCACAAAAAGTTTTTCATAGGTCAGGCCGGAAAGCTGGGCCAGCGTGCCACTAAGCAGATTAGCCGATGGAGAGGGCCATGGCAATGGCATAGGCTGACGCCCTAAAAAGCGCAAAAAATGCAATAGGCCCATGAGATTTCGTCCTTCAGCTCCCTGATAAAATAGAGAATACAGGCGAAAAGCCTCACGTTCTGCAGGCTCTTCTGTTTCTGGCAGGGGAATCCTATCCACCGAAGGGACTTTTCCGGCTCGGTAGGCCTCGCGCAGAAAGGTGCCGATTTGGGTATCTAAGAGGGTAGGGTGAGTGAGCGCCGGCCCTGTGAAACCCCTATCCCGAAGGATATGCTCAAAAATAGCTTTGACCTTCGCATCTCCGATCCACACCCCTACTACCTTGCCTTGCTTATAAGCATCAACTACCTCCTTACTTGCTTCCTCAAGGAGCTCGGTAATGGTACGATAAGAGTTTTTGAGCTCCGCTTTTCTCGCCTGACACGGGGAAAATGTCCGAGGGAGATACAACATTTGAGTGGAGGGAGACGCATTTTGCAGAGGCCAGAGAGGCTTACCTAAACATTCTTGCAGAGGGTGAATGTCCCAGCCCCACACCTGCGCATGCCCTTGATGAACCTGATACTGTATCCATTCTTGAATCCGCTTTTCTGGGCTAAAGATATTCCACAGGACTACCTTCTCTCTTAGCGGCTTTTGCATGAAGAGTTCTTCGCCCAAGACTTTGCGCTTTTTCTCCCATAGATAATTGAGGAAGTTTTCAGCGATTTGGGGGAGTTCTTGTTGGAGGGTGCGCATGACGGGGCCCGGGTAGGTTCGGGGCAAGGGGAGTACCTGCAGCCATGGCAGGTCGTCGTCCTCCCCTTTAAGCGCAAAAGTCTCTTGGAGAGCTTTTTCGTTGGCTACCTCTTGCCAGGCAGAGCGCAGGGGCTTTAGTAAATCCTGCATCTCACCAAGAGGAGAAAGGCTTAGGAGAATCTCCCGAATGTCCTCGGCTAAGTGCTGCGCATAGCTCCACCCTTCTAGAAAGGGGAGAGGGGGGGGGTTGGGTAGCACCTTTTGCAGGGCCCGCTGGAATGCCTCATAAATATCGGTGCCGCTGGCAATAGAAAAATTCCACCTTTGGCTCAGGTAAGAGTATAAGCCATCTACCTTGTAGTCCGGAAGCTGAAGCTCAAGGTATTTCGCCTGATAATCATCCAGGACTAAGATATGGGGCTTTTCGTGAGGGAAGTCGGCTTGGAGGGCATTAGCCACCTCCTGCCAAACTGAGGAGTCCGACACGCCCCTACTTAAGGTGAAAGGTTCCCCGTCCAATCTCCACTCCCTCGCAAAAGACCGCTACCTGATAGTTACCTTTCTCTAACTCGGTGTCCTTGTCCCGTAGGAAGACCCCGCATACTTCTTGTCGTTGTCGCTGATAGGAAAATTCCACCTTTGCAGAGTAGGGCTGCTCGGTATCCATCAGGGTAAAATACCCACTGCTGCCTGAGAAGTTCGTGATCACTTTTCCGGAGGGGTCGCTAATGACGATGTAAGCTGTACGCGGGCCGGGCTCCGCCACTTCATTTTCCAGTACGGTGAAGCAAATTTTGAGCCTGTGGAGGCGACGAGCCCGGAATTCGGTATCCCAATCTTCTTTGCCATTGTCTTTGATGAGGGCATAGCGAAACTCTGCCGCTTTAAGGTAAGAAGCAGCCCGCACTTTGACTTCCAGCCGCTCTTTTTCCTGCCGGATCTGTTCGCGTTCCTCTTCTTTTTTCTGAACCTCTTGATAGAGCTCCGCCGTCTTTTCCCGAAGCATTTTGTTTTCTTCCTCCAACTCCTGAATGCGGGCCTGATACTTCTGAATGTAATAGGCCATTTGTTCGGTTTTGAGCTTCATTTCTTCAAACTGGCGTTGGGAGATTTTGCCTTCTTCGGCGTATTTTGCGATGCGAGCGCGTAGCTGCTGGATTTCTTTGGAAAGGGCTTCCACTTTGTCAGCTTTTTCTTGGAGCTCTAAGTCTTTTCTTTCCAGTTCTTTGCTGAGGCTCTGGACCCGCTCTTGGAGTTCGCTGACCTCACTTTCTAAGTCCAATTTTTCTTCTTGGAGCTGCCTTACTTCGGCGGTTTTTTTGCGAGATTCCATGTAGAAGTAGGTAGCAGCGACGATGCCAAAGAGAGCGAGGATACTGAGTATGATACCTGCCCGCATAGGGCAAAGTTAGCGTACTAAGAACGCTTTTTCTTTTGTTGGCGTTGGAGGGCTCGGCGTTCTCGGCGGGAGAGGGGCATATGGGCTTCTGGGGAATGAGAGGGGGTATAAGGGACGGCTTCGCCCTCGGCTTCGGCGATGGCGGCGGGGGCAGGCATGGGGGCCGTGCTGGTTTGCGTAAAGTAGTAGTCTTCGCCAGCTTGCCGAGCTTGCAACCGGGAGAAGTCCCTTCGCGTCTGGATTTGGCGCTGATGAGTCATGTGCTCTTCGTAGATTTCTATGCGGAAGAGGGTACCTAAAATTTGGTGCGCCAGCCGGTCCAAAAGGTCCTTGAAGAGCTTGAAGGCTTCCAGTTTATACACCACGAGGGGGTCTTTTTGCTCGTAGACGGCGGTTTGTACCGCATGGCGGAGGTCGTCCATTTGACGCAGGTGCTCCACCCACAAAGCATCTATCTGACTGAGGGAGACCATTTTTTCTATTTCAGTGAAGACGACTTCTCCTTCGCTTTCTAAGATTTGCATGACGGGGAGGACGATGGGGAGACGGCGCTGGCCGTCTGCAGTGAAGTCTATTTGGAGCCATTCGGCGTGCGGAATCTGTTTGTGAAGGGCTTTCGTGCCCTCATATACTTGCTGATTGATTTTTTGCCTTTTAGTGCGGTAATGGGCATAAGCCTGTTCGTATAGGCGATTAGCCACGACATCCGTAGGCTCTTCTAAGAGTTGGGGCGAAATGTCGGGCAGGAAGGCGAGGGTACGCAGGCATTCATAACGGAGGGTTTCGGCATCCTCGGGCTTGCGATAACGTTCTGCCAGCCCATAGAGTAAGTCATGAAGGGTATTAGAGAGGTCTATGGCGAGCCGGTCGCCAAAGAGGGCGCTGCGCCGCCGCGCATAAATCGCTCGACGCTGGTGATTCATCACTTCGTCGTACTCTAAGAGCCGCTTACGAATAGCGAAGTTGTTTCGCTCTACTTGGATTTGGGCGTTGGTGATGGTGCGGGTGACCATTTTGCCTTCCAGGGCTTCGTCTTCTTTGACTTTGAAGAACTTCATCCAGCGGCTCATGCGTTCGTAGCCGAAGAGCCGTAAGAGGTCATCTTCTAAGGAGGCGTAGAATTTAGAGGAGCCGGGGTCGCCTTGGCGGCCTGAGCGGCCCCGCAGCTGATTATCAATGCGGCGGGCTTGGTGGTGTTCGGTTCCGATTACAGCCAGGCCGCCCAGTTCGGCTACGCCCGGTCCGAGCTTGATGTCGGTTCCTCGCCCCGCCATGTTGGTGGCGATGGTTACAGCCCCTTTTAGCCCGGCCTGCGCCACAATCTCCGCCTCCCGCTCATGGTGCTTCGCATTGAGAACGTTGTGCGGGATGTTTTGGAGTTTCAGCATGCGGCTCAGTAGCTCCGACACTTCCACGGAAGTAGTCCCTACCAGCACCGGTCGTCCTTCGGCATGCAAACGTTTGATTTCTTCTATGATGGCATTGTATTTGGCTCGTTTGGAGAGGAAGAGGGTGGTGTCATAGTCTTTGCGGATGCAGGGGCGGTTGGTGGGGATAACCACCACATCCAGTTTGTAGATGTCGTAGAATTCTTTGGCTTCGGTTTCGGCGGTGCCGGTCATGCCGGCGAGCTTATGATACATGCGGAAGTAGTTTTGGAGGGTGATGGTGGCCCAGGTCTGGGTGGCTCCCTCAATAGAGACGCGCTCCTTAGCCTCAATAGCCTGGTGAAGGCCTTCGGAGTAGCGCCGCCCCGGCAAAATCCGCCCAGTATGCTCATCTACAATCAGCACCTGCCCATTCATCACCACATAATCTACATCCCTCTCATAGAGAACAAAGGCCCGTAAAAGCTGCTGAATAGCGTGGAGTCGCTCGGCCTTTTCGGCGTAGGAGCGGTAGAGGGCGTCTTTTTTTTCGGCTTTTTCGAGGGGGGCGAGGCTGGGGTTTCCGTCTATTTCGCTGAGCTGGGAAGCCAGGTCAGGCAAAATAAAGAGTGTAGGGTCTTCGCCATACTGCGCAATCCGCTCCAAGCCCCGATCCGTCAGCTCGACGCTGTGGTTTTTTTCATCCACGACAAAGAGAATGCCCTCATCTACTTCGGGCATGCGGCGGGCGTTGTCTTCTAAGTAGTAGGCTTCGGCTTTTTCTAAGATGGGGAGGATGCCGGGTTCGGCTAAGTATTTGAGGAAGGGGCGATACTTGGGGGTAGTGCGTTTGATGCGCAAAAGGAGTTTGCCGGCTTCCTCGGGTTTGGTTTTGCCTTGGTCAATGAGGCGTTTGGCCTGGGCTAAAAGCTGGGTGGTTTCCCGCCGCTGCTCAGAGACCAGCCGGTCAATGAGGTTTCGGTACTGCTCGTAAAGGTAATCGTTGCTATGCTGAACCGGCCCGGAAATAATTAGGGGCGTGCGCGCCTCGTCAATGAGGACGGAGTCTACTTCGTCTATGATGGCATAATGGTGCTCCCGCTGAACGATTTGGTCGGGAGCCGTAACCATGTTATCCCGTAGGTAGTCAAAGCCAAACTCATTATTGGTGCCGTAGGTAATATCGGCTTGGTAGGCTCGCTTGCGCTCTTCGGAATGCGGAGGATAGTAATCTATGCAGTCCACGGACAGCCCATGGAAAGCCAAAAGGGGGCCATTCCATTCTGCGTCGCGTTTGGCGAGGTAATCATTGACGGTGACGATGTGCATGCCGAGACCGGTAAGCCCATTGAGGTAGGCGGGAAGCGTAGCTACGAGGGTTTTACCTTCGCCTGTGGCCATCTCGGCGATTTTACCCTCATGCAGAACAATCCCCCCCATCAGCTGCACATCGTAGTGAATCATATTCCACTCCATCTCATGGCCCCGCACCTTCCAGACATTAGGCCAAATGGCTTGGCCGTTTTCTATGCGGATGTGGCCGTACTTTTGCGCCATCTGATAGTCCCAGTCCGTGGCAGGGACGACGAGCTGCTTGTGTTCGGTCAAGCGACGAGCAGTCTCCTTGACAATCGCAAAGGCTTCGGGAAGCAGCTGCGCCAAAACTTTCTCAATCTCTCGGTTGCGCTCCTGGCGAAGCTGGTCTAACTGCTCATACAGACGTGCCTGAGCATTTATATCGCCCTCCTTGATGGCGCTTTGCAGGTCCGATTCCAACTGGGCTTTTTTCTCGTGGATCGGGCGCAAATGAGCCTGAATCCTTTCTCGCAGGCGGGTCGTCTGCAATCGCAAGTCCGCATCAGAAAGGTCTTTCAAAGCCGCACAATGCTGATTGATTTGAGCTACAATAGGCCTAAGCCGCGCAATATCCCGCTCTCGCTTACTTCCAAATAACCCTACGAGCCACTTCAGCATGATAACGAAGGTACGGCAAATATAACTATTTGAGGTGGCTGGGACGCTAATAGGCGAAAAGCCCCTCGCTGCCTGCTCCGGACGAAATTCCGCCTTTCGGAGGCCTATCTGGGGGATTGGCCATGGCTTAGCTGGGGGCCAGAACCGAGACCCGCTCCCTTAAGAGTCAGACAGGTGGGTAGCTATCAGACCTAAGAATAAGTAAGTCCACTCAAACGCGAATAGCTTGAATTGGGAAACCAGCAGGACGCGCTTCTGCTGAAATGCGCCTTTCTCAGTTCTCCGTTATTTTTGGGCATGTTTCGGCGCTATGGGGTACGGCCTTATCGTAGGGGTGGGGATTTTGATAGGGCTGATTTAGGTTTGGGTGGGTCGGGGTGGGGCTTTCTTCCTTTGTTTGACAACATTACCCCCTTCCAAGCAATGGAAATACACATCACTTAGCAAGTTCTTGGCATCATGGGGATACAGGTGCTCGCTCGGGGTTGAGCTCTCCATCTGTCGGCGTTACCACTTTCCGTCCGAACATATTGAAGACCTTCAGCTTGGCATGCGGGGGCGCCGCAGTAGCAAGAAACTTAATAGGTTCCTTTCAAACCCTTGCGCTCGTACCCTTGATCTTTATTTGTCGTCTATGGTGTCAGCGACAGCGGGTAGCGGACCAGGGGCGGGAGGAAAGCGAACCCCCTCATGCTTGGAAATCACATTGCCGTATTCATCTTTCTCATCGGCCCTGTTAGCAATGACAAAATAAGTAAAGCGAGCGTTAGAGGTTCCTCCATTTAGTTCTATCACTTCAAAACCATGCTGACTCTTATTTGTTACCCGGACTCCATTACATTCATCCTCAAGCTGAATGAGTACGCGCAGGGGATGTTGCTCATTGACGACGATATTCTTAGCAAATATGGGGTCCAGTTGAATATAGGCGCGGCCTCCCTGAAGCTGCCCTTGCCCTACATCCATAAAATGAATCTCCGGCATCTCCGGCGCAAACATGATCTTCCTGTCCTGCCTGCCATTCAAGCCGTCTACTATGGTCGACATGTTGCCAGACCCAATGATTTTATAGTTTGTTCCCCCTGTCCTCCATGCAACACGGACAGAGTGAGTAGGTATATAGACACCATCACCATCATCATCCGTAGCATCTCCTGCGAAGTAGCCTCCCCCCTGGCCGTCAGTCAGTGCCCCTATTTTCCACCCTGCTACGCCTATTCCCCGACCCGTGAAACTGCCTCCTGTACCACCACCAAACAACGGACCTAGGGCAATCGTCGTTCCTCCTGAGCTGCGCACCCCTACGGGATGAGTACCGTCTTGGGTATTATCGTTGATAGCCAACACTGCAGCTCTAGCCTGTGAAGTTCGCGCGTAAACACCATATCCTCTCCCTCCACCGGCCGCCGCTGAGTTTACAAAGTAGCCAGCGGTACCATTAGGATCGGTATTTACCCCAAAAACTCCGTGTCCAGCGGCGTCCGTGGCACGTCCATAGACCCCATATCCTGAAGTCGCATAGCCGCTGATGGCATTAGGCATATCAGTGGTGGCAATGATTGCAAACTTATCCGAACCTGACACCGGCGCAGCTGCCCCGTCGGCATTCCAGATGTTGTTATTGGTATTTTCGGCCAGGGTGGTATTACAGACTTGGGTGGGAGAGGTAGAGGTAAATTTGATAAAGTGGTTTTGGGTGGGGGAGGTACAGAAGGGGTTGTCGGCCCAGACGGGGTTGTTGTCTGGTCCCATGCTCATGAGGATGGTACCCGCGGGGCCATTTGCTAACCAGATGGGTGCCACGTCGGCTCCCTGCGAAAGAAGGATATTGCCCTTGGACCCGGCCTCATCACCGGGCATGAAGGCATTGTCCAAACGCAGATTGCCCGCTACATGTAATCTTTGGCTCGGGTTATTAGTCCCGATCCCGACATTTTGCGCTACAAGCCCGCCCATTAGAAGGGCTACCTGAAGTAGGATACGTTCCGGTTTCATTAGCACCTCCTTCAAGGTAAAGTTAAGCAAAATCTCACCTTGGCAAGCCTCCTTGCAGGTGGCTATGCTTTACCTGTAAGCGGGGCGCTCCTGATGCCTGCATAGGCCTTGTGAGGGCTGCTTTGAGGCTATGGGGGAGAGGGAGTCTCCCGTAACTTCGGCTCTCCGGGACATAAAACGAGTATCACACCCTTCTCCGCATGAGCGGCCCAAGTTACTCTTGTCGGGATGTGGTGCCATGGAAGAGTAAATTAGCTTTAGGCTGAGGGCTTGAGGTATCATGCCTGTTTTCGGGATTACTATTCTGATTGCTTGCTCCTTTCTGAAAGGGTAGGTAGCCGCTTAGCGGCCGGGTTCAGCCACCACTGCGAGCGGCCACCTGCAACCGCTCGTCATACGCCAACTTACCTTTTCTATCCATCTCTCCTTTCCCCAAAACTAAACAACTCGGGGGTATTGAAGTGTAGGGAGAATTCCTTGATACGTCTTTCCGCTAACTTGGTATACTCTTCGTTAATATCGTATCCCACATAATGACGGTGAGTTTTCACTGCTGCAATAGCTGTCTGTCCGCTTCCCATAAATGGGTCAAGAACAATCTCTCCTTCAAAAGTGTAAAGCTGAATCAATCTGTAGGGCAATTCAACTGGGAAAGGGGCTGGATGTCTTATCTTCGTTGCTGGTTCTGCAGCAAATGTCCATACGCTTTTAGTAAACTCAAGAAACTCCTCCTTAGAAATAGTGCTCTTTCTTCTTAGATTTCCTCTACTGAACA
>Ga0308391_1000601_pt1 | contig 15693 bp, 15 predicted proteins | sample Hotspr20Samplet1_FD_202363 | JGI IMG/M metagenome (GOLD analysis project Ga0308391, IMG submission 202363) | Hot spring phototrophic mat microbial communities from Octopus Spring, Yellowstone National Park, Wyoming, United States - 20050623_t1 ... | reverse complement strand
GAGGCCGCGCGCCTGTTGGCCCTCGCCGCGGCGATCGAGGAACGCGGCGGCTGAACAGCCGAAGGCCGGGGCGCGGGAGGTGACAGGATCGCGGGCCGGAGGTGGATGGGTGCGCCGCCGCTCAATTGGCTCCCCGTGCCGGTTCGGCCGGCGTGGCGGCCTCGAATGCCACGACCGCGTCCCACAGCGCCTCGACCGCTTCGCGGCCGAGCCCGCGGGTGATCATGACGAGCCGGCACGACCGGTCGGCCGAGGGCCAGTGGTCGAGTTCGACCGGCTCGTGGACGACGTGCTGCACCGCGTGGATCACGAGCGGCCGGTCCGGCTCCTCGCGGATCGCCAGAATGCCCTTGACGCGCAGGAGATCGGGACCGCGCTGCGCGCCGAGCAGGCTGAGGAAGAGGCTCGCCGCCGCGGCCGAAACGGGCTCGGCGCGGCGGACGCAGAACGTGCGGATGGTGGCCTCGTGCAGCGCCCCGCTCCGCTCGCCATTCTCCCGTGCGGGGTGATCGCGCCCGTGGTCGTGTCGGTGGCCCTCCTCGCCCGGGGCGTGACGATGCGCCGCCTCGCCCAGCCAGCGCTCCACTTCGGGCCGCCGCCCGCCGTTGCTCCAAGGACCGCAATCGAGGATCGCTGCGGGGGCGACGTCGCCGTGCACCGCCCTGACGATCGGTGCCAGCGGGTTGAGCGCCCGCAGCCGGGCCTCGAGCGCGGCGAGCGCGACCGGCTCGGCCAGATCCGCCTTGCTCACCACCAGACGGTCGGCGACCGCCGCCTGGCGGACCGCTTCGGGCGCGCGGTCGAGCGTGGCAGTCCCGTTCACCGCGTCGACCAAGGTCACGACCCCGTCGAGCCGGTAGCGGTCGGCCACCACCGGATCGAGCATCAGCGTCTGGAGGATCGGTGCCGGGTCGGCGAGGCCGGTGGTCTCGATCACCACCCGATCGAGCTCCACCCCACGGGCGCGGCGGCGCCAGAGACGGTCGAGGGCGCGCACGAGATCGCCCCGCACCGTACAGCACAGACAGCCGCCGTCGAGCTCGAGGAGAGTCTCTTCTGCCGTCTCGAGCAGCTCGTGGTCGAGCCCGATCTCGCCGAGCTCGTTGACGATCACGGCACTCCGCGCAAGTTCGGGGCGGCGCAACAAACGGCGGAGCAACGTGGTCTTGCCGGCACCCAGATAGCCCGTCAGGACCGTGATGGGCACGAGACCGCCCGGATCACTCCGCATCCTCCCCGCCTCCGAACTCGGACGTCACCCGATCGGCGCGTCCCCAGCGCGCTATATTATAGCATCGGTTCACGTCCCTCCAACGGGCCCACGCGCCGAACGGTTCGGCGGCGCCGGGACGATGACGCCGAAAGGTTGAAAAAGGGTGAACGAGGAGTGAAGGGCCGCCGGTCGGCCGCGGAGGACGCGATGGACAAGGGCCACCCGGGCAACTTCTTCGAGGATCTCGAGGTCGGTCGCGTGCTGCCGCACGCCGGGCCGCGCACGGTGACCGCCGCCGACGCGGCGCTCTACCTGGCGCTCACCGGCTCGCGCTTCGCCTTGCAAGGGGCCGAGCCGCTCGCGCGTGCCTGGGGCCTGCCCGCGAGCCCGCTCGACGACCTCCTGGTCTTCCACCTGGTTTTCGGCCAATCGGTACCCGACCTTTCCGTCAACGCGGTCGCCAATCTCGGCTATGCCGACGGGCGCTTCCTGTCTCCGGTCTACCCGGGTGACACGCTCTGCGCCCGATCGACCGTCATCGGCCGCAAGGAGACCTCCGCGGGTCGCACCGGCATCGTCTGGGTCCGCACCGAGGGCTTCAAGGCGGACGGAACCCCCGTGCTCACCTACGTCCGTTGGGTGCTCGTCAACAAGCGCGACCCCGCCTCGGCAGCCCCCGCGCCGGTCGTGCCGGAGCTGCCCGCGTTCGTCACGCCCGATCGGCTCGTGGTGCCGGCCGGCCTCGCCCCGCGGTCGGTCGATCCGGCCGAGACCGGGTCACCTTGGTTCTTCGAGGATTACGCGGTCGGCGAGCGGATCGACCATGTCGACGGCATGGCGGTGATGGAGAGCGAGCACCGCCTCGCCACGCGGCTCTACCGCAACACCGCGCGCGTGCACTTCAACGACCATGTCGAGCGCCGCGGCCGCCTCGGCTCGGTGATCGTCTATGGTGGGGTCGTGATGTCGATCGCCCGTGCCCTCTCCTTCAACGGGCTCGGCAATGCCTGCTCGATCCTGGCGATCAACGCCGGCACCCATGCCAATCCCTGCCGACCCGGTGACACCGTCTACGCCTGGTCGGAGGTGCTCGATCGCGCCGAGCTGCCGGGGCGCACGGATGTGGGCGTGCTGCGGCTCCGCCTCGTCGCCTTGAAGGACCATCCCGCACAGAGCTTCCCGCTGAAGGACGAAGCCGGCCGCTACCGGCCCGAGGTCCTGCTGGATCTCGACTATTGGGCCCTCCTGCCGCGCCGCGCCACCGTGGCTGCGCGCGTCGGCCGTTGACGGAACGTCAAGCTTTCCCTGTCAAGCTAACGCAGCAGTAGGGCGCGTCGCGGTGCGGGAAGGAGGGAGTCGCCGATGGGCCAGCTGACGCCGGTGGCCGGCATCGCGTCGACGGCCGTGGTCGGCAGCGGCTCGACCGCTGACCGATCGGCGGCCGACCGCGCCCCGCCCGGGCACGGCCGACCTCCCCCGCGACCCCCGCCCGCTGCCGCCACACCTTCGACCAGAAGCCCCGGGCCGGCCGTCGAGCTCGCCCGGCAGGGCCTCGTCCTCGAGGCGCTGGTCCAGGAGCGAGCCGGGCCGGCCTCGCGAAGCGGGGCGAACGGACTCGCCGGCACCGTTCGCGTCGTCCCGCTCCCCCTGGGCGAGCCCGCGCCGCCGGACGATGCGGTAGCGCGGCCCGGCCCCTGGCGCGAGGGCGCCCGGACCGTCACCGTCCTGGGTCCGGTCGGGCCGGACGGCCTGCTCGCCGAAGGCGATGGAATCATCCTCCTCCTACGCGGCGCCCGCCTCCACCTGCCTCCCGGCGCCCGGCTGCGGATCGCTTGGGAAGGTCCGCCTCGCCCGCTCGACCGTCCGCCAGCCGGCCTCGGCCCGGCGCCTCCGGCTCCGGCGACATCTCCAGCCTCGGCGCCGGGGCCGACCGAGCTTTCCGTGAGCCCCCCGGTCTTCTCGCGCTCGGCGCCGCCGCCGGGCACCGCGGCATCGGCAGGCCACGGGCCCCCGCCGGCTCTTGCGGCGAACGGTCCGGCCGCGCTCCCGCGGCGTTCCACTCTGGGGCCGCCCGGCTCGCCCGGTTCGCTGTTCGAAGCCGAGCCGGGAACCGGCGGGGACCCGGCCACTGCGGGGGGCACCTCGATCGACGGTGCTTCCGAGCCTCGGGGACATCCCGAACCTTTGGCGGTCCCGAAACGCCCGCCCGGGTGGGGTTCGGGCTGGAACCCGGCCGGGGCGAGCGTCGTTCCCGCGACCGGCGCCACTTCACCGGCCGACACCGCCGCCCGCGCCGAGAACCCGGGACGCGACGCGGGGTCGGCCGCCCGTGGCCTCGTTCCCGAACCCGAGGGAACGTCGACCCCGATCCCCCGTACGCTCTCGACCCCGGCCGACCTTCCGTCACTCGGCGAGGCGGCCCGGTGCCTCGCCGGGCTGCTCGGCCTCACGGTCGAGGAGGAGCCCCGGGACGACCGGCGCGAGCGAGCACGGGGGGCGGGCGCGGAGCGGGACCGCGAAGAAGGTCACAGCCGACTCGTCGTCCTCTTGCCGGAGATCGGTCGGGTGGAGCTCGTCCTCGCTTGGTCGGCGCAACGGGTCGAGCTCGCCATCCACGGCCTTCCGCCCTTGCGCGGGTCGGAACGTGCAGCCTTGCTCCGAGCCTTCGAAGCCGCGCTCGCCGCAGCGGGTGCGGTCGGCCGAGCGGTGCTGACGACGACGGGCGGTCCGACGGCCGCCGAGCCGATGACGAGCGGCGAACCGACGCCCGTTCTGGAACACGGCTCGCGAAGCACGAGCAGTTGACGGCGGTCGGCTTCGGCGCTCGACCGGACCGCAGACCGGCCGTACGAAGGCCGAGCCGCCGCATGGACAATCTCGGCGCCCTGTTGCTATGTGGCCCGGCCGGCATGGTGCGATGCAACATGTCGCCCCTTGGAGGAGATCGGCGTGCCCGAAGTCGACCGCCCGCTGTCACCCCATTTGCAGATCTACCGCTGGCATCTCACGATGGCGCTGTCGATCTTGCACCGCGCCACCGGCTTGGCGCTGGCGGCGGGCCTGCTTCTCCTGACCTGGTGGCTCACGGCGCTCGCCCGCGGACCCGAGGCGTTCGCCACGGTCCGGGCGGCGATCGACAACCCGTTGGGCGGGCTCGTCCTGTTCGGGTTCACGCTGGCCCTCCTCTACCACCTGGCCAACGGGGTGCGGCATCTGTTGTGGGATCTGGGCTACGGCCTCGGTAAGGAGGAGGCCTTCCGCTCGGGGCTCGTCGTACTCGGTTTCGCCGGGCTCGGGACCCTCCTCCTCTGGCTCGTGATCCTGGCCTTTTGAGGAGCGGCGCGATGATCGCGACGGGCCGCAGCGACATCTCCCGGATCAAGGCCCGCGGTTCGGCCAAGAGCGGGGCCGAGCACTGGTGGCGCCAGCGGGTGACGGCGATCGCCAACCTGCTGCTCGTCATCTGGTTCCTGGTCTCGGCCGTATCACTGTCGGGTGCGGGCTACGAGGAGGCCCGCGCCTGGCTCGGCGGGCAGTTCAACGCCACGATGATGGTGCTGCTGGTGATCTCACTGTTCTGGCACGCCCGTCTCGGCGTTCAGGTCGTCCTCGAGGACTATGTGCACGGCCGCGGGCTCCGCCTCGCCGCGCAGATCGGCCTCGACTTCCTGACGATCGCCCTCCTCGTCTCCTGCTTGTTGGCGATCCTCGAGGTTTCGCTCGGGAGCTGATGCGAATGTCGCGCGCTTATCCGATCGTCGATCACGCCTTCGACTGCGTCGTCGTCGGCGCCGGCGGTTCCGGCCTTCGCGCCGCCGTCGGCATGGTCGAAGCGGGCCTCGAGGTCGCCTGCATCTCGAAGGTCTACCCCACCCGGTCGCACACGGTAGCGGCCCAGGGCGGGATCAACGCCGCGCTCGGCAACATGATCCCGGACGATTGGCGCTACCACATGTACGACACGGTCAAGGGTTCCGACTGGCTCGGCGACCAGGACGCGATCGAGTACATGACCAAGAACGCGCCGGCCGCGGTCTACGAGCTCGAGCATTACGGCGTGCCCTTCTCCCGCACTCCCGACGGCAGGATTTACCAGCGCGCTTTCGGTGGCCAATCGGTCGAGTACGGCAAGGCGCAGGCCTATCGCACCTGCGCGGCCGCCGACCGCACCGGCCACGTCATCCTGCACACCCTGTTCCAACAAGCGCTCAAGAACAAGGTGCGCTTCTTCAACGAATATTTCGCTCTCGACCTGCTGATGGACGAGGAGGGGGCGTGCGCCGGCGTCATCGCGATGAACATCGCCGACGGCTCGATCCACCGCTTCGCGGCGCACCTGACCTGCCTCGCGACCGGCGGCTACGGCCGCGTCTACTTCTCCTGCACGAGCGCCCACACCTGCACCGGTGACGGCAACGCCATGGTGCTGCGTGCCGGGCTGCCTTTGCAGGACATGGAGTTCGTCCAGTTCCATCCCTCGGGGATCTACGGCGCCGGCTGCCTGATCACCGAGGGCGCGCGCGGCGAGGGCGGCTACCTCACCAACAGCTTGGGCGAGCGCTTCATGGAGCGCTACGCACCCACCGCCAAGGACCTCGCCTCGCGCGACGTGGTGGCGCGCGCCATGACCATCGAGATCAACGAGGGGCGCGGCTGCGGGCCCAACAAGGATTACATCGAACTGCACCTCGAGCATCTCGACCCCAAGGTGCTCAAGGAGCGGCTGCCGGGGATCTCCGAGACCGCCAAGATCTTCGCCGGGGTCGACGTGACCCGGCAACCGATCCCCGTCGTCCCGACCTGCCATTACAACATGGGCGGGATCCCGACCAATTGGCGGGCCGAGGTCGTAGCGCCGAAAAACGGCGATCCGGACGCCGTCGTCCCGGGCCTCCTGGCGGTCGGCGAGGCGGCCTGCGCGTCGGTCCACGGGGCCAACCGACTGGGTGGCAACTCGCTGATCGACCTCGTGGTGTTCGGGCGGGCCGCGGCCCACCGGGCGGCCGAACTCGTCCGTCCGCACTCGCCGGCTCGGCCGCTGCCCAAGGGGGCCGGGGAAGCCGCCCTCGACCGGCTCGATCGGATCCGTCACGCCCGGGGCGAGCTGCGCACCGGCCAGATCCGGCTCGAGATGCAGCGAACCATGCAGCGCCACGCGGCCGTGTTCCGTGACGGACCGAGCCTCGAGGCGGGTTGCAGCAAGCTCGCCGAAGTCGCCGCTCGGCTCGAGCGGCTGAGGATCGACGATCGTTCGCTCGTCTGGAACAGCGACCTCGTCGAAGCGCTCGAGCTCCACAATCTCGTGCCCCAGGCCCTCGCCACCATGCACGCCGCGCTGTTCCGAACCGAGAGCCGGGGTGCCCACGCACGCGAAGACTATCCGGAGCGAGACGACGTCAACTGGCTCAAACACACGCTCGTCTGGGTCGATCCCCAGGGCAGGGTCTCGCTCGACACGCGCCCGGTCCACCTGACCCCGCTCTCCAACGAGGTCGAGCCGGTGCCACCGACCAAACGGGTCTATTGAGGCACCAGCTCGAGAGAGATCGCCGATGGTCCAACTCGCCCTCCCGAAGAACAGCCGCATCCAGCCCGGTAAACGCCACCCGGCGCCGGCCAATGCCGCTCGGCCGAAGGAATTCGCGATCTATCGATGGAGTGGCGAGCCGGGTGAGCAGCCGCGGCTCGACACCTTCACCATCGATCTGGCTGACTGCGGGCCGATGGTTCTGGACGCGCTCATCAAGATCAAGTCCGAAGTCGACAGTACGCTAACCTTCCGGAGGTCCTGCCGCGAGGGTATCTGCGGTAGCTGTGCCATGAACATCGACGGCCACAACACCCTTGCTTGCACGAAGGCGATCGAGGAGGTCGAGGGTCCGGTCAAGATCTACCCGCTGCCGCACATGCAGGTCGTCAAGGACCTCGTGGTGGACTTCTCCAACTTTTGGGCTCAGTACGAGTCGATCCAACCCTGGCTCAAAACCTACACGCCGGCCCCGCAGAAGGAGCGCCGGCAGAGCCCGGCCGAACGCGAGCGGCTCGACGGGCTCTACGAGTGCATCCTGTGCGCCTGCTGCTCGACGAGCTGTCCTTCCTACTGGTGGAACGGCGATCGCTACCTGGGGCCGGCGGTGCTGCTCCAAGCTTATCGCTGGCTCGCCGACTCGCGCGACGAGGCGACCGCCGAGCGCCTCGAGGAGCTCGAGGACCCGTTCAAGTTGTACCGCTGCCACACCATCATGAACTGCACGAACACCTGTCCGAAAGGACTGAATCCCGCCAAGGCCATCGCCGAGATCAAGAAACTCATAGTTGAGAAACATCTCTGAATTTCTCGGTTTTCGCCTCTTGCCCGTCGGGTTCCGGGCGGATAACATGTTGTTTATAAAGAGGCGTAAGCCCGCACACGCAGGTCCGATCTGACAAGGAGGCCACGAGCCTCCTTCTTTTTTTACGTTGGGGAGGAAGGTCGTGGATTGCCCGCGGATCGCGAGACCCGGGCAACCTGAGCACCGGTCCGCTCAGGCGACCGCGCCGACGAGCCTGCCGCTCGAAGGCGCCACCTCGGCCCGCGCCTCGGCGAGGCCGGTCCGCAGCGTGCTGCGCAATTCTGCACCCAACCGCTTGCGGCTCGTGACCGACCAGGACAGTCGCGGCGCGCCGATCCGGACCGCCACCTCGACCCCGTCGAGTTGCAACACCCGCCAAAGATGCGGCAGGAGCGTGGCATCGCCCCACCAAGCGTAGAGCGCGGCGTTCGACGCGTCGATCGGCGTCCCGCATGCGAGCCGCCGCCAAGCGAGCACGACCGGTTGCACGGCGATCGGCCGCTCCAGGATCCCCGGCTCGGCCACCGACAAAAGCGAGGTCTTGAGCGGCCGAACGTCGAGCCCGTCCGAACTCGTCCCCTCGGCGAACAAGACGAACGACTCGCCCGCCGCCATCCGTAGGGCGAGCGCGTCCCGCTGCAGCTTCGCTTGGCGCCAGTGGCGCCGCACGAACATCGTTCCCGTGAGCTTGGCCAAGAAGCCGAGGAGCGGCCAGGTCGCCACCTCGGACTTGGCGACGAAGGTCGCATCGACCAGCGCGCCCAATACGGGGATGTCGAGATAGGAAACGTGGTTCGGCACGAACAGCGTCGGACAGGCGCGGAAGGGCGCGCCCTCGACCAAGAGGCGGATGCCGAGCAGGCCGCAGACGCCGCGACACCAGGCTCGGCGCAGCGGCCGCAGCGCCAGGGAGCCCAACGGTCGCGTGACGAGCCAGGCGAGCAGGACCCCGCCGGTCAGGAGCGCGAAGCCGACGAGCCGCCCCGCCGCCCGGAGCCGAGCCGACCTCACGCGTTCGTGTCGACCGGTGCCTCGCCGGCCGACGTGTAGTGGCGCCGGTAGCGGGCGTCGATCCGCTCGCGCGGCAGGACGATGCAGACATCGATCGTGTCGAACGCCGCGTCCAGGACCGCACCCTCACCGATCATCGCGCCGAGCCGCAAATAGCCCTTGAGCAAGGGCGGCAAGGCCCGGAACGCCGCCTGCGGCTCCCAGCCCTCGACCGCGAAAGGCTCGTGCGCGACCCGCCGCGCCGCCAACGCCACCGGCCGCAGGGGCAGGGGCGCCAAATGACGCTCGTGGAGGTAGCGGATCTGGGGCGCGACCGCCGCCACATCGCTCCCGGGCAGGCTCGCGCAGCCGAACAAGAGCGAGCAATCGTACGCCTCGAGGTAGAGGGCGATCGCCCTCCACAGCAACTGCACCACCGTTCCGTTCCGGAAAGCGGGGTCGACGCAGGAGCGGCCGAGCTCCAAGAGCTCGCCACGCCGCCTACCTTCGACGGGCAGGGCGAGGAGCGGCCCGAGGTCGAACTCGCTTTGCGAGTAGAAGCCGCCCCCCGCGAGCGCGACCCGCTCGCGCAAGAGGCGGTAGCAGCCGACCACCACCGGCCGCCGGGCGGTCGAGCGGGACAAGTCCAGCACCACGAGATGGTCGGCCAGCGCGTCGAACCGGTCGACGTCGCGCCGCGCCCGGCGCGTCGCCGGATCGGCATGCGCTCCCTGCTCCTCGTAGAAGACGCGGTAACGAAGCTCCTGGGCGGCCCGGAGTTCGGCGCGGTCCTCGACGAGCCGCGCCTCGAGCGAGCCCAGGCGAGTGGCGAGCGGCATGCGACCTCCCGTCGCCGGCCCGGCCCGGTCCGGGCCCGTTGCGACCCGCGCTTCTCGTAGGACCGCCCTTCGACGACCACGCGATCGCTCGGTGACGAAACGGTGACCGAACCCGGGCCCATAGGTTGGAGCCACGGCCCTTTGGAACGCGCTCCCGACGCGCCATATGCCGGCCATGTCGGTCGAAGCCTTCTTGCTCGACCTAGTCGCGGCCTTCGCGGGCGCTCTCACCGCGCCGCCGCTCGCCGGTCTCGTGCTCGTGGCCGCGCTCGTGATCCGACGGTCCGGGCTCGCCCGCGCCACGGCCCTCGCCCTCGCTCTGGTCCAAGGCGGGGTCGAATGGCTGCTCGAGCTCCGCCCCTCGGCTCTCTTGCCGCACCTTCTGGGCTCGGCTGCTGCCGGTTGGCTGATGGTCGAGCTCGTCCTCCAGATCCTGTTGCCGCTCCTGCGCCTGGCCCGGCGGGTCGCCACTGCGCTCACGAGCTTCCTCGCGCGACTCGTCTGACGGGCGTTCGGCGGATCCGGACCTCGCCGGGGGCGGCGACGCACGTACCGGGCACGCTCTCGGGCCCGCTCCCGCTCGACGAGGTGGGTGGAGCACCTTACGCTCGCGTGGGCGAGACGTCGGGGAGGCGGCGATGAACCCGGTGTTGGCGGCGCTCGGTCGGCGGCTGCGCCTCGGTCTCGTGGGCGGCAGCCGCGGGTTCATCGGCCCCGTCCACCGCGCTGCGGCGCGGCTCGACGACCTCTTCGAGCCCCTCGCGGGCGTGCTCTCCTCCGATCCCGAGACCGGGAAGCGGGTCGGCACCGGCCTCGGCCTCGCGCCGGACCGCTGCTACCCCGACGTGCCGGCGATGGTCGCGGCCGAGCGGGCGCGTCCCGACGGGATCGAGGTCGTGGCCATCATGACCCCGAACGCCGACCACGCACCGCAAGCGACCGCCTGTCTCGAAGCCGGGCTCGACGTGATCTGCGACAAGCCGCTCGCCGCCTCGCTCGAGGAGGGCCGCGCCCTCGCCGCCACCGTGCAGCGGAGCGGCCGACTCTTCGTCCTTACCCACAATTACAGCGCCTACCCCATGGTCCACCAGGCCCGCGCCATGGTCCGCGCGGGCGCGATCGGCGCGGTCCGGCAGATTCACCTCACCTACGTCCAGGGGCACAACGCCACGCTCGTCGAGGCGACGCCCGACGGCCGGACCTGGCGCTTCGACCCCACCCGCTGCGGCCCCTCGCTCGTGCTCGGCGACATCGGCACGCACGCCCACCATCTGGGCGCCTTCGTGAGCGGCCTCACGCTCGAATCGGTTGTAGCCGACGTTCGGGCCACCGTGCCAGGCCGCACGGTCGACGATACCGCGTGCCTGCTCTGGCGCTGGTCGGGCGGAGCGGTCGGCACGCGCTGGGTCACCGAAGCCGCGGCCGGTGCCGAGCACGGGCTCGCCTTTCGGATCTTCGGCAGCGAAGGTGGGCTCGAATGGCACCAGGAGCGGCCCAACGAGCTCCGCCATCGACGGCTCGGTGGGTTCGAGGAGGTGCTGACCCGCCGCCGCGAGGGGCTTGCGCCGGAGGCCGCCCGACTCGTGCGCACCGAGCTAGGCCACCCCGAAGGCTATCTCGAGGCCTTCGCCAACCTCTATCGCGACGCGGCCCAGGCGATCCTCGCCCGCCGCGGGCTCGCCCCGCCACCACCCGAGGGCACGCTGCCGACGGTCGAGGACGGGGTCGCGGGTCTCGCGATGATCGAGGCGGCGCTGCGCTCCGCCGCGACCGGCGGTTGGATCGACTGCCGTGTTGCGCCATGAGCCCGGAACATCGTTTCGGCGGTTGACCGCGGGCTCCGACTTTGTTCTGCTTCCGCCCAGCGACGGAGCAGGGGAGCGAACGGCTTGGGCCCGGAGCTCGCGAGGGTTCGTGATCTGACGATAAGGCGGGCGCGGCCGAGCGATGCCGCGGCGCTCGCCCGTGTCCAGGTCGACAGCTGGCGGGAGACCTATCGCGGGATGCTCCCGGAAAGCCATCTCGCGGCTCTTTCCTATGCCGGCCACGAACGGCTTTGGCGGCGCACCCTCGCCGGCCCGAACGCGACCTTCCTGGCGGTGATCGGCGGCCAGATCGTGGGCCTCGCGAGCGGGGGTCGCTGCCGCTCCCACCAAGCCTTCTCGGGTGAGCTGCACCTCCTTTACGTTCTGCGGTCGGCCCAAGGCCGCGGCGCCGGGCGCGCCCTGTTCGATGCGGTCCACTACGCCCTCGCGGTCGCCGGCCTGCCCGACCTCGTGGTCTGGGTGCTCGCGGCCAACCGTCCGGCGCGCGCCTTTTACGAGCATCTCGGGCTCGAGCCCGTGGGCGAAGGGAGCTCGCTCCTGGGCGGCGTCCGCCTCAAGGAGGTCGCCTACGGCTGGCGCGGGTGACCCCGCCGGCTCGGACGACCGCTCGTCGGCCGCTCAGACGGCTCTGACCTTGACGTAGGAGCCCGGCGCATCCTCGATCGGCGCAAGGGCGCCGTCGCCCGGCCGGCGCGCCGGCACCTTCGGGCCGGAGCGCGCGGCGTTCCAGGCCGCCCAGTCGTTCCACCAGGACCCCTTGTGGTGCGTCGCCCCGGCCAGCCAGGCGTCCGGATCCGGCGGGAGTTCCTCGTTCGTCCAATAGCCGTATTTCCCGGAAGCCGGCGGGTTGACGATCCCGGCGATGTGGCCCGAACCGGCGAGCACGAACCGCTTTTCACCGCGATAGAGCTGGGTGGCCACGTAGGTACTCTTCCAAGGCGCGATGTGGTCCTCGCGCGTCGCCACGATGTAGGCCGGCGTGTCGATCGTCCGCAAATCGATCGGTACTCCGGCCAGGCACACGCCGCCCGGCTCCACGAGCTTGTTCTCGTAATAAAACTTGCGCAAATAAAAGCTGTGCATCGCCGCCGGCATGCGGGTGCTGTCCGAGTTCCAATAGAGCAGGTCGAACGGGAAGGGCTCCTTGCCCATGAGGTAATTGTTGACCACGAACGACCAGATCAGATCGTTGGCACGGAGCAAGTTGAAGGTGGTCGCCATCTCGGCACCGTCGAGGTAGCCGCGGCGGGCCATGACTTCCTCGAGAGCGGCGAGCTGCTCCTCGTCGATGAACACGCCGAGCTCCCCCGGCTCCTTGAAGTCGACGAGTGTCGTGAAGAAGGTCACCGCGGCGACCCTTCGGTCCTTCTTCGCCTTCATCCAGGCGAGCGTGCTCGCCATCAGCGTGCCGCCCAGACAATACCCGATCGCGGTGAGGTCCTTCTCGCCGGTCGCCAGGCGGATCGCATCCATCGCCGCGATCGGCCCTTCGAGCAAGTAGTTGTCGAAGCTCTTGTGGGCCAGCCGCTCGTCCGGGTTGACCCAGGATATCACGAAGGTCGTGAAGCCCTGGTCGACGCAGAATTTGATGAAGCTGTTCTGCGGCTGGAGGTCGAGGATGTAGAACTTGTTGATCCAGGGGGGGACGACGAGGAGTGGCTTTTTGTACACCTCGGCGGTCGCCGGGTCGTACTGGATCAACTGCATCAGCTCGTTCTGGTAGACGACCTTGCCCGGGGTGGTGGCGATGTTGCGCCCCACCTCGAAGGCTTCGTAGTCGGTCATCTTGATGGCGAGTCGACCGCGCCCACGCTCCAGATCCTCGAGCATGTTCTTGAGGCCGCGCAGCAGATTTTCGCCGCGCGTCTCGAGCGTCGCTTTGAGGACCTCCGGGTTGGTCATCACGAAGTTGGTCGGCGCGAGTGCGTCCACGAACTGGCGCGTGTAGAACTCGACCTTCTGGCGGGTCTTCGGGTCGAGGCCCTGGGTTTCGCTCACCGTCTGGGTGAGGAAGCGCGAAGCCAACAAGTAGGACTGCTTGATGAAATCGAACAAGACGTTGTCGCTCCAGGCCGGATCCTTGAACCGGCGATCGCCGCGCTCCGGCACGATCACCGGTTCGACCTCCTGGCCCATGAGCCGCTGCGTCGTGCTCTGCCAGAGGCGCAGATAGTCCTGCCACAACTCGAACTGCGCCTGAGCGAGCTCGAACGGGCTGCTCATCAGCTGGCGGGTGAGCTCGAGGAAGGCCGAGCCGACGGCGTTCGGGTTGACCGCCGTGTTCTGCGGCTCCAACAGGTTCTGCCGGGAGAGGAACTCCTCGACGAGCGCACGGCTCTTGGCGGCGATCTCGCTCATGATCGCCACCATCTCATCCGAGCGCGGCGTGCTCTCGGCCGCCGATTGCTTCGCCATCCGTCGATCCCCTATGATCCCACACGAGCCGGCTCGGCCCACCCCGGGCCCGCGCGCTCTCGAGCTTCGGGCGACTCGCCGATGCGACTGGTAGACCATGACTCGGCCGTCGCCAATGGCGACGCGGTCGCGGGCCGCATCCCCGGACCGCCGCTGGCCCGCCCGATCTCGCGATGCGCGGCGCTGGCGGCCCTGCTTTCCCTGCTCGGCTGCGCGGCGCCGCCCGGTACGCCCTCGCTCCACGAAGTCCCGGAGCGACCGCGCCTGGCCCCGGCGGGCGAGCGAGCGGCACTCGCCGAAGAGGTGCGGAGCGAGGGGGTTGCTGCCTGGAACGAGGCGCAGGCCCTGCGCACGCGCACCGGCAAGAGTGCTCTGCCCCCTCCGGCCTGGCTCTTCGAGCCGATCCGGCCATCACCGATGCCGGGTCCGGCGCCGTCGCGGCCGCCCAACCCGGAGGCGGCGATCGTCGCCGAGCGTGTCCGCAGCGAGAGTGACGACGGCAGTCTCAACAGCTTCCTGCGCCAGCTCGTGCGCCGACGGCCGGGAGCCGAAGCGGTCGAGCTCGCCGCCGACGAGCCGGCCGAGCAGCCCGCCGCCCCGGCCGGTCGGCGCCCTCCACCGCCCGACGCGCCGGCCCTCGATCGGTTCCTCGATCAGCTCGGCGGCAAGCTCGCGGTGGGGCGAGCACCGCGCGCGGAGCCTTCCGCGGCCCCCGAGACGAGCGCACAGCCGCCCGGCGCGTCGAGCGCGCCCGACCCTCCCGCGGGCCCGAAGTCGTCCGCGGCCGCCACGTCGGCGGCGAGATCCGCGCCGGCACCGACTCCGTCCCGGCCTCCCGGACCGCCCGGCGAGCGGATCCCCGCGGCGGTCCTGCCTCCGCCTTCGCCGGGCGGAACCTTGCCGATCGCCGCCCGTGCCGAACTCCAGCGCGTCGTCGCGACAGCACAGGGGCAGGGCGCCGGGCTCGAGGTCGTGGGCCGGGGCGCCGACCCGGCGCTCGCCCTCGAGCGGGCCCGCGTGGTGGCGCGACTCCTGGCCGAGATCGGCCTGCCCGCCGGTGGACTCGCCCTGCGCGCGGCCGGTCCCGGCGAGGCGGTCGAACTCTATCTCGTGCCGCCGCGGCCGCTTCGCGGCGGCTGAGCCGAGGTCCGAGGGCGAGGTCGCGCGGCGCTTCGCCGCCGCTGCTCTGCTGTCGCGCTGCGTTCGCCCGCGTCCTCAATCCTGGACGCAGAGCTGCTCCTGCACGCCCAGACCCTCGATGCCGAGCCGCATCCGATCGCCCGGCTTGAGGAACACCGGCTCGGGCTTGATGCCGAGCCCGACCCCCGGTGGGGTGCCGGTCGAGATGATGTCGCCCGGATGGAGCGTGAAGAATTCCGAGAGATAGTGGACCAGGAAGCGGACCCCGTAAACCATGGTCCGGGTGCTGCCGTTCTGGTAGCGGTGGCCGTTGACCTCGAGCCACATGGCGAGGTTCTGGGGGTCGGGGATCTCGTCCTTGGTCACGAGCCAGGGACCGATCGGCCCGAACGTGTCGGAGGACTTGCCTTTGGTCCAGGTGCCCGAGCGGTTGGTCTGCCAATCCCGCTCGGAGACGTCGTTGACCACGCAGTAGCCGGCCACGTGATCCATCGCCTCGGATTCGGGAATGTAGCGGCCGGCCTTGCCGATCACCACGCCGAGCTCGACCTCCCAGTCCGTCTTCTTGGAGCCCCGCGGGATCCGGACGTCGTCGTAAGGCCCGGAAATCGCGCTCGTCGCCTTCAGGAACAGTACCGGCTCGGGCGGCACCTGCGCACCGGTCTCGGCCGCGTGGTCGGAATAGTTGAGGCCGATGCACATGAACTTCCCCACGCCGGCCACGCAGGGGCCGATCCGTGGCGTACCGCGCACGAGCGGCAGCGTGTTCGGGTCGAAGGCCGCGATCTTGGCGAGCCCCTCGGGTGAGACCGCTTTGCCGTCGATGTCGCGGACCACGCCCGAGAGGTCGCGGATCCGTCCCTCGCCGTCCAGGATACCCGGCCGCTCTTCGCCCGGCGGCCCCCAGCGCAAGAGCTTCATCGGTGCGACCCTCCCCA
>Ga0308391_1000596_pt1 | contig 15745 bp, 7 predicted proteins | sample Hotspr20Samplet1_FD_202363 | JGI IMG/M metagenome (GOLD analysis project Ga0308391, IMG submission 202363) | Hot spring phototrophic mat microbial communities from Octopus Spring, Yellowstone National Park, Wyoming, United States - 20050623_t1 ... | reverse complement strand
GGAAAGGACTGTCGGTGCTGGGAGTCTTAGCGCTTTTGTTTTTGGGTTTCTTATTTTTGCCTTGGACGCAAAATATTCCTGCTGTCGGTAGGGTTACTTCCCTTACCCCGAATGTTCGTCCGCAGACTATTCATGCTATGATTCCGGGGCGTATTCTTCGCTGGCATACCGAAGAAGGCAAGCTGGTGCGGGCTCAGGATACGATTTTAGTGATTGGGGAAATCAAGGATTATTATTTAGACCCGGAGCTGCCGCGGCGTCTTCGGGAGCAGATAGAGGCGAAGGGGCAGGCGTTAGAGGCGCAGGAGCGGAAGATAGAGGCGCTGCGCCAGCAGATACGGGCGTTGGAGGCGGCGCGGGAGGCGGCTTTGGCCCGAGCCCAGAATGCCCTTCTGCAGGCGGAGCTGCGTTACAAGGCCGACAGCGCCGCCCTCAAAGCGGCCGAGATCGATTACGCTGTCGCCCAGAGCCAGTATCACCGCCAAGAGTCTCTCTATGTCAAGGGCCTTCGCTCTTTGACGGAGCTCCAGAATCGGCAGGCTAAGTTTCAGGAGGCGGAAGCTAAGTTAGTAGCAGCCCGCAACCGCCTCAAGGCTTCCCAGGCCGATGTGGAAAACGCTCGCCTCCAAATCCTCGCTCTTCAGGCCGACTTCCAGGAAAAGCTCGCCAAAGCCGAATCCGACCTGCGTAGCGCCGAAGCCTATGCCTACGACCTACAGGCCACCATCGCCAAACTTCGCAATGAGCTGGCCAATGTGGAGGTTCGTCGGGGCTTTTATGCGGTGCTGGCCCCCCAGGACGGCTATGTGGTGCGGGCTGTGAAAACAGGGGTGGGAGAAGCGATTAAGGAGGGGGAGCCGCTGCTGGTGTTTATGCCGGCGCAATACCAGCTGGCGGCTGAGGTCTTTGTGCGGCCCTTGGATGTGGCCCTTCTACGCCCCAGCCAAAAAGTGCGGCTCCAGTTTGATGGATGGCCAGCCTTCGTCTTTTCGGGCTGGCCCAATCTCAGCTACGGGACTTTTGGCGGCCGCATCCGAGCCATTGACTATGTAGATGTGGGCACCGGCAACTTTCGCATTCTCATTGAACCTGATCCCGAGGACGAGCCTTGGCCCCCTCTTTTGCGGCTGGGAGGTGGCGTGCGCGCCTGGTTCCTCCTCAACGACGTCCCTATCTGGTACGAACTCTGGCGCCAGATCAACGGCTTCCCGCCTGACCTCGTACCGCAATTTTACCCATCCACCCCGAGCACCTCTAAAAAGGGCGCCGACCAACCATAAAGCGGCCCGTCCCCCAGGGAGGACCGAAGCTGACCTTACCCCATCTCATCTTCCAGCTCTCTACGACTTCTCTTTACATTTGCCTAAAACTATCCATACGGCAAACCAAAGGCAGACTTACAGCGTCGCCTCGTGCCGCAAAAAGAACTTTCCTCCCTTCTCATCCCCTATATTTCCTCGTATCTAATACCATTTGCAATCAAAAGCCTTCTGAATATAAATTTTTTTTTTGGGGGGGGGGGGGGCCCCGGGGGGGGGCCCCCCCCCCGCCCCCACAAAATATCACCGATTCGCATTCAGAAACTCTTTGCCTCCAATTGGTGTATTCTCAGCAGAATCAACCCAATAGTGCCCCGCTAAGAGTTTTTATGGATGGCAAGGGTGAGGGAGTGAGGTAGATGTTTCAAAAAGCGTCGGTTGATAAAAAGTAGCGCTTTGTAGCGGTAATGAAGCAGGTGAATATTGCTAACTATAGCGTTTTACGAGTTGCTATGTAAGCACAGGCATACTCACTTGACCGATATAATCGCCATATAAAATTTCCCCAATCATAATGCCTGATTGGTGCTTTTACGATTGATGAAATATTCATGTAATAGATGTATTTCAACAGCTAATCCCCAGAATATATATGGATAGGCTGATACTAAGTACCTAACTTGGGGCAAGCTGATAAAAATGTAGGAGAAAATAATACCAAGTCCGGCCAAAGTGAGTATCAAAAAACTCAACATCAAATTATTTTTTGTTTTTAGAAACACAAATATTGATACTGTAAATAAAAGCAAATATAAAGTTATCGGTATTGTGTGAAATGTAAGTAAGATAGGAAGCCAGGGTACTTGTGGAAAGGAAGTATGACCGCGAAAATGTGCTTGACCATTTGTTATAAGAAGGATAAAGCTCTTTATGCGCGATGTTATGTAATAATAGACTGGTCTTTCTCTCTTGACAGACTCTATATATCTGGATATTTTATGATTCAAAGCGGCTGATAAACTGTCAATATTTTTTTCATTGGCATAGGCTATTTTTTGTAGGTCGTACCTGATAGCCCTAATGCTATCTATGCTAAAAGTAGAGGTGCAGATACATTTAGATAGATACTTTGTTACAGGATCAGCCTCTTTATCACCAAAGCAATCTTCAAATATGTTAGGATTACGACAAGAGCCAATATATTCACTTGATTTTATTTTTACTACAGAGTCCCCAAAGACGCCAACTTGTCCGAAAAATATACTGCAATTTTGGCCCTTAGCAGGAAAAAGATTAATTTCCACATTAGGCCAACAAATGGAGCCATGAACAATGAGCAATTTCTTTGCATAAGGATGCTCATAAACATCAAAATATCTGGGACGATATAACTCTCCTTTATATATGTAATGCATAGCTTGAAATGATAACATAAATAATCCGTATGGCAGTGAAAAAATAAATAAATTTTTCCGTAAAGAAGATCTGATATTACTAAGCTGCACTATGAGTGGTATGTAAAAAGGAAAAGCTAAAACGTTTGCAGGTCTCATGAAAGCACTCCATCCCAGAAATAAGCCAGAGTAAAGTAAAAATACAGTAGCTCTCTTATAAGAATACTGCGATATAAAATACAATGAGATACCGATGAAGTTAGCGCTTAGAGAATCTGTTAGAATATTACCCTCCCAAAATAGAACATAAACATTAAGACCTAATAGGCAAATCAATGTAAAAAATAAGACTTTACTTTTTGATATTTCATACACACTTTTAGCTAGAAGATATGCTGTAATGCATCCAACTAAACTTTGAAAAATAATCATTGCAAATAAAGCGTGCCACATGGGTAGAAAGATTCTGAAAATAAGATAGATAAGGCTATAACCGGGAAGCCTTATACTGGGCTCCCAGCGGCCCCAAGCAATGAAGTTCTCTACCGGACACACATAACTCGACACGTCGTATCTTTGCACGATGCAGGCATCCAGGGGCAAACCTTTTACATACACCTGGTAGTAAATGAAAGGTATTCTGAATAAAAAAAGAAAAAATATCCACCTGTACCATTTATCTGGCCCCATCACAGATGAGAAACGAGAATAAACCTTAGATAAGAATGACATCCCTCACAAAGTTAGCGGGTTCTTGCGGTAAATGGGGTAGGCCCTAAATAACGCCTACCACGCTCCCCAGGGTCGTATGCTGTTTCAGGAATGCAAGCTTCTTCTGCCGAAGGGGCGGCGGTATCGTTGGAGGCGAGAAGGGCTTTTGTAGGCGTGTGCTGGCTAAGGTATAGGCGGTGGTGGGAGGAGAAGAGGATTGAGTTCGGTTAGGGGGGAGATAGAGAATGGCGGGCGGTGGGGATCTTGGGTAAGGGAGGTAGCCATGCATAGAAGGGGAGCGGAGAGTCTGGGTATGGAGGGGGTGTGCGGGGAATTTTAGGCGGATGTAGGTAAGGAGGAGTTATTTTTAGGCGGCTGGCCGCCGCCTGTAATGCGCCCGCCCCGCAAGGAGCGGGCGCAGCAACCCCCCCTTCCTCGCATTCAGAGCACCTTTACTTTTAGCGCTGGAAGAGTATCAAGATCGGAGGTAGATCAAGAAGAGCTTTGGGGATTTGAAGCAGGTATTGCCCCGGCAAGCTTATGCGGCGAAGGTTTCGAAAGCGGGGTATAAGGTGAAGGGGGTATGATCATGAGGCTGAGTTATGCAGTTCAGATGAGTGGTGGTATAAGGTGAGCGAGAAAGAGAGTCGGCGTAGGAGCTGGCTGAGTCAGTGGGGAGATGCAATGCATTACATGAGAGAGGGGGTAGGTGCTTTTATAGGGTAGGGGACGTGGGAATGAATGTGGGCTTGAGAGATGGGGTAATGTCAGCCTCGCACTGCCGGAGCTGCCGAGGTATATTATATAACGCCGCACAGCGCCCGTTCCTTACCGCCCCCCGGAAGGGGGGGTTTATTTTTACCTGAGTGCGGGCGAGCGGGGCCCGGCAGGTAAAAAAGTGTGCATCCTAATATGCTGCGGATAGTTTTCGTCAGCGGCCATGACATGGTACAGCTAACGGCTAAATGGCCTGAATGGCAGAGCGTGAAAATTCACTATAAGGAGCTAGGTGCGGCGAAGGATTTTGATGTAGTAGTGGCTGCCCGGCCTCGTGAAAGAAGCCTCGCACGCGATATCGCTAAACTATTGCGCACCAAAAAGATAGAAGACCTCCGGATTTTATTCGTGTGTGGAGCTCTCAGGCGAGCTGATGAGGTCGCACTCGTGGTGCCCGTGGGCAAATTGGATCTGGAACTGGTCGTCTTTAGGAAAGCCGGGATGCCCTGACCACGCCTCCCCTATTTACCTTTGCGATGTGGCGCCAGATGAGGTTATCCGGGAGGTCATGAGAGAATTTCTGAAGGGCATCCCGGAGCCATATCGGATGAGAGCCCCTTTTGGGTGGCCGGGGGGCAAGGGCCGTATAGCGAGTTGGGTTGTCCAATGTATACCGCAGGGCAAGATTTATGTGGAGCCTTTTGCGAGGGCGGCATCCGTTTTTTGGCATCGGACTAAACCATTCCTAAGTAAAGTTTTGAACGACACCGATGAGAAGACTGTCCACCTATATCACTTTCTACAGGGTAAGGCTAAATATTATGAAGAGCTTGCCCGCAGACTAATATGTATAGGCGTATTCTCGCTCCGAGCTCAGGGGGGCCTCTCAAATACGAAAAGAGTCCAATGCCAACGAAATAGAGCGGGATCGAACGTTCTTTGTTTGTCAGAGCCAAGGTTTTGCGGGCATAGGGAAGGGATACGGAGGGAAACTGGGGCTGTATGGTAACAATGGTTACACGGGGCATGGCTCAGGTAACAAGCAGCTGGTGCGGCTGGCTCAAAATGATTCATCTTTGGCTTTGGCTGACCTGCCTTTGGGCCCAGAGCCAAACCCTCTCTTTGCAAGCGCTCTATCAGACCATTCAGGAGAGGCATCCGCTATGGCGCGCGATTGGGCTTGGGCCGGACATAGCGGCTGCTCAGCTTCAAGCTACTCGCAGCGTCTGGGACCCCATCCTCGGCGCTTCTTACACTGCCAAAGACTTCAAGAACCAGCTCTACTACACGCTCCTCAACGCCGACCTCAAAGTCCCTATTTGGAATGCCTTTGACCTCAAGGCCCTTTACGAAAAGACTTTCGGATTTTCGCTCAATCCTGAGGACCTAACACCCGACGCCGGTTTGGTAGGCGTGGGATTGAGCATTCCGTTGGGACAGGGGCTTCTCATAGACTATAGGCGGGCGGCCATTGAAAAGGCTAAACTTTACTTTCGGCTGAGTTATCCTGAGCGGCAGCTTTTGGCGGCGAATTTCTTATACGAGGTGGCGGCGGATTACTGGGGGTGGTTTAGTGCGTATTACAAGGCGCAGGTGTATCAGCAGCAGCTATGGGTAGCCGAGAGCCGCTATCGCTTTCTGAAAGAGGCCTTTCTGCAAGGGGAGGCCAGCCGCTTTGATACGTTGGAGGCGGCTCTGGAGGTGGCTCTGCGGCGCCAGCAGCTCCAAAATGCCCAAGCCGAACTCACCAAAAAAGCTCTGCTCGTAGCTCGACATCTGTGGCCTCCCGACGAAGAGAGTCTGGAAGCTTTTCCTACCCGTTATGTGCCTGATTCGGCCCTTCCGTACCTACCTCCCGAAAAGTGGGTGGAACTTGTCAATACCCATCCCAAGCTCCAAATCTATGAGCTTAAGCGCCGCATCCTCCAGATAGAGCGACGCTGGGCAGCCGAACAGCTGCGTCCTCGCCTCCAAGTAGAGTATGCCTTTCTACGGGACCCTAAGAAATGGGAGGTCGGCTGGAGCCGTCCCTTTGAGACCAATTACAAGCTGGCCGTAACCTTTGGGATGCCGCTTTATTTGCGGCAGGCGCGCGGACAGCTCTCCGAGACCCGCCTACGAATGCTCCAGCTGGAGTCCGAACAGCTTTTTGAGGCGCGCAGCCTCTATTCCAAAGCCCTCGGACAAAAAGCCCTAATAGATGCCCTTTACGAGCAGCTCAAAGCCCAAGAGTCCGTCGTGCAGGGCCTCTTTGAACTTATTGCTCTGGAGAATGAGCGCTTCCGGGCTGGCGAAAGCGACCTTTTTGTGATTAATCGGCGGGAGCGGGAGGCTTTTTCGGCACTTTTGAATTTGTATGACTTATATGCGCGTTATGGGATGGCGGTGGCAGAGTTTGGGGCGATAGTAGCATGGGTGCCGTAGAAGTACCTACCTTCGCAGCGTGAGTGGCAAAAAACCTCCCTTATGGGCTAGGCCTTTTTATTATGCGGCGCGGCGGGGATGGATTTGGTTTGACCAATATTCTCCGTACATGCGATTCGCAGATGAAGTCGGAGGTGCTTCGGCGGGTGAAGCGGTGGGTGATTGAGTATCATGCGGCGCCGCAGCCGTTGGAAAAGCGCCTGCGTAGCTTAGGCTACCGGGTGGAGCGGGCGAAAGACCTTGTGATGACGGGTATTTTGTAGGCCTACCGCCCCCCACAATAAGCCCACCAATCCCTAAGCCCCCACCCAACGCCAAAACCCAAAAGCCAAGCACGCCACCTCCTAACTCTGGAAACTGGGAACTTTTTGGCAGTTTTTTCAGTTTTGGTGGGATATGCGGCGCTTTTGGCCAACCTGGTGGGCCACCCGAAACCGCCTCACTATCTACGTGCTGACCACCCTCATCACGCTTCTGGGCCTGTACAGCTACATCACCCTCCCCAAAGAGCTTTTTCCAGACCTCGTCGTCCCTACGATTGTCGTGAATACGGTTTATCCCGGCTCTTCCCCTACGGACATTGAAAATCTCGTCACCCGCCCCATTGAAAAGCGCCTCAAAGGCATCAATGGCGTTCAAAAAATCAATAGCTACTCCCAGCAGGATGTCTCTACGATTGTAGTGGAGTTTAGTCTGGATAAAGACCCCAGAGAATGTAAAGACCTCGTCAAGGACGCCGTAGATAAAGCTCGCCCCGAACTGCCTAATGATTTGCCGAAGGAGCCCACCGTTACTGATGTGGATTTTTCGGAGTTTCCCATCATGAATATCAATATTGCGGGAAACTACGACCCCGCTCAGCTCAAAAAGTTTGCCGATGAGCTCAAAGATCGCATAGAAACCCTTCCCCAGATTCGGCGCGTGGATATTATAGGGGCTTTGGAGCGAGAAATCCGTGTGGATGTAGACATGCAAAAGCTCCAAGCGTATGGACTGGCCTTTAGTGACATTGAGAATGCCATTTCCAGAGAAAATATTCTCATCTCTGCGGGGGAGGCGGACTTGGGCCGGCAAAATCGGACCGTGCGCTTGGATGCTCGATTTCGGTCGGTGGAGGAGATTGAGAATCTCGTCGTGCGCTCTGGCTTTGGCGCCCCCGTCTTTCTCAAGGATGTAGCCCGAGTTTATGACGGCTATAAGAAACCTGAAAGTTATGCCCTTTTAGACGATGTGCCAGTCATCACCCTCAATGTCATCAAGAAAGCCGGCGAAAATCTTGTAGAGACGGCCGATGCCATTCAGGAGATCGTGCGCAAGTCTCTGGGCACTATTCTCCCCGCCGACCTCAAGATCGTCATCACCAACGACCAATCCGAACGTACCCGCCTCCAACTTGACGACCTGGTCAATAGCATCATCATCGGCTTTATCCTCGTAACCCTGACCATGATGTTCTTCATCGGGCTGGAAAATGCCCTCTTCGTAGGGCTTTCGGTGCCTCTGTCTTCTTTTGTGGCGTTTCTGGCATTTCCAGCGCTGGGGTATTCGCTCAACCTCGTCATTCTATTCACTTTTCTCTTAGCTTTGGGGATAGTCGTGGATGATGCCATCGTTGTTGTGGAAAATACCTATCGGATTTTTGACAATGGCCGTCGCTCTATCTTTGAAGCGGCCAATGAAGCGGCCGCAGAGGTATTTGTGCCTGTGCTGAGCGGGACGCTCATTACCGCGGCTCCTTTCGTACCGCTGCTTTTCTGGAATAGCCTGCCCGGAAAGTTTCTCTATTATCTCCCCGTAACGTTTCTCATCACGCTCTTCGCCTCCCTCTTTGTGGCCTATGTCATCAATCCCGTTTTTGCCGTGGATTTCATGCGCCCCGAAAAGCCCCAAAAACGTCTCTTCACCCGAGGCCTCATCCTCACTTTGGGTCTCTTGGGTCTTTTGGCAGGTCTATTTTACATAGTAGGGAATCGCGGGCTGGGGAACTTCACAGTTTTCTTTGCTTTTTTGGTTATTCTGGCTCGGACGGTATTGCGCTATCTAATTCGGAAAGCGCAGACTCGGGCCATTCCGAAGTTAGTGGAGTTTCATCAGAGGCTTCTGCGTTGGAGCATTCAGCGCGGCCGTCCGAAGTGGGTGCTGGGGGGGGGCGGTTTCCTTATGATTGGGGGGCTGGGCGTTTTTGTAGCTTTTCCGCCTAAGGTGTCGTTTTTCCCTACGCGGGACCCCAACTACATCTACCTTTATCTCAAGCTACCCGAGGGCACTTCGGCGGACTATACCTTTCAAGTGGCGCAAGTCGCTTATGCGCGCGTGAAGAAGGCTTTAGGTGAAAAAAATCCCCTGGTGAAATCCATTTTAGTGAATGTAGGAGTAGGGGCAGGGGACCCCTTTGATCGGACGACAAGCTCTTCACCCAATCGGGCCAAAGTCACTATAGCGTTTGTAGAGTTTCGTCAGCGAAAAGGCCAATCTACCAGGCCGTACTTAGAAAAGGTTCTTTATGCCGTGCAAGACCTGCCCGGCGTGGAGATACGCGTGGAACCTGACCGGGCAGGTCCTCCTGCCGGTAAGCCCGTATCTATTGAGATAGCCAGCGAAGACCCCCAGACCGCCATCCGAACAGCCCTCCAACTGAAAAGGTATCTGGATTCCCTGCGAGTGCCCGGCATTCAGGACTTACAAAGCGACTTAGTCCTCAGCCGGCCCGAAATCCGCGTGCGCGTAGATAGAGATCGGGTCCTGCGAGCAGGCCTCTCCTCCGCCCAGATCGGAAGCGAACTCCGCACCGCCCTCTTCGGCAAAGAAGCCTCTAAATATCGCCAATTAGAAGACGAGTACCCCATCCAGATCCGATACACCGAAACCTACCAAGAATACCCCTCCCAACTCTTAGCCCATAAAATCACTTTTCGCGACATGAGCGACGGCCGCCTCAAACAGCTTCCTTTAGCTAACTTCGTATCTCTGGAATACGCCTCAGGCTCAGGCCTCATCCGCCGAAAAAACCTCAAGCGCACTATCACCCTCTCTTCCGATGTGCTCCCCGGCTACAATCCCACCGAAGTCAACAATCAGATACGTCAGATTCTCAAGGCTTTTCCTACCCCATCAGGCGTAGAAATCAAGATCGGCGGCGAGCAAGAAGAGCAAGCTAAGGCGGCTCGTTTCCTACAAGGAGCTTTCTTGATCTCTGTCGGGCTTGTCTTCCTTGTCTTGGTGGCGCAGTTTAGGAGTTTAGGGAAGGTGTTAATCATTCTTTCGCAGGTGCTATTTAGTTTAGCGGGTGTTTTTTGGGGTTTTGCGCTGAGTAGAATAGAGTTTTCGGTTGTGTTGGCGGGCATTGGGGTGGTGGCGCTGATTGGAGTCGTGGTCAAAAATGGCATTCTGCTCATGGAGTTTATAGATGAGCTGAGGGAGCGCGGCTATCGGACCCGCGAGGCCATTGTCCAAGGGGCCTCCCTTCGGCTCAAACCCGTGCTCCTGACGGCTTTCTCCACGATTCTGGGCCTTATTCCGCTGGCCGTGGGGCTCAATATTAACTTCGTTACCCTCTTTACGGATTTTGACCCGCAGATATTTTTTGGAGGGGATAATACATTTTTCTGGCTACCGCTGGCTAGTGCGATTATTTTTGGGCTGAGTTTTGCGACTTTGATTACGCTGGTAGTGGTGCCTACGTTGTATTACCTCAATCATGTGGGGAGTCTGGTGTGGGAGCGGCGGCTGCGCCGCTGGCGCCAGTGGCTCTCCGAAGCATAGGAAGCCTCCTAATTGCCCCTGCCTTCGGCCAGACGCGTACTTTTGCTTGCATGCTGAGTACCCCTGTTCTCCTCATGGTGTATAATCGCTTAGACACGCTTCGGCGGGTTTGGGAAGCCATTCGCTTAGCCCGCCCGAAATACCTCTTCATCAGCGGCGATGGCCCAAAAGAAAATAAACAAAGTCAAGAGGCTGTGGCTAGAGTACGCCAATTCTGTGAATCCCATATAGACTGGCCCTGTGAAGCCCACTTTCAGTGGCTCCCCTTCAATCATGGCATTAAGCACGGCCAGCTTAGGGGGATACTCTGGTTTTTCTCGCAGGTGCCGGAGGGTATAGTTCTGGAAGATGACACCTTGCCCATCCCAGAGTTTTTCTCGTTTTGTACGGAGCTTTTGGAGCGGTATCGGGAGGAACCTCGGATAGGCATTATAGCGGGGTGGAATATGGTTCCAGCTGCTTACGTTCCTTATCAGTATGATTTTTTACGGTTGCCGCAGCTGTGGGGGTGGGCGGGTTGGCGCCGAGCCTGGGAGGGCTATGACCCCGATATGAAGGATTGGCGTGAGCTGCGGCAAACCGACTTTTTGGACCGAGTCACGGGAGAAAACCTTCGCCTGAAAAAACATCTCTACTTAACTTTTGATTGGACGGCGGGTATAGGGGGGCCTCCTTCTGAGTTTTGGGATTCCGCTCTGGCGTATCACTTTCTTAAGAGAGGGCTCCTTACGGTCTTTCCGAGGACCAGCTTAATAAGCAACCTGGGGTTAGGGGTAGAGGGTGCTACTAATACCACTGCCACTCGTCTTTTGCCTGAGCCGCAGCCTTTGCCTCGGGACTTACCCCCGCCTCCCTACATCTATCCCAACCTGCGTGCAGAAGCCTACCTCACCAAAACCTACTGGAATCCCCCCCTCCACTACCGGGCTTACTACCGCATACAGGCCGACCTCCATTACGGCACCCTGTGGAAAACCTTCAGCTCCCAACGATTCTGGAAAAAAGCTCTCCGAATCGCTCTGGGAAGGTACTAAGAGCGGCTTGTCCTCTCAGGCTTAGACAGGGTCTAAGTAAATCCCCTATCTTTGCCCTTATGCGAAACGCTTCCCAGACTCCCTTAGGGGTTTCCGTGCCCCCTTACCCCGCCTCTGAGAAGGTATATGTACCCGGGCGCTTGCACCCTTACATCCGAGTCGCTATGCGGAAAATCCATCTGAGCGACCCTGATTATCCTGCGTATTATGCGTATGACACGAGTGGGCCTTATACCGACCCCCAATACCAGGTAGATATTCGTCGTGGGCTACCTCGCCTGCGCGAGGGTTGGATTGCGGCGCGGGGCGATACGGAGCATCTAAGCCGATTTAGCTCCCCGTACGCGCAGAAGCTTTACGAGGAGCGTCCTCCGACGATGTTTCCGCATCCTCATTTGCCGCGCCGAGCTAAGCCTGGGCGCGCGGTTACGCAGCTCGCCTACGCCAAAGCCGGCATCATCACCCCTGAAATGGAGTACATCGCCCTGCGCGAAAACCAGCTTTTGGAAATGTACCAGAAAAACGGCCGCCTTCCGCGCTTCCACCCGGGTCAAAACTGGGGCTTTCCCATGCCTTCCGAAATCACCCCCGAGCTCGTCCGCCAAGAGGTCGCCGCCGGCCGAGCCATCATCCCCGTTAACATCAACCATCCCGAAACCGAACCCATGATCATCGGCCGCGCCTTCAAAGTCAAAATCAACGCCAATATTGGAAATTCCATCGTAACTTCCTCCATCGCCGAAGAGGTAGAAAAGGCCGTTTGGGCTGCCTATTGGGGAGCGGACACGATTATGGACCTTTCTACGGGCCGCCATATCCACGAGACCCGCGAGTGGATCCTCCGAAATAGTCCCGTCCCCGTTGGCACCGTCCCTATCTATCAGGCCTTAGAAAAAGTCGGCGGCAAACCCGAGGAACTTACTTGGGAAATCTTCAAAGAAACCCTCATAGAGCAGGCTGAGCAAGGCGTGGATTACTTTACTATTCATGCGGGGGTGCGGCTGGCGTACATCCCAAAGACCATAGACCGCGTAACGGGCATCGTTTCTCGGGGCGGTTCTATCATGGCGCGCTGGTGTCTGGCTCATCACCGAGAAAACTTCCTTTATACGCACTTTGAGGAGATCTGTGAGATTTTGCGTCAGTACGATGTAGCGATTTCGTTGGGGGATGGTTTGCGGCCGGGGAGCATTGCGGATGCCAGCGACGAAGCTCAGTACGCCGAACTGAAAACCTTAGGCGAATTAGCTAAAATCGCTTACGACTATGATGTTCAGGTCATGATAGAGGGGCCTGGGCATATTCCCATGCAGCTGGTGTGGGAAAACATGCAAAAAGAGCTGGAGGACGCTTATGAAAGGCCTTTTTACACGCTGGGGCCGCTGGTAACGGATATAGCGCCCGGTTACGATCATATTACTTCGGCGGTGGGGGCGGCGATGATAGGGTGGTTTGGGACGGCTATGTTATGTTATGTGACCCCTAAGGAGCACTTAGGCCTGCCCAACAAGGACGATGTACGGCAGGGGATCATGGCTTACAGGATAGCGGCGCATGCGGCTGATATTGCAAAGGGACACCCCGCAGCGCAGTGGCGAGATTATCTTCTAAGTCGGGCGCGCTTTGCTTTTCGCTGGAAGGATCAGTTTCATTTAGCTCTGGACCCTGAGACGGCTCAAGCCTATCACGATGAGACCCTACCCGCCGAAGGCGCCAAGATTGCTCAGTTCTGCTCCATGTGCGGTCCTAAGTTTTGCTCCATGGCTATCTCGCATCAAATCCAAGCAGGGGCCGCTCAGCTTTCCCCCGAAGCCATAGAAGCCGGCCTGGCTCAAAAAGCAGCGGAATTTCGCGCATGGCTTCCCTGAGGGTTTTAGTCTGGGGGCTGGCTCTAAGGGGGCTTTGGGCGCAAACTGCTTTCCACGATGATCCCTTTCAGCCTTTGGAGGATTATGCGCCGCCGCCTACGCCCGAACGCACTCGTTTGGGTACGCCATCCCCAGCTTATTGGCAGCAGCAGGCCGATTACGTCATGCAAATCACCCTGGACCCCGCCACCCATCGCCTGCGCGGCGAAGCCCGCCTCACCTACACCAACAACTCCCCCCTCCCTCTCTGTTACCTCTGGCTCGCCTTAGAACCCAACTACTTCAGCCTCAAAAGCTACGGCCACCTCAGCCGAAACTTCCTCTGGGAAGACTTTCGCCGAGATGCCAAACGCCGGGAAAGCTCCTTTGCCGAACTCTACGCCCGACAAATAGAAAACTACCTCCGCACGAACTTTCAGCTAGAAGCGGTGGAAATCTTGGAAGGCGTCTCAGCCCGTCCACTCCCTTATCGGGTGGAGGAGACGCTTATGGAAGTAGCCCTTCCTAAGTGCTTAGCGAAGGGGGAAAAGGCAGTTCTGCACCTGCGGTGGAGTTTTACGCTCAATGATGCTTTAGTGGAGGGGCGGGCTGGCTATATGCAAACCCCGCACGGTACCATTTATCAGGTGGCGCAATATTACCCTCGGCCGGTGGCTTTTACGGATGGGCGGGGCTGGGAAAAGATGCCTTACTACGGACCCAGCGAGTTTGCGGTGGAGTTTGGCGATTACGAGGTGGAGATTCGCCTCCCTCGGGGTTATGTAGTGGCCGCTACGGGGGAGCTCCAAAATCCTGAGAATGTGCTATCGGCTGAGCAGCTGAAGCGCTATCGGAACGTCTCGGCTGACCAGAGTACTTTCATCATCGCACCGGAGGATAAGCGAGAAGCCCCAGTTAAAGACACGGTGAGCTGGTTCTTTCGGGCGTCGCAGGTGCGGGACTTTGCTTGGGCCGCTGCTCCTCACTACATTTGGGAAGCGCGTCTGACATCTATTGCCGGCCGCCAAACTCCTGTTCGCATCCAGGCTTTTTATACCGAAGAGGTAGCCCCTCTCTGGAAACACCTCGCCATCGCCGCCGCCGAACATACCCTCCAATCTTACAGCCGCTTCACCTTCCCCTTCCCCTATCCCACCATGAATGTTACTTACGGTGCTGTCCATGGCATGGAATATCCCATGATCGTCTTCTGCGGCCGACAAGAGGTCAAAAATGGCCGCTACTCCGAAAGCACCCGACACGGCTTCATCTCGCTCGTGATTCATGAGGTCGGCCACAACTTCTTCCCTATGGTGGTCAACTCCGATGAGCGCCGCTGGATGTGGTTGGACGAAGGCCTAAATACCTACTTGGAAAACCTCACCAAAGCCACCTTTGAGCCCATGATTCGCGAGAAGGAAGCCCCCGCCGAGCGCCAGCGGGTGCGCGAATATTTAGCTTCCAATAATAGCCAAGCGATTTTGGCTCATCCCTTTACTATTCGGGAGATGGGGGCTAATGCTTACCTAAAGGTAGCCTTAGGACTTGAGGCGCTGCGGGAGTACATTTTGGACCCGGCGCGTATGGATACGGCTTTTCGGCGTTATGCCGAGGCTTGGGCTTTCAAGCGGCCCGAACCTTGGGACCTTTTTCGGTCTATATCTGGCAGCGTCGTCCAGGAGCTGGGCTGGTTCTGGAAAGGCTGGTTTCTGGGCCGTAAACCCATAGACATTGCCATAGACACCGTCATCATGCGGCCTGTGGAAGTTTCGCCGCAGGTGGCCCAAGTTCTCTTATCAGAAGCGCGAGAGGCAGGCTTAGCTTATGTAGCTTATCTCAAAAGTCAATCTCAGCCTAAACGTTTCTTTATTGATGGGCGGCCTGAGTTAGAAGATAATCATGTGCGGCGCAATCGTTCGGCTTATGCGGATTATCTCAGGCGGTATGCGGAGGAGGCGGCTGAGGCTGAGAAGGCCTTACAGGTGTATTTGGCGAAGGCCCCCGCAAAGCAGATATACGAGACGAGGGTTTCGTTTCGGAATATTGGGGGGATGGTGTGGCCGTTGTGGGTGAAGGTGGTTACGACGGATGGGGCGATGTTTTTATGGCGGTTTCCGGCGGAGAGCTGGGCAAAAAGTCCCGAAGTCGTAGTCAAGGTCTTTTATACTGCCGAGCCTGTGAAAGAAGTGGTTTTAGACCCGTGGAATCTCTCTCTGGATAGTAATCCTCGTAATCATGGCTATTCCGTCTCGCGAGCGGCTCCGTGAGCGGCTTGGGGAGCTTTTGCGGCGGGTGCAGGCGCTGCGGGAGCAGGTCGATCGGTTACAGCATGAGAAAAAAGTCTTACTTTTGACTTGGCAGGAGCGCTGGAGGGAAGTGCAGGGGGAAGTAGGAGCGCTTCGTGCTTATGTAGATCAGGTTCTATCGTATGACGGAAAGGCCTCACGAGTGGGTCGTTCTGGGCCGTACCATCGTCGTCCAGGGCGATCCCGAAACCATAGCCCGAGTTGAAGATGCCCTCCATCACTTAGCGCAGAAGGTGGAGGCCCTTCGCCGTGTGCATCCTCATCAAGATGAGCTCACTCTCTTTCTGATGG
>Ga0308391_1000589_pt1 | contig 15843 bp, 15 predicted proteins | sample Hotspr20Samplet1_FD_202363 | JGI IMG/M metagenome (GOLD analysis project Ga0308391, IMG submission 202363) | Hot spring phototrophic mat microbial communities from Octopus Spring, Yellowstone National Park, Wyoming, United States - 20050623_t1 ... | reverse complement strand
GCCGCCTTCCGTGACGTACACCACCCGGAGGATCTCCTCGATGGTGGTGACGCCCTCCAGGACCTTGCGGATCCCGTCGTCCCGCATGGTGCGGAAGCCTTCCGCCCGCGCGGCCTCCCGGATCTCGTTGGCCGGGGCCCGCCGCACCACCAGCTCCCGGACGCGGTCGGTCACCACCAGGAGCTCGTACACCCCCGTGCGGCCCTTGTAGCCCGTCTGGCGGCAGTGGTCGCACCCCGCGCCCCGGTACAGCACCAGGTCTTCCTCCTCCGCGAGTTCTTCCGACAGCCTGCGCAGGGCGTCCTTGGGCGGTCGGTAGGCCTCCTTGCACTTGGGGCAGATGCAGCGGGCGAGCCGCTGGGCCAGGACGCCGATGACGGAGGAGCTGATGAGGAAGGGCTCGATGCCCATGTCCACCAGGCGGGTGAAGGCGCTGGGGGCGTCGTTGGTGTGGAGGGTGCTCAGGACCAGGTGGCCCGTGAGGGCCGCCTGCACTGCGATCTCCGCGGTCTCCCGGTCCCGGATCTCCCCCACCATGATCACGTCGGGGTCCTGCCGGAGGATGCTGCGCAGGCCCGTGGCGAAGGTCAGCCCCGCCTTGGGGTTCACCTGGACCTGGTTGATGCGGGGCAGCTGGTACTCCACGGGGTCTTCCACCGTGATGATGTTCTTGTCCAGGGTGTTGATCTTGCTCAGGGTCGCGTACAGGGTGGTGGTCTTCCCGCTCCCCGTGGGCCCCGTGACCAGGATCATCCCGTAGGGTTTGCTCGCCAGCTCCTCCCACTTGGCCTGCACGTCGCTGGCCATGCCCAGCCGGTTGAGGCTGATGAGGGCGTTGGACTGGTCCAGGATCCGCAGGACCACCTTCTCCCCGAACATGGTGGGGAGGGTGGAGACCCGGAGGTCGATGTCACGGCCGTCCACCCTGCGGTGGATGCGTCCGTCCTGGGGCCGGCGCCGCTCCGCGATGTCCAGGTTGGCCACGATCTTGATGCGGGATACGAGAGCCGCCTTGAGGTTCTTCGGGGGCGACATCACGTCGTGCAGCACCCCGTCGATGCGGTAGCGCACGTGCAGGCCGTTGCGGTGTGGCTCGATGTGGACGTCGCTGGCCCCCTCCCGGATGGCCTGGTCCAGGATCACGTTCACCAGCTTCACCACAGGGGCCTCGTCCACCATCTCCCGGAGGCGGTCGACGCTGACCTCCTCCTCCCCCGGCTCCCCCTCCTCCACCTCCACCGCCTTCTCCAGCGCAGACTCCACGTTGTAGTGCCGGTTGATCGCCCGCACCACGTCCTCTTCCGTGGCCACCCGGACGTCCAGCTCCATGCCCGTGACCATCCGCACGCTGTCCAGCCCCAGGAGGTCCACAGGGTCCACTACCGCCACCACGAGGCGCCCACCTTCCCTCGCGTACCCGAACAGCTTGTGGCGCACCGCGATATGCTGCGGCACCAGCCGCACCGCCTCCAGGTCCACCTGCACCCCCGACAGGCTTACAAAGGGACAGCCCCACCTCACCCCGACCGCCTTCGCAAGGTCCTCCTCATTGATCACCCCTGCCCGGACCAGGACGCGCCCAACCGGCTCCCCGGTGCGAGCGTTGACCTCCTCCGCGTGCCGCACCTGCTCCTCGTTCACCAGGCCCATCTTCAGCAGCACCGCGCCGATGGGGTCCCGCACCCCGCCCCGCGCTGCCTCCCCAGCCTGCTTCCGGACAGCACTGGCCTGCACCGGAACGGAGGGGCTTGCCCCGGGATCCGTGGAATGCCCGGGATTGGCTCCGGGGTCGTCCTTCGCTTTCACCACCGTGCTCACGGCGGCCGGAGCCGCGCCTGCCACGGCCGTCACAGGGGGAAGAGCCCCAGCCTGGGACGGAGGGCCACCACCACGCCCCGGTGGCTCATCGCCCGCTTCCTTTTCCAGCTCCGTGGCCGTCCTGACCGCGGCTTCTGCCTCCTCCCGCTGCCCCGCACGCTCGTAAACCTCCCCCAGGGCCAGAAGCACCACCACGGCCTCCTTGAGCATCCCCGCTGACCGGTACAGCTCCGCCAGGTCCTCGTAGTGGCACGGCTCCTCAGGGTCCAGCTCGATCAGCTTCTTGTACTCCGCCACCGCCTCCTGGACCGCCCCGCGCGCCGCCAGCGACACCGCCCGGTGGTACCTCCACGCCTTCTCCAGCGTGAGGTTGCCTTCAGGCACCTCAAGCGTCACCTTGTACTGCCTGAGCTCCTCCAGCTTCATCGCCGCCTACGGCGCCTCGTGGCGGATGCCGCCCTCCGGAGACACCACTACCTCGGCCGACCCTGCTCCGTTGCGGACCCGCACCCTGTACCCGTCCTCCGACACGGGCCTCCCGAACCCTGTGAACTCCACCACCACGTCCTGCTCCGCCGACACACCCTCAGGCATAGACGCCTCGTGCCTGAACCCTCCCCCGTCACGCTCCACCAGGTACCCCCCGCTGCCCCCGGTGAAGCTGGCCCTGTAGGGGACCCTCTCAGCCTTCGCACGCTCCTGTGCCTCCCTCAGGCTCGACGCTACCTGCGCCGCCGCGTACCGCAGCGCCTGGTGGGTGCGGAACTGTTGCCAGGAGGGGTAAGCGAGGGCCAGCAGAACCGCAAGGACCAGCAGCACCACGATGAGCTCCACCAGGCTCATGCCGGACCTGCGCGTCACCGCAGTGCACCCTCCCGCCACTCCGGCCTCGACCCCGCAAGGCCGGCGGACCTCAGCATGGGCAGGGTCGTCGTCGGAAAGAAGGGAGGAGAAAACCCGCGGCCCATCCGGCGGTCGTACACGAATTCGCGGCCGTAGCCGGTCTGGCACTGCCCCGTCGCAGCGCTGAACGTCCCGAACGGGCCGTAGTACTCCTCGACTAGCCCCCCCAGAAGCCGCACCGTGCCCCGGCAGGGGATGGAGTCGTGCGCCTCGACACGCACCGAGCTGTTGTAGCCGTCCTCCACCCCAGGCTGCCCCGCCATGAACACCCCGTGCAGCACCAGGTCCGCCGGCGCGTTCCGGGAAATCACGATGTCCCTGCCCGGCGAGTACACCCCAAGCAGGTTCTGCGGGTTCGACCCGGGGTCGTATGGGTCCGGCGGCCTCTCGTACCGGATGTGGCCGGAGATGTAGACGGTGCCGCTTGCCACCACCGTCACCTGCTCCTTCTCCTCCAGCGTGCCGCTCAGCCCGTCGGTGCTGTTCGGCCTGCCAATGTCCCCCTCCACGTAGATCACCCCGTTCGGCACCCCCTGCAGGGTCACCGTCCGCGGTCCCGCCGACGTGCCCCCGTCAGGACACCCAAGCCCGGAGCCGGACTCCCGCCCGGGCCAGTTCGTGTCCTGCACCGTCGTCGTGTTCCTCGCCCGGTCCACCGTCACCGTCACCGTGCGGTTCCCCATCCGGAACGTGTAGACCGCCAGGTTCCCGTCCGGGGACACGCCGAACGTCAGGCTTGTGAGGTCCCCCTGCACGTAGATGCCCCCGAGCATCCTGTCCCCGTCCTCGGTGATGCAGTCCCCGTCGGAGTCCGCCGCTGGAACGTAGATCCCTGCAGGTACCGAGCTAGAGCTGTCCCGCAGTTCCGGGACCGCCCTTCGCACCTGTAAGTTCGTGACCGGCGAAGTGTCGGCCGGGTCGCGGCCGACGCTGATCCCCTTCTGGTTGAAGGAGTTCGGAGGCACCACAATCGGGTCGATCTGCGGGGTGCTTGGGTCCGCGTCGAACCCCCTCGTGAACTGAGCCGCCGGGTTGTCGTGGTCGTCCGACACGTCCTCGGGCGTGCAGTCGGGGAGGACCGGCGCGTCGATCCGCCTCCCCCGCCGGTCCACATTCTCGTCCGCCTGCAGCCGCACCGGGCTGCCCCCGTTGTTGAACCACGCGTACAGGGACGTGCTCGTCAGTCTCGTCGCCACGATCCGCCCCGGGTCGCAGGGGCCCCCGACGTCCGGAGTGCCGAACTTCGGAAAGTACGCGAACCTGAACTCCCCGTTCGTGTGGACCGGGCCGTCGAAGCTCGTCCTGCTCGTGAACCAGATCGCCCCTCCCTGCGGGGTTGTGTGTACGTGCGTGAACAGGGCCCACTGCGCAAAGCTCGAGCTGCCCAGGACCAGCCTGAAGGAGCCCCGCAGCACCACCCTCCTCCGGAACTGCGGGTCCACATGGCCGTCCGACACGATCCGGTAGTCCAGCGGCACCTCGTACTGCAGCGGGCCCGTCCTGTGCACGTAGCATGCCCCGCCGCCCGCACAGGACCCATGGCGCTCCAGGCGCCTCGACAACACCACTACCGCCCGGTAAGACCCCTCACCCAGGGCGTTGGCCGGGACGGGCCCAAGCCCCATCACGTCCTCCGGAGGGTCCCCGCTCCCCCTTGCAAGGAACTCCAGCTTCAGCCTGCGGGACGCAAGCGCCCAGTTCACCCGCAGCGCCACCCACCCGTCCGCCGCGGTCGCGCCCACCGCAGGCTGGATCCGGCCTCCGTCAACAACCACGTGGTTCAGCCACGCCAGCGGCGCCTGCGCCGCTGCGTTGCCCCCCGCATACCACCCAAGCACCACCCCGGGTGTCACCGACCCTTCCAGCACCGCTGCGTCCTGGGGGTCCGCATTCACCAGCGCCATCAGCGCGGCGCGGGCCGCCCACGCTCCACCCTCCGCGATGTTCAGGCTCTGAGCTGCCCTGTACCGCACCGTGCTCAGGTGCTGCTCCTGCCCGCTCAGATGCAGCACCAGGCCTCCGAGCAGCGACAGCACCAGGATCACCACCAGGACGGCCAGCAGCGCCATCCCGCTTTCTTCCCTCAGCCTCCGCATCTCAATCCCCTTCCTACCGTGCACGCAGCGCTACGTCCCCCGCAAAGGTCCGGCGGACTCCGTCCAGCTCCGTCGTCACCACCACCCGCACCCGCGAGATCCGGTCCGCCGAAACCGGGTCTGTGCCCAGAGAGACCCCCGAGGCGTCGAAGTACTCGAAGCCCAGCCAGACCACCCCGTGCGCCAGCGGGCCCCCGGGCCCCCCGACAGGGCAGTCCAGGGCATCAGGGTTCAGGCTCTGACTCCTCATCGCCACCCGCCCCGCAGGGTCGAACCAGAAGCTCACACTGTACGGGCTCCGCTGCGAAAACGGCGTTTCCCGCGGCACCCGCACGGTCACACACGTCGACCGTGCCACATTCACCCGGCTGCCCCACCTCGCCTCGTCCACCACGTTGTCCAGCCCCGCCCTCACCTGCGCCTGCGACAGCAAAAACGCGTTGGCCCTCCTCGCAGTCCCCGACGCCCACGACACCATCCCGTACACCCCCGCCGTCACCACCCCCAGCAGAACCAGCGCCAGGAGCAGCTCGACCAGGGTCGCACCCGATGTCCCGCGCACCGGCTTCATCGGTCGTCCAGAACCGTCGAAAGCCTCACCAGGGGTTCTCCGTCAGGCGCACCGCTCCTCCACACCGTCACCGTCACCGTGACCAGGCTCAGCACCTCGTCCCGGTCCATCCCCACCGCCACGTCGAACGCGTAGGGGGTCGGGTTCGTGACCCCCTCGTAGGGTTCCGGCAGAGGCACAGCTGTCCTCGGAAGCGGCGTCCAGCTCACCTCCCACACGGGATTGGCGCTCGCCCGGATCTGCTCCATCACCTGCATCGCCACAGTGGTCGCAGCTGCCCGTTCGTTCGACCGCGACGCCAGCCGGATCGCCACCGTGATCGTGTGGAGCAGGAAAACGCAGACGAAGGCGAACAGGGAGACGGCCACCAGCAGCTCCACCAGGGTGAACCCACCCTGGCTCCGCCCCTCCCCGCACGCTCTCCCACACATGGCCTTTACAGTATAGCACCTGACGGATGGCGCATTGACAGCCCGCTCCGCACCTGGTACCATCCGGTCCGCCGACCCTCCCAGCGGGGGACAGGTTTTCGCGAGGAGGTGGGACCCAGGAACGAGCACAGAAAACTGCCGCCCCAAAAACCACGGAAGGAGGCGTGAAACCAGATGCTGGAACTCATCCTGAAGGCCAAGAGGAACGAGAGGGGCTTCACCCTCATCGAGCTGATCATGGTCCTAGTCATCCTGAGCATCCTGCTCGCCCTGGCCCTGCCCCAGTACCTGGCCACCAGGCGGAAGGCCTACCTGGCCGAGGCGGACCAGAACCTGCAGGAGATGCGGACCCAGGCGTGGACCTTCTACCTCGAGAGGAACACGTTCGCCGGCGTGGCCACGGCCATCAACCCGCCCGCCGCGTCCCCCAACTGGGAGTACTCGTGGGGCACCTGCAACGCCACCAGCTGCCAGATGACCGCCACCGGGCAGGGGCCCGTAGCCGGGGCCACCGTCACCGTCACCCTCAACAACACCGGACAGGCAACGGTCACCTCCAGCGGCTTCTAGCACGCCACGCATCCAAGGAGGGGGCCGCCCTCGTCCTGGCGGCCCCCCCTGCTCCCACCCCCCCACCTCCTTGCATGCTGTTCTGCCATATTGCTATACTCCCTGCCAGGGAGGTGCACGGTCGCAATGCGGCCAGAAGATGCCATCGCCATGTCCCCCTGGAGGCTCCCCGCCCTCGGCCTGGACAACCTTACCCCAGCCTCCAGAGCCGCACTGGCAAATACCCTGCTCGCTGTGTGCGGAGCAGCACTCGCCCTGTCACTGTTCGCGCCAGGCATCCCGTACGGGCTGGTCTCTTTAGCAGCAATTCTCCCGGTGGCCCTGGCCGCATGGCGCACGGCCAGGGACGCACGCGAGCATTTCTACCTCAACCCCGATCCAGGAGCGCTGCGACTGGACGAGTGGGACGTCGTCCCGGGCGTCAGAGCAGGCCCCTTCGAGCTGGGCCCACCGGGGTCGGAACTCCTCGACAAACTCCGCCTCGCCCACGCCTGCTGGTACGTCCCCGGCGCCTTCGCCTACGTCATCCGTACCGGCCCCGCATGGGTTGCAGCCTGCTTCACCACTGACTGCCAGGCACCTCCTCGGGACGGCTTCCCGGAGCTTGCTTCGCTCAAGGAACTGGTGTGGGTCGAAACCGCCTGGATCTCCCACCAGACCCCCGAAGGGGTCTGCCCCGGCATGGAAGTGGCGGAAGTCACCAGGAGGCTCGGCCCACCCTGGCAGGTCTCCCAGACCCGCCGGGGCGTCGTCAGGATGGAGTACCGGGGGCTCACCGTACATGTCTGGCGGGAACGGGTGCTCAGCCTCCGGGTGATCCCCACCGACCCGTATGAGGCGCTCAAGCCCTGGCAAACCGCCACCTGAGAAGATCTCGGTCCTCGGGGTGGACCCCGGCACCAGGACTGCCGGACTCGTGGCCGTGGACGGACGCGGCAGGGTCCTGTTCCGGAACAGGGTCGTCCTCAACGGGGACGACCCCAACCGACGGCTGGCTGCCCTCTACCGGGCTGTGGACCGCGCCCTTGCACGCAGCAAGGCCGCCATCCTCGCCATCGAGAACCCGTCCCACCCGCGCAACGCAAGGACCGCGCACCTTCTCGGCAGGGCCGTTGGCGTCTGCACCCTCGCCGCATCCCTGCGAGGACTTATCGTGCTGGAGTTCCGGCCATCCCAGCTCAAAGCAGCGGAGCGCGACCTGTCCGGGCGCTTCAGGAAGTGCAGCACCTGGAGCCCCGACGAGGTCTCGGCAGCCTGCGCAGCCATGCTGGCTCTGCGGGAACTCCACTGCGTGGTGTAGCTGCCCCTCTGCCTCCGGGTCCCGCAGCCGCCTCCTGTCTTGACAGATTGCACATTCCCAGGTAGAATCCCGCCAAGACGCTCGGGTTCAAAGGCCAGGGAAGGGAGGCTCGCCATCGTGTCCTCTCTCAGCACATCGCGGGGATTCACGCTGGTTGAGGCGCTAGTGGCACTCGCCGTCTCCGCCCTCCTTGCAGCCTCGGTGGCCGCATGGCTCGGGTCTGCAACCCGCACCACCGCAACCGTCACCGGATCATCCGAGCAGACTGGTATCCCTAGAGAACTCCAGCAGCTTTTGAGGGAAGTCTCCGGGGCCTCCAGGTTCACCAGCGCCAGCCCCACGTCGTTCACCGTCGTGACTGTGAACGCAGCAGGCGATGGGTCTCAGGAGACCTACCAGACCGTGACCTACGAAGCCCGACAGGACGGGGTCTACCGGCGTGCGGGGACCCTCTACCCCGCGAAGCTCTCCACCGCCTCGGTCACGTTCGAGTACTACCGCCTTGACGGAAGCCCCTGGCCCCCGAGCGGCAACCCGGCAGAAATTGCAAGGCTGGTGGTTCGTGCCGGGACCAACGAGCGCAACCGGTACGCAGCGGCATCGGTTGCAGTCGGCACCGGAGGGGGACAGGACTCGTCCCAGATTGCCCGCCAGATACCCAGCGCGCAGCAGGCCACGTCGAAGGAGGGGTGGCATATCTTCGACCTATGTCCAACCTGTGGTAACATCGTTGAGTACCGCTGCGTAATCCTCCCGGGCGGCGGAAACGGCGGGTGCAGCTTCCTTTGGGGGAACGGCTTTCGGCTCCCTCCGTGGGCCACGTGGCAATACCTCTGGCAAGGTATATGGCATACCGACGCGTCACTAGGGAACGTCTGGTACAGCTGCAAGAATCAGCAGGGAGCGTGGGCCGCTCAAGCCTGGGACCGGCACCCAAGGCAGTACCTCGCAGGCTACTTTATGCAAATCATCTGGGACTTCGGTGTCGCAAACTGCGGGTGGGCGAACTGGTGAGGCCCAGAACCGCCAAATCTCACGCCACGTCCCAGTGCGGCCTGACCCTCATCGAGGTGCTGGCTGCAGCCGCTGTCGTGGCCCTCGTCGCCGCAGGCGCCGCACCCATGGTCGTCAGGGTCTCTTCAGTCACCAGGTCCTCCGGGGACTTCACCCGCCACATCTCCGACATCGGGGCCTACGCCAACCAGCTCTCCGTACGGTCCGCAACAGGCCCCAGCTGCTCCAGCCCCCCTGCGGGCACCACCTGCTCCACCGCAGCCAGCGGGGTCACCCTCGACCGCTCTCCCTGGTCCGCGCGGCTCGTCACCAACTCCTCCTGCCAGGGCCGATGCTCCATGCCCACCAGCAGGCTCACCGCAGACGTCTACGAGATCACCAGCACAGCCGCCCCCGTCCCCGCCCTGCGGGTGGCAGCCCCGAACTCGCCCTGAAAGATTGACAGATTGCGTCCTGCGGTATAGAATTTCCGGAGAACCGCCGGTTGGTGATTACGGTGGGCCCGGGGGGTAGCTCTTGAGAAGCGCCGCTGCATTTTACACAGAAAGGCTGCAGCCTCACGGCTTCACCCTCGTCGAGGTGGTACTCGCAGCTTCACTGGCGGCTGCCGTCGCTGCAGGCGCAGTCACCCTGCTCCGCGGTGCGCTCTCCGCACAAAACAGGCACACAGCCTCCACCGCCCCGCAGGCCCCTCAAGCCTCCAACGTCCTCCGCGAAGTCTCCGGGGCAGTCCCGCTCTCCGTCTCCGGAACCTCCGCAACCCTGTGGGTCCCCGGCCCGCACGGATCCGGAGGCGCCATCGTCACGTACAGCTTCGGCCAGGGCAGCCTCCGCAGGGCACAGGGGCCCACGGGCCCCCAGGACCGCCTCCCCTGGCAGGAAGGCGGCAGGTTCGAAGCGTATAACCTCGAAGGAATGCCAGCGCATCCGTCCGTCGCGCCGCGGCGCGTAACACTCAGGACCGCCGAGGGCCACGCCCTGGCCTCCCTCGTCCACCCCGGCCTCACCCACGTCGCCACGGCTTCCGTCCGGAGGACCATCCCGTAATGAGAGCCATCCTCCGGTCCCAGAACGGGTTCGCCCTGCTGATCGCCATCGGGGTGCTCACCGCCACCACGCTCGTGATCCTGGGCATGATGGAGGTCGCCGCATCCCTCGCACAGGCGTCCCGGCGCCACGGCATCCGCGTCCAGCTCATGCTCACCGCCACCTCCATGGGGCGGTTCCACCACAACTGGATGACCGCCATCCTCAAAGACAGCATCCCCCAGAACATCCTCGACCAGGGGTGCAGGCAGCAGACCCCCGACGGCTGGGACTGCGCCGTGCCCGGATACGACACGAGCCGCACCAGCGGGATCCGCAAGGACCTGCTGCCCCCTCTGGTCAACCAGAGCCGCTACGGCTGGGGCGGCGCCCTGAGCTCTCTCGTGTCCGCACTGAGAAATGTGATGCCTCCCGCCATCGAGAACGACCCCTACACGGTGCCATTCCAGGTCTACGGGTTCGGAGGCGCGGAGTTCGGCGGCATCTTCGATGCCCCCATCAGGTCCAGGTGGAGGACTTACTCCCACATCCGGGCTGCAAACTACAGGGCGTGGGAGTGGACCCCGGGAGACCCAAACCGGCCTGCAGAGGCCAGGATCTACTTCGACCTCGCGGTGCACTCCTGGGCAAGGGCCGAGACGGGCAACGCACGTGAACAGAACATCCTCTGGCAGGTCACTCTCCTGTCGGAAGACTCGGTGATCTACCTCAAGTACCCGCACTGCGAGAGGTCGAATGACTTCGACCTGGACTCAGTATGTTCCTACCCGGAGTACGTCTCCATCACCATCACGCCGCCGGTGCTGATCACCGACGACCCCGGGGTGGTGAAGGACCCGTGGGCAGTGAGGTGACTTCCAGGCAGCGCGGCCTCACCGTCGTCGAGGTGCTTCTGGCCGTCACCCTCATCGCCATCCTCGCCGGAGCTTCCGTCATCTCCTCCGCCAGGGCAGCCTCCGCCGCCAGGGCAAGGGCCGCCGCCGAACACGTGGCAGCCCTCCTGCAGGGCGCCTTCGACCTGGCAGCCTCGGAGAACACCCAGGCCAGGGTGCGGTTCACCAGAGGGTCGTGGCCGCCCACCGCCGAGGTCCTGAGAGGCAGCTACTGGGTGGACGTCACCTCCGAGCTCAGCGCGGTCCGCAACGCGGCAGCACCTGCAGGCCCCGTCACCGTCTCCTCCACCACATACCCGTCCGATACGTACACGGTGCAGAGGGACCCCTCGGCACCGGTCATGGTAGCCACCGAAGGGGAGGTGATCGTCGCTTCTGCTCACGGGATGACCGCTCGCGTGGTGACAACCAGGCTTGGAAGAGCATGCGTGGAGGTGTGCAGATGAGCAAGCAAGGGATCGTGCTGGCATGCGCAGCAGTCCTCGCCCTCGCTGCCTGCGGCGGGTCGGGAACCGGTCCGGGTGGGGGAGGCGCCCCAGCCCCCCTGTACGGCAGGGTCACGAAAATCAGCGGCACCCCCGTGGGCGGTGCCGTCATCACCCTCCAGGAAACAGGGGAGCAGGTTGCGGCAGGCTCCGACGGGAGGTTCCGGATGGAGACCTCCTTCAGAGGGCTGGGTACCATCACCGTGTCCTCCCCGGGGTACGCCACTCTGAGGACTAAGATCCAGGTGGGCGACGGCCAGGAGAAGCTGCTGTGGCTGGTGAGGCCGTCGGAGTACGACCGCGACCTCGCGTGCAAGATGCGCTTTGCGGCCCCGCCGGGCCGGTGGCCTGATTGCTCATCGAGGGACCCGATGGCTGGGCCATCGTGGATCGGCCCCACCATCGTCTACACCGTAGACCGTTCGCCTCCGTGGTCCAGCAGGCTCGATCCCTTCCTGAAGCAGGCCGAGTGGTACTGGCACATGGTGACGGCGGGCTCCTACCAGCTCGTGGAAGGTGTTGCGGACAGGTACATCCGCGTCAAGGCGTCGAACGACCCCTGCAACCTCGGCGTTCTCGGCTGCGCTTACTTCACCTCGTACGGCTCCGCGGTCGAGCTGCGGCCGGACGTCGGCCTCGCCACCGTGGTGCACGAGATGCTGCACGCGCTGGACTTCTGGGGACATGGCGACAGGCCTGGAGGGATCCTGTACTTTGGCGCCACCTACCCGGGCCTGGACGTCGAGGCGGCGATATTCTGCACGATCTACGCCCATCCATCTAACACCAGATTCTCGCAAATCGCCCCTCCCGATCCCCCGAGGTGCCATCCGTAGCCTTCGATCCTGTGGCTTTGGCCCGGCTTACTCCGGGCTCGCGGACCCCGTGTCCTGCCCTCCCCCCGAGAGCACCTCTATGGCAAGCCTGTCCAGTTCCTTCGCCAGCTTCTGATCCAGCCTTCCCCCTGCTGCATGCGCGGCCATCGACAGCCGGGCCAGCTCGCAATGCCGCGCGTTGCCCGAGTCGTAGCGAGGAGGCCGCAGGAGGTCCAGGAGGCCCCTGCCACTTACATGCCTCTTTGGGCTCCATGCCACGATCAGCTCCACACATGCGCTGCTGTTCAGGATCGCGCACAGGTAGTGCGCCTCGTCTTCTGTGTCCGTGGCTACGAAGAACAGCTTGTGGTCGGGGACCACGGGCTTTCCCGCAACGGCGGCCCCGAGCGGGCCTCCTGCAGGCGGCAACGTGCCCACGACCGCTGCAATTGCCCTGCCCGCGATCTCCCGGAGCACGACTTTCGGCGACTGGAACGTGTAAGGTCCGCAGTCCCAGAGGCTCCAGTACGGCGCTTTTCTCTTGCTGTGGTATCTCCGATAGCTCGAACGGAGTTGAAGCTCTGTCCTGTAGTGCCTGAGGTACTCCCAAGCATACGGACAGGCCCGCAGTTCTTCCTCGCTGATTCCCACACTGCCCCTCTGGGGCACGAGTATGGCCAGCTGGGGCCCGGTCACGCAAAACGGCTTCACATCGCGGCCTCGCAGCAGCGGGTACAGCCACTCGCGCTCGATCCGGAACGGCCTCCCGCCGTTGTAAGGCCTGACAGCGTTCTTCCCGGCCCCGGCCACCTGAGACACCAGGGGTGAATCACCGCCAGTCTCCAGCCTCAGCCAGAACACTCCGTTGAGGTCGGTGCACACGCCTCTTCTTACTTGATATGCGGGATGGCGCTTCTGCGCGGCAGCCAGCAAACGTCCGAGCGCTGCGAGCTGCCCGGGCTTCGCCGTCACCCAGCCCCCCCTGATCTCCGAGGTCCCGGCGATCCAGGAGGACGGAGCAGCCTCTAACTCATCCACTTCCAGCTGTGTCCTGATCTCGTGCCAGCTGGCTGCATTTCCAGGAGCCCGCGATTCAGGCATTACCTTTCTTTCTTCCACCGGACGCTCATCCATGGGACCGGGAAAGTGGTTCTGCGACCGTTCTCGATGACCACCAGGACGGGTTCGTTCCTGCCCCCGAATGGCTTCACCTCCGTCAGGTCCCAGCATCTCACGACGCGGAACGGCCGCTCACCGTCCGCCTGCATCACTGCCAGCTTTCGCAGCCCGCTGGTAGAGGCAGTCTTGAACAGGCTCCTCGGGACCAGGTATGCCATCCTCCCATGAGGCGCAAGCCAGTGGGCGATTGCCGAGTACATCAGCACGGCACTGATGTCAAGCTCGATGCCGCCGACGTACCGTTCGTTTGAGAACAGGCCCATTTGCCGCCACGCGTCCTTCATGCGGGCCCGGTACGCCTCGGGGAGAAGGCTCCACCGGACCCATGAGGGGTTCCCCACAACCACATCGAACGCGCCGACGGCCCTCGGGGAGAAGTAGTTTGCCAGTATGGGGCACCAGACCCTGTTCCACCGCTTTGCTTCCAGCCGCCGCAGCGCATCCATGGACATGCGCCATGCACGCTGCAGCTGCCGGTGCTGCCCGGCGCTCCCCACGCGCTCACACAGAGCGCGCGGGGGTGGTGCCTTCCAGTTTCCGCGCCTCGCGGCACGTTCCAGGCCACCGAAGAACTCCCAGAGCATGGGCCCGCCGAGGCACCACTCCGGCACCACGAAGTCGAACTGCTCACCGTGTGCATCGATGCGGTACCTTGCCAGGCCCTCTCCGGACAGCATTTCGGGAAGCACCGCCGAGTCCGCAAGGTAAACCGGGACCTCGAGGTCTCCAGCCTCCCGTACCAGGTCGGGCCCCATGGCCACGAGGTAGTTACACCGGGCGGCGATCACTGCCGCGGGGTTCAGGTCCATGCCCGCGACGGAAGCGGCGATCTGCCTTGCAGCATCCGCCCGGGGGAGTGTGCTCAGCGGTCCCGACCGCAGCTTTTCTATCGCCCGGACCAGGAAGGTGCCGGAACCGCAGCAGGGGTCAAGCAATCTGAGCCCGCCACAGCCGGGCCATCCGACCTCTTCGAGCGCCAGGTCTGCGATCCACTCGGGGGTGTAGTACTCTCCGAGCGCGCGCCGCAGCTCTTCTGGAACAATGCCCTGGTAAAGCTGCCTCAGGACGTCATGCGCGAGCGGCACGTCAAACCTGTGGCTGTTCAACGCCAGCAAGAGCTGTCTCAGGGCCGCTTCCAGGCGCGGTGTCCACGAATCGAGGTACCACCCGAAGAAGTCGCCATCGAGGAAATTGCGGATCCCTGCCCGCGTGAACGCCTGCCCGGACTCCACCTGCTCGAACACGCCTTTCACGGACCGGGCAGCCAGCCCCTGCTCAATGAGCCCTTCCCTGAACACGGCCTGCGACACGTACTCCGCCGCGATGAGCTTCGCAAGGAGGGCGAAGTACGTATGCAGACACCAGACGAACTCTGCCAAATCGCCTCGAGGGACCGCGCACCCGCACCGCCTGGCAAGCCCGGCAGTATCTGGCAGTGCCCCACGTCGGTGTCCGGACACCTGGGAAAAAAGCTTGCGCCACTCCTCAAACAGGACCGGTGCCCTGGAGGGCCTCCCGGAGGCCCGGAACGCTTCATGCAGCGCGCCGACAGCTTCCAGGAAGAGCATCTGATGCGGTCCGAACTGCAACACCAGGCGCTCTCCGGTCAGCTGGGGCCGTGTCTGGACTCCCTGGAAGAGCGCGGAGTACAGCCTCTGGACCGTCGCGGCGTTCATGGGATGGTGTTCAGACTCCCATGTGCCGGTCTCCGAAGAGTACCGGACGAACAGAGCACTGTGTCCGTCAACTGCAACGGCCTGGTAACGATCCGGTGAGCCTCTGTCCGAAGCAACCAGGGTGTCGAGGTACCTGGCAAGATCGCGCCGGACCGCCGCCCTGCCGCCGGCGGTTGCCAGGCGTCCGCGGCCAGCAGGGCTCTTGTAATCGAGAATGGTCGTGCCCCAAATCACGTCAGGAACTCGCCGCGCCCCGGAGGGGCCTGAAATCGGGTCGTCGACCATCGGCCGGAGAGCAGGCTCGATGCGTCTCAGGAGCCTTTCGACAATAGGATGCACCCTGCTTCTGAACTGCGCCTCGTTCCGGCAGCCGGAGGCGTGGCGTTTGATCTCGGCGGCGACCCGTGATGCCATGCCCGCTGGGAGCGGTTGCCATCGCCGCTGCACGCTACGTCACCCCGACCAGGCGCACCACTGTGGGTTCCGTTCTGCCCCAGATTGTGCCCCGATTATACGCACCTTCGTTCGGTCTATCAAGCCTTGCTGGGGCGTACCTGCCCGCGCCCGCAGCCCCGTCGCCTCCGGCCTGAGGGCCCTCGACTGGCCTTCGGGCCCCGGAGACCCCCTCCCGGGCCCTGTTGACTTCTGCTGACGGTTTGGTATACGCTATGCGCCAGACACATACTGACGGAGGTGATGCGCTTTGCGCAAAGCAGCCCCTCGTGACCAGGCGGGGTTCTCCCTGGTCGAGCTCGTCATCGTGGTGGCCGTCATCGCGATCCTGGCCGCCATCATGATCCCCAACTTCCTGTCCCAGCGGCAGCGCGCCGCGGACGCCCGCGCCCTGGAGGCCATCGCCACAGTCCGCAAGGGGCTCGCGATGTTCTCCGCGGACAACGGCAGCTACCCCAACGCAAACACCTATGCTGCCCTGAGGACTGCCCTGGCCCCCTACGTCAACCTGCCTGCCAACACCGCAGACCTCGGGGTGTCTGCCTTCACCTACACGCCGACCGGCACTCCGCCCACCACGTACACCATCTGC
>Ga0308391_1000588_pt1 | contig 15877 bp, 10 predicted proteins | sample Hotspr20Samplet1_FD_202363 | JGI IMG/M metagenome (GOLD analysis project Ga0308391, IMG submission 202363) | Hot spring phototrophic mat microbial communities from Octopus Spring, Yellowstone National Park, Wyoming, United States - 20050623_t1 ... | reverse complement strand
CGCCCTGCCGCCCCCACTGGCTGCGCTCGCCGTCGGCGGCCTGTTGCTCGCCCAGCGCTCGGGCGACTATCGGGATCCGGCGACCGCCTACGCAGAGGGCTGGACGCCGTTGTTCAACGGCAAGGACCTTACCGGCTGGATCACGGTCCTCAGCGCGGGTGAGGGCAAGGTCCGCCGATACCTGCCGTCGGAGGCGGGCCAGCAGTCGACCTTCTTCGTCGAAGGCGGCCTGCTCAAGACCACCGGCGCGCCGAACGGCTATGTGCGCACCGAGGACGTCTACGACAACTTCGTCTTCCATGTCGAGGTGCGCTTCGCCCAGGCCGGCAACAGCGGCGTGCTAATTTACGTGCAGCGCGACGCCGTGTGGCCGAAGGGGGTGGAGTGCCAGCTCTACCAGTCGCACATGGGCCGCATCTTTCCCATCCAGGGCGCTACGCTTGACGGCGGCGAGATGATTCACGCCGCGGCGCGGCCTCCCGGCGAGTGGAACACTTACGAGGTCTACTCCGAGGAGGGTCGGGTGGCCACCGTCCTCAACGGCGTGCTCGTCGGCCTGGGCGCCAACGCCGATCCCCGCGTCGGCTACATCTGCCTCCAGTCGGAGGGCGTTCCGGCCGAGTTTCGTAACATCAAGATTAAGCGCTACACGCCGTCGCACCATCTTCGGCCGAGAAGCTGATCGGCGCCTGAACCGGGCCTGCCCGGCGCAATAGAATGGCTCTTATGGGGATTGATTCCGGCGAGTTTTATCGCATCCGCAAGCTTCCGCCCTACGTCTTCGCGGTGGTCAACGAAATGAAGGCCCGGCTGCGGGCCCAACAGCTCGATGTCGTGGATTTCGGTATGGGCAACCCCGACGGGCCGACGCCGGCTCCGATCGTCGAAAAGCTCGTCGAGGCGGCTCAGAACCCGCGGAACCATCGCTACTCGGTCTCGCGCGGCATCCCGAACCTTCGACTGGAGATCGTCAAACGCTACAAGCGCAACTACGGGGTCGAGCTCGACCCGGACAAAGAGGTGATCGTCACCATCGGAGCCAAGGACGCCCTCGCCCACCTGTTGTTTGCCGTCATCGGCCCGGGCGATGAGGTCGTCTCGCCGAATCCGGCCTATCCGATCCATCAGTACGGCGTGATCATGGCCGAGGGGCGCGCCACCATGCTCGAGATGCCGAATCCGGCGATCTTCCTCGACAACCTCGAGCATCTGTATAAGACCTCGCTTACCCCGCCGCGCATGATCCTCATCTCGTTCCCCCACAATCCCACCACCCATTGCGTCGATCTGGGCTTTTTCAAGGAGATCGTGCGGCTGGCCGCGCATTATGGCTCGATGGTGGTCCACGATTTCGCTTATGCCGATCTCTGTTTTGACGGCTACCGCGCCCCGAGCCTGCTCGAGGTGGAGGGCGCCAAGGAGGTCGGCGTCGAGATCTTCTCCATGAGCAAGAGCTATAACATGGCGGGCTGGCGCGTGGGCTTCTGCCTGGGCAATCCGAAGATGATTGCGGCTCTGGCCCGCATCAAAAGCTACCTCGACTACGGCATCTTTCAGCCGATTCAGATCGCCGCCATCATCGCTCTGCGCGATTGCGAGGAGGAGACCCGCCGAATTTGCGCCATCTATCAACGGCGCCGCGACGTGCTCGTCGCCGGGCTGTGCGCGGCCGGCTGGCCGGTCGAGCCGCCCAAGGCGACCATGTTCCTTTGGGCGCCCATCCCCCAACCGTTCCGCGAAATGGGTTCGCTTGAGTTCTCCAAGCTCCTGCTCGAGAAGGCGCTCACCGCCGTGGCGCCGGGCATCGGTTTCGGCCCGATGGGCGAGGGTTATGTCCGCTTCGCCCTGATCGAAAACGAGCACCGCACCCGGCAGGCGATGCGCTCGGTGAAGCAGTTCCTAAAGACGGCTCCCGCCCTGGCCGGACAGACCCTGTAGCCTGACGTCTTATTTCGCGTCGCGCCAGTTGTCGCCGATGCCGATATCGGCCACCAGCGGCACCTCGAGCGCATAGACCGTCTCCATTCGGGACTTCACCAACCTGGCCAGGGCTTCGCTCTCCTCGGGCGGCGCTTCAAAGACGAGCTCGTCGTGCACCTGAAGCAGCATCCGGGCGCGCAGCCGCTGCTCGGCAAGCTCCCGGTCGATGCGAATCATGGCGAGCTTGATGAGATCCGCCGCGGTGCCCTGAAGCGGCGTGTTGATGGCCGTGCGTTCGGCGAAGGCGCGCGCGTTGGGATTTGTGCTGTGGATGTCGGGGATCGGGCGTTCGCGGCCGAACAGCGTGCGCGTCAGACCGGTTTGCCGGACCTTTTCGATCGACTCCTCCACGAACCGCTTCACGGCCGGGTACCGCGCGAAATAGCTGTCGATGTAGCGGGCCGCCTCCTCCCGAGAAATTCCGAGCTGAGCAGCCAAGCCGAACGGCGTCTGCCCGTAGATGATGCCGAAATTGACCGCTTTGGCCGCCCGTCGCTGCTCGGGCGTCACCAGCACCAGCGGAACGCCGAAGACCTCGGCCGCCGTGCGCGCATGGATGTCCTCGCCGCGCCGAAAGGCCTCCACCAGCACGGGATCGCGCGAGAAGTGAGCCAGCAGCCGCAGCTCCAGTTGCGAGTAGTCGGCCACCAGAAGCTTCCAGCCGGGCTCGGGAACGAACGCCGCACGGATCTGGCGGCCGAGCTCGGTGCGGATGGGGATGTTTTGCAGGTTGGGGTTGGAAGAGGAGAGCCGCCCGGTCGTGGCGCCGGCCTGGTTGAAGGTCGTATGAAGGCGGCCGGTGGAAGGATGAATGAGGGTGGGCAGCGCATCGACGTAGGTGCCTTTGAGCTTGACCAGTTGGCGGTAGTCGAGGACCAATCGGGCGATCTCATGGTCGGCGGCCAGCGCCTCGAGCACGTCGGCCGCCGTCGAGAAGACCTTTTTTTTGCCGTAGCGAGTGGGTGCGGGCAGCTTAAGCTCCTCAAACAGAATCTGGGCCAACTGTTGCGGCGAGTTGATGTTGAACGGCTTGCCCGCCAACTGGTGGATGCGCGCCGCCAGCCGCTCGCTCTCGGCCTCTAAATGTTCGCTCAGCCGCGCCAGCGCCTCCGGCTCGATCCGAATCCCGGCCTGCTCCATGCGAGCCAGCACCGGCGCCAGCGGCAGATCGATTTCTTCGTAGATGCGCCGCAGGCCCCGGGCATCCACCTCGGCCGCCAGCCGGTCGCTCAGCCGGAGAGCGTGATCGGCCCAGGCCTCGACCGCTCCGTCCGGTCGCCGGCCGAGACGGCGCTCCACCAGCGCCTCGGGCGCCGCGCTCGCCGGATCGGCCTCGAGCAGGAAGGCGTAAAGCGTCGGATCGTCTCGGAAGCCGGCGGGCCGGATTCCCAGACGCCACAGCTTCAACAGCGTGGCCTTGACGTCGAAGGCGGCTTTGGCTCGGGCGTGGTCCTCAAGCAGCGGGCGCAGCAGCTCGAGATGCTCCTGGCCCACGGCACGCGCCCGCCCGGGCTCGGTCGCCACGGCGACCAGCGGCTCCGACAGGCCGCCCCCGTCCGCAAGTTGCACGGCGACGCCCAACCGCGAGGCGGCGCTCGCTGCGTTCAGGTACTGCCGGATCGCCTCCGGCTCCTCCAGCCGCGCATAGTCCACGGCAACCGGCCCGGCATCCGGGGCGGGCGCGAGGTCTCGGAGCAGGCTGAAAAACTCCAGGCGCCGGAACAGCTCCTCGAGCGCCGCCCGGTCCGGCTCCCGGGCTTGGAGTTGGGCCAGATCCAGCGCAACCGGCGCCGAGCTGTCGATCGTCGCCAGTTGTTTGCTCAGCAAAATCTGCTCGCGATTATTGAGCAGGCTCTCGCGGTAGGTTTTTCGCGTCACCTCCGCGGCCCGCTCGAGCGCCGCCTCGACCGAACCGAACTGCTGGATCAAGCTAAGCGCTCCCTTTTCGCCGATTCCCGGGGCACCGGGAATGTTATCGATGGCGTCCCCCTTGAGCGCCAACAGATCGGGGATCCGGGACGGGGCGACCCCCATGAACTCGACCGTCTTAGCGGCGTCGTACCAGCCGTCCTCTTTGGCCGGGTTGAGCATGGCGATATTGTCGCCGACCAGTTGGAGCATGTCCTTGTCGCTTGAGACGATCACCACGTAAAGGCCCGCCGCCTCCGCCTTGCGGGCCAGCGAGCCGATCAGGTCGTCGGCCTCGTAACCCGGCAATTCGATGATCGGGATGCGCATGGCCTCAAGCAGGCGGCGCACCCAGGGAAGTTGCTCGGCCAAATCGGGCGGCGGCTCCGGTCGGTTGGCTTTGTATTCGGCGAACTGCTGCTCGCGGAAGGTCGGCTCGGCGCTTTCGGAGACGGCGGCGATGTAGTCCGGCCGGTAGTTGGCGATTAACTTCCGCAGCATATTGGTGAAGATATACACGGCTTCCGTCGATAGGCCGTCTTTGGTGCGCATGGGTGGGGCGCCGCTGCGTGCGCGGGCGTGATAGGCGCGGAAGATAAAGCCAAACGTGTCAATGAGGAACAGGGCAGGCCGCCGCATGCCCCCCATGATAGCGCCGCCGGTCGCCTCTGGCGCGCCTGGGCCACGCCGAAGGCGGCAAACTGTTGCGGATTCGCCACAGCCAGTCCGTGCATTTGCTTATAAATCAACAACTTGAATAACGGTATTCGGCGTGCTAGCACTCAGGCGTACTTGGTACTAGAGGATCACCGACGTGCTCTTTGAGACCACCCTCGCTCGCGCGGTTTCCACGGCCGGAGTGGGCCTGCATCATGGCGTGCCGGTCCGCATGGAGCTTTTGCCCGCGCCGGCGGGTACCGGTATCGTCTTCGTGCGGAGCGACCTCGAGGATTTCGAAGTTCCGGCCAGTTGGGAACATGTGGCGCGGGTGAGCTACGCCACCAGCCTGATGCGCCAAGGCGTGCTGATCTCCACCACGGAGCACCTCTTGAGTGTGCTGGTCAGTATGGGCGTCGACAACGCCTATGTACGCCTGGACAATCTCGAAGTGCCGATTTTGGACGGCAGCGGTTTGCCCTTCATCGAGCTGCTCAAGGCCGCGGGCTTGCGCCGCTTGCGGCGCCGGCGCCGCTATTTGCGCATCCGCCGCCCGGTAACCGTCGAGGCCGCGGGCAAGCGGGTTTCGATTCTGCCGGCGGACCGGTTTCTGTTGAGCTGCGACGTCTTCTTCGACCATCCCCTGGTGGGGCGGCAACGGCTGGAGCTGGAGGTAACGCCGGACACCTATGCGCGGGAGATTGCGCCGGCGCGCACCTTCGGTTTCGCCTACGAGTTGGATAAGATGCGCGACATGGGGCTCATTCGCGGGGCGAGCCTGGCCAACGCGGTCTGCTTTGACGCCTCAGGGGTAATGAACCCTGGGGGCTTACGATTCCCGGATGAGTGCTGCCGTCACAAGGCGCTCGATCTTATCGGCGATCTGGCGTTGTTGGGTCGCCCGCTGCTGGGGCACGTCGTAGCCGAGCGCGCCGGACACGCCATGCACTTCGCGCTGGTCTCGCGAATCGTCTCCGACCCGTCGCTTTACGAAGTGGTCACCTGGGACGCCGTCGAGCCGGAGCCGCTCGCGGCCGGCGCGCGCTAGCCTGAGGCGAAGCCCGGCCTGACATTCCGTCGCGTCCCGGTGCGGGCCTGTGCCGTTGCCTGCCGACTCGCCGGAGCCCTTCTGCTACGCTTTGCCTGTGACGCTCAAAAGACTGCGGCGCCTTCTGCCCACCGCGCTCACCCTTCTGCGCCTGGCGCTCACACCTGCCGTTGTGCTCGCGGTGCTGGCCGAGCAAGACCGGGCGGCGCTGGCCGCATTTCTGACTGCCGGCTTGAGCGACGCCATCGACGGGGCGCTGGCGCGCCGCTGGGGCGCGGTGACTCGGTTCGGCGCCCTGCTTGATCCGGTCACCGACAAGATTCTCCTCGTGGCGACCTATCTGGCGCTTGCCGTGCGCGGCGTGGCGCCGCGGTGGCTGGTGGCGCTGGTGATCGTCCGCGACCTCCTCATCCTGCTGGTCGCGGGCCTGCTCCTTGCCGTCAAGCGGGCCGACGAGCTCCGGCCCTCGGTCTGGGGAAAGGCCGCCACGAGCATTCACGTCGTCACCGTGACCACGCTGCTGGTCATGAAAGCGACCGACTGGGGCTGGGTGGGTGCGCCTGCCGCCGCGCTACTGCCTCTGGCCGGGGCGGCCACCGTTTGGAGCGGTTGCCATTATGGATGGCTCGCAGCGCGCCGGCTCAAAACGGAGGGGACGATTGACGAGGCGGCGCTCCGGGAGTAGTCTGAGTAATGAGAGGCCGATGACCCGGTATTGCCCGTCGCGCACCTATCTGGTGGGCGCTGCCGTCGCCACCCTGATGGCTCTATTCTCCGGCTGGTACGCCACCCACTGGGGACCGGCCGCAGTCCCTGCCGGGCTGTTTCTCGTAAGCGCCGCCTTGCTTGCCTGGTTAGCGACGCGGCCCGCCATCGAACTGGGCGAGGAGTATCTCCGCATCGGAGAGCAGCGGATTCACTGGTTGGATATCCGCCGCGTGGACCGCACGGGCTGGGCTTCGCCGTTGGTGGTGAACCTCACGCTCGCCGACGACACCCGAATCGTGCTGATCTATCCCGGCGACCTGGATGCGGCCAACAGTCTGCTGCGGAATTTGCGGCGCCACGCGACGGAAGCGCTCATCGATGGCATTCCCTACAAGCAGTTTTGGGGTGAGGCGCTGCCGCCGGGGCGGGAGCGCCGCCGCCTGCCTTCTCCCCGCTACCGCCTGCTGCGCGAAGAGGACGAGGCCGAAGTGGAGCGCCTCTACCATCTGCTGAAGACCGTGGGCCATCTGGATTCGGCAGGCTCCGGCGAGGAGAAGAAATAACGGGTGTCGCCGCCTCATCGGGCGCACCTTGACACCGCCCCGGTCGGCTTCCTTCCGCGGAGGGTTTTCTCCGCCGGCTTACCCGCCCAGCCATGAAGGAGACCCTCGAGACTCTCTGGCCCTACCTGAAGCGGTATCGGCGCAACCTCGCCCTGGGCGGCGGCGCTTTGCTGGCGCGGAACTTCGCCGGCGCCGGGCTTCCGCTCGTCATCCGCGAGGCGGTCGACTCGCTCACCCACCAGTTCAGCCTCCACCTGGCGCTGTGGTTGACCGCGGCGCTCGTCGGGCTGACCGCCGTCAAAGGCGTCTTCCATTACGCGATGCGGGTGCTGTTGATCGGCGTCTCGCGCGACGTCGAGTACGACCTGCGCAACGATCTATTTGCCAGCCTGGTGCGCCAGTCCTCGGACTTCTACTCCCGCTTTCGGACGGGAGACATCATGGCGCGAGCCACCAACGACTTGAACGCCGTGCGGACCCTTGTCGGTCCGGGCGTCATGTACACCTCCGACACGCTCGCCACAGCCGTGCTCGCCGTGGCCATCATGCTTTGGGTCGATTGGCGCCTGACGCTCGCTGCGCTGGCTCCGGCGCCGCTTGTAACTCTCACGGTGCTGGTTTTCGGATGTTACATTCCCGAACGCTTCCGCAAGGTCCAGGAGCTGTTCTCCGATATCAGCAGCCGCGTGCAGGAAAGCATATCCGGCGTGCGTGTCGTGCGCGCTTACGCGCAGGAGGACAGCGAGAAACAGTTGCTTGAGTCGCTCAGCCGCGATTACGTCTCGCAGAACCTCAGACTGGCGCGGATCTCCTCGCTTTTCAGCCCGCTGCTGCAGGCGCTGAGCGGGCTGTCGTTCCTGATCGTGCTCTGGTACGGCGGCTGGCGGCTGCTCGCCGGCGAGCTGACGCTCGGCAGCTTCCTGATGTTCAACGTCTTTCTGGGCAGGCTGATCTGGCCGATGATCGCCATGGGCTGGGTGGTGAACCTGCTCCAGCGGGGTGCGGCTTCGTTGAGACGGATCATGGAGATTTTGAACGCCCTGCCGATGATTGTCGATCCGCCGCATCCGGTGCGCCTGAACGGGCGGTGTCGGGGCGAGGTGGAGTTCTCCGGTGTTCAGGTGCGCTTCGGCGACACCGTAGCGCTTGAGAGAGTCGATCTGCGTGTGCCCGCCGGCTCGACGGTGGCGATTGTCGGCAGTACGGGCAGCGGCAAAAGCACGCTGGCTCAATTGATTCCCCGGCTGATCGATCCGACGCTCGGCGCCGTGCTCATCGACGGCGCCGACGTGCGGCATCTCGCGCTCGGCGAGCTGCGCCGCCAGATCGGTTTCGTCCCGCAAGAAACGTTCCTGTTTAGCGCCACTCTGGCCGAAAACATCGCCTTCGGCGTACGTGAAGCCACCGAGGAGCAGATCCGCTGGGCGGCGGAGGTCGCGGGTTTGACCGAGGACATTGCCCGGTTTCCCGCAGGTCTTCAAACGCTGGTCGGCGAGCGGGGCCTGACGCTCTCCGGCGGGCAGAAGCAGCGAGTGGCCATCGCGCGGGCCATTCTTCGCGATCCCGGCATCCTCATTCTCGATGACGCGCTCTCGAGCGTCGACACCCTCACCGAGGAACGCATCCTGGCGGCGCTTGCCTCCCTGATGCGCCAGCGCACTACCATCCTGATCTCCCACCGGGTCTCGACCGTGCGCCACGCTGACCGCATCTACGTCCTTGAGGCCGGCCGGATTGCCGAGGAGGGCGGCCACGCCGAGCTGGTGGCGCGCGGCGGTCTCTATGCGACCCTCTATCAGAAACAACGGCTCGAGGAGGAGCTCGAAGCGATCTGAACCGCCTCTCAGAGGGTCGCTTTGGAAAACAGCGACGACAGGATCCCGCTCCAGGCGCTTTTAGGCCGCGGGGAAGGCTGCAAGGGGCGCCCGCAGAGCTGCTCCGCCAACTCCCGAAGGCTGCGGCCGGCCGCCGAGCTTGCCGGCGCCGGTTTGGCCTCGACGATCGACCGGTGAATCGTCTCCGGGTCGGCGGGGACGACGTGAGCGATTTCGATGTGCAGCGCCGTGGCAATCGCCTCCCGGCTCAGGCCCGCGCCCCGCACGAACCGATTAACTACCAGGCGCACCTTCGAGCGTTCGATGCGCTGCCGCTCCAGATGGGCGAGCGCGCGCTGTGCGGCATGGACGGCGGGCAGCTCGTTGGTGGTGACCAGAACGAGCTCATCGCACAGCGAGGCCAGAGTGGCGCTCCACCGGCTGAAGACGGGCGGAGTGTCCGCGACGACAAGCTCGTAACGCTGCCGCACGAATTCCACGAGAGGCGCCGGATCCGCTAGCTCCGCCATTGCGTCCGTGGGACTGTCCGGCGCAGGCAGGACGTCCAGGCGGCCGCGGGTGCTGACGATGCCGCGCCAGAGGTCTTCATCCAGGGTCGTGGCCCGATTGAGGGCATCCAGGAAGCTGTAGGGCGACTTCACCTTCATCAGAAAGGCGATGATGCCCGTCAACGGGTCCAGGTCCGCCAAAAGCACGCGGCCGGCCTTGGTGTCGGCTGCATGGGCGGCGATATTGGCGGCGATGGTGCTGGCTCCGGAGGCGGCCTTCGCCGGCGCCACGCAGAGCACCCGGCCCCCGCGGCCAAAGCGCGGTGGCGGCGTCGCAGGCGCCAGCCGCTCCATCACCGCGTTGAAGTCCTCGGCGCTGAACGGCCGGAGCAGAAATTCGGCGGCGCCTCGCCGCAGGAAGCGCAGCACCAGCGTCGGGTCGTTGCGTTCCAGCAGGATCACGATCGGCAAGCCGGGTTTCAGGCGCAGGAGTTCCGTCACAAATGCCAGGGCGCGCTCGGCATCCGTTTCGACGTCCAAAAAACACAGGGTCGGCTCTTCCGAGGACAGCCGCTCCCCGATTGCGGGGCCCTCCAGGTAACTCTTGGTCGGGATCAGAGAGACTTCCGGCAGCCGGCTCGAGACGATCGGCACCAGCTCCGCCATCATCCCGGCGTGCGGACACACGATCCATGCCGATTTGGCAGACGTCGGCACTAGGCGGGCGGTCCTTTCCATGAGCGGTACAACCGCGGCTTCGAGCCCACGCCTCTAAATCGGCCGAACCTTTCGAAAAGATGAGAGTTGTGTTGCGCCCGGCTCACTACCCAGAGGGCAACGCTCACTCCGGCCGGCCTGCACCGCGGCACAGACCTTCGCTGTCCCGGTCAAGCTGACCCGGGTGCGGGCGATGTTCATTGAAATTCGCCGAAGGAGCAACAAGTCGAAGAATTATGAAAGGAGTTGGCATCTGCGAGACCCAGCCGGTGACGGCGGCGGGCCTCCGGTTCCTGCTCGACCGGGATCCAGAGCTCGAGTTCCGCTTCGCCGCCTTTTCCTGGCCGGATGCCTTGGGGGCGCTGCACGCCCGCCCGCCGGACATCTTCCTTCTAGATAAGGGATTCGGCGCACAACTGGTTCAATCCTGGCTCGAGGAGGCCAGGCAGGCATCCCCGTTGACGGCGATCGTCGTCTGGGGAAGCACCGTCTCCGAGCTCGAAGCCCTGCGGCTGCTCCAGAGGGGGGTCAAAGGGATCCTCCGCAAAAGCGCCCCGGTCGAAAAAGTGCTGGCTTGCCTGCACTCGGTCGCCGCCGGCGCCACCTGGATGGAGGAGGCCGTCTTCAAGGAGCATTCCGCCGGGCAGCGCTACGGGCGCAGCGAGCTGACGGCCCGCGAACGCCAGGTCCTCGAACTCGTCGAGCAGGGGTTGAAGAACCGCGAGATCGCACGCGAGCTCGGCATCCGACCGGGAACGGTAAAGATCCACCTGAGACACATCTTTGAGAAGACCGGAGTGAGAGGTCGCATCGGACTGGCCATCAGCGGCATGAAGGAAAAGGGCTACCTCGCCTTGCCGAAAATGTGAGGATTGGCCGAGCCGGGCACATCGGGTGCGCGGTGCTATCCTGTTGCTAGTGGAAGCGAGGGTCGCCGCCCTACTGCTCGCGTCGCTGGTGGTGCCCCGTCTGTCCGCCGGCGGGTCTGAACCCCTGCTGTTGAAAATCCTCGCCGAGGAACTGGAACGCAACTTCTCAATTTTGAGCCAAAAGGCCGATCCTGCGCCGTATTTCATCTCCTGCGCGATCACCGATACCCAGTACGAGCTCATCTCCGCCAGTCGGGGCGTGCTTCAAGCGCGCAGCGGCCGGCGCACCCGTCTCCTCGATGTCTCGGTCCGTGTCGGCAGCCCGGAGTTGGACAACTATCATCCGGTGGATGGGCAAACTCCGCTCGTCACCTCGGCGCGGCCCCTCCCCATCGAGGACGAGCCGGATGCGATCCGCCGGGTAATTTGGCTTGAGATCGACCGCGCCTGGCGCGCCGCCGCCGAGCGGCTCATCCAGATTAGAACGCGCAAGCAGGTCTTGGTCGCCCCGGAGCAGCTCCCGGCCGACTTCTCGCGCGAAGAGCCCGTCCGCTGGGCCGAAGAGGCGCCGCCGCTCGACTTCCCCGCAGAGAGCTGGGCCGCCCGGCTGCGAAGGCTCTCCCGGGAGTTCGCCGCCTTCCCGGAACTTGTGAGCTCGCAGGTCTCCGTCGTGGCGCAACGCGAGATGAAGTACCTGGCTACGAGCGAGGGCACCCGGCTGGCGCACGGCAGGCGCTTGACGCGCCTGGAAATTGCCGCCCGCGCCAAGGCCGATGACGGAATGGATCTGGCTAACAGCGAAACCTTCGAGGCGCTCGACGCCTCGGCTGTTGCCGACGACGATCGCATCCGTCGGGCGATCCTTCGACTCGGCGAGGAGCTCACGCGCATGCGCCAGGCCCCGGTGATTGAACCGTATGTCGGCCCCGCCATCCTGTCCGGCCCGGCCGCCGGGGTGTTCTTTCACGAGATCTTCGGCCATCGCATCGAAGGCCATCGGCAGCGACTCACCACCGAAGGACAAACCTTCGCCAAAAGCATCGGCACGAAGGTGCTGCCGGAGTTCCTCTCCGTCGTCTTCGATCCCACCCAGCGCCGCGCCGCCGACACGGATTTGATGGGCTTTTACCTGTTCGATGACGAGGGCGTGAGGGCCCGCCGCCTCACCGTGGTAGAAAACGGCATCATGAAAGCCTTCCTGATGTCCCGGTCCCCGGTGCCGGGTTTCGCCAACTCGAACGGCCACGGCCGCCGGCAGCCGGGCCGGGAGGTGGTGGCGCGGCAGTCAAACCTGATTGTCGAGTCGGCCCGGCAAGTTCCTGAAGCCGAGCTGCGCCGCCTGCTGATCGAGGAGATTCGCCGGCAGGGGAGACCCTACGGCTACTACTTCGAGCGCGCCACCGGCGGCTACACCCTCACCGAGCGGCGCACGATTCAAGCCTGGAAAGTAATCCCGCTCGTCGTCTGGCGGGTTTACGCCGACGGGCGGCCGGATGAGCTCGTCCGCGGCGCCGACATGGTCGGCACGCCTCTGGCGAGTTTCGCCAAAATCGTGGCCACGGGCGACCGGCCCGGCGTCTTCAACGGCTACTGCGGCGCCGAGTCCGGCAGCGTGCCCGTCTCGGCGGTCTCCCCCGCACTGCTTGTGAGCGAACTGGAAATCCAAAAGCAGCCTGCTTCCGAGGAGCGGCCGCCGATCCTGCCCGCTCCCTGGCAGCCCGGAGCCCGCTGATGCGCGCGGCCTGTCTTCTGCTGGGACTTTGGGCCGCGGGGGCTGCGCCGGCCCCCGAGTCGCGCCCCGATCCGGTCCTCGCCGCCCTCGAGGCCGAGCTCGAGAGATCGCGCGGTATCCGCCTGGCCGAGCTCGAGCCGCCCTATTTCATCCAGTACACGCTCGAGGACGTTTCCGGTTACTCGGTCACGGCGACGCTCGGCGCGCTGATCCGGGAGGACCGGCCCCGCTTCCGCGTCGCCGGCGTCGAGGTGCGCGTCGGCAGCTACGAGTTCGACAACACGAATTACGCCTTGGCGGATCTGTTCGGACGAGCTCCCGCCGCCCTCGGTGTCCCCATCGAGGACGACGAGCCGGCCCTGCGCGCCTATTTCTGGCTCGCAACCGACGCCGCCTACAAAGGTGCGCTCGAGTCGATGGCCCGCAAGCGCGCCGCGGTGAAGCACCTGGGCGTCTTCAAGGCGACGCCGGACTTCTGGAAGGCGGAGCCGGTGACGCTGCTTGAGCCGGTAAGCGACCGGGGCCCGGAGGCGACCGGTTGGCCGGAGCGTGTCCGGGAGCTGTCCAGCCTGTTTCGTGACTACCCGCAGATCGATTTCTCCCAAGTCGACTACGGCGCCAACCGTACTGTGAGCTATCTCGTCAACTCCGAAGGCGCTCGTATCCGTTATGTCGGCTGGGTGCACTGGCTTCAGCTGCGCGCCGAAGCGCAGGCGCCCGACGGCATGCCGGTGCGCGACGTACGGACGCTCGTCTGGCCGCAGTCGGAGGATGCGCCCGCCCCGGCTGAGTTCCGCGAAGCGACCTTGGAAGTGGCCCGAATGGCGGACGCGCTCCGGCGGGCACCCCAGGCGGAGAATTATGTCGGTCCTGTCCTGGTCGAGGGCATCGCCGCGCCCCAACTGCTCGCCCAGTTGCTTGGCCGGAATCTCGCCGTGGTGCGCCGGCCGGTCGGCGAACCGGGGCGCACACCGCCGGTCGAGCCGAGCGAGTTTGAGGGGCGCTTGGGCACTCGCGTCCTTCCGGAGTGGATGGACGTGGTCGATGACCCGACTCAGACGGAGTGGCGCGGACGCCGCCTGCTCGGCTTCTACCGCGTGGACATGGAAGGCGTGGCGCCCAAGCCGCTCGTGCTCATCGAGCGAGGCATCCTTCGCGCATTTCTGCTTACGAGGCAGCCGGTCGAAGGTCAGACCGGCTCGAACGGCCGGGCGCGCCTGCCCGGGCCGTTCGGGGCCAGGTCGGCCGCTATCAGCAATCTGTTCGTCAGCGCCTCGACAACCCTCAGCCCGGCGGCCTTGCGGGAGCGGCTGCTCGAGATGGTGCGCGCACGCTCCAAGCCTTACGGCCTCATCATCCGCAAGCTCGATTTTCCGGCTTCGGGCGGCTTGCGCGAGCTGAGGCGCCTGGCGCTCGGCGCCAGCGGACGCGCATCGGGCGGCCGACTGGTCAGCCGCCCGCTGCTCGTCTGGCGCCTCCGGCCCGACGGTAGCGAGGAGCTCGTCCGCGGCCTGGAGTTCCGCAACCTGTCGGCGCGCCTGCTGCGCGACATCGTGGCGGCCTCCGACGAGAGCCATCTGTTTGAATATCTGGCCAACACCGCGCCGCTGTCGCTAGCCGGCGCCGGCGGCTACGTGGCGGGGACTTCGGTGATCGCCCCTTCGCTGCTGTTTGAGGAGCTCGAACTGGAGCGCAGCGAGGAGCAGTTTCCCCGGCCGCCCGTGGTGCCGGCGCCGCCGCTCGCGGCGCGCCGATAGACTCACGGTCATGGGCGTGCTGAGCCGAGCGATCCTGCGTGAGATCGCCTCGAGCGCGGGCTTCGGGACCGCGCTGTTTGTGCTCGTCCTGTTTCTGCAAAAGCTGGGCCGGTTGTTTGAGATCCTGGTGCGCACCTCGGCGACGCTTCCGACGGTCGGCTACCTGTTCCTGTTGCTCATTCCGCCGACGCTCGCCTTCGCCGTTCCGATCGGCGTGTTGGCCGGCGTGTTGCTCACCTTGGGGAGAATGTCGGGCGACGGCGAGGTGCTCGGCATGCGAGCCGCCGGGATCCCGACCCGAAGGCTTCTGCTGCCGGTAGTCGTCTTTGCCGTGCCCGCCATGGCTGCGGCTCTGCTGGCCACGACCTGGCTCGCCCCGTTCTCGATTCGCGAGACCTACCGCGTGCTGAACAAGCTGCTGGCCGAACAGGTCACCGCCGAGATCAAGCCGAGGGTCTTCGAGGAGTCGTTTCCCAATCGGGTCGTTTATGTCGGCGACGTCGTACCGGGCAACCTCGTGCGCTGGCGCTATGTGTTTCTGGCGGACGTCACTCCGCCGGAAGAGCGCGGCGCCGGCGCCGCCACCGATCAGCCGCGCATCACCATCGCCACGGAAGCGGTCGCCATACCGGACGCCGCCCGCAACCGGATTCAACTGTCGATGGTGGACGGCAGCTCGCACGAGGTGGGCGCCAAGCCCGGCGAGTATTTTTCGAGCGCCTTCCCGAGAGGCGAGCAAGTGCTCGAAGCCAAAGCGCCCACCCGGGAGGTGGCCAAGGCCTACACCTGGATGGACACCGGCCCTCTGATCCGCGAGGCGCGGCATGCCGTGGAGGCGCGCATCGAGCTCCACCAGCGAATCGCCTTGCCGTGCGCCTGCCTGCTTTTAGCCGTGCTCGGGGTTCCGCTCGGCGTCTCCACGCAGAAATCCGGGCGGGCGGCGGCGCTGGTGCTCACCGTCTTCATCGCGTTCCTATACTACATGGGGCTGATCAGCCTGATCGGCCTGGCCAAGCAGGAGCGCCTGCCGGTCGAAGTGGCTGTCTGGACACCCAACGTGCTGCTCGCGGCGGCGGCGGTCGTGTCGGTGGCGCGGCTCGAAATTCCCGGCGAGAAGGATTGGCTGAGCCCGGCGGCGGCGCGCCTGCGCGGCCTGCTGGCTCACTTCCGCGGCACCCTCCCCGTGCCTGCGCCCCGCCGCAACGGCCGCAGCTTGATCCCGTTTCTGCCGCAGATCATCGACACCTACGTGCTCGCCAGCTTCCTGTTCTATTTCGCCCTGCTATTGGCGAGCTTCGTCGCCCTGACCCATGTCTTCACCTTCTTCGAGCTGTTAAGCGATATCGTCAAGAACCAGATCCCGATGCGTCGCGTGGCCATTTACCATCTGTTTCTGACGCCCAAGCTGATTTACGATTCCGCGCCGATGGCAGTGCTGGTGGCGGTGTTGGTCACCTTCGGGGTGTTGACGAAACACAACGAAGTGATGGCGATGAAGGCCTGCGGCGTGAGCCTCTACCGGTTGGCGGCGCCCGTCTTGCTGGCCTGCGGCCTCCTGAGCGCCGCGCTGTTTGCCTTCGACCACTACTATGTGCCCGAAGCCAACCGCATCCAG